>Ga0209690_1002483_pt1 | contig 10485 bp, 11 predicted proteins | sample GraSoiAngelo_150_FD_186164 | JGI IMG/M metagenome (GOLD analysis project Ga0209690, IMG submission 186164) | Grasslands soil microbial communities from the Angelo Coastal Reserve, California, USA - 14_1009_09_40cm (SPAdes) (version 2) | ecosystem: Environmental > Terrestrial > Soil > Grasslands ...
CAACGATCCGCGGGCCTCCACGCTGGACCGGAACTGCAAGGCGCACCAGGTGGACAATCTGTACGTGGTCGACGCAAGCTTCTTCCCCTCCTCCGGCGCGGTGAATCCGGCTCTGACCATCATGGCCAATGCACTTCGCGTCGGCGACCATTTGATGGATCGGCTGAATCGTGCATCATCCGGCACCGCATGATCCCCGTCCCCGGCGAGCTCAGCTGCAAGGAGATGGTCGAGCTGATGAACGACTATCTCGAGGGCCGGCTTTCGCCGGCCGAGCTCTCCGACTTCGAGCGGCACCTGGTCTTCTGCGACGGTTGCGCGGAGTACTTGCGGCAGCTGCGCCAGCTCGGGACGGCGGCGAGGCGGCTGCGGGACGAGGACATCCCGGAGGGCACCCGGGATTCGTTGCTCGAGGCGTTTCGCAGGTGGAAGCGCGAGTGAGGCGCGAGTGATCGCGTACAAGTTCCTGGCTCGGGGCGCCGTGTCGCCGTTCTCGGGAGCCGCCTGGCCGCCGCCCTCCGGAGCGGCGTCCGGAGCGTGGGTCGCCGCATCCCCCGCTCCGGGCCCGGAGCTCTGGATCCACGGCTGCCGGCCCGCCGACTTGCCGTATTGGGTGGACGTCGAGCTGTGGCGTATCGAGCTGTCGGATCCGGCCCGCCCGATCCGTCACGAAGTGCAGGCGGAGCGCGGGCGGCTGCTCGAGCGGATCGAGGCGTGGGACTTCACCTCCAGGCGCGACTTCACCCTCGACTGCGCGCTGCGGACCGGCCAGTTCGCCGGCGAGGCGCTCGCGGAGGACGGTCGCGAAGCCGACGCCCGCGCGCTCTCCACCTGCCGGACCCTGGATGACCTCGCCGCGGCGGCCGGGGCGAGGCCGCAAGAGCCGGTGCCTGCCCGCTCCCGCCAGCTGCTCGGCTACTGCGGCGATGCGGCCTTCTGGGGGCGGCCATCGCACGCGGGCTGCGTCTCGTACATCGCCGCCATCGCCGCCGCCCACCTCCGGGGCGATCCGGCCGCCGTCGAGACCGAGCGGGCCTGGCAAGCGCGCTGGCTGTGCGACAGGCTCGGCATCGCGGCTTAACCGAACAGGCAGTCGAGGAACGTGGTGGGCCGGCGCAGGACCATCGCCACGCAGCAGCGCAGCCAGGCGCGCGGCCCGAACTCGCGCACGATCGTCGCGCCGTTCAGCAGCACGTCCCTGCTGGTGATGGTCCCGCGGATCGTCATCGCCCTCGCTCCGTTCACAGGAGGGAGTCTGCCGGGAGCGCGGCGGCGTTACGGGCGAGACCGGCTGTAACGGGGCGGCCGGGCGGGAACACTCACTCTCGAACCACGAGGAGGACACGCCATGCAGACGCCTTCGCGAGTCCGCGCACGTCAGCAGAAGCTCGCTCGCATCCGCCTCGTCGCGCGCGCCCAGCTCGCGTACGAGCGGTTGCGCGATCTCGCTTGGCGGGCCGGGGCGCAAGCGGCGAGCGATCCCGCGATCCAGGCGGCGCGCAGACACCTTGCCGCGCTGAATCTCTCCCTCGCGCTGCTGACGCTGCAGGCAGACTGAGCGTCCCGACCCCGAGAATGATCCTATGCAACTCGGGAAGGGCGCGGACCGCGGCGCGTCACCCTGAACGACTCCCGGGAGGATGTGGAAGCGTGATTGAGAACTCGTTCCGGGACGGGACGCGCTGCGTTACGGCTTGCACGCGGAAAATCGTCGTCACCATTCGGGGATGGCGGCCATCGAGGCGGCGTCTACGCTTCGGTCCCGCCAGCCACAGCAGGTGGCGCGACGTCAGGACGCTTTCTTCGTGCGCCGGTCGCGAAGGCGCTCCAGGCTGTGAGCCCGATGGTGCCGGAGATGACCTCGGGCGGCATGGGCTGGAAGACGAAATAGTTCTCCTTGGAGACGAGCACGATCTCGTAGTCGCCGTTCCCGCCCAAGAGCTGCTACAAGCGCCGCGCGGTAAAGATGCCGCCGAGGATGACGATGCGCCGCGGGGACGCAGTCCCCGGACGGCGCGCCCGCTCCTCGCAGAAGATGCAGCGCTTGTCCGCCGCGTGGACGAGCTTGGCGCATCCGCTCACGCGCCGGCGCGCGTACAGCGTGGCGGCAAGCAGCATCGCGAGCGGTGGGCCGACGAAGTAGATCCAGAGCGCCGTCCATTTTCCCGAGACCAGCGCGGAGGCGAAGGATCGCGCCGGATTCATGCTCATGCCGGAGATCGGCGCCTCGACGGCGATGTACAGCGCCACCAGTGCGCCCGCGACCACCCCCGTCCAGCGCCCGTACCGCGATCCGGAGACGTGCAGCACCGCGGTCAAGAGCAGGAAAGAGATGGCCGCTTCCGCCGCGAGCGCGACACCGACACCCGCCGGACCCGGCATCGTGACCGCGAAGTGGGCAGACGGGTGCGAAAGCCGCGCCCCCAGCAGCGCCCAGGCGAGCAGCACGCCCGCCACTCCGCCGGCCACCTGGAACGCTGCATAGAACGCTGCATCGGCGCGCGCAATCCATCCGAGGCGCAGGAACCCCAGCGTGACTCCGGGATTCAGGTGCGCTCCCGACTGCCGTCCCCACGGCGAGTAGATGATCGCGACGGCGGTGACTCCCATCGCAAGCCCGCCGAGCGCCCGGCGGACGGCGGCGCTCGAAATAGCGGCGTGCACGGGCGAGGCGGGATGCTCGAGCAGGACGGCGAAGGAGCAGGCCGAGACCATGAATGCCGCCAGTCCGGCCGCCTCCATCAGGTACTCGGGCCAGTGGCGGCGGAACGCAACAGCCAAGGCGCTTCTCATGCGATCCTCGACGCGGCCGGCGATCCCGCGGCCTTGCGCCACCGGCCGCGCACCGGCTCGGCGAGGTCGATCGCCAGCGCGCGCAACAGCTCGGAGACGCTCCACGCCTGGGCAGGGCAGCCGCCCGGACGGTGCGGCGACTCGGCGTCGAAGACCTCGCTCACGTTCCCCAGGCAAGCCTCGTCGAGATGGGCCTCGAGAGGCCCCAGAAGCTCGCGGCAGCGCGCCAGCGTTTCGGGCGTCCGCCCGAAGGCGGCCAGGTAGGCGCGGACGAACGGCCCCAGAAGCCACGGCCACACCGTTCCCTGGTGATAGGCGCCGTCGCGCTCCGCAGAACCGCCGCCGTACCTGGGCATGTATCCGGGCTCGCCGGCCGCCAGCGTTCGCAGCCCGTACGGAGTGAGCAGCTTCGCCTCGACCACCCGCACCACGGCCTTTTGTTGCTCCGGGCGGAGCAGCGGGAAGGGAAGCGAGACGGCGAAGATCTGGTTGGGACGCAGGCTGGGGTCGGGCCGGCCGTCTGGGCCCACCACGTCGTACAGGCATCCGCGCTCGGGGTTCCAGAAGGCCTGCTCGAAGCTGTGCTGGACCGCGTCCGCCCCGCTCGCATAGGACGCGGCGCTCTCCGCATCGCCGCACGCGTGCGTCCACGACGACATGAGCCGGAGCGCGTTGTAGTAGAGCGCGTTGATCTCGACGGGCTTCCCGTGCCGCGGCGTGATCACGCTGTCGCCAACCCGCGCGTCCATCCAGGTGAGCTGCGCGCCTGGCTCGCCCTGCGCGAGCAGGTTGTCCGCGGGATCGACGTGGATGCCATGGTGCGTTCCTTCGCGGTGCCAGCGGAGGATCTCCTTGCCGGCGGGAAGGAACTCGTCGCGAAGGAACGACGCGCTTCCGCCTGCCTGGAGATAGGCGTGCACCGCCTGGAACAGCCACAGCGTCGCGTCCACCGTGTTGTACTCGGGCTTCTCTTCGGGTCGATCGGGGAAACGGTTGGGGATCAGCCCGCGATCGAGGAAGGCGAGGAACCCGCGCAACACCTGCCGGGCGTCGTCGAGACGGCCGCGCGCGAGCAACAGGCCCGGCAGCGCGATCATCGTGTCGCGCCCCCAGTCGGTGAACCATGGATAGCCGGCGATGATCGTCGGCTCCCCCGTGGCGCGGCGGGCGATGAACTGCTCGGCCGCAAGCTCCAGGCGCGCGGTGAGCCGGTCCTGGCTGCGCGGGCGCCGCCGCTCCCGTTCGGCGGCGGAAAGGGAATCCACCGCGGCGGCGTCTACCTGGCGCGGACCGATGGTGGCGACGAGAAAGACGGGCGCCTCGGGGCCCACCTCCACCGAAAGCGTGCCCATCTTCCAGAGGTCCTCGACGAAATCGAGCCCGCGCTCCTGCTCCTCGACGTACTGGACTGCGCGGTACCAGACCCCGTCGGCCGTGAAGCTGGCGCCCGGGCTGACGTGGAACCGCAGCTCCGGGAGCGGCCCGTAAGGGCGGACGCGCAGGACCAGGGCGCCCGCTGTCCGCTCCTCGCGCACGCTCCCGTCCAGAGCCGGATTCGCATGCGTGAGCGAGTGGTAGTCGCGAAAAGCGAGGAACGGGGAGATGCACAGGGTGCGCCGCCGCGTCGCGCGGTACTGCACGACGACGGTGTCCTCGCCCTCCACCAGGAAGATCTGCTTCTCGACGTGCGCGCCGCCGACGTCGTAGACCCAGGTCGGGAACGGGTCGAGGCGGAACTCGATCAGGTTGCGATAGCCGGCGGGATGGAGCGCCCCCGGATACTGCGCGGTCCCGAGCGGCGCCTCGAGGGACCCGTCGGAGACGACCTCCTCCAGCCGGGAGAGCAGCACGTGGCGATCGACCGGCGGCCGCAACGAGGCCACGAGGAGACCGTGATAGCGCCGCGTGTTCGCGCCGGCGACCGTCCCCATGGCGAAGCTGCCCGTGCCGTTCGACTCGATCCATTCGAGCCTCGAGGATCGCGAGTAGTCGCTGCACACCTTCCGCCCGACGGCAACCTGCATGGTCATTCTCCGCTCTGCTGGAGGAGCTTCGCCACCAGGCCCGTCCAGCCCGTCTGGTGGCTCGCGCCGACGCCGGATCCGTCGTCGCCGTCGAAGTACTCGTGGAACAGCAGGTGGTCGCGGAAATGCGGGTCCCGCTGCAGCCGCGTGGAGGCGCCGAAGGCAGGCCGGCGGCCGTCCCCGTCGCGAAGGAAGATCGAGGAGAGCCGGCGCGACAGCTCCGTTGCGACCGCCGCGAGCGTGAGCTGCTTCCCGGACCCGGTGGGGAACTCCACCGTGAAGGAATCGCCCAGGTAATGGTGGAACTTCTGCAACGACTCGATGAGGAGGTAGTTGACCGGGAACCAGACGGGTCCGCGCCAGTTCGAGTTGCCGCCGAAGAGCGCGCTGGACGACTCGGCCGGCTCGTAATTGACCGCGTAGCTCATGCCGTCGGCCTGCAGCATGTACGGCTGCTCGCGGTGCGCGCGCGACAGCGCGCGGATGCCGTGCGGGGAGAGGAACTCCGCTTCGTCGAGCAGCCGCCGCACGATCCGGCGGAGCTTCTCCGGATCGACGATGGAGAAGAAGCGTCGCCCGGCGACGCCTGGCGTACGCATGCACGCCACGGCGGCGGTGATGTCGGGCCGGTGGTCGATGAACCACTCCAGCCGCCGCGTGAACGCGGGGAACTTCGCCAGGAGCTCGGGCGCGAACGACTCGACCGCGAAAAGAGGGATGAGCCCGACCATGGATCGGATCTTCAGGCGGATCTCGTCCTTTCCGGGCCGGTGCAGCACGTCGTAATAGAACCCGTCCTCCTCGTCCCAAAGCCCGAGCGTATTCATCGCCGAGGCGATGTGGACGAAGTGCTCCCAGAACTTGCTCGCCACGTCCTCGTAGCTGTCGTCCTCGCAGGCCAGCTCGAGCGCGATGGAGAGCATGTTGAGGCAATACATCGCCATCCAGCTGGTCCCGTCGGATTGCTCGAGGTGCCCTCCCCCGGGGAGCGGCGCGCTGCGATCGAAGACTCCGATGTTGTCGAGCCCGAGGAACCCGCCCTGGAAGACGTTGCGTCCCTCCGCGTCCTTCCGGTTCACCCACCAGGTGAAGTTGAGCATCAACTTGTGGAAGACGCGCTTCAAGAACTTGCGGTCTCCCTGGCCGTGCCGCTTCTGCTCGATCTTGTAGACGCGCCAGGCCGCCCAGGCGAGCACCGGCGGGTTCACGTCGCCGAATGCCCACTCGTACGCCGGGATCTGGCCGTTGGGGTGCATGTACCACTCGCGCAGGAGCAGCGCGATCTGCTCCTTGGCGAAATCGGAATCGACGATCGCCAGCGGGATGCAGTGGAACGCCAGGTCCCAGGCAGCGAACCAGGGGTACTCCCATTTGTCGGGCATGGACAAAACGTCGGCGTTGTGGAGGTGCGTCCACTCCGCGTTGCGTCCGGCGCGCCGCTGCTCCGGTGGCGGTGGCTGGCGGTTGTCGCCGGACAGCCAGTCGCGCACCACGTAGTGGTAGTACTGCTTCGACCACAGCATTCCCGCCAGGGCCTGGCGCATCACGGCCGCGCCGTCCTCGGAGAGGTGGCCGGGAATGACGGTCCGGTAGAAGTCGTCCGTCTCGCGCTTGCGATCGGCGACGACGCGATCCACCTCCTCGACATCCGCTCCGGCATCGCGCGTGAGCCGCAGCCGCACGACGGCCGTTTCCCCCGACCCGACAGTGAGGGAGTACCGCGCCGCGCACTTGGTGCCGATGCGATCGGGATTCACCGCCTCCGCGCGGTCCTGCACGACGTATTCGTTGATGCCGTCCTTGACGTAGCCGCCGTTCTTGCCGCCGAACAGGCGCGCCACGTTGGTGTCGTTGTCGGTGAAGAGCAGCTCGGGTGCGCCCTCGCAATGCAGGTATCGACGCCCCTCGTTCCGGTGATCGACCTGCACGGTCGCGCCGGCGCCGGCGCGCACCGAGGGCCGCCGTTGATCGCCGTTCCAGCTCCAGGTGTTCCGGAACCAGAGGGTGGGGAGGACGTCGATCTCCGCCGGCTCGGGTCCCCGGTTCGCCACCTCGATGCGGATGCAGAGGTCCTCGACGTCGGCCTTGGCGTACTCCACGAACACGTCGAAGTAGCGGTCGCCGTCGAAGACACCCGTGTCCAGAAGCTCGTACTCGCGGCCGGCGCGACCGCGCCGCCGGTTCTCCTCGCTGAGCTTCGCGTAGGGGAACTCCGCCTGCGGGTATTTGTAGAGGTACTTCATGTACGAATGCGTGGGCGTCGAGTCGAGGTAGTAGTAGAGCTCCTTCACGTCCTCGCCGTGGTTGCCCTCCTGCCCGGTGAGGCCGAAGAGCCTCTCCTTGAGGATGGGATCGCGGCGGTTCCACAAGGCGACTGCGAAGCAGAGGATCTGGTGCCGGTCGCAGACGCCGGCGAGTCCGTCCTCGTTCCACCGATACGCCCGGGAGCGCGCGTGGTCGTGCGGGAAGTAGTCCCAGGCCGTGCCGTGCTCGCTGTAGTCTTCCCGGACGGTTCCCCAAGCGCGCTCGCTCAGGTACGGTCCCCAGCGCTTCCAGTGCTTCCTGCGATCCCGCGCCTCGGCCAACCTGGTCTCTTCGGCGGTCATGGTGCTCCTCAAGTGTGTCGACGCGGTCGATTGTTACTCGCCGGCGAGCTGCAGCACGTGACCGTCGGGATCGCGCGCGAGCAGGGCGCGGCGGTACCCGAGCCGGTCGTCGGAAAGCCGCACCACGCCGGTTGAGACGAAGGGTGAACCGTGCGCGCGGAGGATGCGCGCGCCTTCCGCCGGATCGGTGAGCACGGTGGTCTGCCAGTGGACGAGATCGTTGGCGCGCTCGTCGGCGGGGAACGGCCGGCCGCCGCGCGGCTCGAGGTACTCCAGGAACTCGATCCCTGGTCCGCTGCCCGCTCGCAAGGTGGTGATGCGCAGGTGCGCGCCGTCGACGTCGTTCAGCCGCTCCTGCTCCGCGCCCCAGTTCTCGCTCCCGCCTGCGACGCGCAGCCCCAGCGCGTCGCGGTAGAAGCGCAGGCTCGCCTCCGTGTCCGAGACGACGATCGCGGTGTGGTCGATGCCGAGGAACAACCGCTCCCTCCGCTGCCACCTCGCATCGCCCTTCCCCGCCGGGAACTGCAGCACCTCGAGGGCGTGGCGGTCCGGGTCGCGGAAGTAGAACGCGCGGATCCCGGCCGCGGCAGGATTCCAGTCCGGGAGCCGTTGGGGCCCTTTGGACACGCTCTCGATGCCGGCGCCGCGAAGCGTGGCGTAGGCGCGGTCCATGTCCGACACCACGATGGCGACGTGCTGGAACCACCGATCGTTGCTGCGTGAGTCCACGGGCGCGGCCCGCCCCTTCGGCTCCACGTACTCGGTCAGATCGAGACACTCCCCGCCCAGGCGCAGCCGCGCCGTCCGGGTGCGCGCGCCCGACACCGCTTGCAGCCGCTCCAGCGACTCTCCGCGCTGATCGACCTGGATCGCCTTCTCGAACGACAGAACGCCCGAATAGAAGGTCACCGACCGGTCGAGGTCCGAGACGGTCAGCCCGACGCAACCCACCGCGCGCACCAGCGCCGCGCGTTCGGCGCGCGCTGCCGCGCAATGCGCGATGACCGAGCACGACGCGACGACGAGCGCCCACCGCAGGCGGAACATGGCGTACCCTCCACGCACGAGAGTCTGTCGCCGGATCCGATCCGTTACGGCCGAACGTCTCCATGTAACTTTTTTGCCGCTCGCCGGACGTAGACACGATGCCCGCTCCGGCTGTTCACTGGAGTCGCTTCCCCGGGGGGCCCGTGCAGGAGCAACTGCCAGACCCGTCTGCGCCCGGCTCCGACGATGCGCGCCTGGTCGAGGCGTTGCGCTCCGGCAGGGAGGAGGCGTTCCTCGCCCTGGTCCAGCGACACCAGGGCTCCATGCTCCGCGTCGCGACGACCTTCGTTTCCAGCGCGGCGGTGGCCGAGGAGGTCGTGCAGGAAACCTGGCTCGGCGTTCTGCACGGGCTCGATCGGTTCCAGGGCCGCTCGTCGCTGCGGAGCTGGATCTTCGGCATCCTCACCAACTGCGCGCGGTCGCGGGGAGCGCGCGAATCCCGCAGCGCCCCGTTTTCCTCCTTCAGCGGGCCCGACGAGGACGAGCCCGCCGTCGACCCGTCGCGCTTCCTCGGCGCCGACCACCCGCGCTGGCCCGGGCACTGGGCCTCCCCCCCGGAGCAATGGGCCGAGGAGAAGCTCGCGACCAAGGAGACGCTGGAGTTCGTCCGGCAGGCGATCGCGGATCTGCCGCCGGTCCAGAAGCAGGTCATCTCCTTGCGCGACGTGGAGGGATGGACCTCGGCGGAGACGTGCGAGGCGCTCGGCATCTCGGAGGCGAACCAGCGGGTGTTGCTGCACCGGGCGCGCTCGAAGGTGCGGGCCCGGGTGGAGCAGTTCATGCAGAAGGAATCGCGATGACGCCGCCGACGCCGTCCGACCTCGCCTGCCGCGAGCTGGTGCAGCTCGTCACCGACTATCTCGAAGACGTGCTGCCTCGCGCCGAGCGCGACCGATTCGAGCAGCACATCGCCTCGTGCCGCGGCTGCGCGGTCTACCTGCGGCAGATGCGCGAGCTGGTGCGCGTCTCCGGCCGCATCCCCGCCGGCGCCGTACCGCCCGAGCCGCCGCCCGAGCTTCTGCGCGTGTTCGCGTCTTGGAAAGCGGACCGGGCGTAGCGTTCCTGCTCGTAGGCCATCCCGATCCGCGCCTCGCCGCGGCCCCGGGGAAGATCTCCTCAGTGGCTACCGCTGGAGGGCCTCGATCCGGCGGGCGGCGGAATCGCGTAGTGCCTCGGCGGTGGTGAGGACCGACCGGCGCGTGGCGGCGAAGAACAGCAGAAGCAGCGCGCCGAGGAGCACCGCCAGACCGGCGCTGCTCCCGGCGAAGACCTGCAGCAGCGTCACCCGCGGAGCGCGCATCAGCCTCCCGAGGCGAACTCAGGATACAGCGTCATGCCTCCGTCGACGAACAGGCTGGTCCCATTCACGTAGTCCGAGTCGTCCGAGGCGAGCCAGACCGCGGCGTGGCCGATGTCCTCGGGCTCGCCGATGCGCTTGTACGGAATGAGCCGCAGCAGCGCCTCGAGCGCCTCCGGGGTGCTCCACGCCTCCCGGTTGATGGGGGTGCGCACCGCGCCGGGCGCGATGCTGTTCACCCGGATCCGGTGCGGGGCCACCTCCTGGGCGAGGGTCTTCATCATCAGCATCACTCCGCCCTTGGACGCGGCGTAGTTGGCGTGCCCCGCCCAGGGGATCACCTCGTGCACCGAGCTGACGCAGATGATCTTCCCGGCGGCCCGGGACACCGCGGGCACCACGCCGCGCCGCTTGAACTCGCGGACGGCCTCCCGCGCGCAGAGGAACTGGCCGGTCAGGTTGACCCCGATCACGGTGTTCCACTGCTCGAGGGTCATGTCCTCGAAGGGTGCGTCGCGCTGCAAGCCCGCGTTGTTGACCAGGATGTCCACCGTACCGAGCTGCTCGACGGCGCTGCGGAACAGGTCCTTCACCTCGACCTCGCGCGAGACGTCCGCGCGGATCGCGAGAGCGCGGCTGCCTCCCTGCGCGATGTCCTTCACCACCGCGACCGCGGCGTCCTCGCCGTCGCGGTAGTTGACGACCACGTCCGCACCGG
>Ga0209690_1002484_pt1 | contig 10482 bp, 10 predicted proteins | sample GraSoiAngelo_150_FD_186164 | JGI IMG/M metagenome (GOLD analysis project Ga0209690, IMG submission 186164) | Grasslands soil microbial communities from the Angelo Coastal Reserve, California, USA - 14_1009_09_40cm (SPAdes) (version 2) | ecosystem: Environmental > Terrestrial > Soil > Grasslands ...
GGGGTGCGCCTCGTGAAAGACGTGCACGAGACCGCCTGGGGAACGCGAGAGTTCGTCATCAAAGACGATCAAGGGCATACTGTGTACTTCGGTGAGAAAGGGAGGTGATATCGACGGGGCGTGATCACTCTTCGCCACACAGTGAGGCCAGCGCTTTTGGGGAGACCCGAGAATGAACGGTCATGAGGGGTTCTCACGCCGACGTGTTCTGGGTATGGCGCTTGCCGCCGGCGGCTTTGCGATGTCGGGAGTCAGTGCAGTGTTCGCCGAGACGCTCCAACGGACTCCAGGGGAAATCCTCGGACCGTTTTATCCCGTCATCAAACGGGTGGAGCAGGGTGCGGATCTGACCACCATCCCCGGACGGCAGGGACGCGCGACGGGACAGGCGATCCATGTGTGGGATATTGTCGTTGATAAGGGGTAACGTCCGAGCAAGAGGCGCGGATCGTTGAAGGTTCCTGAACGATGAGGCTGGCCATCACCGTCGTTGTGAGTGTGCTCCTCATGGGACTCACCGCCAGCGGGCTGGGTTCCCAGGGGGCCGCGGCTGAGCACGGCGGCTGGGATCGGGAGGGCGCCGCAAAGTATCTGGACGAACGGATGGACGCCTGGTTCGCCAATGCCAAAAAGCTCCGGACCGGTCAGGGTGTGACGACGTGCGTCTCCTGCCACACGGTGGTCCCGTACGCGCTTTCACGGCCCGTCTTGAGGCGGGCGATGCACGTGAGCACGCGAACGCCCCAAGAGGTGCGGCTGCTCGAGGGAGTTGCTCGGCGCGTGGAGACCTACGACGCTCACCAGCCCTTCTACGACGGGAGCGAAGGCAAGAAGACAGAGTCTCGCGGGACTGAAGCGGTGCTCAATGCCCTGATCCTGTCGAGCGCAGACGCCGAGCGGGGTCGCCGAGAACCGAGTGAACCGACCCGAAAGGCCCTGCGGCGGTTGTGGGAGACCCAACGGCCCGACGGGGCGTGGGAGTGGCTCGACTTCGGCCTCGAGCCGTTCGAGAGCGCCGACGCGGCGTACTATGGCGCCACGCTCGCTGCCCTGGCGATCGGCACCGCTCCCGCCTCCTCCACGACCCAAGCAACCGACGCGACGGTGGGCATCGAGAAGCTGCGCGGTTACCTGAAAGACAAGTTTGCCTCGCAAACCCTCTTCAACCGGGCGTGGGTGTTGCTGGCGTCGACTCGATTGAAGGACTTGCTCCCCGGAGCCCAGCGGGAGGCGCTGATCGCGGAGATCCAGAGGAGACAACACGACGATGGGGGCTGGTCTCTGCAGGCGCTCGGCACGTGGACGTGGGGCAAGCCGGCCTGGCGCGCCCGGGCGCCCGGAACACCGGACGCCTCGCTCCTTGCGCAGTCGGATGGCTACGCGACCGGGCTGATCGTGTACACGCTCAGGACGGCCGGCGTTCCGGTCGAGCATCCGGCGGTGAGAACAGGGTCGCAGTGGCTCAGGGCTCATCAGCAGGACGTCCAGGTCAATCAGCGGATGCATCACGCGTGGCGGGCACACTCGCTCAACTTTGACCGCGAACACGGCGGGGAGAAGGGCGAACCCTGGCGCAGGATGTTCATGTCCGATTCGGCGACGGCCTTCGCCGTACTCGCACTGGTCGCGTCGGACTAAGGACAGGCCGACTCGACTGGGTTTCACCCCGGGCGGGCGCACCATCTGGCCTGCTCCTGACCACGGCGGGCTGACATGGCTGACATGAAAATCGGACATCCTGACCCGACACGTGTAGACTCGATTTCGCGGAAGAAGCCGGGAAACACACACTTACGTCGCATTCCGAGTTGGTATCAGGATTGCGATGCTCTGTCTCCCGCGGTACATGACGTGCAGACGACAGACTCGCCCCGCGATCCCTCGGCGTTCGCGCGCCCGGCTCCTGCCGGCGCCTCCGCCCCGCGTTATACTCCGAGCGTGACCAAGCGGATCCTGGTCGTCGACGACGAGCGCGCGGTCGTCGAGATGCTCAAGGAGTTCTTCAAGCAGTTCCAGCACGGGTACGCCTACGAGGTCACGGCGGCCCACGACGGCGCCGATGCGACGATGGTGCTCCTGCGAGGGCGGTACGACCTCGTCGTCCTCGACATGCACATGCCGCGGATGGGCGGGCTCGAGCTCCTCAAGCAGATCCGCGGACTCGGCGTCACCGTCCCGATCATCATGATCACCGGCAACCAGGACGTCCGGGCCGCGGCCCAGGCGCTCTCCGGCGGCGTCTTCGCGTACGTGCCCAAGCCCTTCGACTTCAAGCAGCTCGACCACCTCGTGGCCCTCGCCCTCGCGACCCCGCAACCCGCGACAGGTGGCCAGCCCGCCTCCTGACGAGCCCCGCCGCACGCGCCACGTCGTCATCGGCGCCGCCGGCCAACTCGGGTTCGACCTCGTCAGGACCTTCGACCGCCCCGGCAAGCTCGTTCCGCTCACCCGCCGCGAGCTCGACGTCCTCGACGCGGGCCGGGTCCGGGGGGTCCTGGCGGACCTCCGACCGACGTGCGTCGTCAACACCGCGGCCTACAACCGCGTGGACCAGGCTGAGGACGACCGGGCGAGCGCCTTCGCCCTGAACGCCAAGGCGGTCGAGACACTCGCCGCGACCTGCCAGGCCCTCGGCGCGACGTTCGTCCACTTCTCCACCGACTACGTGTTCGACGGTCGGCGGTCCGCGCCCTACCGGGAGTCCGACGCGCCGAACCCGCTCAACGTCTACGGCGAGTCGAAGCTCGAGGGCGAGCGGCTGGCGCTCGCGCGGTGCGAGCGGGCCGTCATCTTCCGCGTCGCCGGCCTCTTCGGGGTGGCCCGGAGCTCGGGCAAGGGCGGGACGAACTTCGTCGAGACCATGCTGCGCCTGGCGCAGAAGGGCGGGCCGATCCGCGTCGTCGCCGACCAGGTGCTCGGCCCGAGTTACACGCGCGACCTGGCGCCGAAGGTGTGGCGGGTGCTCCCGCGGGCGGCGCACCAGATCTATCACCTCACCAACGCCGGGCAGACGAGCTGGCACGGCTTCGCCCGGCGTGTCTTCGAGCTGGCGGGAGTCGCGACGGAGGTCGTCCCGGTCACGTCGGCGGGGTTCGGGGCGCGCGCGCGGCGGCCGGCGTACTCGGTCCTGGCCCACGCGAACCTCGCGGCGCTCGGCGAGGACGACCTGCGCCCGTGGGACGCGGCCCTCGCCGCCTACGTCGCGGAGCGCGCGTCGTCCGTGTAGCGCCCGGCCAGGGCGAGCTGCGCGTTCACGCCGATCAGCTCGTTGAAGTCGCGGAACGGCATGTAGCGGTCCTTGAGGGCCTGCACGTCGTCGCGCGCCTTCGCCGCAGCGAGGAAGTCGCGGATCGCCTGGACCGCCACGAGCAGCGTGTCCACCGGCAGCAGCACGATCGCGAAGCCGAGCTCCCGGAGCCGCGCGAAGGGCAGGAGCGGCGAGCGGCCGCCGGGCGCGTAGTTGTAGAGGAGCGGCGTCTCGAAGGCGCGCGCCACGCGCTCGACCTCTCCCGCGTCGCGGGGCGCCTCGATGAAGAGCACGTCCGCGCCGGCCTTCGCCGCGGCCTCACCGCGGCGAAGCGCCTCGTCGGCGTCCACGGCCGAGATCGCGTCCGTGCGCGCGATGACGAGGAGATCGGGGTCCGTCCGGGCCTCGACCGCCGCGCGGATCTTGCCCGTGAATTCCGCGCGCGGGATGACCTGGTGGCCCGAGAGGTGGCCGCAGCGCTTGGGCGTCACCTGGTCCTCGATGTGGAGCGCGGCGACGCCGGCCGCCTCGTACATCTGGACCGTGCGGCGGACGTTGAGCGCGTTGCCGTAGCCCGTGTCCGCGTCGGCGATCAAGGGGACGTCGAGGACCGCGACGAGGTTTCGCGCGTGGTCGACCATCTCGGCGAGCCCCGCAAAGCCCAGGTCGGGGAGGCCGAGGCGCGACGCCGAGGTGCCATACCCGGTCATATAGACGGCGGGGAAGCCCGCCTGCTGCACGAGCTTCGCGGAGATTGCGTCATAGGCGCCGGGCACGATGAGCCCCTGCTTCGCCTCGACGAGCGTGCGGAGGGTGCGGCGACGTGTCATGCGAGACCTCCTCTGGCGCGCGCGATCCGCCGCTCGAGCGCCGGGTGCGAGTAGAGGACGAGCTCTTTCAATCGGCTCGGCCGCCGCTCCGCGAGGTTGAGCTCGCCGAGCCGCTCCATCGCAGCGATGAACGCCCCGGGGTTGCCCGTCACGGCCAGGGCGAAGTCGTCCGCTTGCCGCTCGATCCGGCGCGAGAAGCCGTTGCCGAGCGGGAGCGCGGCGAGCGAGAGGACCAGGAGCACGAGCGCGAGCCACGGCATCCCCGCGGGGTCGGCGGGTCCCGCCAGCCCGAGCGCGGGCGCGCCGGCGCGCAGCAGAAGGTCCGCCAGCCAGAAGCTCGCGAGCATCAGCGCGCCCTGCACGGCGAGGCCACGACGCGCGTCGCCGTGGACGTGGTGGCCCAGCTCGTGGGCCAGCACCGACTCGATCTCCTCGGGCGTGAACCGGGCGGTGAGCGTGTCGAAGAGCACGATGCGCCGCGTGCGGCCGAGCCCGACCACCGCCGCGTTCGCGGTGCGGCTCTTCCGCGACTGGTCGGCGATCCACACGCCGACCGCCGGCACGCCGGCACGGCGCGCGAGCGCCAGGAGCCGCTCGGAGAGCCCCGCATCGGCGAGCGGTGTGAGCCGGTAGAAGAGCGGGGCGATCCACACGGGAAAGACGAAAGCGAGCGCCACGTTGGCGGCGAGGAACGCGGCCGCCGCCCAGAGCCACCAGAGGGGCGTCGCGCGCAGGAGCGCGTAGACGACCTCGACCGCCGCGAGCCCGAGCGCGCCCGAGAGGAGCGCGGCCTTGGCGCGATCGGCGAGCCATCCGCGGACCTCCTGGTGGAGGAGGCCGTAGCGTCGCGGCAGCCACCACCCCCGTGTCCAGCCGAGCGGAAGGGTGAGGACCGCGCGGGCCGCGCCCAGGACGCCGGCGACGATCGCGACCTGGCCCCACGCGCTCCCCGTCGCCGCGGCCGCGGCGCGGGCCAACGCGTGGGCGGCGCCCGTCCCGAGCAGGGCGACCAGATAGGCGATCGAGAGGGCGAGTCCGGCCGCCGCCAGGACGAGCCGCAGACGATGGTAGCGGGATGCGTCGGGCATGGGGCATTGTACCCGCTGCCCGCGGGCCGGAAATCCGCTACAATGAACCGGAATTCATCGCGCAAAAGGGAGCCAGCATGTTCGAGTCCGTGGAGGACGTCCAGCAGCGTTTCCGGGATGCGCGCTATATCGCGAGCCGCCGGATCTCCACCGTCGTCTACCTGGCGGCGCGCATGGGGCGTCCCGTGCTCGTCGAGGGGCCGGCGGGCGTCGGCAAGACCGAGCTCGCCAAGACGCTGTCGGAGGTCACGCGCCGCCGGCTCATTCGTCTCCAGTGCTACGAGGGGCTCGACGAGGGCAAGGCGCTCTACGAGTGGAAGTACGCCAAGCAGCTCCTCTACACGCAGCTCCTGCGCGAGCGCATCGGCGAGCTGATCGCCGACGCGCCGTCCCTGCCCGACGCGGTCGCCAAGATCGCCGGCCAGGAGGACGCGTTCTTCTCCTTCCGGTTCCTGTCGCCGCGCCCGCTCCTGTCCGCGATCCTCTCGGAGGCGCCGGTCGTCCTCCTCGTGGACGAGATCGACAAGGCCGAGCCGGAGTTCGAGGCGTTCCTGCTCGAGGTGCTCTCGGACTTCCAGGTGTCCGTGCCGGAGCTCGGGACCGTGACGGCCAGGCACATCCCGCTCGTCGTGCTGACGTCCAACAACGCGCGCGAGCTCTCCGACGGCCTCAAGCGCCGGTGCCTGCACCTGTTCATCGACTTCCCGTCGCCCGCCGACGAGCTGGTGATCATCCGACTCAAAGTTCCGGAGATCCCCGAGCGGCTCGCCCGCGCGGTTGTCGCCGCCGTCCAGAAGATCCGGGCCATGGACCTCCGGAAGCTCCCGTCGGTCTCCGAGTCGCTCGACTGGGCACGCTCGCTCGTGATCCTGAACGCGCAGGAGCTCTCGCCGGAGCTCGTCGAGTCCACGCTGACCCTGCTGGTGAAGCACGAGAAGGACCTCGAGCGCGTGAAGGGCGCGCTGGACAAGGTTCTCGCCGACTAATCGTGGACGAGCGGATCCTCGAGTTCATCGGCGACCTCCGCCGCGCCGAGATCCGCGTCTCGCCCTCGGAGGCCCTCGACGCGCTGGCCGCCAGCGCCGAGGTCGGGCTGGCCGACCGTGAGGCGTTCAAGTCCACGCTGGCGGCGACGCTGATCAAGGAGTTCCGGGACCAGCCGACGTTCGACCGGCTCTTCGACCTCTACTTCCTCGACCTCGAGGCCCTGGGCGAGGGGCTCAAGAAGGCGCTCGGCCCGGAGGACCCGCGCGTCCAGGACCTCCTCGACCGGATGCTGGCCGAGGAGGGCATGGAGCTCGACGACCTGACGGAGCTCCTCATGCGCGGCGGCGGCAGCGAGATGGAGATGGCCATCCGCGCCTCGGGCCAGAACGCGGGGCTCGAGCGCCTCATGTACTTCCTCCAGGTGGGCTTCTTCTCGCGGCGGATCTCCGACCGCTTCGACTGGTCGGTGATCGAGGCCGACCTCGAGAAGCTCATGAAGCTGTTGGAGGCGCGCGGCCTCGACCCGGGCCAGCTCGCGCGCATCCGGAACTATCTCGAGCTGCGCCTCGAGGCGTTCAAGCGCATGATCCGCCAGCACGTCGAGCGCGAGCTCGAGCGGCGCGCGTACCGCCAGGGCGAGAAGCTGACGCGGGAGGTGCTGTCCGACAAGCCGCTCTTCGCGCTGACGCCGGACGAGATCGCCCAGATGAAGAACGTCGTCGCGCGCCTCGCGCGGAGGATCAAGGACGCGCTCGCGCTGCGCCAGCGCCAGGAGCAGCGCGGGCGGATCGACACGCGCCGGACGACGCGCAAGAGCCTCCAGTACGGCGGGGTGCCGATGGAGCTCTACCTCAAGCGGCGGCACCGCGAGAAGCCCAAGCTCGTCACGATCTGCGACGTCTCGGACTCGGTCCGGAACGCCTCGCGCTTCATGCTCCAGCTCGTGTGGAGCCTCCAGGAGTGCTTCAGCCGCGTGCGCTCGTACGTGTTCGTGTCGGAGATCGCCGAGGTCACGCAGGCGTTCGGCACGTACCCGGTCGAGCGCGCGATCGAGTGGGCGCTCAAGGGCGCGCCGGTGGACTACCACTGCCGCTCGGACTTCGGCTACGCCTTCAACCGGTTCGCCAAGACCGAGCTCGAGTCGCTCGACCGCAAGACGACGATCCTGATCCTCGGCGACGCGCGCAACAACTACAACGACCCCCAGGCGTGGGCGCTGCGGCTCATCCGCGAGCGCGTGAAGGGGATCATCTGGCTCAACCCCGAGGGGCAGTGGGGCTGGGGCATCGGCGACTCGGTCATGCCGCTCTATACGCCGGCGTGCGACTTCGTCCGCGAGTGCCGGACGATCGGCCAGCTCGGCGAGGTCGTGGACAACCTCGTCCACCACTGGTGGCGCCGGGGGCGATGAGGACGCGCGCGGCCCTTCTCGCCCTGCTGCTGCTGGCCCTGGGCGTGGTCCCCCTGGCCGCGCAGGCGCCGATGCAGACCACGCCGGCGACGGCCGACCAGTGCATCACGCTCGAGGACTTCGCACGAGCCAAGGTCGGCGAGTTCCCGCCGGACTGGAAGCCACGGAAGGACGCCGGCAAGAGCGTCTACAGGGTCGTCGAGGAGAAGGGGCTCCGCTTCCTGCGCGCGGCCTCGACCGGGCTCGGCATCCAGGCGGCGAAGCAGCTCGAGTGGGACCTCGGCGCGTACCCGATGCTCGCCTGGTCGTGGCGGCCCCGCGAGTTCCCGCGGGGCGCCGACGAGCGCGACTCGGGGACGAACGACAGCGCGCTCGCCGTCTACCTGCTCGTCCCGTACTCGCGCCTCACGGGGCCGAAGGCGGTCAAGTACATCTGGAGCGCCAGGGTGCCCGTGGGCACCCACCTGAACTCCAACTACGGCCTCACCCAGGTGCTCGTCCTCCGGACCGGGGACCCGGGTAAGGACGAGTGGGTCGAGGAGCGCGTGAACGCGCTCGCCGACTACAAGAAGTCCTTCGGTGAGTCGGAGACGCCCAAGCCGGCGGGCATCGCCGTGCTCACCGATTCCGACGACACCAAGTCGAGCGCCCAGGGAGACTACGCGAACTTCCGCGCCTGCCGCGGGTAGCGCGTGCCCAAGGACATCCTCGTCGTCGAGGACGAGCCCGACATCCGGCGGCTCGTCGTGCTCCACCTGGAGCGCGAGGGCTTCCGGTGCCGGACCGCATCGAACGGCGCCGACGCCCGTGCGACGAGTCGCGTCCTCGGCGCGTCTAAAGAAGGAGGAGACCCGTCTGCCTATGAGCGCAGCAGTGACCCGGCACTATCTCGTCGCCTGTGATTTCGACCAGACCTTGAGCTTCAACGACTCCGGCAGGGTGCTGAGCGAGCTGCTCGGCGTGTCAGCCTTTGAGCACAAGGTCGCGGGGCTCGCCGAGATCCACCTCGTGCAGCAGGGCGCCGAGCTCGCCTACCTGCTCCGCCACGACCCTGAGTTCCGCCGTGTGCGTCAGGAGCATCTGGTCCAAGCGGGCCAACGGGTGCGCCTGAAGAAGGACATCAAGCACTTTGTCGAGTTCCTGGAGCGCGGCGCCGAGGGGGTCCGCTTTTCGTTCTTCGTGGTCTCCGCGGCGCCGAAAGCCGTCGTTCAGGCCGCGCTCGAGGGTATTGTTCCCCCGGGCCACATTTACGGGACGGAGTTCGACTACGACCCGTCCTCGGGCGAGATCTGCGCGATCGCGAAGGCTCCGGCCGGCTATGGCAAGGTGGCAATCGTCGAGGAGCTCGAGGCCACACTCCAGACCAGTCCGCATCGCACGATCTACGTCGGCGACGGCAACTCGGACGTCCACGTCATGCTGCGCGTCAACAACCGCGGAGGCTTCACCATCGCGGTCTCGGAGGCGAAGTACATCGCGCGGATCGCCAAACGGACGGTCGTGAGCGACAACGCGCTGAGCGTCCTGGTGCCCATCCTCGAGGACGTCATGGGCTGGGACGCCGTCCGCATCCGGGAGCTGTTCGAGTCGTACGGGCTGGTCGTCCAGGAGTGGGACAAGGCGCGCACGGACTGGGTGACCATCCGCGAGGACTCCACGGGCTGAGGCGAGGGGCGGATGGGCGACCCACGGCTCGCGCGAGCTGTGTTAGCCTTGCTCCATGTCGCTGGCCGACCCCGGGCTTGACGCGGATGCGATCGAGGAGCTCTACGCGCGCGGGGTCACCGACGGCCTGCCCGTGGTGCCGCCGACCCGTGGGCGCGTCGAGCGCACGATCGCCGCGTCGGGCCGCGGGCCCGACGAGCTGATCGGGCTCGTCCCGCCGAACTACGGCCGCGCCACCGTCGAGAAGATCGCGGTCAACGCCGTCATGGCCGGCTGCCGGCCCGAGTATCTGCCCGTCGTGCTCGCCGCCGTGGAGGCGGTGTGCGACGACGCGTTCGATCTCCACGGCGTCTCGACGACGACGAACGCCCCCGCCCCGCTCGTGATCGTCAACGGCCCCCTCCGCGGCGAGCTCGACATCAACTGCGGCGCTGGCGTCTTCGGCTCCGGCTGGCGCGCCAACGCGACCATCGGACGCGCGCTCCGGCTCGTCTGCGTGAACGTCGGCGGCGCCCGGCCGGGCGAGGTCAGCATGTCCACGCTCGCTCACCCGGGCCGCTACACTTACTGCATCGGCGAGCGCGAGGAGGCGAGTCCCTGGGAGTCGCTCGCCGTCGAACACGGGTTCGCCCCGGGGGACTCGACGGTCGCCGTCCTCGCCGCCGACGCGCCCCTCGGCGTCTACGATCAGCGGTCCCGGACGCCGGAGGACCTGCTGGCGACGCTCGCGGCGAGCCTGGCCGTCGTCGCCCACCACAAGATGACGCACTGGGGGGACACGCTGCTCGTCCTCTCGCCCGAGCACGTGAGGATCCCGGGTGACGCGGGCTGGACGAAGGCCGAGGTTCGCCGCTGGCTCTGGGAGCGGCTCCAGCGCCCGGTCCGCGAGTTGCTCCCGGGCCGGGACGGGGGCGAGGGGCTCCCCGAGCACGTGCTCCGGAAATTCCCCGACCCCGCGCGCGACGACTCGCCGATCGCGAAATTCCGGTCGCCCGACAACATCAAGATCCTCGTGGCCGGTGGGACGGCGGGCCGGTTCTCGGCCATCGTCCCCGGCTGGACCTTCTCGAAGGGCTCGGCGCTCGTGTTTCGGCCCATTCGCACGCCGTAATCGGGAGGAAGACCCATGAGCGAGTATCTGGACCCGACCGCGCCGGTCGCCGTGCCACGGAAGACCGCGCGCCGCCCGTCGAGCCTCGACGGCCTGGTCGTCACGCTGCTCGACATCTCGAAGGCGAAGGGCGACCACCTCCT
>Ga0209690_1002485_pt1 | contig 10476 bp, 11 predicted proteins | sample GraSoiAngelo_150_FD_186164 | JGI IMG/M metagenome (GOLD analysis project Ga0209690, IMG submission 186164) | Grasslands soil microbial communities from the Angelo Coastal Reserve, California, USA - 14_1009_09_40cm (SPAdes) (version 2) | ecosystem: Environmental > Terrestrial > Soil > Grasslands ...
TATGGACCAGATGGGCGAGGTGGAGTACGGGCCCGGTGAGCCGAAGGGGACCGCGTGGCATCCGCACCGAGGGTTCGAGACCGTTACCTACATGATCGACGGCACCTTTCAGCATCAGGATTCAACCGGCGGCGGCGGGCTCATCACTAACGGCGCGACGCAGTGGATGACCGCGGGCGCCGGGATTCTCCACATCGAACGACCACCGGAGGCACTGATCGCCAGCGGCGGTCTTTTCCACGGCATCCAGCTCTGGGTCAACCTACCGGCGGAGCAAAAATGGACGCCACCTCGCTACCAGGACATCGGGGCGGGACGCGTGACCCTCTTGTCCTCGCATGATGGTGGCGCACTCCTGCGGGTGATCGCCGGCGAGGTCGCGGGTCACGCCGGCCCTGGCGTCACCCACACCCCGATCACACTGGTACACGCGACCGTCAATCCCGGGGCCGAGCTTCGCCTCCCCTGGCGGCGCGAGTTCAACGGCCTCGTGTACGTGCTGGCCGGACGGGGAACGGTCGGCGGGAAACGAGCCGCCATCCGCACCGGTCAGCTCGCGGCGTTCGGTACCGGCGACCTGATCAGCATCACCGCCGACCTTGCGCAGGAAAGCCGTTCACCCAATCTCGAGGTGCTGGTCCTCGGCGGTGAGCCCATCGGAGAGCCGGTCGCCTGGTACGGCCCCTTCGTGATGAACACGCACGAAGAGCTCGCCCAGGCCTTCGACGACTACCGCCGCGGCCAGATGGGAACGATTCCCGCCGCCCACATCGGCAACTAGCGACGCCGATAAATCCCTGCCTCTCTAGCGGAGGGCAGGGTGGCGGCTAGCGGATGCCGCTGTCGTACTCGACGTTGATCGACGTGTAGGTACCCTGCGTCACCGTTACCGACTTCGGGATCGGTCGCGGCAGCAAGCTCGTGCCGAAATTGAGTCCCACGATGGTGTACGAACCCGGTGGGAGGTCCACCTTGAAGCGGCCATCAGCCCCCGAGTGAAAGCGCGTCACTTCGGCACCGCTTCCATCACGCACGACGACGGTCGCGGCGAGCGGACGCGGCGGACAGGGAGAATTGATGCGCTCGACGGGGCAGGTCGGCCCGGCCTGCACCGTTCCCTGGATGCCCGTTCCCGGTTGGGCAGCCGGCGTGCCGCAGGCCGCGACCATCAGCGCCAGGGCGACCGAAATGATGCGTGACGTCATCGAAGACCTCGAGGATTACGACGCGGGAGCCGTCAAAAAGTTCCGCCCGGTCAGTCGCCCCGCAGTCCCGAGGTCGGATTCCCCAGCTCGTCCACCGACTGCTGGGCCACCTGCTCTGCCACCGGTGATCCGTCGCCGGGATAGACCACGACGGGCGTTCCAAGGGGTGCCCAATTGAAGAGGATTCTGGCGGCGGGCAGGGGCACGTGGATGCAGCCGTGACTGGCGTATGGACCATTCTGCGAGCCAGGGCCGAGGGTGGAGTCCGGTTGCCAGCTGGCATCGTGCAGGCCTTCGCCGTTCTTCGTGAACCACACGACCATCTGGACCGGTGTGTCGGGATACCACTCGGCCGATCCCTTCGGCCATGGCGACTTCATGGTCCAGGGAGCGTCCTTCTTCAGGACGTGCATGGGGCCGACATCGGTCGGCAACGCGGGCCGGCCGGTCGTCACCAGCGTGTCGACGATCACCTGACCGCGGTCGTAGGCGATCAACTCCTGCGCCTGCAGCGACACGGTGATCAGCCGGCCGGAGCCGGCATGGAGCAGGCCGTGGTGGATCTGCGAGGCAAAATACCGAGCCCCGGCCACCGCCGGCACAAGCTGCGGGTCAGGCACGCTGTCGAGCATCGCGCCATTTCGCTCGAGCGCCGCGCTCAGCCGGACGGCCCCCTTCAGCTGCAAGAACGCGGCAACCGTCGCGTCGTTTCGGCCGGCCACCAGTGCCGCGTGTCCTGCCTTGCGCAGCCCGTGCGGGTTGCCTCGATACTGCAGGGCCAACCGGTTTGCCTCGGCTTTGATGGCGGCCGCTTCGGCCGCCTGGGCCCGGACCGCGTCGCTCGCCGCCGCGGCGCGTACCGCGCTCACGCCCGGACTGCCGAGCCCCACGGCAGCCATCACGATCACGACCAGCGCGGCGCGGCGGCCCGGCCATCGAAGACCCGCTGCGCCGAGGGGCCGCGGCGGCCAGACGGCGCGCCAGGATCCGGGAGACCGCTTCGATCCCGCAGTTGCGGTAGCAGACATAATGTTAGCCTCATTGTAACCTCCGAAGATCGGGGAAGCCGCCCTAGAAGTAATCCCTGAGCTGGCCGAACGACTGCAGTACCAGGAGGCGCCGATCATCCCGCACATCGGCATGCTCCAATCGCCAGGTATGCGGGTGCGGAATGAAAACGGCGCGCAGGCCGGCCTCCAGCGCCGGGTTGATGTCCGAGCGCGGCGAATTGCCAACCATCCATGCCTGGCCGGGGTCGACGTCGTGCTCGCGGATCAGCCCTCGGTAGGCTGCCACATCCTTTTCTTTCGCGACCACGACCTGGTCGAAGTGCGGCGCGAGTCCGGACCGCTGCACTTTGAGCCGCTGCTCCTCTTCCTCACCCTTGGTGAAGAGAAGCAATCGGTGCCGGGCCGCCAGGTAATCCAGCGTCTGCGCAACCCCGGGTAGCAGGTCGAGCTCGACTTGCACGATCCGCCGGCCAAGGTTCATCACGTGCTCGAGGTGACGGGTCTCGATGGCTCGCTCCGCCAGTCGCTCATAGGTTTCACGGAGGTTGCGAGCAAAGGCGGCGGTGCCGTAGCCATGGACGCCGCTGTTGAGCCGCTCGATCTCATCGAGGGTGGCACGCACCTGCTCTCGGGTGAGCTTCGAGTGCGCGAGAAAGTCGATGAAGTCCTCGATCGCCTGCTCGAAGTAGACGTTGTTCTCCCACAACGTGTCGTCGCCGTCGATGATCAAGGTCTTCCTCGGCGCCATCGGTGTGCTGAGCATAGTCAGCTCCGATGAACTCCCCTTTCGCCGCGCTGGACGGGATGGGGGACCGCCAGTAGAATGGGGCCACCCTGCGGGGGGCAGGGCGGAGGTCGGGGAATGCGGACGCTTTCGTTCCTGGGACTCGATGCCGCCGAGCGGCCCCGGTTGAACGCGACCTCGATCCGTCAACTCGCCAAGCTCGGCACGGTGGTCCGCTGGCCCGGCCTGCTCTTCGCCGCTGTGCTGTCGCTCGCCGTGCCTCCCAAGCTCCCCCTGGGCCTGGCTCTGCTGCTCATCTGGGTGGCGGTCTATAACGCCTGGGGCATGATCGCGATCTCGAGGGCCGACGACACCTCGATCCTGCGAGTGGGCCGGGCGCTGACGCTGATCGACACCGTCAGCTACTTCCTGGTGTTGTTCGTGTTCGGGGGCGTCGGCGCCAGCACCAGCATCTACGCCGCCTACATTCTGCTGATCGTCTGGATGGTCGCCTACGACGGGGCGGAGGGCGCCATGCTGTGCGTCGCCATCTTCGTCCTGGGGATGCTCGCATTGCATGCCGCGTTGGGCGCCGTCTTCAATCAGGATTTCGCCGCTAGGGACGTGCTGCTCTGGAGCTTGATCATGGTGGTGGCTGGGGCCATCCTGGCCGCTTACGACAGGATCGTAGTGGGCGGCGTTCAGGCCACGCCCGGGTCGTCGAGCGTCAGCAGCGAGACGCCGATCATCAGCCCGATTCCCGCCGTACGGCTTTCGCGCCGCGAACAGGAGGTGCTTCAGCTCGTGTCTGAGGGCTACTCCAACTCCATGATCGCGGGCCGCCTTCATCTCAGCGAAAACACCATCAAGACCTACGTCGAGAACCTGCTCAGCCGGCTCAACGCGCGCAACCGGGCTGAGGCCGTGGCCGCCGCGTCGCGTCAGAATCTGATCTAGAAGGCGCCGCTCTCCCCCATTCGGCCTCCCCCGGTTGGAACCGCAGCCGCCTGCATTTTCATCACGACGGGGGATACCGCCCGCGCTTCCACGGCGCTAGGCTCTTCGCAGTGGGGGCGCCAATCGACCTGGGGGGTGCTCCAATGGCGACCAGGATGGTGGGGGGTTTCATCCTGGTCGCCTTCTTATTGTGCATCCTGCTGGCCTGGCCCGGACGCCGGCGGTGGCCGCACTGGCTGATTGCCGGTCTCTGTACCTCGGTATGCGCGGCGTTGGCACTCGGCCTGACTACTTCCGGTGGCTGGCTCATAGCCTGGGTTCGCGTCGCCACGCTCGCCATGGCCACGGGCTTCCTCACGACGGCCGCTGTTCGCGACCTGCGCGACCCTCTGCGTTAGGGCGGGTCCCTTTCTCTGGTCCTGGGGCCAGGCCGCATGACAAATTGACCGCCTTGACCTGGCAATTGGCTGTCAGGTAACGTGATATTTACATTGTCCGTAATACCGTGGAGGGATTGCCCATGATCCTGTTCTTGCTGCTCCTGATCGTTGCCGGGGGGGTGGTCGCGCTCTATGCCGCCCAGAACACCGCTACCCATGACGTCACGCTCTGGCAATGGCACTGGTCCGCCGTTGCGGACTGGGTTCCGGTGGTGGTGACGGCCGCCGTCATCGGCGTGCTTTTCCTGCTCTACATGATGTACTCCGGCATGGTCCATGGCGTCCGCGTCGGCTCGATGCGCCGCCGGGTATCAACGCGGGAGGCCGCCATCAATGACATGCAGGCGGAAAACCAGCGATTGCGCGAAGAAAACGCCCGCGTCCGCAGCGAGCTTCGTGGCATGGATCGGGGGGTGGCCGCGACACATGACGAGACGCGCCGCGAACCAGTCCCGGCCGAAGCGGCATCCGAGGCGCCACGCACGGCAGCGCCCTACCGCCCCCGACCGACGTTTGGCGAGCGGGTCCGCGCCTTCTTTTCGGGCCGGGAGCCGGCCGGCTACTAAGCCGCGTCGCGGGCTTTCGAACCACAGGGTCTCAACCGAGACCCTGTTTTTTGTGCGGCTCGCAAGCCACATGCTTGACAGCTCGCCAGTCGTGTCAGCTAAATTGATACCGGCGTTAGCAACCGGCGGCTCGCGGGCCCGACGTTCCTTCTCGCAGACTCCCGCGCAACGTGGTTGAAAGGAGGCGACAAATGCCAGCAAGCGGCAAGCGGGGCTTCGGTTCCATGGATGAAGCAAAGCAGCGGGAGATCGCCAGCAAAGGCGGTCAGGCGGCGCATTTAAAAGGGTCGGCCCACGAATTCAGCCCCGAAGAAGCGCGCCAGGCCGGGAGCAAGGGTGGCAAAGCGGCCCACGAGAAGGGCTCAGCGCACGAGTTCTCATCCGAGGAGGCGCGCGCAGCCGGTCGCAAGGGTGGCGAGGCGTCCAGCCAGGACCGTAACCGGATGGCCGCCATCGGCCGCGAGGGCGGCAAGCACTAAAACGAAGGGAAGGAATTCCTGCGGGTTCCTTCCCTCACGAATCACACGCTAGAGTGCGCCGACGAGCTCCTGGATGCGCGCCTCTGAGAGCGTGACATCGGACATCGTCCCGGCGAAATAGCTGTCGTACGCCGCCAGGTCGAGAAGCCCGTGGCCGCTCAGGTTGAAGAGGATGACTGGCGACTCACCACGCTCGCGCGCCTTGACGGCTTCGTCGATCACGGCACGGATGGCATGAGCGGTCTCAGGGGCAGGGATGATGCCCTCGGTCCTGGCGAACTGGACCGCGGCATCGAAGACGGCTCGCTGTGGATACGCCACCGGCTCGATGAACCCGTGCTTCGCCAGCGCCGAGACCAGCGGCGCCATACCGTGGTAACGCAGGCCGCCGGCGTGAATCCCTTCAGGGATGAAGGTGTGCCCCAGCGTGTACATCTCCAGCAAGGGCGTCATCCCCACCGTGTCGCCGAAGTCGTACGCGAACTTGCCGCGCGTCATCGATGGACAGGCGGCCGGCTCCACCGCCAGGAAGCGCGTCTTGCTGTGGCCGGTCAGGCGGTCGCGCAGAAACGGAAAAGCCAGGCCGGAGAAGTTGCTGCCGCCGCCAACGCAGCCAACGACCAGGTCCGGCATCGCGCCAGCCCGCTCCATCTGCATCAGCGCTTCCTGCCCGATGATGGTCTGGTGCATCAGCACGTGGTTGAGGACGCTGCCCAGCGAGTACTTCGTGTCCTCTTTGCCGGCCGCATCTTCGATCGCCTCGGAGATGGCGATCCCCAGGCTGCCCGTGGATTCCGGGTTTTCCGCTCGGATGCGTTGCCCGGCCTGGGTCCGGTCGGAGGGACTGGGCACGACCTCGGCGCCCCAGACGTGCATCATGCTCTTTCGATATGGCTTCTGCTCGTAGCTGATCCGCACCATGTAGACCATGCACTCGAGGTCGAAGAGCTTGGTCGCGAAGGCGAGGGCGCTTCCCCACTGGCCGGCGCCGGTCTCCGTCGTCAGCCGCCGGGTGCCCTCCGCCTTGTTGTAAAAGGCCTGCGCCACGGCCGTATTCGGTTTGTGCGACCCGGGCGGGCTGCCGCCCTCGTACTTGTAGTAGATCTTCGCGGTCGTTTTCAGCTCACGTTCCAGCCGGGTGGCCCGCATCAGCGGCGTCGGACGCCACAGCCTAAGCGCCTCCTGGATCGGCTGTGGGATGTCGATGTAGCGTTCCTGGGAGACCTCCTGCTTGATCAGCTCCATCGGGAACAAGGGGGCCAGGTCTTGGGGGCCGACCGGCTGCCGGGTTGCTGGATGAAGCGGTGGACTCCCCGGAAACGGAAGGTCCGCCTGGATGTTGTACCAGCGGGTCGGCATCTCTTTCTCGTCGAGCACGATCCGATTGGCGACTTCGGGCGCGTGAACGCTCATTGCTACCTCCCTCCTGTGGTCCCTAGGTTTTAGCATGGACGGCACCCTGGTGCAAACGCCCGATCGGGCCGCCATGCTCGCCGCTCTCGAACGCCTCGTCGGCGCCGAGTCGCCATCGCCGGACAAGGCACGCTGCGACGCGTGCGCCGACGAGGTCGCGGCGCTGTTTGCCCAACGCGCCGGCGCCCACGTGACTCGCCACCAGCGTTCCGAGCGGGGCGATCACCTCGAGATCCGGGTTGGAGCCGGCACCAAGCCGATCCTGCTCCTCTGCCACCATGACACGGTCTGGCCGGCAGGCACGATCGCCCGCCTGCCATTTCGCGTTGATGGCAATCGAGTGACTGGTCCCGGAGGCTACGACATGAAGGCCGGCATCGTCGAGGCGGCCTTCGCGCTCGAGGGCGCAAGGCTGGCACGGCCGGTGATCGTGCTGTCGACTTCCGACGAAGAGATCGGAAGTAACAGTTCGCGGGCCTTGATCGAGGAGCGGGCGCGTGAAGCCGAGGCCGTCCTCGTGCTCGAGCCGGCGGCGAGTGGCGGCGCGCTGAAGACCGCGCGGAAGGGCATCGCCGATTTCATCCTCGAGGTCGATGGTCGGGCGGCCCACGCGGGCGTCGAGCCCGAGAAGGGCGTCAGCGCCATCGAAGAGATGGCTCGCCAGGTGCTGGCCCTCAAGGCGCTGGCCGATCCGTCGAGGGGCACGACGATCAACGTCGGCGTTCTGACCGCGGGAACCCGGCCCAACGTCGTGCCCGCGCACGCCCGGGCGGAGATCGACATCAGATTCTCGAGCGCCGCGGAGGCGGAGCGAATTGTTGAGGCAGTCCGCGCGCTGCTACCCGTCGCTGAGGGCGCGCGCCTGCGCATCGACGGCGGCCTCGACCGTCCGCCGATGGAGCGTGGCCCCGGTACGGTCCGCCTGGCCGCATTGGCTCAGCGGCTGGCTCGCGATCTCGGCTTTAAGCTCGAGGAGACCAGCACGGGAGGCGGCAGTGACGGCAACTTCACGGCAGCCATCGGCATCCCGACCCTCGACGGGTTGGGTCCCGATGGCGGTGGCGCGCACGCGGACTCGGAGCACCTCCTGATCACGAGCTGGCTGCAACGGACCGAGCTGCTCGGGCGCCTGCTGGAGGCCCTGTAGCCCGCTTGACGGCCCGCCTACCGGCTGTGGTAGGGTGGACGACGGTCCGTTACGCCTCGTCGTAGCTCCTCGCCTTCCTCTCGTCTTCACCGGACCAGAAGCCGATTGACGTTGGCCTACTGACGGAGGGAAGGCTCCTTGAACGTTACAACCATCATTGCTATCCTGTCGAAGGCTCATGCCCATATCTTGCGGTTGACTAGCGCCCGACTCCACGATCTTGTGGTTTCCGACTGGGCCGCTCGAACGGTCCTTCGGTCTCGTCGACTCCAAAGTCGGTGGCCGCGTCTCCTGACCCGAATTCGACCCGCTCGAATGCGGCCGTCCGTGACGCTGATGGGCCATGCCCTGGTGCTGTCGCTGGGATTCATCCTGGTGGTCCCCCTCGCCACGGGCCGGTCAGCGGCGCCGGCCCTCAGCCTCGCGGTGCAGTATCCCGGCCAGCTACTGGGAACCGCGTCCCTGCACAGCCACGGTGCCCCTGATATGCGGGAGGTCATAAAGGCGTCCACGCTGGAAGAACGGCCGGCGCCTCCCGTTCCAGACCCGACAGCTGTCGCGCGCGCCACACCCCGGGCCCCCGCAGGGACCTTCACCCCGCCGCCCGGCTCGGGCGGGGATGGGCTGGCCGCCATCTACGCCGTGTTCGGCAACAGTCCGGGGCTGAGCTGGGCGCTGCGGGTGGCGAACTGCGAAAGCCACTACAACCCGCTGGCCATCAACCGCTCCAGCGGCGCCAGCGGCCTGTTCCAGTTCATGCCCGCCACCTGGAACGCGAACTTTCCCGGGCAGAACATCTGGGATCCCTATGCGCAGGCGCGGGCGGCGCTGGTGTTCTACAACGCCGGTCGGCAGAGCGCCTGGACCTGTAAGTAACGCATAACGGCCCGGCCCGACGATCGCGCTACCATGTGGCGCGTGCCGCCGGACGTGTCAGCGTCGCGGAATTTCCCGCGTGTCGAGATCCGGCTCGTTCGCTCGCATGACGAGTTTGCTGCCTGCGAGGCAATGAGCCGCGACATCTGGGGAGCCGCCGAGCGAAACGTGGTGCCGCGCGAGTTGCTGCTGACCATCCAGCTGAACGGAGGCCTGGTGCACGGAGCGTTTGCACCTGACGGGCGGCTGGTCGGATTCTGCTTTGCCTTGCTGGGCCGGCGCGATGGGCAGCTCCGCTTATGCTCCCATCAGCTGGGCGTCATCGCGGAGCTTCGGGGCGGCGGCATCGGGATCGCGCTAAAGAAGGCGCAGCGGGCCGACGCCCTCCGGTTGGGATATGAGCTGGTCACCTGGACCTTCGATCCGCTCGAGGCGCGTAATGCATACATCAACCTCCACCGGCTCGGCTGCATTGCCCGTCTCTACGATCGCGACCACTACGGGGCCATGGAAGACGAGCTCAATCGGGGCTTGCCCTCGGATCGATTCGAGGCCGAGTGGTGGCTTCGTCGGCCGAGGCCCACCCGGACGCCGGGTGACCCGCTCGTGATCCTGGAGGTGGGGCAGCGGGGCGAGCCGCGGCGCGTCCGTGCGGACGTAAGCCCAGGGAGGACAGTGCTGATCGGCATTCCGGCTGACATCCAGGCCGTCAAGCGGCAGAGCTTGGAGCTCGCGTTGGCGTGGCGGATTGAGAGCCGGAACGCCTTCGAGGCGGCTATCAGCGCGGGTCTGGCCGCCGTGGATTTCCAGCGCCAGGGCGCGTACCTGATGGCGCCGGCCCTCATGAAGATCGACGGATCATGAAGATTGATTGTGTCGAGCTGCGCGTACTCAAGATGCGGCTGCTCAAGCCGTTTCGTACCAGCTTCGGCGTGCAGCAGGACCGCTATCCGCTGCTCGTCCGACTTGAGATCGACGACCGTTCGTACTGGGGTGAGTGCGTTGCCGGCGAGGGTCCCTGGTACTCGTACGAGACGATCGAAACCGCCTGGCAAATCCTCAAGGGCTACCTGCTGCCGGCCGTGGTCGGCCGCGAGCTGGCCGACGTCGACGCGCTGGAAACCTTATTCGCGCCGGTGCGCGGCCACCACATGGCGAAAGCCTGCCTCGAGATGGCCCTTACTGCCGCGCTGGCCGAGCGCGCCCGCAAACCGCTCGCGACATTCCTGGGTGGCGTTCGGGACCGGGTGGAGACCGGCGTCAGCATCGGCATCCAGGCAACCACCGACGAGCTCCTGGAGAATATCGGGGCGCGCCTCGCCGAAGGTTACCGCCGGATCAAGGTGAAGATCGAACCCGGTTGGGATGTGACGGCGATTGCGGCAATCCGCGAGCGCTATCCCGAAATCACCCTGATGGCGGACGCGAACTCGTCCTATGACCTGGACGATGCCGCCCACCTGGCGCAGCTCGACCCCTTCCGGCTCTTGATGCTGGAGCAGCCGCTAGCCGCCGGCGACCTGGTCGACCATGCGGCCCTGCAGCGGCAGATCCGTACACCCATCTGCCTGGACGAAAGCATCGAGTCGGCCCGCGATGCCCGCCATGCCTTGCAACTGGGGGCGTGCCAGGTGATCAACATCAAACCCGGCCGCGTGG
>Ga0209690_1002486_pt1 | contig 10475 bp, 9 predicted proteins | sample GraSoiAngelo_150_FD_186164 | JGI IMG/M metagenome (GOLD analysis project Ga0209690, IMG submission 186164) | Grasslands soil microbial communities from the Angelo Coastal Reserve, California, USA - 14_1009_09_40cm (SPAdes) (version 2) | ecosystem: Environmental > Terrestrial > Soil > Grasslands ...
TTTTTGGAAGCGTTGCGCCGGCTTGGGGTTGCTCCCGTCCACCTGCTCGACCACCACGTAAAAATCCTGGTGCACATCAATTCCAAGTCCGCACACCGGACGGATTCGTCCTTCGGCGAACTTGATCGCTCCAGGGCCGCCATTAAACTGGCAGCGGGTTTCCTCGTGTGAGGACAATTCTGTGTTATTAACGTAATGCATAGCGCGGGTAGTTTTATCAACTCACCCGCGCTCCTTACATATCATCTAATCGCTCGAGCCAACCGCTGGCCCTTTGGAAATTAGAAAAGTGAAATTAAGCAAGTAGGAAACTGAAACGAAAGCTAAGCTTCGAATCTTCACCATCACGAACATTACACGCATTCTCAATGACATTGACGATCTTGACCGAATGATTGACGGCGATGCAGCAAAAGATGCCATAAGAAGCCAAGTGCGACTCATTGGGCGTGAGGTATCTGCGCTTGAGGAAGATTATGCGCGCTTAGCAGAAGAGCATGCGAAGCTGCAGGCGTCTGAGCCACCACCTTAAGTGACGGCTGAAGCGCTCCAGTATCAGAGAGGCCTGTATTACAGTCCGGAAGATCCAGTCCCCTTTTGTCCGCATTGCTGGGAAACCAACCAAATGAAGATTCATCTTTCAGGCCCTATCCCGATGTCGAATCCGCAGGTAGAGCGTTGGGAGTGCCATACGTGCGACAAGGCCTATACCGCAACAGAGGGGCAGAATTTTCTAGTTCGACATACAAAGGGATACCACGGATGAGCAGCGAGGAGATAGCGGTCATTCTCAAATCCTTCGAGGTGCCGGACGAAGTGCGCGTTCTCCAGAAAGGTCGCTTCGAGCTTGTGCATCTCGGCGGGATCACAATCGGTCGCGCCACCTATGAGCCGGGCTGGAAGTGGAGCGAGCACGTCGGCCCGAGTGTGGGCGCGACCCGCTGCAAGGTCGAACATGTTGGCTTGGTCCTGTCCGGCACCGCGACGGCCGCGTTCGATGATGGCCGCGTGGTCGAATTACGAGCGGGAGAGCTTTTTTACATCCCGCCAGTGCCGCACGACAGTTGGGTCATTGGCGAGGAGCCGTACGTTTCGCTCCACTTTCTTGGCGCAGATCATTACGCCAAGGCTAACACGTGACGAAGCGCTGGCGGCGCTCTTCCGAGTTGCGTTCCGCAACCCGATTTGGAGTTTAGCGGCCCTCTTTCGATCTCGTTCGAAGTGCAGATTCGCGACAAGTGATCGGCGCTGCAACGCAACTGTAGAGGCAGCCGTGCCGGCTGCGTTCGACTCGCGGGCGACACGCCCGCCGCTACAGGGTAAACTAAATTTATTTCGGCGAACGCGAATCGGCGTGCGTCTTAATGTCACGCCTTTGCTTGTCCACAACGCGGCGCAACTCACGCTCCATCGTTTTGAAAGCGTCGTGGATCACTTTGTTGACCGGTGCGTGTGTGCCGTTGTCCTTTTGCTTTTCATCGGCCACGAGTTCGTGACCGCGTGAAACGGTCACATCAATGCGACACCGGTACGGATTTCCCTTTTGATGCGTGTGATTGGTTTGCTCAATGGCGACATCGCAGCGGTTGATGTGGTCGCAAAATCTTTCCAGTCGCGCTGCATAATCCAAAACGAGATTGTCGATCTGGTCCGATTTTTCCAGACCCCGGTAAGTGATCTTAATAGGCAGTTGCATATTTAATTAGACATTACTTTGCGCTCTCACGTTAAGGAAGATGAAAAATGTACACCAGCTGATGCTGGATACTAGATACCAGATGTTCAATTACGATCCTGATCGAGTGTTCAGGATTGCGTATCCAGAAGTCCAACATTTTTAGATCGATCGGAGCGAACGAAAATGAGCGGGCAATTTCGATGACTCAGTTTTGACGAGATCGGATTTCACGTGCTCGACAATCCGGTCGCGCACTGGCACGGGTAAAAGATCGATAATCGCGCCGTGAATTTCCGCTGGCGCGGCGAATGACCAGCCTTCCTTCCCGTTGCGCGAGACAATTTTCACAATTTGATCGGCCAATTGCTTCTGAATCCGGCGATGAGTCTCTGTCTCCAGCTGCGTTCGCTCTGCAATCGAATTCGCGTGCCTGCCTCCGGCGCCATCGCTCACCGGGAATCTCCCGGCCAGGTCCGTCACTTTGTCGATCAATCTTCCGTGGGCATCTGTTAAATCGAATGCCTGCACCAGATGCAAACTCGGACCGCGCGTGGGCGTTTCATCGACTCGGTATGCTTTCAAACTGCCTCGATCAGTGACGATGATAAGAGAAGTCGGTGTCATGGCAGAGTCAGTGACCAAAAGATTGGCCGCGCCCCACAGAGCGCATATCGCACTCTATCACTGATTCGTTTGTCACGGCAAGATTGCGCTGCCCGAATTCTTATGTCGATGTAAATCGCGCATCTATTTTCCCCGAGCTCGCTCTTCTTCTGCGCTGAGCGCGGGAAATTCGACGTGACGTTTTTTCCAAGATTCTTCGCGAGCTTGAGCTTGCGCGCCACTTACCAACTGGAACAAACACGCAGCGCGGCCGCCAAGATCGACATCGTCGCCGGAAGCAAATCTCTTTGGCTCCATCAAGAAACCGCCAGGGTCCATTGTGTCGAGGATCAGTTGCCACTCAATATGTTCCTGTCCCGGGACAACGAACGGAATCGGCTCATAATGCGCATTGATTAGCAGTAGGAATGTATCGTCACGGATCGGTTCACCTTCGAAAGTGAGAACATCCATCGTGTCGCCGCTCAGCAACATGCCAAGACAGCGAACGAACGGCGATGTCCATTCTTCCTCGCTCATCTCGCTGCCGCCGGGATTGAACCACATCACATCGCGGATTTCCGAACCTCTAATCCGCCGGCCCTGGAAAAACTTCGGACGGCGGAAGACAGGATGATCGCCCCGCAGCTGAATCAGTTTTCGCGTGAACTCAACAAATTGATTCTGTTTTTCATCGCGCTCCCAATTGAGCCAACTGATCTCGTTGTCCTGGCAGTATGTATTGTTGTTGCCGTTTTGTGACCTGCCCCATTCGTCCCCGCCGGGCAGCATGGGCACGCCTTGCGAAAGAAAAAGCGTCGTCAGGAAATTCCGGCGCTGGCGCCCGCGCAACGCGTTGATCTCCGGGTCATTCGTCGGACCTTCCACGCCGCAATTCCAGGATTGATTGTTGTTATCCCCGTCACTGTTGTCGTCGCCGTTCAACTCGTTGTGCTTTTTGTTATAGCTGACCAGGTCGCTCAGCGTGAATCCATCGTGAGCGGTAACAAAATTGATGCTCGCATATGGACGACGCCCGCTGTGCTGATAGAGGTCGGGACTGCCGGTGAGACGGTAGGCGATCTCGCCAATGTGGCCTTCGTCGCCTTTCCAAAAGCTCCGCATCGTGTCGCGATATTTGCCGTTCCATTCCGCCCAAAGCACGGGAAAGTTTCCAACTTGATAGCCGCCTTCGCCTACGTCCCACGGCTCCGCGATTAGCTTCACCTGCGAGAGGACTGGGTCCTGATGAATGATTTCGAAGAAGGCATGCAGCTTGTTCACGCCCTCATGATCGCGCGCCAGGGTGGAAGCCAGATCAAACCGAAACCCGTCCACGTGCATTTCGAGAACCCAATATCGCAAGCTGTCCATCACCAGTTGCAGCGCGCGAGAATGCAACAGGTTAAACGTGTTACCAGTGCCGGTGAAATCGAGGTAGAAGCGCGGATTATCCGGCTGCAACCGGTAGTACGCCAGATTGTCGATCCCGCGGAAGCATAGCGTGGGGCCGAGATGATTTCCCTCGGCAGTATGATTGTAAACTACATCGAGGATCACTTCGATACCCGCCGCGTGGAGATTGCGCACCATCGATTTGAACTCGATGACTTGTTCGCCGAGTTGTCCGCTGCTCGAGTACTGTGCATGCGGCGCAAAAAATCCGATTGTGTTGTAACCCCAATAATTCGTCAGACCGCGATCGACCAAAACTTTATCGTCAATGTGCGCGTGCACCGGCAATAGCTCGACGGCAGTCACGCCGAGCTTTTTCAAATAGTCGATGGCCGCCGGGCTCCCGAGGGCCGCATACGTGCCGCGTGATTGCTCAGGCACATCATTCCAAAGTTTGCTGAAGCCTTTTACGTGCACCTCGTAGATCACAGAGCGGTGCAATGGGATGCCGAGCCTCTTGTCGTCGTGCCAGTCGAAAGCATTATCGATTACCACCGACTTGGGCACTCCCCACGCGTCATCGCGAAAATCTTGGGTCAAATCTTCGTCTTCGCCTCCGATGACGTAGCCGAACATCTCATCGGCCCAAGTCACTTCCCCGGCGATCGCTTTCGCGTAGGGATCGAGAAGGAGTTTCGAGCTGTTGAATCGCAACCCGCGCTCCGGATCGTAAGGGCCGGAAACACGAAAACCGTACAGTTGTCCTGGCCGCAAGTCGGGCAGAAACAGATGCCACACCTGATCAGTGTGTTCGGTGACCGGAATGCGAATGTTTTCTTCGGTGGCCTCAATATTGTCGAATAAGCAAAGTTCAACCGACGTGGCCGTTTCCGAAAAGAGCGCAAAGTTCACGCCGTTACCCAACCATGTCGCGCCCAGCGGATATGGATAACCGAGCCAGGTTTTTACTGGAGTCATAAACGCGCCGCGCATCTATGCGGCATGGAGCGTGCGTTGGCAATCAAGAACGTGAAGTCGCGCAAGCAGAACAGGAACCGGCGGCTTCCGAGCCGTAATTCCTTGAGGTTGCTTTTGTGGCCAGGTCATCAGAGATCACCGTTGTGGTTCGCAAAATCATCCTGCTATTTATCGCCATCTGTGCGCTGGCCATTTATCTCTACGCACACCACAATTGGCGTCCGTTGTCCGCCGGAACGACAATCGATCGGATCGTCGTCGAAAAAACAGCGAGAAGATTGTCGATCTTTCGCGACGGCAAGCAGATCAAGACGTATCGAGTAGCATTAGGCCGTCACCCGGTTCGCTCAAAGCAAGAGGAGGGCGACATGAAAACGCCGGAAGGTATCTATAAGATCGACCGCCGGAATGCGCAAAGCAGCTTTCATCTTGCGCTGCACATTTCCTATCCGTCGGACAATGATAACGCACGCGCTGCAGAGCGAGGTGTCTCCGCCGGTTTTGACATCATGATCCACGGGATTCGAAATGGATTTGGCTGGATGGGCGCGTTCCATCGTTGGAAGGATTGGACCGTCGGTTGCATCGCTCTTACCGACGAAGAGATCGAAGAACTTTGGCGGGTGACGCCGGACGGCACGACAATCGAGATCCGCCCATAAGTTCATCGAAACTGCGACGCTTTCCGCTTGTCGATGTATGCCCCGAGCCGCAGAATCTTTGATTGGAGACATCTCTTCTAAAACTAATTGCTCATGCGATTGCCTAATCCATTGTTGCTGGGCGCGATCTACGGCCTCTCGGAGCTTTACCTCGCTGTCACCCGGCGATCGCGGACGCAAGCTGTTTCTCACGACCGTCGCTCCCTCATTCTTCTCTGGACGGTCATCGCAGTAAGCCTTTGGCTCGGGATCCAAATGATCTGGCTTTTCCCTAGCGCGGCCGTCCCTTATCCTCGCGGACTTTACCTTTTCGGCTTCATCTTATTTCTGGGCGGGCTTGCTTTGCGTTGGTACTCAATTGGTTATCTCGGCCGCTACTTTACAGTTGATGTGTCGATTTCGACCGAACACAAGCTCATCGATTCCGGTCCATATCGCTGCGTTCGTCATCCCTCATACACAGGTGCGCTCCTAACCTTCGTCGGCTTGGGATTTTGTTTTGGCAACTGGTTGACGATCTTGTTTCTGACTGTGCCGATTATCGGCGCTTTCCTCTGGCGCATTCGAATTGAGGAACGCGCGCTCACAAAAGCGCTCGGCGAAGATTATCGCACCTATGTAGGGCGCACGAAGCGATTAATCCCACGCGTCTATTAGCGCCACGGCGTGCTACAGATCGCGCAGCGCAGTCTGCGCTTTTTCGACATCGGATGGCCGCAGCACGATCAGTCCCTTCCCAGATCCCCGGTCGCCCGCCAGATAAGCGTATTCGATATTGACCTCCGCCTCCGCGAGGCGCTCGGCGATTTTAGCTAGCACGCCGGGCTCGTTCGCGGTTTCGATCATGAGCACCTCGGTCTCCAGCGCGAGCACGCCGGCATCGCCCAAAAGCATGAGCGCTTTTGTCGGATCGCTGACCACCAGGCGCACCACCGTGTGATCGACTGTGTCGGAAGTAGCAAGCGCATTGATGTTAATTTCGGCTTTGGCAAGCGCTTCACACACGCGCGCGAGCGCGCCGGGACGATTTGCAAGAAAGACCGCGAGTTGGGTAGCCGTTTCGATGGAGAGCTTGGGATGTGGAGTCATGCCACTTCAAAGTCATGCTGAGAATCGTTTCTGACAACTCATGAAAATTGGAGATATGACTGGCCAATCATTTTAACCCAGCCACGAACTGCCCTGCACAGAAGATCAACCGTCGCGGGTCCATTCGCTAATCATGCACTCGAATGCAATTGTCGATCCAGCCATGACGAACGTCGCCCAAGTTCGTTCTCTGAAAGAGTCACGACCGCGGCGGACGATCGGCTTCGTCACGGCATCTTCCATTGTCATTGCGAACATCATTGGCACCGGCATCTTCACGAGCCTCGGTTTCCAGGTGGCAGAAATTCAATCCGGATTCGCCCTGCTCATGCTTTGGATCGTTGGCGGAATCGCGGCGCTTTGTGGCGCGCTTTGTTATGGAGAACTGAGTGCCGCGCTGCCGCGCTCTGGCGGCGAATATCATTTTTTGTCACGGATTTATCATCCGGCGTTCGGGTTCATGGCGGGATTCATTTCTGCTACGGTAGGTTTCGCCGCGCCAAGCGCACTCGCCGCCATGGCTTTTGGGAAATATTTTGCCGGAGTCTTCGACCTGGGCTCGCCGGTCATTCTGTCGTTTGTCGTTGTTTGGGTGGTAACGGTTTTTCATCTTTGGAATCTGCAGGTTGGCAGCGCGTTTCAAAATCTTTCCACGTTTGTGAAGGTGCTTCTGATCGGTGTGCTCATCGCCGCTGGGTTCTTCGTCCAATCGAAGCAGCCGATCAGTTTTCTGCCCGTCTCCGGCGATACATCCTCGATCTTCAGCGGTGCCTTCGCGGTGGCGCTGGTTTATGTGATGTATTCCTACTCGGGCTGGAACGCGGCAGCTTACATCACCGGCGAAATCAAGAGGCCGGAAAAAAATGTTCCCCGATCACTCTTGGTCGGTACGAGCATCGTGATCGTGATTTACGTGCTGCTCAATGCCATCTTCCTCGCCACCACGCCCATTGGAGAGCTGAAGAGCCAACTCGAAGTAGCGTTGATCGCAGGCAAACATATTTTCGGCTCCGCTGGCGGCCGCATCGTTGGGGCAGTCATTTGCCTCGGCTTGATTTCCTCAATCAGCTCAATGACGTGGATTGGGCCGAGGGTCAGCATGTCGATGGGCGAAGATCATTGGCTGCTTCGTTTGCTTGGCCGCAAGAATCGTGACGGTATTCCGACGAACGCCATTGTTTTGCAATTGCTGATTATAAATTTGCTTTTGCTGACGCGAAGCTTCGAGCTTGTCCTTGTTTACATTCAATTCAGTCTGCTGCTCTGCTCTCTGCTTGCGGTCGTTGGAGTGATCGTGCTCCGCTCGACTCAACCCGCTTTGCCTCGCCCCTATCGGGTTTGGGCTTATCCGCTGCCGCCGCTTGCGTTCGCGGCTGTTACGGTTTGGATGATGATTTATCTCTTGCGTTCGAACACGACAGAATCCTTGGCCGCGCTGACGACAATGTTCGTTGGATTTCTCCTCTATTTTTGCGCGGGAAAACGTCTCGGCCGACCGCAATGAACAACAAATCTTTCGGAAAAACAGTCGCGACGGTTCTATTTTCGATCCTCGCAAGCGCGCTCAGCGTTTACGCACAAGAGAATCCGCAGGTTGCATCTGCTGCCCCTCCTGCGGTCGCTGGGCCTAACGATATCGCGCGCTTTCTCGCCGGAATGCCGGTATTGCCAAATTCGCCACTTGCGCCGCTCATGCGCGATCCGGCATGGCAGGAGCATTCCGCATTTTTTGAGAAAGAGTTCACCAACCTCAACCTGCGCCAGCTTCAAAAGCTGCACGCGTGGCAGGGCACTTATCTTCCAGAGACAACCCAACCGATTCCGGTCGCGTTCTACATGTTTAGTGGTCCCGATTTTCTCTACGTTGATCAATTTTTTCCGCGTGCCTCGGTGTACGTCCTTTGCGGAAAGGAAGCGATGGGTCCGCCGCCTGATCCTCTGCGCGTCGCCAACCTCTCCGGCGCGCTCGGCAACCTCGAGAACGCAATGAAGTCCTCGCTCACTACGACCTACTTCATCACCAAAGACATGAAAGTCGATCTGCAGCAGCAGACCCTCAGTGGCGTATTGCCGATTCTCTACGCTTTCATCGCCCGCGCCGATAAATCGATCACCAGTGTGGCGTACGGTGCTCTGAACGGCAGCGGCGCTTTTCAGGAGAGCGCGCCGGGAAAGAGAGGCGGGAGCATTCCCGGAGTGCGGATCAACTATACCGACAACCAATCGGGCGATTCACAAACGATGTATTATTTCACCACCGACATTTCCGATGGCGGAATCAAATCCAATCCGGCGTTCTTGAAATTTTGCCAGCGATTTGGAACTGGCCCGAGTTTTCTCAAGTCTTCATCGTATCTGATGTTCGAGGAGGGTTTCGCCACGATCCGCAATTTCATTCTCGAACACAGCAACCGAATTGTACAGGACGACTCTGGAATTCCGCTGGCCTATTTCAATCCAGACAAGTGGAATCTGCGCTTGTTTGGCAATTATCTCGGACCTATCGAGCTCTTCAAACAACATTATCAGCCAAGACTGCAAGAGCTCTTCGCGCAAAGTAATCCGCCGCCGCTCGACTTCGGATTCGGTTATCGCTGGAACTATAAGGAAGCCAATTTGATGGTGGCAGAACGCAAGTGATGCGCGCTGGAAGAAATCGTTGAAACGTTAAAGTCTTGAAGTGTTGAAGCAGCAGAAGTCTTAATGCCTCCATCGCGTGATCGCTTCAACGAAGCCTCACTACTGAAATCTTCGGAACCAGGAATAGGGAAAAACGTCGCCCGGACAATCAGTAGGCCAGCGCGGCGGATTCATCTCGCGATGCGGCCGCACAGGAATCTCGCCCCTATCGATCTTGCCGCAGCGCTCTCGCAGGTAACGAATTAATTCTTCGCACGACTCAAGCTGTGCGCGTGTTGGCTGGTCGCGATTGAAGTCGCCTACCAGACAAATGCCGAGCGAAATGTTGTTCAGATAATCGCTATGCACATGACCGCCGTTGATTTGACGCCGCCAGCGATCCCCCACTTCTATCTGGCCATTCCCAGTCGATGTTCCGTTCCCGATCACGAAATGATAGGCTAGGCCGTTCTGCATCCGCCGGACGTGCCGATGGTAATAATCGAAGACGCGCGCGTTCCCCTGGCGCGTCCCGCTATTGTGCACAACGATGAATTGCCAGCGTCGCCGTTTGACTGGCGCGCGGCGGATCGCTTCGATCACCGGTCTTGTGAGATAGCGGTAACTGCTTTCACGACTCCGCGACCACGGCCAAAAACCTCTGCGCGGCGGCGGCGATGGAGGCGGTTCGAAGCCTTCGTCCTGCTCCAGGCCCGATTTCTCGATTACAACTTGGGCTCGCTCTTCCGCAGGACCAGCGCGTGGAATTTTTGATGCTGGCGATGCTGCTGGCGTCGGCACTGGAATTGCGTGCGACGGCGGTGGAGTCGGGATTTCGGATCGCTCTGCGGTTTTTTCTGAAGGCGTCGGCGTTTTTTTCGGTTTCGGCGTCTCTTTTTTCTTTGCGGTCGCTGTCGCTTTCGCCGCTTTTTTTTGCTCCGGCGAGGCTTGGTTCTTTTGCGATTTTTTCTTGGCGGGTCTTGATTTTGGCGCCGGACTCGGAGTTTTTTTCGATTTCCGCGAAGTGGCAATTGCCTCAGGCGTTTCGCTTGGTGTTGGCTTCGGAGTTGCTTCCTCTCGCTCGCCAGATTCTTTCGCCGACTTCACCTTATGAGGATGCGGCGATCCTTTGGGGATTGGCGAAGTTGCAGTTTCGTCCGCCGACTTTCCTGTTGCCGGTTTGGCTTTTGCAATCGGGCTGGGTGATTCTTCTGCTGTCGCAGAGGCCCCGGTTTTGTTCCTCGATTTTTCCGTTGCCAGCTTCGCTTTCGGAATCGGACTGGGCGATTTCTGCGGCGGAGGGGAATTAGCCCGCTTTTTCTTCGACTTGTCTGCTATCGCTTTGGCTTTCGCAATTGGACTCGGCGACTTCTTTGGCGCCACAGATGAGGCGGCCCGTGTTTCGTGTTGTGCCTTCCCAGATTCGTCGGGCTGGCTTTTTTCGTCATCGC
>Ga0209690_1002490_pt1 | contig 10468 bp, 8 predicted proteins | sample GraSoiAngelo_150_FD_186164 | JGI IMG/M metagenome (GOLD analysis project Ga0209690, IMG submission 186164) | Grasslands soil microbial communities from the Angelo Coastal Reserve, California, USA - 14_1009_09_40cm (SPAdes) (version 2) | ecosystem: Environmental > Terrestrial > Soil > Grasslands ...
AAGCCGAGAGCGCGAAGGGCACCGGTCTCTTGCCGCCGCTCGACGACATTGCGCATCGTGATGACGCCGAGGCCCGCGATCCCGACGATCAACCCGAGGGCCAGGTATGCCTGGAGGAGATTGAACACGCCCATCGTCGTCTCGAGGATCGAGTTGATCACCGCTTGGATGTCCACGGTGATGAGCTGGTAGGCGATGAAATACCGCTCCAGGTCATGGCCCGCCTGCGTCACGTCGATCCCCGCGCGGAGGTTGAAGTAGAACAGGCTGGCCGCATCAATCCCGAAATCGACCTTGACCGAGGAAGAGGACACCCAGAGGCCCTGTGCGAATTGTTCATAGAGGATCCCGATGATTCGCACGCTTCGGGTCGCGCCGGTCATGTTGCGGAAGTGGAAGATGTCTCCAAGCACCGCCGAGAAACTCCCGAAGTTCGGACCGAAGTTGTTCGGGACCACGGTGCCATCGATGATCGCGAGGCTGGGATCGGATTGGAGGGCGGTCCAAGCGGCCTTGTCGTCGGCGTAGCCCATGGCTCGCGCCTGGAGCGGGAACTCTGGGATCCAATTGGCCGGCACGCCGATGAGCGAGCTGTTGTGCTGGATTCCGGACAGGTTTGCGTTACTCGCGATTCGAACCCGGGCCTGTGCGATCCCGTGGTTCTCGGTGACATTCGTAGACGTCGCGTTATACGTGGAGAAGGCCGAGTCCCAGTTCGGGATCGGCACGCCCGATGCCCCGAGCAGTTGGAAGCCGCCGCTCTCGCGGTGGCTGGTCGTCGTGATCGAGGAGCTGACTTCGGCTTGGATACCGGACATCGTCGCGATCGTGAACATGACGAGCGCGATGCTCGCGAGCGTCGCGCCGGTCCGGAACTTCTTGTTCATCGGATACGCGATGGCCGTCCGGACGACGGGTCGCCACGTGCGCCGACGTACCAGGCGGGTCGCGACCGCCAGGATCGAGTCGCTATTGAACAGCACGACAAGCAGACCGCCGAGCACGAGCATGAGGCCCGCCGCGATGAACAGCGTGATATCCGCGTTCGCGATGCTGAAGAACTTCCACGGACTCAGAACCCACCCGACGATGAACGCGCCCGCGGCCGTGAAGACGGCTCGTGCCGGGAGCGCCCGCATCGTCAAGACGGCGACTCCGAACGCTAGGCCGACCGGGCCGAGATCCTGCAGCAACAGATTCTCCCGGAGGAGGGCGACGACGAACCCGACGGCACCGAGGACCGCGATCGTCGCCCCGGCGGCCACCTGTCGTCGCGTCGAACGATGCGGAATGGGCTCCGGGATGTCCCGAATGGCGCGGACGATGTTCAGCTTCGACACGCGCCACGAGGCAATCACGATCGTCGCCATCGTGATCAGGAAGCCAATCGCGAATCCGTTGATGAGATCCGAGTCCGTCCACGTGAGGATGAATCCGGTGCCGCCGAAGGCCGAGGCGCCGAAGACCTGGGAGAACCCCCACAGGATGACGCCCGCGACGAGAAGGCCCGTGAACGTGCCGACGACGGAAGACAGCAGGGCGTACAGCAAGCCCTCCGACACGAAACTCTGGACGAGATTCGTGCGCCGCATCCCGAGGGCCCGCGCGACGCCCATCTCGCCCTTCCGCTCTTCGGCGAGCATGACGAAGATGTTGATGATGAGCAGGACGCCCGCGATGACCGTGAAGAACCCGAGGAGGACGAAGACCTGGCTCAGCTGGTCGATGTTCCGGGTCGCGCCGTCGATCGAGTCGGCCTTCGCTTTCGAGATCGTGAACGCGGGGGACTGCGGCAGGAAGGGAGCGACTTCCCGCACCGCGTCGTCCGAGCGGAGGTAGCCTCGCGTCACCCCGCCGACGTTCGCCACGGTGATCGTGTTGATCTGACCGGCCTCGCCGAGGGCGGTCTGGATCGTGCCCAGCGGCACGAACAGGTTCTCGTTGTCATTCCAGGCCCCCCGCCCCTCGTCGCGGACGATTTCCTTGACGGTCAGGGACATCTGCGCGTTCCCGCGCGGGGTGCCCATGCTCACGAGGAGGCCTTGCCCGACTTTCGCTTCGACGGCCGTCTCGAGCTTGTGGTTGATGATCGCCTCCGTCGCGCCCAGACCGGAGCCGTCCCACGTCGATCCGTCGGCCCGGACGAAATCGCCGAGGTCCCGTCCCGAGTCGAAGCCGATCACCGTCGCGGTCGGCTCGAAGAGCTGCGAGGTGGTGTCAACCACGGCTCCGGGAAGCTGATATCGGGGCGCGACTCCGGCGACGTTCGGCATGTCGCCGAGGTGCAAGGTCAGGTTGTCGTACAACTGCGCGGAAAACGGGAGCCGGCCTCCCTCGGGCGATGGGACGAACACGACCTCGTCGACCGCGTCGAGGGCGCGGAAGACGGCGACCTTGACCGTGTAATCGAACGTGCTCTGGATGACGTACGACGAGGTGATGATCGCCGTCCCGATGAGCAGGCCGGCGACGACGATCGCGACTTGCGTCTTCCGGCGGAAGAAGTTCCCCGCGCCGATCCGAAGCGGGAAGCGCTTGCGGCCCGCCCAGGCGAGGACGACGAGGCAGATCGCCCCGACCACGAGGAGGAGGGTGATCGCGCCGTCCATGGGACCGCCTCAGGCGGGCGTCGGGCGGAAGGATTTCAGGATGACGCCGTTCCGCATGACGATGACGCGCTGCATCTGATTGCCGACCGCGCTGTCGTGGGTGACGACGATGAACGTGAGCCCTTTCTTCGCGTGAAGGCGCTTCATCAGCTCCACGACCTCCCGGGACGTCTCCGAGTCGAGGTTCCCCGTCGGCTCGTCCGCGAAGACGATGTCCGGTTCGTTGACGAGAGCTCGGGCGATGGCGACCCGCTGCTGTTGGCCTCCGGAGAGCTCCGCGGGCTTCTTCATCGCCACTTGGTCCAGGCCGACCGCGGCGAGGGCATCGAGAGCCTTCTGACGCGCCTGCTTCGGATCGTCCCCACGGACGAGGAGCGGCAGCTCGACGTTCTCCACGCTCTTGAGGACGGGCAAGAGGTTGTAGTTCTGAAAGATGAAGCCCATCTTCATCGCGCGGAAATCCGTCTTGCCGTTGTCGCTCAGGGTCGAGAGGCGCTGGCCCGCGATCCACACTTCCCCGGACGTGAAGTCGTCGATCCCGGACAGGCAGTTCAGGAGGGTCGTCTTGCCGCACCCGGACGGGCCCATCACGGCGACCATCTCTCCCTTTCGGACGTCGAGGTCGAGGCCGCGGAGCGCCTGGACGGCCCCCCCGCCGCTGTCGTACGTCTTCACGAGGCGACGTGCGACGACGATCCGGTCCTCGACCCGAGCGGCCCTGGCCGGAGTCGCGGCGGGCGCGGGTACGGTGATGGATTCGGAAGACATCGGGGCCGTTCTCCTGGGCCGACGGTCCGAGGAACCCGCGCTACATGAACGTTTTGGCGGATTCCTCCGCAGACCTCAGAGGCGGAACGTGGCCGCGAGCCGGGTCACCGTCCACAAGCCGAATGCCGCGAAGGCGACGAGGAAGCCGACGAGGACGGTCGCTTGCGCGGCCTCCGCGAGCACCCCGATCGCTCGAGCGGCGAGGACGACGGCTTGGGCTGCGAGCCCGCCGAGGATGCCGCCCAAGGAGACGAGGAAGAAAATCCCGAGGGCCGCGAACGACAGCGCGGACGGCTTCAGCTTGATGCGCGTGAGGAGCGCCGCGGCAACGAATCCCCCGCCGATCGGAGACGCGATGGAGAGGGCGAGGCTTTCGATCGGGAGGCGGAGCGAATGGGTCGCCGCCAGGAGGGCGAGGAATGCGCCCGTCACCCCGAGGCCGATCAACGCGAAGCTGAGCATGAGGCCGCGGAAGTACGCTCCCGGGCCCTGCCCCGAGGTCAGCACGATCCACATGTTCTCGCGCTCGTAGAACGCCCAGTTCATCGCGAGGATCCCCAAGATGAACGTCAGCAACTGAGAGACCGCCACGACGCCGATCGGATTCGCGCCGCCGCGCCCGACGCCCGATGAAAGGATTCCGATAACCGCGAAGAGCGCGACGAAGAGGATGCTCCCGTCCCGCCAGATCCGGACGAGGTGGAGGCGCGTCATGAGGCTCGTGTCCCCGCCTCGCTCCGGCCGGAAACGCACGCGGGTCGTGACCGCGCCGAGACGGGCGGTCATATGCCGCTGGATCTCCATGCGCGAGCCCATGTCGACTTGGCCGAACCCCGCGGACATCGTGGGCCGCAAGCCATGGACGATGTACGTGGTGCTCAGGGCATACCACGCGACCGCGATTCCGCCCGCGTACGCCAGGGCGAGGAGGGCATCGAGGATCGGCCACGAGGTGTCGCGGAGGACCGCGAGCCCAAGCTCCGCGAACGCGGTCGAGGGGAGGGGAAGATCCGCGAACCGGATGGGGAACGCCGGGTCGGCGAGGGCGGCGGAAGGGATCAGGGAGAGGATCAGGAGCGCGCCAGTCACGAGTCGGACTCGGCCTTTCGGGAACCGGACGCGCAGGATCACGAGGACCTGGGACGTCGTCAGGACGAAGAACGCGTACACGATGAGGAGGGCGAAGAGTGGCAGGGCCGCGACGGCCGGCCGCCCCATCGTGACGGCCATGCCGACCGCTGCGACGCTCGCCGATAGGCCGCCGGCCCCGAGCAGGCTGACGAGTTGGAACAGCAGGTCCGCCGCGAGGTACTCCCGCGGACGCACATCGGCGGTGAGGAAGAAGTCGAACTCCGACGCATGGGCCGTGACGCCGGCGCCGAGCGCGTACAGCATGCCGAAGGACAGGAGGCCCGCCAGCGGAGCCGCGAGGACGCCGATGGCGGCGGTCGTGTCGGCGTCCCTCACCGTGGTCCCGAGGGTGACGCCGAAAGCGAAACCGGACGGCAGGAAAATCAAGATCAACGCGAGATACGCGAGCGGCCCGAACCGGCCCCGGAGGGCGGGCCCGAAGAAGAACCGGAGTTTGTACGTGAACAGGGTGAAGATCCGACCCACGGCCTATCCTCTCCGGAACCAGCCCCGACGGCGGGGGCTCTCGACGATCGGCGCCGCGGCTTCCTGCGTCAACCGCAGGAAGATGTCTTCGAGGCTCCCCTCCTCCCCGGTCTGCGCTTGCGCCCGGAGCGCCGCGAGGTCCCCGGTCGCCACGTTCCGCCCATGATTCACGATCGCCACGCGCCGGCAGAGGCGCTCCGCCGTGTCGAGCTGGTGCGTCGAGACGAGGACGGTGGCGCCGGCATGGGCCACCGTCGCGAGGCGCTCCTTGAGCAGATGTTGTCCCGACGGATCGATGCCAATCAGCGGTTCATCGAGCACCAGGATCGAGGGCTCGTGGATGATCGCGGCCGCGAACGCGACCTTCGCCTTCATCCCTTTCGACAGCGAGGCGATCGTCTCGTCCGCCTTCGGCGCGAGGTCGAGGGCCTTCAGGAGTTCCGACGTCCGCGCGGCGAGCCGGTCCTTCGGGAGATTGCGGATCCGGCCGACGTACCCGAGGAACTCGGTCGGCGTCAGGTACTCGGGGAGGGTCGGGGCCTCCGGCATGTAGCCCAGTTCCGCTTTGTAGGCGACCGGATCGACGAGGACATCATGGCCTCGCACCCGCACGATCCCGTAGTCCGGCCGCAGCAACCCGACGAGGATCTTCAGCGTCGTCGTCTTGCCGGCGCCGTTCGGGCCAATGAGGCCGAGGATTTCGCTCGGGTACGCGTCGAGGGAGAGGCCTTGGAGGGCCGGTTTGCCGTCGTACGATTTCCATAGCTGCTGCAACTCGATCGCGGGCAAGGGCATGCGAATCGTCGACGAGACGCGTCCGCGAGATTTGAAGGGTGGGGTGGAGTTCCGTCATCAGGCGAGACCCGCGGCCCAGCTAGAACAGGCAGCGCCCCGAGGTGGGAGGGCCTCACACGACTTTCTTTCCTAGGAGTGCGCGGAGCCGGCCTGCCTTCGCGGTCATCCCTTCGCGATCGTAGAACACGACGGCCTCCGCGAGGTCCTCGCGCCAGCGGTCCTCATCGTGGATCGCGCGCCGGAGCTGGGCTTGCGCCTCCCATGCGGCCGCGACGCCGCCCCAATCCTCCGCGGCGCCGAGGACGTCCTGCGCCTTCGTGAAGGTCACGAACGCGAGGTCGAGCCGCCCCGTCTTCCCGTAGAGGCTCGCCAGGTTCAGGAATGCCCAGCCGCGGCCCTGAAGGTGCGCTCGATCGTCCTTCCGATGGAACCGCTCGAGGGCGTCGACCAGGAACGCTTCCGCGCGTTTCGGATCGTCCCGGTTCGCCGCGAAGACGCCGGCCGCGAGGAGCGCCTGACCAAGGAGACCCGGCTCACCGGACGCCTTCGCCTCGTGCAATCCCGCATCGAGGGCCGCGCGCGCATCGTCCCACCGGCGGAGTTCCATCAGCGCGTTCCCCTGTCGCAGGAGGGCCACCGCGCGCATCGTCGGATCGGAGGATGCCCGGGCGAGTGTCGCATAGAGGTCCGCGGCCTCCGCCCATCGGAGGCCTCGCTCTTTCTCGACCCCATCGTGGAGAGCGGCCTGAAACGCTTGGAGGTCCATCGGAGGCCCGACAACCGGACCGAGGCCTTTTGCCCTTTGTGTCCCGAGCCGCCCTAATCCGTCCGTGCGAGTCCCTCGACCGCCGCGACGATGCGCTCGACCTCGGCTGGACCGACGCCCGGGTGGACGGGGAGCTCGAAGAGACCCGGGATGACGTCCTCGGCGACGGGACAGTGACCGCGGATCTTCAGATCGCGGAGGGCCTTCTGTTTGTACAGCGGCATCGGATACGACGGCCGACAGCCGATCCCGTCCTCGGTCAGGTCCTGGATGATCTCCTCGCGGGACCGCGGGAACGGCTCCTCCCGGCGGACGATGTACTGGTAGTACGAATGGACCATCCAGTTGCCCTCGGCGGGCGGGACGAGGCCCTCGATGCCGTCAAGGCCCTTGGACAGCGCCCGCGCGTTCGCTCGCCGCTGCTTCACCCAGCCGTCCAGCTTCGCGAGCTGCGCGAGGCCGATCGCCGCCGCGATCTCCGTCATCCGGTAGTTGAAACCGACGAGGACGTGCTCGTATTTCACGGGCTGTCCGTGATGCCGGAGGAGGCGGGCCCTCTCCGCGATCCGGTCGTCATCCGTGACGATCATGCCTCCTTCGCCCGTCGTCATGTTCTTCGTCGCGTAGAACGAGAAACAAGCGGTGTCGCCCAGGTTGCCCGCCTTCTTGCCGTGGTACTCCGCGCCGGCCGCCTGGGCTGCATCCTCGATGACCGCGATGCCGCGGTCCCGTGCGCCGGCGAGGATCGGGTCCATCTCCGCGGTCTGGCCATACAGGTGGACGGGCAAGATGGCAGCTGTCTTGCGCGTGATGGCGGAAGCGACCTTCGCAGGGTCCATGTTGTAGGACGAACGATCGATGTCGACGAAGACGGGCTTCGCGCCGCACAGGAGGACCGTCGACGCGGTCGCGAAGAACGTGAGGGGCGGAATCACGACTTCCTGGCCTGGACCAATGCCGTGCGCGAGCAGGGCGACATGGAGGGCCGCCGTGCCGCTCGTGACGGCGATCGCATGCTTCCGACCGAGGTCTTTGGCGAAGGCCCTCTCGAACGCCTCCACCTTCGCGCCCTGGGCGAGCATCCCGGACGCCAGGACCTCCCGCACCGCCGCGAGTTCCTCTTCGCCGAGGAGCGGGCGGGCGATCGGGATCATCGATGCGCGGAATCGGCTCCGGAGTATGAAGGTTCGCCGCTCACTTGCGGCGCCGGGAACGAGGTCTGCTCGCCTTTCGCTTCAGCTCCGGGAATGACTTACCATCATGGGCGCATTCCATGTTTCGGTCGAGCGGGCGACCGCATTCGCACACCCAACCGATGAGTTTCGCCGGCACACCTGCGACCAATGCATGCGGCAGCACGTCCTTCGTGACGACGGCGCCGGCCGCAATCATCGCGTTCCGACCGATCGTGATACCGCAGAGGATTGTCGCATTTGCGCCCAACGAAGCCCCGTCCTGAACCTTCGTGTCCACCCGGCGCCAGTCTGGGCTGACAGCTCGCGGGTACGGGTCATTCGTGAAGCAAACGTGAGGTCCGACGAAAACACGGTTGCCGAGGGTGACTCCCTTGTAGATTGTCGCGAAATTCTCCACTTTGCAATCGTTCCCGATTAGGACGTCGGAGTCGATGTAGACATCCTTGCCGATGATGCAATTTTCGCCGACCCGCGCTCCTTCTCGAACCTGCGCCCAATGCCAGATACGGCTTCCTTCGCCGATGGTGGCCTTCACGGATACCTCTGCAGTGGGATGAATCTGAGGGGCCACGGCGAACCCCAACCCAGCTGCCGGTTCAAGTACGTTTCCGGTGTGCGGCGCGAGACGAGCTTGATTCATCCACTCTGAGATTCGGACCTCAGACGGCAAGGCCGACGATGAAACCGATGACGTACGCGGCAATCCCGATCAGGGAAACGACGATGACTGCGTCGCGTGGCTCGAGGCGGAAACTAGGGAGATCCACCGTCCGAATCTTCTCCGCGTGCATCGCTCGGAAGGTTGCCTGAGGCCCTTAAGAAGATTTCCCGCCACTTATCGCGGATGATAGGTCTACCTCCAATTGCCTGTTCTCACCTTCCAGAATGTCGAGAGAACGCCCATATATCGGATTCGACCGTGAGCGAGAAACGGACGAGTCGTTCCAATGGATTTGCCGATCCTAGTAGCGTCAGCCATAGTTTCGTTCATCGCGGCGTATCTCTTCCTCCCCTGGTTGATTCGATCTCTTCGGGGCACCACTCTCGTGGGGAAAGATTTGAACAAGCTCCATGGCCCCCTCGTTCCCGAGATGGGGGGGATCGGGGTCATCCTCGGCTTCTACGTCGGGGTCGGGATATTGGCGGCACTGGTAGTGCCGGCAGATTCATCGGCTCTCTTCTTCGCAGCGCTTAGCGCCTGCCTTGGCGCAGGTGTCGTGGGGCTGATGGACGACATGTTCCGTCTGCGTAAACGATCCAAGGCGATCCTCCCGTTCGTACTCGCCCTCCCCCTCGGTGCCGTCGTATACTCAGCCAAGAACACGGTACTCCTGGGGTTGGACATCGGGGTTCTGATAGCGCTGGCGGTTCCACTCGGGGTGACAAGTGCCTGTAACGCCGCGAACATGCTGGAGGGGTTCAACGGACTCGGAGCCGGTCTCGGCGTCATCATGACCGCGTCTCTCATCGTGCTATCCCTCCTCACCGGAGCGCAGGGAGGCCTGTTCCTTTTGTTCCCGCTGCTGGGCGCTCTCTCCGCCTTCCTTTGCTTCAATCGTTATCCGGCTCGGGTGTTCCCGGGCGACTCGATGACGCTCTTTACGGGGGCCACGATCGCGTGTGCTGCGATCATCTCGTCGCCGTCCCTCAAGGCGGTTGGCGCAATCCTCTTCACCCCGATGATTATCGAGTTCGCATTGAAATTTCGCGGACACTTTCAAGCGGAGAACTACGGCGAGATTGGCCCGGATGGCCGTTTAGGGTGGGATGGTCCGATTGAGTCCCTGGCACATGCCGTCATGCGCTGGAAACGGCTTCGTGAGTGGGAGATCGTACTCGTCTTATGGGCGATTGAATTAGCGGTTTGCGCAGCCGTCATTTTTGCCGCAGTGGTGGCCAGATGAGGGTTTGCCACGTCGTATATTCCTATGTGCCTTTTGATCCACGAGTGCAGAGAGAAGTTTCATCGTTGCGATTGCGGGGGCATGAAGTGGACATCGTGTGCCTCCGTGACCTTGGCCAGCCAAGCGTGGAAGACTTGGAGCGCGTTCGGATTCATAGGGTGCCGCTTCGAGCAATCCGCGGCGGCATGTTCCGCTACGCCTACCAATATGCTACGTTCTTTCTTCTGGCGTCGTTGCTGCTCTTACGGCTCCAGTTGCAGCGCCGTTTCAATGTGGTTCATGTTCACTCACTCCCTGATTTCCAGATATTCTGCGCCCTGCCTTCTAAGGCCTTCGGCGCATCGCTCATACTCGACATGCACGAGGCAATGCCGGAAATTCTCGCCGCACGATTTGAGTTATCAATGAATCACCCGCTTGCAAAAGTGGCTTGCGCCCTCGAGGCTTTGAGTGGCCTCATTGCCGATCGAGTTCTCACAGTTAATAGCACAATCGCAAGGCTGCTCGAAGCCAGGGGGATTGACGGTCGAAAACTCCTCGTCGTAATGAACAGCACCGATCGTCCCCCTTCCGTTTCGGCTTCGCCAGACGACCTGCTTGATCGGATGGCTCTCGCGGGTCGAACCGTGATAGTCTATGCTGGTGGAGTTGATCCAGAGCGAGATCTCGAGACCGTTGTTCGTGCCGCGGCAATTCTCAGCAAGTCACGCCCCGTCTCGCTTCTGATCTTCGGCAAGGGCCCGGAATCGTACCGCGAAGAGCTTCGGGGAGTGGTCCGGAACGCGCCTCCGATGCTGGATGCGCGAATTGGGG
>Ga0209690_1002492_pt1 | contig 10465 bp, 10 predicted proteins | sample GraSoiAngelo_150_FD_186164 | JGI IMG/M metagenome (GOLD analysis project Ga0209690, IMG submission 186164) | Grasslands soil microbial communities from the Angelo Coastal Reserve, California, USA - 14_1009_09_40cm (SPAdes) (version 2) | ecosystem: Environmental > Terrestrial > Soil > Grasslands ...
GCGAAGTTTCTATATGCTCTCGTCCGTACGGGGGCACTATTGGAACCAGACCGCACACTTTTTCGGACGGGCTTGTAGGTCTGGATAAGGGCGTCCTCAGCCGCCCTCACAAACCAGTCGCCGCGAATCACTAGGTAACGGCAAGTAACGTCCGTCACGTCAATATTCTGGCGGGACACGATCTTCCGGTAATGTTCGGCGAGGCGACGATTGAGGCGTGTCTGAAGCGCTTTCCCCGCATACACCAGCTGTCCCTTGTAGTAGACCGCGTATACGCCTCTTTCGGCGGGAGCGACATTCTCAGTTAGCTGATGCTCGGGGCTCGCTTCGAACTTCTCAATAAGCTGATGGTTGTACGCTTTGTCAAATTCAAAGAAGAACTCATGTTGGTCGCACATCGTCAACATTCTATCGAAACGAGGGAATGTGGCCGCAACTTGACGTGCGCGTTAGGGAGTGGTACATACAGGACGCATCAGTGAAGGAGGTAGCCCTTGGCGCAGGAAGCAGCCACCACTGCTGAGAAGAAACCCAATCCGATCGTCCCCTTTATGAAGCTGCCTGAGAAGTACCCGAACGAGCCGGCTTACCTCTGGGGCGTGGTCTGCAAGAGTTGTAACGCGAAGTATCTCGGCGCCCGGACCGCCTGCGGCAACTGCGGCTCCACCGGTCCGTTCGAGGAGACGCGCTTCGGCGACGAGGGCGAGATCTATTCCTTCGCCGTCGTGCACCAGACAGTACCCGGCCTCGAGGCCCCGTACGTCGCCGCCATCGTCGATCTCGACGATGGCGTTTCTGTGCGCGCGAACGTGTACGGGCTCGACATCTCGAAGCCGGGGCCAGAGTGGTTCGGCAAGCGCGTCAAGATGTTCACGGAGAAAGTCCGAGTCGACCGCGAGGGCAACGACATCATCGCGGCCAAGTTCAAGGTAACCGACGGCAAGTAGGGGCGAGGCTTGCCTCGCCCTCTCTGCGACGAGCAGAAGGGAGAACACTATGAGAGACGTAGCGGTTGTCGGAGCCACGATGTTGAAGTTCGGGCGCTATCCGGACAAGGATGTCGTCACGCTCGCGTCCGAGGCGGCGATCGGCGCCATCAAGGATGCCGGCTGCTCGATCAAGGACGTCGAGATCGTCGTCAGCGGCAACCTGTATCAGTCGAACGCCATGATCGGCCAGCGGGTCATGAAGGAGATTGGCGCCACCGGCGTGCCCGTCATCAACGTCGCCAACGCCTGCGCTACCGGCTCCACGGCCTTCCGCGAGGCGTGGATGGCCGTCGCTTCGGGCGCTTACGATGTGGCGATGGCGGTCGGCAGCGAACAGATGGGCAAGATGGGCCTTCTGGGGGCTGACGGGGCTTCGCGAGAGTACAGCACCGAGGGCGTGATGGGCACGGGCCTGATGCCCGGCGTCTTCGGGCAGGCCGGCGTCGAGCATATGCGCAAGTACGGCACGACTCAGGAGCAGTTCGCGAAGGTTGCGGTGAAGAACCACAAACACTCCGTGAATAACCCTTACGCCCAGTACCAGATCGAGACGCCGCTTGAGGATGTGCTGAACGCGCGTCCGATCGCTTGGCCGAACACGCTGTACATGTGTTGTCCGACAGGCGACGGCGCGGCGGCGGCAGTCCTTATGTCTGCGGAGAAGGCCAAGCAGTTCACGCAGAACCCCGTGTGGGTGGCCGCGTCCGTTCTGACTTCGGACCCGTACACGCCGCGCAACCCGACGATGTTCGACATCAACACGCTCACCCGCAACGCCTCGACGGAGGCGTACCAGAAGGCGGGCATTGGCCCGGAAGACCTCGACATGGTCGAGCTGCACGACTGCTTCGCTACTGCTGAGCTGCTGCACTACGAGAACCTCCAGCTCTGCGGCGAGGGCGAGGCCGGGCGCATGATCGACGAAGGCGCGACCTACGTCGGCGGGAAGATTCCCGTCAACGCCAGCGGCGGACTGCTTTCCAAGGGCCACCCACTCGGCGCGACCGGTGTCGCCAACATCGTCGAGATCGTCTGGCACCTGCGCGGGGAAGCCGGCGCGCGTCAGGTAGAAGGCGCGAAGACGGGGCTCGCCCACGTCATCGGCCTCGGTTCCGCCTGCACGATCCACGTACTTAAGAAGTAGCCAGCCGTCAATCATCAGCGATCAGAATAGGGGAGGGGCTGCGCCTCGAGGACGGGCGCGGCCTCTTCTTAGTGGAAGGGTGCGAAGATGACCAGCGAGACTGTGACCGGACAGACTCTTTGCGACCGCATCGATGAGCTAATAGCGGAAAGAAGCCTGTTAAAGCACCCCTTCTACCAGAAGTGGCAGGCCGGCGAACTGACACTCGACGCCCTCAAAGGATACGCCTGCCAGTATTACCACCACGTGCTCCAGTTCCCGACCTACGTGAGCGGCGCGCACGCCAACTGCGACGACCTCCCCGATCGCCAGGAACTTCTCGAGAACCTCGTGGAAGAGGAGCAGGGGCCGAACAACCATCCCGAATTGTGGCTGCGCTTCGGGGAGGCGCTCGGCCTCTCCCGCGAGGAGCTGATCGAGTCGAGACCTCTTCCCGAGACTACGAACCTTATCACGACCTACCGCCGCCTGACGAAGGACAGCCCCTTCATCGGCGGAATCGCTGCCCTTTACGCGTACGAGTCGCAGGTGCCCGAAGTCGCCGGAACGAAGATGGCGGGACTCAAACGCTTCTACGGAATCGACGACCCGCAGGGACTGAAGTTCTTCATCGTCCACCACAGCCTCGACGTCGAGCACTCGAAGGTCACCCGCAATCTCGTCGCGAAGTACGGGGAGACATCCGAAGATGAGGAGGAAGCGCTCAACGCCGTGGACGAGGCGACGGCCGCGCTCAATACGTTCCTCGACGGAGTGTGCGCAGAATACGTAGCGGCGTAGACTGAAAGAAGAAAGAGGCCACAACGAAAGAAGAAGCGGCTTGGAGATAACGTTCCTGGGCTCCAGCAACGCGTTTGCGGCGGAAGGGCGCTACTGGAGTTCCTTTCTCGTCGATAAGAAATACCTCTTCGACGCGCCGCCTACGCTTCTGCCGCACCTGAAGCAGCTAAAGATACCGCTGACCGAAATCGAGGTCATCTTCCTCACCCACCACCACGGCGACCACTTCATGGGCGTCCCCTTCCTCTTCCTCGAATACATGTACATGACCGAGCGCACTAACGACCTTTACATAGTGGGCCCGCCCGGCGTCAAAGACTGGATCGAGGACTTCGCCGACCGCTGTTATCCCAACATCACCCGCGACGCCGGCTACCGGCGGATATACGTTGATGCGTCGCCCGGCAAGGAGCAAACGGCGGGGCCGGTTAGCTTCTGGTCGGTGCCGATGTGCCACGTCACGGAGAGCATGGACGCCTTCGGCTATCGCGCTGCGATCAGCGGCAAGACGGTCGCTTACACCGGCGATACCATGTTCTGCGAAGAGGTGATCGCGCTGGCGGAAGACACCGACGTGCTTATTGTGGACTGTACCTACAGCGAGGGCTGCGGGCCGGAGCACATGGGGCTCGACGACGTGAAAGTCATCCGCAAGCGAATCGCTCCGGAGACCACGATGGTCCTCACGCACCTCGGCGGCCAGCCGCACCTCGACGGCCTCGCCAACGTAGTGACCGCCGCTGACCTCAAGACGTTCACCTTCTAATACCGACATGGATGTAGCCCGGTACCTTCAGGTGCCGTGGACCGCCGCACGTCCTTATGCGTGAAACCATCGCCGTTCTCGGCGCCGGCAACATGGGCAGCGCCGTCGCGCAGGTCCTTGCCTCCAACGGTCACGCCGTGCGCGCCTGGAGCATCGAGACCGACGTGCTCGAAGAGATGCGCGGCGATGCTCGCAACACGAAGTACCTAGCGGGTGTCGAACTGCACCCCCGAATCGAGGCCGTTTGGGAACTCGAGAAGGCTGTTGGCGGCGCGGCCGTTGTCGTCCTCAGCGTGCCCTCGCAAATTGTGGCAGGCATAGCGCGAGACCTGAAGCCTTTTCTACGGCGCCAACAGTTCGTGCTGAACGTGGCCAAGGGGCTGGAGTCAGGGACGAACTGTCGCCTGAGCGAGGTTATCGTCCGTGAGCTTGGCGAGGAATTTCGGCCGGCCGTCGGCAGCATGGGCGGGCCGGCGATCGCCATCGAGATGGCGCGCGGCATGCCGACGGCTGTCATTGTCGCTTTCGAGGAAGAGGCCGCTGCGAGGCGGGTGCAGGCGCTGCTCCAGAACGACTGGGTGAAGGTTGACACGACCACGGACCTCTGCGGACTTGAGCTTTCGTCCACCCTCAAGAACGTCTACGCCATCGCGCTCGGGATATGCGACGGCATCGGAATGGGGGCGAACACGAAGGCATTCGTCGGCACGCTGGCGATCGCGGAGATGGGTCGCATCTGCGTGGCTCTCGGCGGGCAGGCGGAGACGGTGTATGGCCTCGCCGGCCTCGGCGACCTGCTCACGACGGGCTACAGCCAGCACAGTCGGAACCGTACTCTGGGCGAGATGCTGGGCGCCGGGGGCGATTGGCAGCGCTTCGTCGAAGAGAAGACCGTGGAGGGCGTGCCTGCTTGCGGCGCAGTCAGGGAGCTGGTGGGCGAGAGCGGTCTTGCGCTTCCGCTGCTGGAGACGATCGACGCGATTATATGCAAGCGGGCTGAGGCGACACTGGCGATGGGCGAGCTCTTCCGAGCATATCGCTACGACTGAGCACTCACAAGCCGCGGATGTGGATGGAGGCCCAAAAAGGCGCTCCGCTACATTCGGGCGATGAGGCCGATCAGAGGCCGGCTTCCTGGAGCGCCTCGTCCAGCGTGTGCCATGCCAGCGTCGCGCACTTCACGCGTACGGGGAATTTGCGCACGCCTGAAAGCGCCTCGAGGTCGCCCAGCGATTCGGGGTCGACAGTCTCCTCGCCCCGCATCATCGCGGTGAACGCCTCGCTCAGATGCTTCACTTCGCCCAGCGGCTTGCCGTTGATCGCTTCGGTCATCATCGAGGCGGAGGACTGGCTGATCGAGCAGCCGGAGCCCTTGTAAGCGACATCGGCGACGCGATCCCCGTCCACCAGCAGCTCAACCGTGACTTCGTCACCGCAGAGCGGGTTCAGGCCTTCGTGCGTCGCGCTCGGCGAGGAGAGGGAACCACGATGACGCGGGTTGCGATAATGGTCGAGGATGATCTCCTTATAGAGCTCATCGAGCTCGGCTTCCTGTCGGGCGTACTCTTCGCGAAGGCTCACGCTGCGGTCTTCCCCTGGTGCTCTATGTTCTCTTCTCGCTTTGCCTGAAAGGCGAGCCACCAGACTGACCCGGTGAGGAAACCGGAGAACAAGAGGATGGGCATCAAGAGCCACGCGCCCTTGTCTATTACCAACGCTGTCACCCCGATCAATAGAAGGGTTCCGGGAAGTGAAATGAACAATAGACTGTTCCGAGTGCCGTGACCCAGAAATTGCGGCTGCCGGAAGTCCACAACACCTTGCTTGCGATAAGCCTGCCAGCCGGCCGAAAGCGCAAGGCCGCTGGCTAGCGCGAGTGGCAACCAGCTTAGGCCAAAGAGCACGACGATCAAAGTCGCCAGCGCAACTGTGATCAAAGTGTGACGCAGGGAAATGGACACTAGACTGTTGTGGGTGTGGGGGCCGAGAAATGCCGGCCGCTCGACGTCAGGAACCGGTCGCCTGCGGGACGCTTGCCAGAGCGCCCATAGGACGACCCCGCCAAGTATCAGCATCGGCAACCAAGCCAAGCCGAACAGCACCGTGTAGGCGGTCATCAGTAATGTGAAGATCAGCGAGCCGATGATGAAAAGGAGAGCGGCGCCTCGTGGCATTGCTCGGACACGTGGGGCGTTCGGGTTATCAAACGGTACTCGCTTGCGCACGAACATGTAGAGCAAAATCCCCCACAAAATGGCAGATGCGAGCAACAATAGCAGGTTCATCGCTTAAAGAAGTCCCGCGTCGCCTCGAGCGCCTCGATGAGCACATCAACTTCCTCGGGGGTGTTGTAGATGTAGAAGCTGGCGCGTGCGGTGCCCGAAACGCCGAGCGTACGCATCAGCGGCTGCGTGCAGTGATGTCCCGCTCGGATCGCCACGCCGTGGTGATCGAGTACTGTGCCGATGTCGTGAGGATGGAGGTCGCCGAAGTTAAACGACACGACGCCCCCTCGCTCGCGTGGATCGGGCGGGCCGTACATGACGATGCCCTCCAACTGGCTGAGCCGGGTCAGGGCGTAGTCTGTAATCTCGATCTCGTGTTCACGCACGTTCTCCATGCCAAGCTTATTGAGATAATCGATGGCCGACCCGAACGCGATAACGTCCGCGATGTTCGGCGTTCCGGCCTCAAACTTCCACGGCAAGTCGTTCCATGTTGCGCCTTCGAAGGTTACCTTGCGGATCATTTCGCCGCCGCCCAGGAACGGCTCCATCTCCTCGAGCAGCTCGGGACGGCCGTAGAGCACACCAACGCCCGTGGGACCGAGCATCTTGTGCGAGGAGAAGGCGTAGAAATCACAGCCGATGGCCTGCACGTCCACTGGCAAGTGAGGCGCGCCTTGCGCACCGTCCACGAGGAACAGTGTACCGTTTCGCCGCGCCTCCGCAGCGATCTTTTCAACCGGGTTGATCGTGCCGAGCGAGTTGGATACGTGTGGCATCGCGGCGATACGCGTCCGGGCATCGAACAGGTTCTCGAGCCCGTCGAGCGCCAGCGTCTGCGTGTCCGTCAGCTCGATGTAGCGAACGGTCGCGCCCTTCTCCGACGCCAGCCGCTGCCAGGGGATGAGGTTCGAGTGGTGTTCCATCTGCGTGAGCAGAATCTCGTCCCCCTCGAGTACATTCGCGCGCCCCCACGTGTAGGCAACGAGGTTGATCGCCTCGGTTGTGTTGCGGGTGAAGATGACACTCTCGGGCGAGGGCGCGTTGATGAACTTCGCGACCTTCGCGCGGGCCTCTTCGTAGGCGGCCGTCGCTTCTTCGCCGAGGCAGTGGACAGCCCGATGGATGTTCGCGTTGTAGTTCTCGTAGTAGTCGACGAGCGCGTCGATTACCTGTCGCGGCTTCTGCGAAGTCGCTGCGTTGTCCAGATAAACGAGCGGCTTCCCGTACACCTTGCGCTCCAGGATCGGAAAGTCCTTCCGGATGCGATGAACGTCCAGTGTCATGCTGCGAACCCCGCCCGAAATCGCGGCAACGACTGCGTCGTCCGCTCTTCAAGAAAGACGCGCAGCGCCTCAATTCCAACTTCATCCAATATCTCGCTGGCAAACCCCTTGATCAGAAGCCGCGAAGCCGTTTGCTCGTCGATGCCGCGCGACCGCAGATAGAAGATCGCCTCGTCCGCCACGGCGCCAGCGGTCGCGCCGTGCCCGCACTTTACGTCGTCGGCGTAGATCTCGAGGCTCGGCTTGCTGTCTGCTTCCGCCCGGTCCGAGAGCAACAGGTTCTTGTCCTCCTGATAGGCGTCCGTCTTATCCGCACCCGGCTGGACGTAGACCGTGCCGCCAAAGACAGCGCGTGATTCATCGTCCAGGATGCCTTTGTAATAGAGGCGGCTCTTGCCGTGCGGCTTGGCGTGGTCGATGCTGACGAGGTTGTCGAGGTGCTGTTTCCCTCGGGTCAGGTAGAGACCTCGGAGGTCGGCGAATGCGCCTGGGCCCTCGATCAGCACCTCCAGGTCGAGGCGCATCAGTCCAGAGCCTGCTTCGTAGACGACGGACTTGTAGGTCGAATCGGGCCCGAGGCAGGGACGCACGTGCCCGATTGAGTACGAGTCCGTGTTCTCGAGGAGCAGGCGATAATGCGTGACGTGCGAGCCTTCACCGAGGGCGATCTCTGTGACGGGGTCCGTGAAGTGGTTGCGCGTTCCAAGGCTGACGTACGATTCAATCAGAGTGACCTCTGCGTTCGTCCCTGCGACAACCAGCGTCCGCGGATAGGTCACGACCGGGTCCGCGTGCTCAGAAGTAACGTACACGACGTGGACCGGCGCCGATAGGGGCCTGTCGGTGTAGATGAACACACCGTCGCGGAAGAAGGTTGTGTTCAGCGCCACGGATGCATCGTGGTGGGGAGCCGAGTAGCGCGCAAGGTGTCCGTGGACGAAGCTCTCGTCTTGCTGAATGGCTTCCTTAAGCCGTCTGACAGAGGCATGGTCGGGCTGCCGGATGCGTGAAACTTCAGGCGCGTAGTGGCCGTCGATGAACACGACACGCGACATCCCTTCATCAAACGGCAAGAGTCGCACTATATCTTCGTCAGTTAGCGCCGCGCCGGGTGCGTCCGGCAGACGGAACGAAGCCCGGGCGATGGGCTTGACGTCTGTGTACTTCCAGGCCTCATCGCGCTTCTCATCGATCGGCCAGCCCATCCGCTGGAAATAATCGAACGCCTCGCGCCGCAGGTCACGGAGCCACAGCGGCTCCTTCTCGCGCTCCTCACGCAAGGCATTGAACTGGTCGACGTAGCGGTCAGTGGCCGCAGCGGTCGGGGTCTGTGTCATTCGGGGGCGCTCCCTCAGGCAGCCTGCTCAGGCGGCTCCCGAAGCCACTCGTACCCCTGCGCCTCTAGCTCCTGGGCGAGGTCGCTGCCCCCGGACCGCACGATGCGGCCCTCGATAAGGACATGCACGAAGTCCGGCTTGATGTAGTTCAGGATGCGCTGGTAGTGCGTCACTAGAACGATTGCCTTGTCAGGCCCACGGAACTCGTTCACGCCCCTGGAGACGACCTTCAGAGCGTCAATGTCGAGGCCCGAGTCGGTCTCGTCTAGGAGGGCGAGCTTGGGGTCGAGGACGGACATCTGGAGGATCTCGTTGCGCTTCTTCTCCCCACCCGAGAAGCCCTCGTTCACATTGCGCTTCATCAGGTCGGGTTCGAAGTCCATCGCCTTGGCCTTCTCTTCGAGGAACTTGTTGAACTCGCGGATCGCCAACTTGGTCTCGCCACGCGCCTCGCGAAGCGCCTCCAGCGCCGTGCGGAGGAACTCCCGGTTGCGGATGCCCGGAAGCTCCACTGGATACTGAAGCGCCAGGAAGATACCCTTACGGGCGCGCTCGTCCGGGAACATACCTAGGATGCTTTCGCCTTCGTAAATGATTTCGCCCTTCGTGATCGTATACCCCGGACGGCCAGCGACCACGTTCGTGAAGGTGCTCTTGCCGCTGCCGTTCGGACCCATGATCGCGTGTACTTCACCGAGGCTCACCGATAGGTCCATGCCTCGAAGGATCTCGTTATCGCCGACAGAGACGTGTAGGTCGCGGATGTCGAGAATCGGGCGGTTGTGGTTCGTCTGCGCCATCGCTTAGCCGACGGTGCCCTCGAGGCTGACCTTAAGCAGCTGCGAAGCCTCCATCGCGAACTCGAACGGCAGCTCCTGAAAGACGCCTTTGCAGAAGCCGTTGATGATCATGTACTGCGCGTCCTCTTCCTTGATACCGCGCTGCATCAGATAGAAGAGCTGGTCGTCGCTTACCTTCGAGGTCGTCGCCTCGTGCTCCATGTGCGCCGTTGGATTTCGCACCTCGATGTACGGGACAGTGTGCGCCCCGCACTTGCTGCCGATCAGGAGTGAGTCGCAGCGCGTGAAGTTTCGCGCGCCCTGGGCCGTCGGCATAATCTTGACGAGCCCGCGGTACGTGTTCTGCCCCTGTCCGGCGGAGATGCCCTTGGCGATGATCGTGCTGCGGGTGTTCTTCCCCATGTGGATCATCTTCGTGCCGGTGTCCGCCTGCTGGTGGTTGTTGCAGAGCGCGACAGAGTAGAACTCGCCGACGGAGTTGTCGCCCTGGAGGATGCAGCTCGGGTACTTCCAGGTAATCGCGGAGCCGGTCTCGACCTGCGTCCACGAGATCTTGGAGTTCTTGCCGGCCGCCTTGCCCCGCTTCGTGACGAAGTTGTAGACGCCGCCCTTGCCGTCCTTGTCGCCCGGATACCAGTTCTGCAATGTCGAGTACTTGATCTCGGCGTCATCCAGCGCGATCAGCTCGACGACGGCCGCGTGCAACTGGTGCGTCTTGCGCATCGGCGCCGTGCATCCCTCGAGGTAGCTCACGTAGCTCCCCTTGTCGGCGATAATCAGCGTCCGCTCGAACTGGCCGGTGCCCTCAGAGTTCATCCGGAAGTACGTCATCAGCTCGACCGGGCAGCGGACTCCCGGCGGCACGTACGCGAACGTACCGTCGCTGAAGACGGCGGAGTTCAGGGTCGCGTAGAAGTTGTCGCTGTAAGGCACCACGGAGCCGAGGTACTTCTTCACAAGCTCCGGGTGCTTTTGAATCGCCTCGGAAATCGGGCCGAAGATGATCCCGAGGTCCTCGAGCTGCTTCTGGTACGTTGTGGCTACCGAAACGCTGTCGAAGACGGCGTCCACCGCTACGCCGGTGAGAGCTTTCTGCTCCGCCAGCGGGATGCCGAGCTTGTTGAACGCCGCGACCAGC
>Ga0209690_1002493_pt1 | contig 10463 bp, 8 predicted proteins | sample GraSoiAngelo_150_FD_186164 | JGI IMG/M metagenome (GOLD analysis project Ga0209690, IMG submission 186164) | Grasslands soil microbial communities from the Angelo Coastal Reserve, California, USA - 14_1009_09_40cm (SPAdes) (version 2) | ecosystem: Environmental > Terrestrial > Soil > Grasslands ...
CCTCGAGGTAATGGTCCACGAAGGCGCCGTTCTGCGCCGGATCGAGCACCTCGAGCAGCGCCGCGGTCGGATCGCCGCGCACGTCGGCCCCCATCTTGTCCACCTCGTCGAGCATGAGAACCGGGTTGCGCGTCTCGCAGCGCTGCAGCGCGTGGATGATGCGTCCCGGCAGTGCGCCGACGTAGGTGCGGCGATGCCCGCGCACCTCGGCCTCGTCGCGCACCCCGCCCAGGGACACGCGGGTGAAGCGGCGGCCCAGGGCTTCGGCGATGCTCTGCCCCAGGGACGTCTTCCCCACCCCGGGCGGGCCCACGAAGCAGAGGATGCTGCCCCGCGCCTCGGGGTTCAGCGTGCGCACCGCGAGGTACTCGAGAATGCGCTCCTTCACCGTCTTCAGGTCGTAGTGGTCGCGGTCGAGAATCTCCCGCGCCGCCTTCAGGTCGAGCCGGTCGGTGGATGTGCGGCTCCACGGCAGCGAGGCGAGCACCTCGAGGTAGGTGCGCGCCACGTGGTACTCGGCCGACTGCGGCGACATCTGGCGCAGCCGCTTGAGCTCGCGATCGGCGACCTTCTTCCCTTCGGGCGACAGCCCCCCCTCCTCGAGCCGGCGCGCCAGCTCGGCGAGCTCGTCCTCGCCTTCCTCTTCGCCCAGCTCCTGGCGGATCACGCGCAGCTGTTCGCGCAGCACGTACTCGCGCTGGTTCTGGTCGAGCCGCGTCCGCACTTTCTCTTGGATCTGGCTCCCGACCTCGAGCACCTGCAGCTCCTGGCCCATTAGCTCGGCCAGCCGCTCGAGCCGGCGGTTCACCTCGTCGATCGCGAGCAGCTCGGCCTTGGCGGGGAGTGCCAGATCCAGGTTTGCGGCGACGAAGTCGGCGAGCTTGGCGGCGTCGGTGATGCCGGCAAGGACTTCGTGCAGCTCCTCACCCAGGTACGGAGCGATGTCGATGACGCGGGAGAATTGCGCGTGGACGGTGCGCTTCAACGCTTCGGTGCGGGCGTCCTCGACCCCAGTGGACGGCAGGGTCTCGTAGCCCGCCACGAGCCAGTGCTCGGCGGGCGTGATCTCGACGAGCCGCGCCCGGTCGAGCCCCTGCACCATCACGCGCACCGAGCCGTCTCCGAGCTTGAGCATGCGGACGACGGTGCTCAGCGTGCCGACCTCGTACAGCTCGTCGGCGCGCGCCTGCATTACCGCGCCCTCGGGAGGCTCCGTACCGCCCACCGGCCGCACCACGCCCAGCAGCACCCGCTTGTTGCCCTGCACCACCTCGTCGATGAGCTGCGCGGCGTACGGGTCCGTGAGCGCGAGCGGCAGCACGACGTGCGGGTAGACGACCAGTTGCCCGAGCGGCAATACCGGGAGCCGGTCCATCTACTCCACTTTCACCGACTGCGTCCCGGACGAGCGCACCGGCACCTTGGTGAGCCGGACCTCGAGGAAGCCGTGCTCGTAGTTGGCGCGGATGCTCTCGGGATCGACGCGCACGGGCAGGCGGAAGCGGCGCTCGAACGGGCCCACCTGGACTTCCATCGCGTGGTAGTGCGGCTTGCCGTCGCGCCGCACCTTGCGCTCGCCCCCGATCGTGAGGATCCCGTCGGCCAGTTGGACGCTGAAATCCTCGGAGCGCATGCCGGCGATGTCCATGCAGACGACCAGCGCGTCGTCCGTTTCGAAGATGTCGGTGGGCGGCTTCCACTTGGCCGACGCGACGAAGCCCACGGGGCGGCCGTGGGCCACCTCGTTGAAGTAGACCTCGAGCTCCTCGGCGAGGTGCACGGTGAACGAGCCCGAGCCCCGGGAGGGCCGGCCCGACGACCCGCCCCCGCCGCCGCCGCCGCTGCCGGCGCTGCTATCCGTCATGGCGCGAAGCGACGGCCGCCCGTGCTGGGAGCGGAGGCGCGTACAGGGGGAACTGCGCCGTGAGCTCGCGCACCTCGGCCTTGACGCGGGCGATGGTGGCGTCGTCCTTTTTCGTGAGCACGTCGTCGATCAGGCCCGCCACCGTCTCCATCTCCGACTCGGTAAAGCCGCGGGTCGTGACCGCGGGCGTCCCGATGCGGATGCCGCTCGTCACGAACGCCTTTTGCGGGTCGCCCGGGATGGTGTTCTTGTTGACGGTGATCGCCGCCCGGTCGAGCAACTCCTGCGCCTCCTTCCCGGTGACGTTCTTGGGCCGCAGGTCCACGAGCATCAGGTGCGTGTCGGTGCCGCCCGAGACGATCGCGTAGCCCCGGTCCACGAGCGCCGCGGCGAGGGCCTGGGCGTTCTTCACCACCTGCTGCGCGTAGCGCTTGAACTCCGGGGTGAGCGCCTCGCCCAGCGCGACCGCCTTCGCCGCGATGACGTGCTCGAGCGGGCCGCCCTGGATCCCCGGGAACACCTGCTTGTCGACCTCCTTGGCGAACGCTTCCTGGCACAGGATAATCCCGCCGCGCGGGCCGCGCAGCGTCTTGTGCGTCGTGGTCGTGACGATCTGCGCGTGCGGGACCGGCGAAGGATGCAGCCCCGCGGCCACGAGCCCGGCGAAGTGCGCCATGTCCACGACGAAGATGGCGCCCACTTCGTCGGCGACGCTCCGGAGCGCCGCGAAGTCGATGATGCGGGCGTAGGCGGAGCCGCCGCCGATGAGGATGCGCGGCCGCTCGCGGCGTGCGACCTCGCGCACCTGGTCGTAATCGATGCGGCCGGTGTCCTCGCGGACGCCGTAATGCACGGCGCGGAACAGCGTGCCCGAGAAGTTCACGGGGGCGCCGTGCGTGAGGTGCCCGCCGTGCGACAGCGCGAGCCCGAGCAGCGTGTCGCCCGGCTTCGCGACCGCGAGGTACGCGGCCATGTTCGCCTGCGCGCCCGAGTGCGGCTGGACGTTCGCGTGCTCGGCCTTGAACAAAGCCTTGGCGCGATCGATGGCGAGCTGCTCGACCTCATCGACGACCTCGCAGCCGCCGTAGTAGCGCTTCCGCGGCACGCCCTCGGCGTACTTGTTCGTGAGCGGGGAGCCCATCGCCTCGAGCACGGCGACCGTGACGAAGTTCTCGCTCGCGATCAGCTCGAGGCCGTGCTCCTGCCGTTCCACCTCGCGGCGAATCAGCTGGAAGATGGCCGGGTCCGCCTTGGCGAGCGGCGCGCGACGGTCGATCACGAGTCGATCTTCGCGACGCGCCGCTCGTGGCGCCCGCCCTCGAACCTCGTGTCGAGCCACTTGTGCAGGATCTCCATGCCTTCCTCCTCGCTCACGAACCGTGCCGGCAGGACGAGCACGTTCGCGTCGTTGTGGCGGCGCGCCAGCTCCGCGATCTCGGGGCTCCAGGCGACGGCCGCCCGCACGTGGGGAAAGCGGTTCGCCACGAACGCCATCCCCAGCCCCGTACCGCAGGTGAGGATGCCGCGCCGCACCTTCCCCTCGCTCACCGCGGCGGCGACCGGTCGCCCGTAGTCGGGGAAGTCGTCCGCCGGATCGAGCGCCTTCGGGCCCACGTCCACCGGCTCATAGCCGAGCCGCGCCAGCTCGTCGACGAGCTTCTGCTTGAGACGGAAGCCCGCGTGGTCGGCGCCGACGTAGATCTGCTCAGACAAAGTTGCGCCGTACCCCGGCGATCGCCGCAATGCGCTGCTCCGCGAGCCGATCGGCCGCCCGGTAGCTGGGGATCCCCTCCTCCCGCGCGATCTCAAAGACGCGCAGGATGGTGTCGTAGATCTCCCCCGCCTTGGAGCGGGCTCGCTCCGGGGCCCAGCCGTGGAGCTCGGCGTTCACGTTGATGAGCCCGCCCCCGTTGATCACGTAGTCCGGGGCATAGGTGATGTGCCGCTGCTCGAGCAGGTCGCCGTGGCGGTCCTCGGCCAGCTGGTTGTTCGCGCCACCCGCCACGATCTCCACCTTGAGCCGCGGGACGGTCTCGTCGTTGAGCACGGCGCCGAGCGCGCACGGCGCGAAGATGTCGGCCGGGACGTCGTAGATCGTGTCCGTCGCCACCGCTTGCGCGCCGACCTCCTCGACCACGCGCTTTACCCGCTGCGGGTCGATGTCCGTGCACACGATGCGCGCGCCCTCGGTGTGGAGCAGTCGCGCCAGATGGTAGCCGACCGAGCCGCACCCCTGCAGCGCCACGGTCTTCCCGCTCAGGCTGTCCGCGCCATAGCGGTGCCGGGCGCACGCCTTCATCCCGCGGTACACCCCGTACGCCGTGACGGGCGACGGGTCCCCCGATTTCCCGATCAGGCCGGTGACGTGGTTCGTCTCGGCCTTGATGTATTCCATGTCGCCGGTAGTGGTGCCCACGTCCTCGGCGGTGATGTAGCGCCCCTTGAGCGATTCGACGTGCCGCCCGTGCGCGCGGAACAGCGCCTCGCGCCGCGTGGTGCGGTTGTCGCCGATGATCACGCTCTTGCCGCCGCCCAGATTGAGCCCCGCGACGGCGGCCTTGTACGTCATGCCCCGAGCCAGTCGCAGCGCATCGACCAGCGCCTCCTCGTCGCTCGCGTAGTTCCAGAACCGCGTGCCGCCGAGTGCGGGCCCCAGCACCGTCGAGTGGATCGCGATGATGCCCCGGTACCCGGCGGTCGGATCGTAGTACGCGCTCACCTGCTCGTGCTCGTGCTCCGCGAGCCGGTCGAACAGCGGGAAGCCCCCGGAGGCCCCGACCTTACGGGCGGGGCGACGCCCCACCTCAGCCTCGAGGATAGAGACCGCGGGCGATGACGATCCGCTGGATTTCGCTGGTGCCTTCATAGAGCTCCGTGACCTTCGCATCCCGGAACAGCTTCTCGACCGGGAAGTCCCGCATGTAACCGTAGCCGCCGAACAGCTGCACCGCCTGCGTCGTGACCCACATCGCGGTCTCGGACGCGAACAGCTTGGCCATGCTCGCCTGCGTCGTGAAGCCCTCGCTCCGGTCGATGCGACCAGCGACCGCGTGGGTGAGGGCGCGGGCGGCCTCCACGCGCGTGGCCATGTCCGCCAGCTTGAACTGCACCGCCTCGAACTCCCGCAGCGCCGCGCCGAACTGCCGGCGCTCGGCGCAGTAGGCGACGGCGTGCTCGAGCGCCCGACGCGCGATGCCGACGGCCTGGACCGCGATCCCCAGGCGGCCCACGTCGAGCCCCTCCATCGCGTACCGGAACCCCTGCCCGTCCTCGCCCAGGAGGTGATCGGCGGGCAAACGCACGTCCTCGAGCGCGATCGCGACCGTATTCGAGGCGCGCAGGCCCATCTTGTCCTCGGGCCTCCCGGGACGATAACCCGGCACGTCGGTCGGCACAATGAAGGCCGATATGCCGCGCTCCGTGCGGGCCATGACGACCATCAGGTCCGCCGTGCCGCCGTTCGTGGCCCACGCCTTGGTGCCGGACAGCAGCCAGCCGTCGCGGTCGCGCACCGCGCGCGTGGCGAGCGCTCCGGCGTCCGAGCCCGACTCGGGCTCGGACAGCGCGAACCCGGCGAGCCGTTCGCCCCGCGCCATGGACCGAAGCCACCGCTCCTGCTGCGCCGCGCTGCCGTGGCGCACCAGCATGGTCGTGGGGATCGCGTTGTGGATCGACACGGAGATCGCGATGCTCGCGTCGGCCGCCGCGATCTCCTCGAGCGCGAGAAAATACGTGAGCGTGTCGAGCCCCATGCCGTCGAACGCCTCGGGCGTGCACATCCCGAGGAAGCCGAGCCGGCCCAGCTCGTCGAGCACGTCCCGGGGGAAGTAGCCGGTGCGGTCCCACTCGGCCGCGTGCGGCTCGATGTGCGTGCGGGCGAACTCGCGCGCCAGGTCCACGATCTGGCGCTGCGTCTCGGAGAGACCCGTCGCCTCAATCGCGGTAGACATAGAACCCGCGGCCGCTCTTCCGCCCCAGCCGCCCCGCGGCCACCATCTTCCGGAGCAGCGGCGCCGGCCGGTACTTGTCGTCGCCCATCTCGTGATGCAGCACGTCGAGAATCGCGAGGCACACATCGAGCCCGATCAGGTCGGCGAGCGCGAGCGGCCCGAGCGGATGATTCATCCCCAGCTTCATCACCGTGTCGACCGCCTCCGGGGTCGCGACCCCCTCCATCACGCAGAAGATCGCCTCGTTGATCATCGGCATGAGCACGCGGTTCGACACGAACCCGGGCGCGTCGTTCACCTCGACCGGGGTCTTGTCGAGGGCGCGGACGATCTCGAGCGTGCGGCGTGCGGTCTCGTCCGACGTCTCGAGGCCGCGGATCACCTCGACCAGCGGCATCACCGGCACCGGGTTCATGAAGTGCATCCCGATCACCTGGGCCGGCCGCCCCGTCTGGGCGGCGAGGGTCGTGATCGAGATCGCGGAGGTGTTGCTCGCCAGCAGCGTCGTCTCAGGCGCGAGGCGGTCGAGCTCGCGGAAGATCGGAAACTTGACCTCGGGCTTTTCGGTCGCCGCCTCGACCACCAGGTCCGCCTTGCCCGCTGCCTCGAGCGACGTATCCATCTGTATGCGGTCCAACGTGCCCGCTCCCTGCTCCCTGCTCACTGCTCCCTTTTTTACCTGGCGCTCGACGTTCCGGGCGATGGCCTCTCGCGCCTGGTCGAGCGCCGCGCGGGACACGTCGAGCAGCGCCGTGTCCCAGCCATGCTGGGCAAAGACGTGGGCGATGCCGTGGCCCATCGTGCCCGCGCCCACCACGGCGACCCTCACGCGCACCCCACAAACGAAACGCGCGCCGTCATAGGCGCGCGCGCAGGGGAGTCAGGGTCGGCTTCAGAATGAGGACGGCGATCCCGAGCTTCAACAGGTCGCCCAGGATGAACGGCAGCGTGCCGAGTCGCAGCGCGAGGCCGGCGCTGCCCGTGAGGATGAGCAACTGCGCCAGACCGCCCAGGTGGATCAGCAGCAGCCCGGTGAGCACGGCGAGCGCGAGTCGCCCCAACCGCCGGCCGTCCGGTGCGAGCTTCCCGACCGCGAAGGCCGCGACGGGATACGCGAGCAGGTAGCCGCCGGTCGGTCCCAGGAGGCGCGCCAGACCGGGCACGCCGTAGGGCGTGAACACTGGGAGACCCGCGGCGCCCAGGGCGAGGTACAGGATCAGCGCGCTCGAGCCCAGCCCGGGACCGAGCAGTCCGCCCACGAGCAGCACCGCGAGCGGCTGCAGCGTCATGGGCACCGGGGTGCCCGGGAGCGGAATCGAGATCTGCGCGGCGGCGGCGACGAGCGTCGCCCCGAGCACCACGGCCGCGGTGCGGCGCAGCGCCACATGCGCCGGCGCGAAGGCAAGCGACGACTCCCGCATCAGAGCATCTCCACGCTGAGGGCTACTGCGTTGCCGCCACCCAGACAGAGGGTGGCGAGGCCGGTCACCTGCTTCCGTTCCTTCAAGGCATAGAGCAGCGTCGTGAGCACGCGCGCTCCCGAGGCGCCGATCGGATGTCCCAGCGCGATCGCCCCGCCGTTCACGTTCACCCGGTCCCACTCCCAGCCCAGGGCGCGCCCGTCGGCGAGCGCCTGCACGGCGAACGCCTCGTTCGCCTCGATCAGATCGTAGTCGGAGATCTTCGTCTTGGCCTTCGCCATGAGGTGCTGCACCGCGACGATGGGGGCGAAGAACAGATCCTTCGGCTCGCCGCCACCGGTGGCGTACGCGGTGATCCGCGCCAGCGGCGCGAGGCCGTGCGCCCGGGCGAACGCGAGCGACGCCACCACGAGGGCGCTCGCGCCGTCGTTCAGGCCGGGCGCGTTTCCCGCCGTCACGGTGCCGTCCTTCTCGAACGAGGGCTTGAGCGCGGCCAGCGCCGCGAGCGAGGTATCCTTGCGGGGCCCCTCGTCCTTGTCCACCAGGATCGGGGCCTGTTTGCCGGGGATCTCGACCGGCACCGTCTCCGCCTTGAAGCGGCACGCTTCCATCGCCGCCACGGCCTTCTGGTGACTGGCGAGGGCAAAGCGATCCTGGTCGTCGCGCGAGACGCCCGCCTTCCTGGCGGTGTACTCGGCGAGGTTCCCCATATGGGTGTTCGAGAACGAGTCCCACAGGCCGTCGTGGATCATGCCGTCCACGAGCTGACTGTTCCCCACCTTGATGCCGCCGCGCATCCCGTACACGTAGTGGGGGGCGTTGGACATGGACTCCATGCCGCCCGCCACGACGCACTGCTCGTCGCCCGCCTTGATCGCCTGGGCCGCGAGCATCACGGCCTTGAGCCCGGAGCCGCAGACCTTGTTGACCGTGAGCGAGGGGATCGTCCCCGGGAGGCCGGCGTGGATCGCCGCCTGGCGGGCGGGGGCCTGGCCCTCACCGCCCTGGAGCACGTTGCCGAGGATGACTTCGTCCACGAGGGCGGCGTCGACGCCCGCCCGCCGCACCGCTTCCTTGATCACAAGCGCGCCGAGGCGCGGCGCCGGGATCGGCGCGAGCCCGCCCAGGTACTTGCCGACAGGTGTGCGGCAAGCAGACAGGATGACGGGGATGGTTTGATCACTACTCATCTTGCGTCCTTCCACCCCGGACTTGCGTCCGGGGTTAGTCTGACCCCGGGCGCAAGCCCGGGGGAATGCTCTCTCTCAAATTAGCGGCGTCAGGCCCCTCGTGCGAACCTCTTCCTTCAGTTTCTCGAGGAACTCGTCCACCGGCAGTACGACCTGCTTCTTCCCTTCTCCCCGCACCCGCACGGCCACACTCCCCGCGTCCGCCTCGCGCTGCCCCACCACAGCCATGTAGGGCACCTTGTGCGTCTCGGCGTCGCGAATCTTGTAATTGAGCGTCTCGTTGCGCTCGTCGAGCTGGGCGCGGATGCCGGCCGCGCCGAGCCGCTCCCGCAGCTGACGCGCCGCCGGCGCCTGTACATCCGAGATCGGCAGCACGCGCACCTGCTCCGGCGCGAGCCACAGCGGGAACGCGCCCGCGAAGTGCTCGATCAGAAAGCCCACGAACCGCTCCAGCGTGCCGAAGATCGCGCGGTGGATCATAACGGGTCGATGCGGCCGGTTGTCCTCACCCGTGTACTCGAGCCCGAAGCGCTCGGGCTGCTCGAAATCGAGCTGGATCGTCGCCCCCTGCCACTCGCGCCCGATGGCGTCGTTGAACTTGATGTCGATCTTGGGTCCGTAGAACGCGCCTCCGCCCTGGTCGACGCGGTAGGTGGCGCCGCGGTGCTTGAGCGCCTGCTCAAGCGCGCGCTCCGCTTGGTCCCAGGTCGCGTCGGTGCCCAGCTTCTTGTCGGGCCGCGTGGCGAGGTCGAGCCGATAGGAGAGGCCGAAGGTCTTCCCGAGCACCAGCTCCACCATATCGAGCAGCTGGAAGATCTCCTGCTCGATCTGGTCCTCGCGCAGGAAGATGTGCGCGTCGTCCATGGTGAGCCCGCGCACGCGCAACATTCCGTGCAGCGTCCCCGAGCGCTCGTTGCGGTACAAATTGGCGATCTCGGCGAGGCGGATCGGCAGGTCGCGGTAGCTGCGCTGCTGCGCGGCGTAGATGAGGATGTGCATCGGGCAGTTCATCGGCTTCACCCGATAGCGTACGGATTCCGACTCGCCCTCCCCCGCGGCCATGGGCGGGAACTGGTTCGCCGCGTACAGGGGAAGGTGCCCCGAGCGCAGGAACAGCTCCTCGCGGGTCACGTTGGGCGTGTAGACCAACGAGTAGCCGCGCTCGAGGATCGTGTCCTCGATGAAACGCCGCAGCTGAAACTGGATCATCGCGCCCTTCGGGTGCCAGAAGATCAGGCCGGGGCCGACGTCCTCTTGAATCGAGAACAGGTCGAGCTGCTTGCCGAGCACGCGGTGGTCGCGCTTCTTGGCCTCGTCGAGCCGCCGCAGGTAGGCCTCGAGGTCGTCCTTGTTGAACCACGCCGTGCCGTAGATGCGCTGCAGCATCTGGCGGCGCTCGTCGCCGCGCCAGTACGCACCGGCGGCGTGCAGCAGCTTGAAGTGCTTGATGCGCCCGGTGCTCGGCACGTGCGGGCCGCGGCACAGGTCCACGAAGGGGCCGTCGGTGTAGATCGAAATCACCTCATCGGGCCCCAGGTCGTCGATGCGCTCGAGCTTCAAGGGATCATCGGCGAAGCGACGCTTGGCCGCCGCGCGGTCCACCTCCTCGCGGACGAACGGGTAGTCCGCCGCCGCGACCTCGCGCATCTTCGCTTCGATCTGCGCCAGGTCCTCGGGCGTGAACGGCGCGGGCACCTCGAAGTCGTAGTAGAAGCCGTCCTCGATGGGCGGACCGAAGCCGATCTTGGCGCGCGGGAACAGTTGTCGCACGGCCGTGGCGAGCACGTGCGCCGACGAGTGCCGCAGCACGTCGAGCGCCTGGGGATCCTTGTCGGTGAGGATCGCGACCTTCGCGCCGTCGGGCAGCGGGCGCGCGAGGTCGCGCACCTGGCCGTCCACGCGCACCGCCAGGGCGGCCTTGGCGAGCCCGGGGCCGATCGCTTTGGCGAGGTCGGCGCCGGTGGCGCCCGCAGGCAGTCGCTTCTCGCTCCCGTCGGGGAGCGTGACACGGATCTCGGCGGCGGCCATCAGGTCAGGG
>Ga0209690_1002498_pt1 | contig 10450 bp, 6 predicted proteins | sample GraSoiAngelo_150_FD_186164 | JGI IMG/M metagenome (GOLD analysis project Ga0209690, IMG submission 186164) | Grasslands soil microbial communities from the Angelo Coastal Reserve, California, USA - 14_1009_09_40cm (SPAdes) (version 2) | ecosystem: Environmental > Terrestrial > Soil > Grasslands ...
GACGCTGATCCATTCGTCTGTCGCTCAGGACGGGTTCTTCCGCTGACAAAATTTGAGAGAACATTTCGCGCGCAAGACGTGCCGATTCACTGGCTCGAGCTGCGAAAAGTTTCACGTGTGAGATAGCTTTGCGCTTCCCAACCAGTGTCGGCAAAGCGCAATGTCACTGCGCCGGTCTCATCCTGGCGAAAGAGTTTGATGCCGCGCGCTTGCACATCCTCTGCCCATTTGTCGTCAATCCGTTCGTAGTCGGGAAAATCGCGCGAGGTGGCGATGACTAAGCGCGGCTGCACAGCATCAAGAAATGGCCCGGAGCCGGAATTCCCGGAATGATGCTGGCCCTTGATCCAGACGTCGCTGTGCAAATCTGCGTTCCTGCGAAGCAACTGATCTTCCGTTTTGATTCCGCTGTCCGACGTTAACAAGACGCGTGCTCCGGATGAGAGAACAAGCTGCAACACGCATGCCTGATCGTCAGCGATAGAAGCGCTGAAGCTTCGAGGCGGAAAAAGAACATGCGCGGTGACTTTGCGTGATAAGCGGAAACTGTCTCCCGTGGCCAAATCGGCCGGCTTGATTCCGCGTTCTCGAAATAGACGCTGCAATCGTTGATGAACAGTTGAATGATCCGGCGCCGGATTGTCGATTAAACGAACACGAGGAAAATCGCGCAGCAATTCCGCCGCACCCCCGATATGGAGCGAGTCGCCGTGAGTGAGCAACAAACCATTGAGTCGGTTCACGCCAGCCCAGTGCAAATACTCGCGAACCACACTCTCATAACTTCGCTCGCTCCCGCAATCGAAAAGCCAATCCGCGCCCCCTGTCTGCAAGTGAACAGCCGCGCCCGCGCCGAGATCCAAGACAGTGATCTTTGCGGCCAGCTTTTCGGGCCAATGCGGCTGTTCGACGTAAAAGTGTCCGCCGGGGATTTGCGCGAAAAGCTGCACGATCCACAGGACAAGGTGTGCCAAAAGCCAGTTGGCATTATTGAAGATTACGGCGAGCCACGCCAGCAATGGCGTCGAGAGAAGCGAGAGCAACGCGATCGCGAGAATGAAGAAGGCAATCGGAACAACCACCAAATTTGCGAACAATGAGATTGGAGTGACGATATGAAAATACCAGAGGATGAATGGCAACGAACCAATCCAGGCTGCGAGCGAAACGGAAGCTCCACGGCAGAGCGATTCGAAAGCAACATGCATCAAACGACGCGGGCCGCGCAGCAAACTGCGTGGCAGGAAAGGATCGGGTGCGCCCCAGCGCTGCAAAAATCCAAAAAGAGGATTAGCAAACAGTATGATTGCGCCCACCACTGCGAATGAGAGCTGAAAGCCGGTCGAGAAAAGTTCGTTCGTATCCCAGCAGAGAAGAAAGAACGCCGCCGCAGCGAGACTGTTGAGCACAAAAACTTTTCGGTCGAAAAAGAAGCCGCCTAGCAGAATCGAGCTCATTACTGCGGCCCGCACACTCGAGACATGCAGCCCGGTCACTGCCGCGTAAAAAAGCAGCAGGGGAATAATGAGCGCAGTCGCCCATTTGCGCGACAGTCGCGCGACCATCGCCAGCATCCACAAGAGCGCCGCAACAATGCCTACGTGGAGGCCAGCGACAGCGAAAAGGTGGAGCGTGCCGGTTTGTTGGAACGGTTCCTCGATATCTTCAGGTGATTGGTGCCTAAGCCCAAGCACGATTCCGCTGAGAAAATTTTGCACCTCGGGTGCGGTCTCTAACCCTCGGCAAAGCGCGTTTTGCATCCAGGCGCGTGATTTTTGTGCGGCATGTAAGATCGGGTTTCCACCGCGGTGTCGAATCAGCGTGCCGTCTTCCGGATAACGAACAAACAAGAGCCGGTGAACGTCGCGACGCGCGAGATAGGATCGCATATCGAATTCGCCAGGATTTCGCGGCGGCGCGATAACTTCTACAGTTCCGAAAAGGCGCAATTCATCGCCAAATTCCGGAGCACCGCGCCAGCGGACCTCCAAGTCCGCGCGCGTCGGTTGTTTCCTGCCTTCGAGTTCAATTGACTCCAGCTTCAGCAAAAAGGTCGCGAATCCGTTCGGTGCGATTTTCGGCTCATTGATGACGAACCCGGTTGCGGTGACGACGCGTGGCTGGTTGCCAAGCTCAGCAGCGAGCTGCTGCCCTTCGGTGTTGCTGGTTCGCAAACTGTGCAGCAAAAAGAAACCAGCTCCTACGATTGCATAGGTCGCGATCAGGTTTGACCAGCGCAAGAGAGCGACGGCGCAGATCACGATGGCCATCGCAGTTGCGAGCAGGGCGGAAGAAGGGAGTGGAAAGAAGTCCGCCAGCATGATTCCTATTGCGGCCACTGTCGCCAAGCCAACGAAGGGCTGACGCGGCGCACTCAGCAATTTCATCCACCGGCTTTTCGCTTATTCAGCCTCGTCAAGGCAAGCCGCAATCGTGTCATCGTGCGCGCCGAACCTGTAGGCGATGCTACCTGCTCGCGAAAGACTTTGGAGTTAGTGTTACGAGGGATTGGGTGGGTAGAGACCAGACGGAGTGGATGGCAAGGACCGAACTGTAGGGGCAGCCGTGTCGGCTGCGACGATTTAGATTCTGCAGGCGGCACGCCTGCCGCTACAGGCAACGCCGCTCAGTTCTTCAGCAGTCTGCTAAGACCGTAGACTTGGCACGAGTAACACCGGGCGCCTGCTGTGTTTGAGGACTCCTTTGGTCGCGCTTCCCACGAGCAAGTTATACATCGCGCCATGCCCGTGCGTGCCCATCACAATCAGATCGGGGTTGAGAACATCCGCCTGATTCAAAATTTCTTCTGCCACCGCTCCCGTTGGCTCATGCAATGTGACCTTGACGCCGCATTGAGCGATTCCTCTTTGCCATTGAGTGAGCTTCGATCTCTGACCTTCATCCTCCGGAATTGGCTGCCGCATTAGATCAAACGCCCGAACTGGCACACCCGACATCGGCGCCAGCTCGGGCATCCCCGCCAAGCCATAGCCAAGTGCACCCGGCGCTGCGGCCGCGCTGAGTTCTTTCACGTGAACGAGATGAATCTCCGCGTCCAGGCCTGTGGCCAGCTGGCACGCTTGGTCGATCACTCGCGGCGTTGCATCCGAGAAATCGATCGGGACAAGGATGCGTTTCATGTTCGTAATCCAGTTTAGCTGGCGCTGGAACGAGTCTCAAGATTGGTAGGGGCGATTGACCTCAATCGCCCGACGTGATCTCCGGATTAAATTCCTGCCTGCACTCCAACCGGAAATGAGATGCAGATCATGCGCTCACGCCATATTTTCCTTCGTGCACGATCTTTTCGAGGAAAAAGATGTCGACCTTGAGAGCGTAAACAGTGCTGCGCCGCTTGCCACGCGCATGCGTCCGCGCTCGCTCGACGAATTTGTCGGCCAGGAACACATTCTCGCGCCTGGAAAACTCTTGCGTCGCACGATCGAAGCCGATCGTTTGCCATCGGTGATTTTGTCCGGGCCGCCCGGCAGCGGAAAAACTACGCTTGCCCGGATCATTGCCGAAATAACCCATGCAAAATTCATTCGAATCAGCGGCGTCGAAAGTAATGTTGGCGAAATGCGTCGCGTCATTGCTGGCGCGACCAATCGCCTGCGCACTTCGGGCCAAAACACGATCCTGTTCATCGACGAGATTCATCACTTCAACAAAGCACAGCAGGACATTCTTCTGCCCGACGTCGAAAGCGGAAATCTGCGGCTCATCGGCGCGACGACTTACAACCCGTTCTTTTATGTCAACAGTCCGCTCGTCTCGCGCTCACAGGTCTTTCAGCTCGAACCGCTTCGCGTCGAGCAACTCGAACAATTAACCGATCGCGCATTAGCCGATAAAGAGCGCGGCCTCGGAAATTACAATGTTAAGCTGGACAAGAACGCGCGCCGGCATCTTGCCAAGCTAAGCGACGGCGACGCGCGCAAATGTTTAAACGCTCTCGAGATTGGCGTGCTCACGACTCCGCCGGCTGGCAAAAATGGAACCATCCATTTCACGCTCGCGGTTGCCGAAGAAAGCATTCAGCAAAAAGCGGTTGTCTACGATCGCGCGGGCGACGCGCACTACGACACGATCAGTGCGTTTATCAAAAGCATGCGCGCGTCCGATGAAAAGGGCGCCATGTACTGGCTCGCGAAAATGCTGTATGCTGGCGAAGATTTCCGTTTCATTGCACGGCGCATCATCATTTTCGCGAGCGAAGACATAGGTCTCGCTGATCCCGAAGCACTGCCTTTGGCCATCGCGACGCAACAAGCCGTCGAATTTGTCGGCCTGCCCGAAGCGCGAATTCCTCTGGCGCATGCCACCGCCTACATGTGCCGCGCGGCGAAAAGCCGCGAAGCTTACGACGCGCTAAATGCCGCAACCGAAAAGATCGAAATGGAACAAACCCAGCGCGTCCCGGAGCACCTTAAGAATAAGCATTTTCCCGTAAATCCAGAACGGTAAGACGCGACAGTTCATCGCGCCGTATGCGAAATGGAGAACGCGCGACAAACTCGTGCGCGACCCGGCGGCAATGGACCCAGACGGCCGCGAAAAAGTGTTCAGCCGCCTCAACCCGAAAAAGGCGATGGAACTACGCCAGGAATTAATGCGCCGTTTTCGGATCAGCTGAGTTCCCGCATTCTGCCGCACTCACCTCTCACTGATCACCGATCACCTCTGATCTCCGAGCTTTGTCCTCTGCCTTCTATCTATCCAGTATTCGGTATCCGCTATCCGCTATTCCACCTCATCAGCGTCCAATCTTCACTCGGATAAATCTTGGCCGATAACTGTCGACGTCCGCGAGCAGATCGTGGAAATCGAAGCTGTTTACGTCGTACGAAACGAGCAGACGACCCTGCGCGTCGGTGAACTCCGGGTGGACGTGGGCATCATAGGTGAACAGGCCGTGCCGGCTCTCCGGTGTCCAATACACATGCGTCCGATTCGCGAACGGCCCCGCCGGGTTGTTCGATGAATACATGACTAACTCCGCGCTGAAGGCGACCAGCGAATCCATCGTGAAAAGGACAAACTGATTCCCGACCTTTGCCACGCCAAAACCATTGCCGACTCCTTTCCGCAAACGGGCCGACGCCGCCGGGTCCGATGACCAACCTGTGCCGGTGTAAAATTCCCAAGCGCCAAGCACGTTGCCGGACGTCGCCCTGGCAATGTGCAGGTACTTCTCAGTGCCACTTACATCCTCAGTCCCATAAATGTAGGTGTAGCCGCCCTCCTCCAGCAGCGCCGCCCCGTACATCACGCTGTTCTCACCATGGGTCGGCACCACATTCTCAAGCGTGAGATCAGGCAGGACGAACGACGCGATCGCGTTGCCGACCCATTGGAAGTCGAAGATGCCGGGTCCCGTCCGGATAAACTCCATCACGAACACGCGGAGCCGGTCGCCTTCGACTGTCATGTCCCCCATCCAGTACCACGAGTTTTGGTCGATCGGAATGATTAACGATGTCGGAGATTGGGCCGTTCCGCCGTGCAAAGTCTGGACCAGCGCACCGCTGTCCTGAACAATCATCGAGTTGTTAATGAACGGCTGGCCCGGCGGCCGCGACTCGTCACGATTTACAAACCCAAGAAACGTGTCGGAGAAATCCCAAACCACGCGGCCATCCGGCAACACGACCGACAAGGCGCCATCGGCTCCCGTCCAATCATCCAGCAGCGTGTTATCGTTGCCATACGACTCGAACATCGCTTGGAACGCGTTGTCCGGCGTAACCGTCACCGCGGGCGCCGGCGCCTCGGCCAGAGCAGTCGAACTAGCGGCGGGCCACGCCAGCGAGACGAGAAAGCCGCCTGGCTGAAACCAGTGCCGCGCAAGCGCATTCAAGAACGCAAATCGAGACGAGGACTTTGTCTTCACAAAAAGCTTAATTGAGGGAGCTCGCCCGAAAATTTAGATCACCGATCACGGATCGCAAGCACTAGTCACTTATGATGCGCAGCTCTCTGTCCTGTGCCCTCTATCCGGTATCCGGTTTTGCTTTCAGTCTTCGCTGCCCACAAGACATTACGCGGCACCGTATACGCCTTACGTCGATCTCGAGCTGAATACCACCGGGAAGATGTCTTCCGCGATAGCGCTGACCTTTCGTCAGACGCTTGGCGACCGAGCCCCTGTCGCCGCCGATCACATCGTCCCCCGTCGGCTCATACGTGTGTGCCGGCGGAGTCGCGTGCGCTGAAGCTCAGGAAGCGACCGGTTGGGTCGTGTTGCGTCACGAAATCGATTACAAGACGCCGTTGCCCACTTCGTCGTAAACGCGAATCACGGCGTCCCAATTCGTCTTGCCAAGGTGGCCAGATTTTTTCAAAACTCTGCGCATATGAAAACTACAACTCTCCCATTAAGAAATTCAATGAACCGCTCGCCTTTGCGCGCGTTCCTTCTCATCCCGCTCGCGCTCGCCTGCTTTGCGCTTTCGCCGCTAGCGCGGGCCGTTTGTCAAGAAGGTTGCTTAGCGAACGTCAACACTGTCCTGGGTGAGGATGCGCTCGTGAACGCGTCCGGCGCGTCCAACACGGCCATCGGTGCTGACGCGCTCGGTGCCAACACGACCGGCAGCGCCAACACGGCCGTCGGTGCTTTCGCGCTGCTTTTCAACACAACCGGCATGTTCAACACGGCTACGGGAGCAGCTGCGCTGGAAGAGAATACAACCGGCGTTGGTAACACGGCCAACGGTTCTGGTGCGCTTTTTAGCAACACCAGCGGCGGCGCCAACACGGCCATCGGTTTTGACGCGCTCTTTAATAACACGATCGGCAACAACAACACCGCTCTGGGTCAGATTGGTCTCAATTCTAACACCACCGGCAACAACAACACAGCTCTGGGCCAGAATGCTCTCGGTAATAACACCACCGGCATCAACAATACCGCATTGGGCAAGAAAGCAGGCTTCAATCTCACCACCGGCGATAACAATATCGATATCGGCAACCCTAGTGTTGCTGGGGAAGGAAATACGATTCGAATAGGCAAGCAGGGGACACAAACGGCGACTTATATCGCCGGCATTTCTGGAGCGACTGTGGCCGATGGAGTTGGCGTTATTATCGATACGAATGGTCACGTTGGCACGATCGTCTCTTCGGAGCGTTTCAAAGATAATGTTCAGCCGATCGGCAAAGCGAGCGAAGCAATCCTCTCACTAGAACCTGTGGCTTTTCGTTACAAGAAGGGACTCGATCCTAAGGGAATCCCGCAATTCGGTCTTGTGGCCGAGCAGGTGGAAAAGGTGAACCCGGATTTAGTGGCTCGCGATGACCAAGGAAAACCCTACACCGTTCGCTACGAAGCGGTGAACGCGATGTTGCTCAACGAGTTTCTCAAAGAGCACCGTAAAGTCGAAGAACAAAACCGCAAGATTCGGGAACAGGAAGCGACGATCACGCGGCTAGACAAAGGGATGAAGACTGTCGTTGCGCGTCTTGAAGAGCTGGCAGCGCAAATCCAAAAGGTGAGCGCACAGCTTGAAGTGAGCAAGCTTGCGCCCAAAACGGTTCTCAATAATCAATAAAGCTCCCAGGCAGCAGCATTTTACGATTAGCCGTTCACGCTTCACCGCGCGGCGGCTTTTTGTTTCGCCCGAAATCCCAAACATGATTCGCGCTGAGCGTTGAGCTTACTTTTTTTCTTCGCGCCGCATCAGATCTCTGACATCGAGCAAATTTCCCCGCGCGGCAACGCATAGCCAGAACAGCCTGCGTCCGAAAACAAAATTACCACGCCGATCAGTGCGCCAACAATCGGGACAGAAATTTGCATCGACGGAAAATGATTTTGCACAGCCTTCGCAAATTTCCACGATTAGCGATTGCCGCAATATTTCATATGTAGGATGCCGTCGCTCTACCGTTAGTTTTGCGCTGTTGCAACGGGTTGCAGTTCAAGCGCCTTTATGAATTGGTCCGCGTTTGAAACCCAGCCGAACATTCCGCTTTGGTCCCGAAGTCATTTTGCATGTTGCAAACAATCATCACAGTCTTGACGGTATCAATGCTGATCGGCACCGTTTCGCTCCGTTTGCCATCCGGGCTGACCTGCGCGTCGAGTGTGACAACCCGGCTTTTTCACGTCACCAAGGGGACCCGCCTGCAATCCGATGGAAAGGCCCACGGCGAATAACGTAACCACGATGAGTTTGCGTGTGAGGGTTTTCACCTGTGGTTATGTTATGAGTTATTTGTGGTCTGGTTTGGCGAGGGCGGACGAGAAAGCCCTTTTTGCAGCATTGCCAACGGTCGATTTCTTGCGGCCCATTCGGCGGATTGCTTTTATCTCGATCTCCACGGCTTGATTCGTCTTTACGTTTTTCTTGCTTACTATCCGAGAAATCACCTTGTGATGGATGATCAACCTTTCCTCATTTGATGATACTATTAAGAAACGCGATGGCTTGAGTCTTTATGTCCTCCCAATACTCAAAAGCGTGGCGGGTGCATCCGTCAGGGCCGGGCGCCTCAGTAATCAAAAGTGTTTGGTTAGGCGCTCCAACCGCATTCAGTCTTGCCGTCAGAATTCACGACCAACCGACCCGCAACGCGATTCGATTTTCAGAAAGGACCACCGGACGTTTTGGACCATGCGACCTTTGAAATCGCAATTGGAACAAAGCTGGGAATTGATGCCATGCGAAAGCTCGCGGGTGAGGGATTCAAGAGACCGTGGCCGCCGCTAATCCGGCTGAGCGACGAAGTCCGCCGAAAAAATTGATGCCCTGTTCCTGACGCGATCCACCTCAAAACGCCTTCAAGGTAGGACAGGACTTGCCGAGATGCCCGGTTGTGATGGCTTCCGGCGTCCACGCCGCGAAGAGGTTGCGCGCCTTACAGACGCCTACATAACGGGTGCCTTGAGCGCCGAGTAAAACTCGACATCGTCCCCAAGGTCGAATTTGTGTGCAAGAGATGGAGGAACCCAGTTTATCCGCTGAAGCGCGTGAGTCTAGATGTATTCGGCAATTTTCATAAAGGCCGGTTGGGTCTAACGAGAACAAGATCAGCCACCGCTAGCGAGGGGCGAGCGCGGCCTGCAATTGAAGTGTTTTCATAAAGTGCAGCGAAACATCGGAACGGCCAGCGGTTGACTTCATTGTCTAGTTAGGCGAGTTGTTGAATTCGCCGAGATCTATCTGCTAAGCGTGTTGAGCTTCTGGTCTCCCTGCGCCCCCGCTGGCCTCGCTTCTACGCTTACTACAACCAAGGGCTCAGCGCGATCCCCGGTCTTTGACGCCTTCCTCGCATCGAAACCAAGTGCTGATAGTCCTCGGACAACAGCGTCTGCCGCCTTCACACTGGGTTCGTCACTGGTGCTACTTGCGACCACGCCGGTCTGAAGGCGATATGTCGACCCGAAGGGCTTTCCGCTTTGGGCCAACGTCGCCGTGCTTGCAGGAGAAAACACCCTCCAGCCAGCAGCATTCAAGGCGGACGCGATGTCCCACGAAAAATTCTCGCTCTCCTTGTCTCCCGCACCATACCATACGCTGGCTAACTGCGGGGCTAACGGCTTAACTCCTGAAGCCAAACTCTCCTGTTGCTCTTTGGTCAGTCTGCGCGGCGCCATCTTCGATTGTAGCAAAGCGAGCTCGAGGTTTGCCGCAGCTGCCTGCTGGTTCGCGATCGATGCAGCTTTATTTGCCTCTGCTATCGATTGCCTTGCTTCCACTTGGTATCTTGTCAGCGCAGCATCTTTGAGTTTTCCTGCCTTCCAAGAAAACGCCCAGCCGACCAACGTTACCAGCGCCCAAATCCCTCCTAGAATCACGGCGATGACACCAAGAATGTCCGCCCACCCAGACCACCACTCGACCGGCTTCACTAGCGCCATTGCATGCACCTAACTACGATTCGACGAAACCCCGTTTCGTCTATTTCGGCTTTTATTAAAAAGGGACTCTCGATAAAAAGAAAGCATGAGTCCTTCATTATCAACCCCGGACGAACAGGGCAAGCCGAAATTACTCGGTCAAACCCGGCAGTTGATGCGCCTGCGACACTATAGCCTAGGCACGGACGAAGCGTATTGGATTCGGCGCTTCATTCTATTCCACGGCAAGCGGCATCCGCGCGATCTCGCTGAAAGCGACATTGCCAAATTTCTGAGCAATCTGGCGGTAGAGGGGCGATTGAGGTCAATCGCTATCACAATAACCAGGACATCTTCGATCTTGCCGAGACCATCCGGCTCGACCCCAACTTCGTCGACCCCCGCTTCGGTCTCTCTTATAATCAGGCGCTAAGAATCGATCGTGACGCAGGCATCAACGGCATCGACGCAGCCCTCAGGCAGTTCAACCTCGATGCGGTGGTGTCGGCGACTGATAACCCGGCCTGGTCCACGGATCTGCTCTACGGCGACCACTTCATCTTTGGGACCTCAGGTCTCGCAGCGGCACCCGGATATCCTATTGTC
>Ga0209690_1002502_pt1 | contig 10444 bp, 12 predicted proteins | sample GraSoiAngelo_150_FD_186164 | JGI IMG/M metagenome (GOLD analysis project Ga0209690, IMG submission 186164) | Grasslands soil microbial communities from the Angelo Coastal Reserve, California, USA - 14_1009_09_40cm (SPAdes) (version 2) | ecosystem: Environmental > Terrestrial > Soil > Grasslands ...
ACGTAGTACATAGGGCCTCCGAGGTTGAGGTAGCACGCGTCGTTGCATGTGCTCCTCGCAAGAGGACGCACGCATTTCAAATGTGCGCCTCCCTCGGAGGCTCTGCGCTTTCATAAGGTCGTGTTAGACCGCGCGGCTCGCGAGATCGTGGCCGACCGCGCGGAAGCGGAGAGCTACGATGCCGAACACTACACAGCCATAGTTCACCGCACACATGATCGCGTTCAGCGTTGAGTGACCTTGGATTGCGGCTGCGAGGTGGTTGGTGGCAACCAGAAGCTGGAGCCCCACGAGGGCGATGGCGACCGTCCGGGCGCCGACCGCATCGTTCGCCCGGAGCGTCCGGGCTATCACGATGTACATCGCGAGATCCCAAAAGCCGATCTCGCGCTGCCACCCGGGAGCGACACCCCAGGCGGAGGCGGCGCCGAGCTGCGCTGGCAACCCCAGCTGTCCTAGGCCCGAGATGATGGTGAGGCCCGCCAGCAACCTCAGGTACCACCGTAGCATCTTGGTCATCGCTCGATCTCTGGTGCGGAATGGGCGGCGGGCGACCCCGCGCTTGCTCGTGACGCGCGGCCTAACGGATCGCGCTTAAGCTGCGGGCGAGTCGCCCGCCGCGCGCCGTGTAGTTGAACGATAGTTCGTGCGCGCCAGCGCACAACACTCCGCTTCCCTTAGAGCGATCACCGCCCGCCAGCTTCAAGCGCTTGTTAGGCCGCCGCTCGCAAGCGGACGGGCACGTTCAAGAGCTGTCGCCCAGAATGCAGGTAACAACGTACTCGTAGATGCGATATTCACTGTAGACGCCTCGCGGAGTGAAGGTCACGAAGGACAATGCCCGCCCTTCGACGGTTCCTGTGTCGAGGAGAAGAAGCGGGTAGGCGAACCCAGGCACGTGAAACACGTTCATGACGCTATAGAGACGATTCAACCCTTCCTCATACGTAGGTGCCCCACACCCATCGCACTCGAAGGCCTTGCTGTCCTCGAGCCGGTATGCGACGACACGCCCCGTGCTGTCATGGAGGATGAGAGCGCTCCTGAGTAGACCATGCGTGGCTGAGTCGTACGCGGCGTCGACTGAGTAGAATGCCGTGACCGAAGTGACAGCTAGAACCGTATCACGATAGAGGACCGACGCCTGAGGAACTGCCAATCGGGCTTTCACACCTCGGAGTTCGTTTGTGGTAGAAGATCTCAGACGGAGTCCTGCATGGACAACGCCCGCTGGAGGCTTCGATGTGTAGAACGCCCGCTCGATCCTCGGATCTGGGGTTGAGCCAAGGCGGTATTCGGCTAGCGCTCCCTTTCTGTCACAGGCGAGGTGGTGGTCGTGGGCGAGAAGCTCGTGCTCCCTCGGACTGAGTGTGCGCTGGTAGACTCCTTCGGTGATAAGGGAGTCGGTTGAGTAGATGTACAAACGCGCATGCTTCTCAGCGGCGATGAAGTGTGGCGCGAGAAACCACCCCATTTGAGGAGATTCGCCGAATACGCTTTGGAAGACGCTATCGATATAGCGGCCCTGGGTGTCGAGTTGCTCGACATCGGACCCCTCAGCGCCTGAATCAGTCGCCAATCGCTCAGGCCCAATGGGGCCGGAGTCGGGCGACCAGGCACGAATTGACTCCTGCTGAGCTGTCGCGGGCAAGGACTGGGCGAGCCGCTGCGAGGCAGTCCGCTCACCGTGCTCGCGACAGCCGTAGAGGCAGATCGAGCTGACGAGTAAGAGCGCGCGCAGGTGGCGTGTTGGCATGTTAAGGGACGTGGCGGCCTAACGGATCGCGCTTAAGCTGCGGGCGACCCGCCCGCCGGCGCAAGATTGCTGGACGACAGTCCGCGCCCGCCAGGGCGCAAACACTCCGCTTCCCTTAGAGCGATCACCGCCCGCCAGCTTCAAGCACATGTTAGGCAGCTCCGGCCGGTAGCTGGCCGCTCCGAAACAGAGTGGTCCAGTGCGCCCGATCATCGTCGCTGAGCACGCCGAGTTCGGCCATGACCTCGCGTGCGAATTCAACGTCAGCGAGGCCACTTGCGGTGATGAGACTGCGGTCACGCACCGCAGGCTCGTCGACATACGCTGCTGCTTCGGTGTACTCTGGCACTTGGCGCTTGAGGTAGTCTAAGCCGTTGCTCGTATGGCGGCGTCCTCGAAGAATACCAGCCCGAACGATTGCAGTCGTGGCGGCGCAAATGGCCGCGATCGGTATACCGCGCCTGTCGAGTGTGGTTAGGCTGTCGATTAACACTGGCTCCAGAGGCTGCTGCTCCCAGCGATCTCCGCCGGGAAGGATAAAGATGGCGACGTCCGCGGGATCGACATCCGCAAGGGTACGCGTAGGCTGTACGGTGAGGCCGCCCATTGACTGAACGGGCTGGGGACTGAGGCCAACCACCTCGACCCGATAGTGGCCGTGGCGCCGCAGCTCGGCGAGAGCGTGCGCGGCTTCCCAGTCAGCAAAGCCTGGTACTGCCAGGAAGTAAGCTGCTTTTGGGGCCACGAGATCTCCTGAGCGTGTCGGAGCTGCCTAACGGATCGCGGTTAAGCTGCGGGCGACTCGCCCGCCGGCGCAAGATTGCTGGACGACAGTCCGCGCCCGCCAGGGCGCAAACACTCCGCTTCCCTTAGAGCGATCACCGCCCGCCAGCTTCAAGCACATGTTAGGCAGCCGCCCCACCGTGACTCGTGAAGGACACTCGGCAGGGTGGGCACCGCGCCTGCCACAGGGTGCGCCCGAAAGGACGATTGCAATTGGGGCAGCGCCAATTCCGTGCTCCCGTGACAGCCAAGACGACTGGGCCCCGATAACAAGGGCTGCGCGTACGGGAATGGAGATCCCGGAAGTGATCACCACCGCGCCGAAATAGACCACGGCAATGATGGTGACCCACAGCTGCTGGACCCAGCGGCGCTGATACTCCCGAACGATTGCGGCGAGCGGCTTGTTGAGGATCGGCCGGCTCTCCGGTAGTGAATCGATCTCGAGAAGGATAGCCCGAGCGCGATCGGTCGCGCGGTCATCAAGCACAACAACGGAGACGCCACCGCCGGCGATGCCAAGAGTGTGTTCATCCCGTAACGCGGCCTCAATCCCCGCGGCTTGAAGTGCAGTCTGGAGGGTGAGCGCCTGGGTGAGACTATTGGTCCTGAGGATCTCTTGCATTGTGATGACAGCCGTGGCTGCCTAACGGCTCGCGCTTAAGCTGCGGGCGACTCGCCCATCGCGCGCCGTGTCGTTGAACGATAGTTCGTGCCCGCCAGGGCACAACACTCCGCTTCCCTTAGGGCGATCACCGCCCGCCAGCTTCAAGCGCTTGTTAGGCGGCGACTTCCTACCAAAGATCCTGGTCAATCATCATCGCTGGGCGATTCGCCAGGTGCCGGGACAGGGGTAGAAATCGCCGCGAGCTGCAATCGTCCAATCCTCCGCGGGCGCAATGCATGCGGTGCCATCATCGGCCACGATCAGGTAGATCGGGGAGTCTAAGGGGTCGTTCACGCGGGAATACGGTGAGCGGTGCCAGGCCTGCGCGTTGATGAACCTCTCGAGGTGATCGACGCGCTTCGCATTGGGCCCTGGGGCCGGAGAGGTTTTCCACTCCGGAAGTGGGTTCCCACCGCAGGCAACAAGCAGCGCGAGCGTCAGGGCAAGAGGGCGCACAGGTTTGGGCCTGTGACACCATGGAGCAAGCGGTTGAGCGACAAGCAATGGCAATTGGCCGTCGCCGCCTAACGGATCGCGCTTAAGCTGCGGGCGACTCGCCCGCCGCGCGCCATGTCGTTGAACGATAGTTCGTGCCGCCAGGGCACAACACTCTGCTTCCCTTAAAGCGATCACCGCCCGTCAGCTTCAAGCGCTTGTTAGGCGGCGATGAGCAGGGGAGTGCCTCAGTTGCGGTCTTCCTCGTACGAACACGATACTCGCTCAGTATTTCGAACTGTCGACTAGACATATCGGGACGTGTGGCGTAGCGGAGGTCAGTAAGTCTCTGGTCGACCCACGTACCGATTGCAACGATGGAGGCGTCAGCGTTCCCGTCAAGGGAGCAGTCAACGAACGAGGTGTTAGGCGCCGCTTTGACTATCCATTGAATGGCTCGTAGCGAAGAATCACGCAGCCCGACTTCAAAGGTCTTGCTTCCAGCAGCTTCATTCTTGAGCTTTTCGGGGCGGCTTTGAACAGGGGATTGCCGGCGCCAAGGACTACGGGTGTGAGTCCAAGCCGGTATTCATCAATCAAGCCGTGCGGCATGAGGCTTGATGAGAGGGCGGCGCTCCCGAAGATGAAGAGATCCTTGCCGGACTGCTGCTTCAGAGCCGCAACCTCCGCCTGGGCATTGGCCTTCACCAGGCGGGTGTTGCTCCATTGTGCTTGGTGGAGAGTCGTTGAGAAGACAACCTTGGGGATGCTGTTCATGAAATCGGCAACTTCGCCGGTAGCGGTAGGCCAGTAGCTGACCATAACCTGATACGTCACTCGGCCGAACAGGAGCATCCCGGCGGATTTCAGTGTCTCCGTGGAAAACCGCTCCAATTCCTCGCCCCAGACATAGTCGTGCCAGGCAATGTCTCCAGCCTTTGGGCCCTCGAAGAAGCCATCAATGGTAACCATGTTCCACATGATGAGCTTTCGCATCTCTACCTCTCCATCTGTCGGGAACCCAAGTCGGGTGATCGCGGTCAACTGAAGCGGCGCCTAACGCAGGGCGCCGGGTCGTTGAACGATAGTGCGTGCCCACCAGCGCACAACACTCCGGTTCCCTTAAAGCGATCACCGCCCGCCAGCTTCAAGCGCTTGTTAGGCGCCGCGCTGCGCCATGCGGTCTCATGGTACGTCGATGGTGCTGCCAAGCCCGGCGTACACATACTGGGCCGCAAAAACCCGCTGTAAGGCCGCGAACGCCGGCTCTCCCGTGCAGTGTCCCGGCCCGATGCGATCGACGTGCCAGTGATCGTGAAGGGCCGTGGCGACCCGCTCAATCTCGGCGTCCGGTGTAATCACGAGATGTAGACCGCCGAGGATCAGGTAGACGTGATCACCGACTCGGGTGGAGGCTTCCACAATCGTTTCAATCCCCGGATGGGAGCATCCGACGAGCAGGATGAGCCCGCTCGGCGTTCGAAGCGCGAGGGAGAGCTCCCGCAGCTCCAACGTACCCGTCTTCTGCGACACGGTGGGAATGACGGATACGCCAGGGGCGACCTCAGTCACGCTGTCCACCCAGACGAAATGGGCCGTCGGCCAGGGCGTGCCGAAGGTGAGTTCAGCCGGCCGACGGCCGTCGAAGTACCGCATGCGGCCCGGCAGCGTGGAATCGGAGCGATAGAACATCCCAGGGAGCGCGGCCCCAAAAACCCCAAAGGCCTCCTTGGGCGCATAGATCGTGACCCCGGGGTTTACCGTCAGGAGGTAGTTCAAGCCCGCCGTGTGGTCGCCGTGGCGGTGAGAGATCACCACAAAATCGACGGTTCGCAGATCGACCCCTAAGGCGCGGACATTCTTGGCGAACACATCCGCGTTGTTGCCAGTGTCGAAGAGGATCCGCTTCCCGTTGTACTCGACGAGCGCTGCGAAGCCCCAGTCCCGAGTGAGGCCGGCGCGGCCCCCGAAAGCATCGTAAAGGATGGTAACGCGGTTGGGCAGAGGCCGCGGGGTGGCGTGCGCTGGCAGGACGACAGCGGCTGCTAGAATGAGGCATATTGGATGGGCAAGTCGCATGTGGCCGACTCCTCTCAGTCGTTAACGCCGGAGGCCCGGTGTTCATCGCGCGCGCCTAACGGATCGCGCTTAAGCTGCGGGCGACCCGCCCGCCGGCGCAAGAGTGGTGGACGACAGTCCGTGCCCGCCAGGGCACAAACACCCCGCTTCCCTCAAGGCGATCAGCGCCCGTCAGCTTCAAGCGCTTGTTAGGCGGCAGACGGGTACAGCACTTGTTAACGGAGATAGGGCGCGACGTTCCGGGCGATGCGGTCAAACTCCACTGCCGCAAGTGGCAGGCGCCGGAACGCCGCCCAACCCTCGCGGGGTTGGGCATTGCCGCCGGACGACGCATCAGACCCATAGAGGACTCTGTCCACGCCAACTTGGCGGATCCTTTGCACAACGAGCGCAGCCGCGGCGGCTGAGATATCGCCCTTAGCTACGCTCGTGACATCGAACCGGAGGCGCCGCGAACGCCGGTCGTGTCGCTTCACAGCGGCGGCGAATACGGCCATGGCACTATCAACGGCGGAATCGCTGTAGCCGCCAGCGCCGGCAAGATGCGCAATCTGGACGGGGACGTCCGGAACGAGCGGTAGCAACTCATTGAGAAACACGCGGGCCTCCGCACTGCCGTATGGCCGTCGGCGATTGATGTCGGCGCGTAAATGCACCACAATGGCCATCCGGTGTTCATTGGCGGCCCGGAAAACGCGACGAAGTTGCTCTAGGTGTTCCGGGTTGTCGAGCTGCACGTCGGAGTTGCCGAAATGGAGCTTGATGCCCCGGCGCAAGGTAGAGTCTCGTGCACACCGCTCCAATTCTACAAGCGCGTAGTCTTTGAGCGGATTAAAGCTGCAGAACGCACGAAGACGCAGGCCCCGGCAGCTTCAAGCGCTTGTTAGGCCGCGGCGAAGAAGGCGACCCCCGGTCCTCAGGGCTTCGGCTGCGCCGCAGTCGCCGCCGGTCCGTCGGCGTTGATCTCGTAGGTCACGCGCCAGACACCGTCGGCCCCCTTTTTCCAGTCATCGGCGAACGGATTCACGCGCCTGGCCGGCTTCTTGCCCCTTTCCGTCAGGGTGTAGTTGCCGTGGGAGAATGTCACGGCCTCCGAGTCACTGACGACGATGAGCTTGTCGATGGCCATCTGGTCGGGGGCCAACGACTCGAAGCTCTCCAAGAACTTTTTCGCTCCCGCCTCGATATTTGCGCGACCCGTAAAGCTGCTGGCGTCCGGCAGGATCCACGTTGCGTCCTCGGTGAACAGATTCGCTACGGCTGGTGCATCCTTGGCGGCGATGGCAGGCCCGAACTTCGCGAGCTCGGCGTTGAGCGCGCTCCGGATCGCGTGCTCATCCGGTCGCGGAGGCGTCGCTGACTGTGAGCCGCACGCGGTCGCCACCGCGGCGAAGGCAGCGATGCGTACAACGGCGGAGACGTTCATCGGAATCTCCTTGGGCGACGGGTGAGGTTGACCCGGCGACAGGCTTATGGTACGGCAAACCGGCGACACGCACAACTCGCGATGCCGGCGATCGGAGAGGCGAACGCGGCCTTATGGGCCGCTTGGAACGCCAGATCGAGAGCCTGGTAAGGTGGCCGACGGCACGCTCAGTAATCCTAATGCCGCCAGTATGTGAGAGAGGTTCTCAGGTGTGAGTAAGGGCCGCGGCCTAACGAACCGCGCTTAAGCTGCGGGCGCAACGTGCGCCGGCGCAAGGAGGCGGAGCGGCTGATTGAGTTGGACGGCGAGGCAACACAATTCTACCCTACTCGTGAGCGCCCGACAGCTTCAAGCGCTTGTTAGGCCGCAACCGAGAGACTTCATCGAACGACGGCGAAACGAACACTGTAGTCACGACGATGCCAAAGGAGCCACCTCCGGCCAACGGGACGGCGAAAATACGTCAGCGTCGCGGTGAAAACTCGTGACGTAGCCGTTGGCGCACCAAGGGTGAGATTCGTTGAGGGGAGCCAGGCTCTGTACACTCCCGGTTCTGCGAGGAGGATTGGCAGCGTGTCGGAAGGAGAGTTAGCAGGATCGGAACTCCTAACGGTCAGCATTGCTTGCTCGGGACTTGAGGTTAGGCCGCCTAACCTTATCTCGAACGTGACGTATCGATCACTGGCGAGCGATATAATTGGCTGTTGGGTTCGAAGGGACAGTGTGTAAGAGGTTTCTACAGCCAGGTTGATTGCGACGACGAATACGATGATAAACGGCAATCGATGACGCGCCCAATGACTCAGGTTGGCCTTGCTGAATTTCCATGACTCGAGCCGGTGAAGAAGCGCGGAAACGAGGAGCATGAGCCAGCCGAGTATGACCGCAATGAAGGCCACTAGCGCGGCTGGTCTCGGGAGGCCGAAATTGAGTAGCCAGGCATAGATGAGTGCGGCAGGATAGTACGGTGCGAGGATGGCGACGTAGCCAACCGCGACCTTGCTAGTAAAGAAGATGCCACTATAGAGGTATTGCGCGATGGCGCGGTAGCGATCAGGTGATTGGCCAACGTCTTGGACGAGCCCCTGCCCTGTTGCGATCAGGCACAACACCGAAAGGATGGTAATCGAAAGGCCGAGACCCAGGAGTGCCGCCAATACATAGAAATTCAGCGCGGAAACAGATGGCATGGCGGCCTGGAGGTCAATGTCAACATTCGTGGCAGCCGCGTAGGACGACACGTGCGAATGGAGCCCGAGCAGTATCAACCCCCACCCGAGTAGAGACCCGGAAACGAATGTCGTCTGGGCCTTAGAGAGCTCGTTTTGGCTCGTTGTTGACTTCTGTGGTGGAACCATGGTTGCGGCCTAACGGATCGCGCTTAAGCTGCGGGCGCAACGCTCGCCGGCGCAAGGCGGTGGAGCGGCAGAAAAAAAGGCTGGCCGGCGAGGGAACGCAATTCCTCCCTACTGGTGAGCGCCCGACAGCTTCAAGCGCAGGTTAGAGGGCCGCACAAGGGAGCAGCGGCGACGGAAGCTTCCCGCCGGCCTAGAGACCAGCATCGCTGCAGACTAGGGCCTTGGCAGCGGATGCTCATGAAAGAACGCCCACATCTGACTCGTTGCGTCGAGGCTGCGGCTAGTGGGCCCGACGATCCATTCTGGAATCGGCTTGCCGCCAGGCCAGGCGTGGCCTCCTCCCTGGATGGTATAGAGCACCACGGCTGCGTCTTCAGCACAGTTCGTGTATTCGAGACGGGTGACATCCTTAGCGACCACAGATTCGACAGGGCTCGGTCCGCATCGGTTTCGTTGCGCCCAACTCGCCACCCAATCCCGAACGGCCGGAAACAATCCGGGGCCGAACGGCGGTGTGCCGCCCTGGTAGGGCTTGAGTCGGCCGTTCCATCAAACTCCACCATTGGCACCGGTCTGGAACCCTTACACCAATTCATGGGCAGAAATTCCGCAGGCGAGACGGCTCCGACCGCCGCGACCCGATCGGACAGTCTGCACGACACGGCAAACAGCATGCCTCCACCAACCGAGAATCCGTCGGCATAGATGCGCGTCGGATCGATGTTGTAGGCCGCCTCCAGTGTGTCAATCAACTCCGAGATGAATCTGACATTTGCCACCAGCGCTTCCGCCCCCTTCCCTTGCGCCCCCATGTGCCAGGCCTTGGGCACACCGGTTCCGGACGGGTAAACGACAATGAACCCGTGCTCATTGGCCAGCCGGTTCCACCGGCTCAGGTTCATTTGCTGGGCCGGCCACAGCGCCCCGCCATGCATGCTGATGACGAGCGGCGTCGGCTTGGCGCGGTCGTAGCTCCTCGGGACATAGAGCAGGTACTCCCGCTTCTGGCCCGAGGACACGATTGTGCCGTTGGTCCGATCAAGAACGTGGATCCACGCTACAGCGATCAGGACCAAGACCACCGGTAGGCCGAGGATAACCAGCACTGAACCGATGACGATCTTCCTGATATTCATAACGGTCCTTTAACGTGCGGCCGTCTAACGGCCCGCGCTTAAGCTGCGGGCGCAATGCGCGGGGGCGCAAGGCGGTGGAGCGGCAGACACAAAGGCTGGGCGGCGAGGCAACGCAAGTCTTCCCTACTGGTGAGCGGCCGGCAGCTTCAAGCGCATGTTAGGCGGCGACGCTTTGAATGACCGCCGTGGACAACTGACTAAGGGCCGCACCGCTCACGAGATGGGGCCACACACCGCTTCGACGGTGTACTCGTCACTCACCGGCTGCGTCGGACGGCTATCGGCGGCTGCCTCCCAGCGGGCGCTCACGTTGCAAGAGACGCTCGCTCGCCGGACCGTGAACTCACCACCATTGGGACCGTCAGCTCGCTGGCTGAAGTCTTCATTCCAGCCCCGAGCTGAAAGACCGTTGTCGATGAGGATCTGAGGCGGGTTCATCCAGTTCGCTCCAAGGGCCTTGAACGTTCCAGTCACGATGACTTGACATCCCGCCCGCATCTGCCGGCTGTCCGGTGAGGTCGTCGTATTGCCCTGGCGTACTACCTTGGCACCCGGCACGGCTTTGACGATAGCCGCAATCGTGTCGCAGGCTGCCTCCGGGCCTTCGGCTCGCTTGCCAAGATCCTGGGCCGAGGTCCCGATAGGGAGCGCGAGGGCACAGAGTGCGGCTGTCAAGCTGACCAACGCGCCGTGGCCCATGAGTCCTCCTTCGCAAAACCCGCTGCGGCGCCGCCTAACGGCCCGCGCCTAAGCTGCGGGCGACTCGCCCGCCGGCGCAAGGCTGTTGGACGACAGTCCGTGCCC
>Ga0209690_1002503_pt1 | contig 10441 bp, 9 predicted proteins | sample GraSoiAngelo_150_FD_186164 | JGI IMG/M metagenome (GOLD analysis project Ga0209690, IMG submission 186164) | Grasslands soil microbial communities from the Angelo Coastal Reserve, California, USA - 14_1009_09_40cm (SPAdes) (version 2) | ecosystem: Environmental > Terrestrial > Soil > Grasslands ...
CCAGCTTGACGAAAAGCTGGCACGGCCCGGTGTCGATCTGGGTGATCTCGACCAACGGTGTGTCGCCGATAAGAGAAAGGATTGCCGGAGGTTTATCGTGGGAAATCGTCGGCGCAGAGGAAGTCTGGATCATCTCAAAAATTTTAGTCGATCTTCGGCTCCCCTTTGTGCGACCATTCGGACTGGCTGTCCTCGAGAAATTGCTGCAAGACTGAAAAACGAATCTCGCCGAAGTTCAAAGCGTAACGAAGATCGCCGCCTTTGTAGATCCAAGTCGTTGGAATCCACGACAGCGGCACACCCGCAAATTCTTTGATGTGATTTTGACCGCGCGGGCCCGGATCGGCCAAAATGGTTACGTTGGGCTGATCGGTGATCTCGAATTTTCTTAACATCGCGGTTCCATCTTCACCGCCGTTCCAGACAGAGACGAAGTAAAAATGCACATTAGGATTGTCTTTTACTATTTTGATCCAGCCGCCGCCTTTCAATTCAGCCTGGCAATTTGAACACCACGGGGCCCAGAAGTGCACGACGCTGAGCTGTTGCGACTTAATCGCCTCCGCAACCCTTTGCTCCGCCGCGGAAGGTTCGGCGTTAAGCAGCGAGGTTGCTGTCAAAAGGGCGGTCAAGATCGACAACCCCGAAACAATCGGAGCTCGCGAATACTGTCGGAGGCGTAATCTCGACATCTTGCTTTCAGGATACGGGAGAAACGCTGTGCGCTCAAGGGAGGCGATCGGGCGACGCTCTGCGGAGCCGTCGAAAGAGATCGGCTCGACAAAGTCTCGCCCCAGCCGCCAGAGTTTGACCTCCGCGCTGAAAACGCCTACTATGGCGTCCCATTTCCGGCTGCTTAACTGCGCGGAAAGAACGACGCTCGATAAAGGGCGTCGCCGTGCCCGAAGGAGGCCTTTTAATTTATGGTGCAAATGCAGGATGTAATGTCGAAACCGATGCCGGATTTCCGCGAAGGGAGCATCGTCAAGGGACGGATATTGGAAATTCGTCCACGCGAAGTGTTGGTAGATATCGGTTACAAATCCGAGGGCGGGATTCCGATCACCGAGTTTGAGGACATCGAGAATCTCGAGGTCGGTGATGAAGTAGACGTGCTCCTCGAGCGGCTCGAAAACGACGAAGGCATGGTCGTTCTCTCGAAGGAGAAAGCCGCGTATCGCCAGAATTGGAACAAGATCGCGAGTGTTTTTCACGGCGACGGCCTGATCAAAGGCAAGGTGAAATCGGTCGTGAAAGGCGGGCTTATGGTGAACATCGGCGTCGAGGCATTTTTGCCTGCATCGCAGATCGATGTCGTTCCTCCGAAAGATTTGCAGCAGTTCGTCGGTAACACCTACGATTTCAAGATCGTTAAGATCAACGACGACCGTAAAAACGTCGTGCTCAGCCGGCGCGAACTGATCGAACAGGAGCGGAGCGAGAAGCGACAAAAATTCATGGAAGGGGTGAAGGTCGGCGACAAGGTACAAGGCACGGTAAAAAATCTCACTGACTTCGGCGCGTTCATTGATCTCGATGGAATGGACGGTTTGCTCCATATCACCGACATGACGTGGGGCCGACTCGGACATCCGAGCGAACTGGTGAAAGTCGGTCAGCAATTGGAAGTCGTGGTGCTCGATATCAACAAGGAAAAAGAACGCGTCTCGTTAGGGCTCAAGCAGACGCAAAAGAATCCGTGGGACCAAATTGAGGAACGCTTTCCGGCCGGTCAGCGCGTCAAAGGCAAAATCACCAACCTCGTTCCATACGGCGCGTTCGTGGAGATCGAGGAAGGTGTGGAAGGGCTCATTCACGTCTCGGAACTTTCCTGGACCAAACGGATCATGCGCCCGTCCGACATTCTCACCGCCGGGCAGGAAGTTGAAGCGGTCGTGCTTGGTGTAAACAAAGAAGAGCAGAAAATTTCATTGGGCCTGCGCCAGCTCGAGCCCAATCCGTGGGATGAGATCGAAAAGAAGTTCACCATCGGCAGCACCGTGCGCGGTAAAATTCGCAACATGACCGCCTACGGCGCTTTCGTGGAGCTCGACGAAGGCATCGACGGCATGATCCACGTCTCCGATCTGAGCTGGACCCGCAAGATCAATCATCCAAGCGAAGTCTTTAAGAAAAACGATGAAATCGAAGCGATAGTCATCGATATCGACAAAGTGAATCAGCGGATCAGTCTCGGGATCAAACAACTCACCGAAGATCCGTGGAAGAACATCGACGAGAAATACAAGATCGGTGATCTCGTCAAAGGCAAAGTGACCAAGCTCGCGAGTTTTGGCGCGTTTGTGCAACTAAACGATGACATCGACGGTCTCGTCCATATCTCGCAGTTGAGCGAGGACCACGTCGCGAAAGTGAAGGACGTGCTCAAGGTCGGCCAAGAAGTCGAATCCCGCGTCATCAAGGTGGACAAAGTCGAACGCCGGATTGGATTGTCGATCAAAGCCGCCAACTACTCCGAGGAAGAGTTACGCAAAGAATCCGAAGCGTTCGACACACTCAAGCCCGGCGAAGACATGGTCGGCCTGGAAAAAGCCTTCGCCGCCGCGGAACAAGAAGAATATCGCCCCGGCGATTCCAAAAAAGAGTTAAAAGAACCCAAGGAATCGAAGCGCGAATCGAAAAAAGCGAAGAAGTAGTCGATTTGTTTGCGGACAACTACTTGCCAAAATTGGCAAGAATCGATTAGACGTACCGCGGATCGCAATTTCCAATGCTGCGAGTAACGGGCGTTGCGAACGTATACCGCGCGAATCAGCGGCTAACGAACACGTCGCTCTCGTCGAGCTGATGCCATAATTGCGAATCTGCGGATCGCGAAAGAACAGCGGCGCTGTAATTCCGCGTGATCAAGATGTCCCGCTTTCACAAGGCAAGCACAGAATAGTCCCAGGTATTTGCGAGGGCCTTGCCGGTGTACACAAAACCATTCAATAAATGCTGCTGCGCCTGGAGCACTTTGGTATCGAAAAGAAGCTTGTGGGTTAGGTATTGTTCGGACTACGTCTCAACTACTGAAAGTTCGCACCTGTTATCGCATTGATGTTCGCTCCACACGCCTCCCGGTTACTGATCATCGCCTCAGCAGTCTTGCTCGGTGCTATCGCTGGTTGCGGTGGGCCCTCCCATGACATTGTCGGTAGATGGCACATGTCAGGCGATGCAAACGCAATTGTTTGGGAGTTCTCTAACAATGGATCTGTCCTGATCGAGAATACCCGAGGTAGGTATATTCTCGACCGCGACCGAGTGAAGATCGAGACGCCGTTCGCCAAGACTGTTTATCAGATGGAATTTTCGGCCGACCGTATGATTCTGAGAGAGCCAAACGGTCCCAAGCTTGAGTTCACCAGGATAAGAGAAAACAAGGGCTGATATCTTGAACTGAGGATCAACACCCAAAATCGGGTTTATCTTGCAATCCGTGATAAACAAGGCGGCACGTCAGCTAACAGACACTCTAATCGAGCGCTGGCCTTTTGTCCTTCACCAAACGAACGAAAATAGCGATGTGAACTGACATCAAGAGAGGGACCAGGAAGCCGGGAATCAACAGCCATGGCAGCGTCGTCATGATGGCTGAGCTAGGTTCGGCGAGAATCAAGCGGGCAGGCCCGGGCGAAGACATTACGCCCAATCCGACAGCGGCGATCAAGTCCACGATTCCGATGATATTCCAAATCCATACAATCGGCCGAGCGTTTGCGCCCTGTCGGTGCACAAGCCATGCGACTAGTGGGGCAGTTGCTCCGACAAAGATATCGCCCCAGCCCGCAACCGGAGCGAACGGAGCGGGCAGGCGGCCCACTGCGTGCAGAACAATAAAACTGATTCCGAGAAGACGAATCGTGTGCACGCCAATAAGCAGCCACAACGGCGTCCAGTGGAAACCCTCGCGCAACGATTTTATGCGCGCGACCGCGACGCAGAGGATCGCGATCGGGAGTGCCACGGCGAGGCCAAGACCGGGCGTGCCGAGCCCATGTTCGTAATACAACGCGCGAGTCGCCGCCAGGATTACCACGACCACGAACCAAGCACTAAGCCAGGCAGCCAAGCGAATCCGTGTTGCCGCATTGGAACCGAATGTGATCGACAAAGCAGCGATCACAATCGCAGCCGAGGCGGTTAATTCAATGGAACTCAGTAGGTCGATATTCATAGACGGACTTAAAACTGAAAGCGTCGAGGGGTAAGCTCCGGGAGTGGACGGCGCTAACTCAGGGGCAGCCAGTTACCCGGCGGCGGCGGGAGCTTTGCGCCGTTGAACGAAAGGTAAGTGTATTCTTGAAGGAGACGCTCGTAGTCGGCGAGGAGTTTCATCGCATCATTTGGCTTGAGCCGATCGGATTTGATTGCGGCGTCGACGTCCGATTTGAGAAGTCGCATCAGCTCGACCTTGTCCCATTGCGTCATGGCAAGCACTTCGCCGATGGTACTTCCTTCGATTACCTCTTCGATGTACCAACCCGATTCTTCGTCGGGATCCAGGAAAACGTGCACCTCAGTCACGCGCCCAAACAAATTGTGGAGGTCGCCCATGATGTCCTGATAAGCGCCCACCATGAAAACGCCGATGTAATACATCTCGCCGGGCGAGATGCGATGAAGCGGCAACGTCTCCTTCACATCCTGGAGGTCGATGAATTTTGCAATTTTGCCGTCGGAATCGCAGGTGATGTCAACGATCATGCCGTTGCGATCGGGCGGAGTGGTGAGTCGATGGATCGGCATGATGGGAAAGAGTTGGCCGAGCGCCCAATGATCGAGCAGGGACTGAAAAATGGAAAAGTTGCAGATGTATTGATCTCCCAGTGAGATCTCAAGTTGTTTTACTTCCTCCGGCACAAAGCGCAGACCGCGATGCATGTTCACAATCTGCTGCGCAAGCTGCCAGTAAACGGTCTCGATCTTCGCTTTCGATTCCAGATCGAGCAGCCCGAGATCGAACATTTGCTGCGATTCTTCCTTGATCTGCTGGCTGTCATGGAGGCTTTCTATTCGGTTACCGCGCTTCAGTCGCTGTTTCACATCGAGGATGTCGCCCACGAGTTTGTGATCTTTTTCGGTCGCTTCGACTTTGAGTTTCGGCGCGGTTCTCTCGATGGAGGTGAAGGCTTCCATCACGAGCACCGAATGATGCGCGACAATCGCGCGTCCGCCTTCGCTCACGATCGCGGGGTGCACAACGCCTTCGGAATCGCACACGTCCATGATGTTCCAAACAACGTCGTTCGCGTATTCCTGGAGGGAATAATTCGTGGAACTGTCGAAATCGCTCCGTGAACCATCGTAATCAACGCCAAGACCGCCGCCGACGTCGAGATAGCCGAGCTCGTAGCCGAGTTTGGCGAGCTTCGCGTAATAGCGGGCCGCTTCGCGCACGGCACGCCTGATTGTCGAAATGTCCGGCACCTGCGATCCGACATGGAAATGAACAAGCTTCAGGCAATGGGTCAGACCGGCTTCCTTCAACATCTGACTTGCAGCAATGAGATTGGTTGTGTCGAGGCCGAACTTCGCGTTTTCGCCACCGCTCGGCGACCATTTACCGGATCCTTTGCTGTCCAAGCGCACGCGAATACCAATGTCCGGTTCGACGCCGACTTCTTTTGAAGTTCGGATGGTTTGCTCAAGCTCTTCCAGTTTTTCGATAACAATGATGACAGATTTACCGAGTTTGCGGCCGAGGAGCGCAATGCGAATGAACGCGGGATCTTTGTAGCCGTTGCAGATGATCAGGCTTTCCGGATCCTTGTGCATGGCGAGCGCGGCGACGAGTTCGGGTTTGCTGCCGGCTTCGAGACCGAAATGAAACTGCTGGCCGGCGTCGACAATCTCTTCGATGACCTCGCGCAATTGGTTGACCTTGATCGGGAAGACGCCGCGATACTCATTGCGATAACCGAACTCAGACATCGCGGTTTGAAATGCGCGGTTTATCGATTCGACGCGATGCCGCAGCAAATCCTGAAGCCGAATTACCAGCGGAAAACCTAGCCCGCGATTGCGCGCTTCGTTGACGACTTGGAGAAGGTCGATGCAACCGCCGTTTTCCTGCAGTGGACGCGCCTCCACGTTCCCTGAGCCGTTGATTGTAAAGTAACCACGGCCCCATCCATCCACGTTGTAAGTAGCGATGGCGGACTCAACGTCCCACTCAGTTTTCATCTGCGTTTTGTGACGCGGCGGCAAGCCGCAAACGCACATTTCAATCACCAAGTCGGACATGCAAGCGCGCTTAAAGAGATTTTTGGCGCACTTATTCACAGCGAGCCAAGTTGGATCGAGCAAGCCCCCGCTCGATGTTGAGAATCATGCGGCTTCGACGCGCCATTTTCCCAACCCGGAAGCGAGCACACGATCTACCGTCGCTTGTTTTTCATCTTCGGACGGGTACCGTCCATCTGATGAACAAAACGGTGATCGAAGTGCAAGTGCGGGCAGTCTTGCCAACGAGCGGCGGTTGCGCGGTGTTTATTGGGAATAATGACAAGGTATTCATCATTTATGTCGATCAAACTGTGGGCGGCGCGATTACCATGTTCATGCGCCAGATCACCAAAGAGCGTCCCCTGACCCATGATCTCATCGGGCATTTGATGACGGCCCTCGGTGCGAAGGTCGAGCGAGTCATCATCAATGATCTCAAGAATGCAACCTACTATGCGCGCGTCATCATTCGTGTCGAAAACGAATTGCATCAGAAAAAAATCATCGAGCTTGATGGGCGACCGAGCGATTGCATCGCGATGGCGACACAGCAGAAGGCGCCCATTTACGTGAGCCAAGACGTTTGGGACGAAGTGGACGACATGAGTGACGTCCTGCGCAAAATGGAGGAAGAAGGGCTAAAGCCCGATCCCGAGACTGAGTCGGAAGAATAAGTCTGGCGCTTGGTTTGCGAACGTGAGTTGCATTGGTCGTGAGATACGCATCGACCCGCGCGACACCATCAACCCAGCAAATCTCCGTAGCGCTTGTCCGCTAACTCCAAACACCGCGCCAGAATCTCCGACGGCGTCTGAAGCTTGAGTGCTTCCTCGACAAGCTCACGACATTCGGAAATGGCCAAACTTTGCACCGCGCGCTTGACCCGTGGCACCAAGGTCGCGCCCGCGCTCAACTCATCCATACCGAGCCCGAGCAAAAGTGGAATGAGCGCGACGTCTCCAGCCATCTCGCCGCAAACACCGACCCAGATATCGTTCGCATGCGCAGCATCGGCGATCATTTTAAGCAAACGTATTACCGCCGGATGGGTCGGCTCGTAGAGATGTGCGATCCTCTCGTTCACGCGATCGACTGCCAGCGCGTACTGAATCAGATCGTTTGTTCCGATACTGAAAAAATCGATTTCGCGGGCAAGCACGTCGGCGGAAAGAGCGGCACTTGGGATTTCGATCATCGCGCCAACTTCCGTTTTGTCGCCGATGTCGATCTTTGATGCGCACAGCTCTTCCTTGCATTCGGCGAGCACGGATATTGCGCCGCGCAATTCGTCCAGGCCCGATATCATCGGAAACATGATTTTTACATTCCCCACAGCGCTGGCGCGAAGAATGGCGCGCAACTGCGTTTTGAAGATGTCGATGTTCTCCAGGCAGAAACGGATCGCACGCCAGCCGAGAAATGGGTTCAACTCGTCGCTGATATCCACAGTTCCGGGGGCCAATTTGTCGCCGCCGAGATCAAAGGTTCGAATAATCAAAGGGTCGGGCCGGACGCGCTCCGCTACTTTTCGATAAGTTTCGTATTGTTCATCTTCTGTCGGCAGAGTGCTACGGTTCAAGTAAAGGAACTCGGTGCGATAAAGCCCGATTCCCTCCGCGCCATTGGCTGCGACGGCATCGACATCCTCTGGAAGCTCGATGTTGGCCGAGAGGACAATGTGGCGGCCATCGCGCGTCGTGGACGCTGTTTCGCGAAGCTCTTTCAACTGCGCCACGACTTTGACTCTTCTCGATTCGATTTCGCCGTAACGCTTAAGCGTTTCCGGCGTTGGATCGACAATGAGAAAGCCGTTGGTTCCATCGAGGAGCACGTGCTGACCGGTCTCAAGTCTTTCCGTGATATCGTGCAAACCGACCACCGCGGGAATGTTGAGCGAGCGTGCCATAATCGCGGTATGCGAAGTGCGACTGCCCAGATCGGTGGCAAGCCCAAGCACGTGTTCCCGATTCATCGCCGCCGTGTCCGACGGCGTCAGATTGTGCGCGATGAGAATGTGTGGTTCGCTTAGTCCAAGAAATGTTTTGGGTGCTTTGCCCTGTAAATTTCGAATCACGCGCTTCGTCACGTCCTGAATATCCAGCGCGCGCTCGCGCAAATAGGGATCATCGATCTTATTGAGGGTCTCAGCATAGGTCGTGGCAACTTCCTGAAACACCCATTCGACATTGCAGAGGTCGGTTTCGAGTTTCCGCAGCACTTCGTCAATCAAAGTCCGGTCCTCGACCACCAGAAGGTGAGCATCGAAAATGGCCGCGTCTTTTGCTCCGATTGATTCCGCGATGCGCTGTTGCATCTCTAGAATCTGCATACGTGTTTGAATGAGGGCGGCTTCGAAGCGCCCAATTTCATCCGTGACTTGGGAAGGCGAGATGCGGTAGCGCGCGACGTCGTCAAGATCGTCGCGAACGACATGAATCTGGCCGTGGGCAATTCCCGGCGAGACGCCCGCGCCTTCAAACCGAATTTCCTGTCGCGCGTTTTGCTCGTTCATCCAACTGCGAGGTTACTTGGGATGTCAACTCGCGAAAGCTTTCGGAATCAATCTTCGTTGAAACGCGCGTTGATTAATTCCTCAAGCTCTTCGATGGCTTTACCAGCATCCGGGCCTTCGCAGCGGATCCGCAGCCTCGATCCCTGCCCGGCTGCCAGCATCATTAAGCCCATGATACTCTTGCCATTTACCTCTTCGCCTTCCTTCGCCACCCAAATTTCCGAGCGATAACGGCTTGCGATGCGCACAAACATCGCTGCCGGGCGCGCGTGGAGACCGAGTCGGTTCACAATCGGAATTTCCTTCTCGATCTTCTGGCTGGACGCAACGCGACTCGCTCTTCGATTCAATAAACCCATTAAGTCATTCCTTGTGCTCCATTAAGTTGAGCAACTTGGTGTTAAATTCGAGCGCGCTGTTCTGGCCAAGTCCCTTCAGTTTTTGATCCATTGCCGCGACTTCGATTAGACGCGCCATATCGCGGCCCGGTCGCACCGGAATTGTCACATGCGGCACCTGGAGCCCAAGAATCTCGTAAAATTCCTGGTCAAGGCCGATCCGATCAACGGCCTCGACCTCCTGCCATTCCTTCAGGGTGACAACAAGATCGAGGCGTTTCTCGATTCGAATACTGCCAATGCCGAAAACAGAAGCCACGTTAATGATACCGATCCCGCGGACCTCGATGTGATTGCGAGTCAGTTCTGGCGCCGTCGCCATAAGCTCGCGACCTTCGAGCGAAGTGATTCGCGTCACGTCATCAGCTACGAGGCTGTAGCCACGCTCGATTAAGCCAAGAACGCATTCACTTTTCCCGATACCGCTCGCGCCGCGAATTAAAACTCCCACGCCCAAAATATCCACCATGCTGCCGAACTCGGTCACCGTCGGCGAAAAATCGACTTCAAGAGCGATAGTCGCCGCGTTGATAAAGTTCATCGTGATCATCGGGGTGCGAAACACCGCGATCTCTGCTTCCTGGGTCACGGCGAGCAACTCCGGCGCAAGGTGAAATCCGCGTGACATCACCAAGCAAGGGATCTTGCGCTCACAAAGCGCGCGAAATCGTCTGACCCGTACTCTTGCAGTCAGACTTTTCAGATATGAGTGCTCCGCTGCACCGAGCACCTGGACACGTTTCTCTGCGAAATAAGTGTAGAATCCGGAAAGCGCCAGACCGGGACGATTGATCGTGGGCTCGCGAATCTTTCGATGAAAGCCTACGCGCGGCCCTTCTAACTTCATGTGCAGCTTCTCAGCGTGAGAATCGTAAAAGCTCTCGACCGTAACTACCGGGACGCTTTTCTGCTGATCGCTTGTCGACGTAATCGTTTGGGTCCCGCTTTGCTGCGCCATTGGTGTTAACTTCTAACGTTAATGACAGTCAATTTCCAATAGACATCGCGCGTTTGACTTAAGATTGCGACGTATCGCTGAATAGCGATGCAAGGCCGACGCCGAGCACGGTGTGAGTAAGCCAAAGAAAGTTACGGCTTGAACAGGGCACGGCTGATATTTCAGCGGAAGTTGCGCTCAGCACTTAGGAGATTGGTACAACCAGGCCTGTCGAAAATTCAGCTTGCCATTTTTGTGTCAACTCGGGCGCAGGGAAAGGGGCGCGACAGGCGAAACCTACTGACTCGTCGTGACCGAGCGGAAGTTGCGCTCATATATGCTCCTCACCGTTAACGTCCTCGA
>Ga0209690_1002506_pt1 | contig 10436 bp, 6 predicted proteins | sample GraSoiAngelo_150_FD_186164 | JGI IMG/M metagenome (GOLD analysis project Ga0209690, IMG submission 186164) | Grasslands soil microbial communities from the Angelo Coastal Reserve, California, USA - 14_1009_09_40cm (SPAdes) (version 2) | ecosystem: Environmental > Terrestrial > Soil > Grasslands ...
CGGAGACAGGCGTTGCTCGCACTCGCTCGGCCGCCCCACTAGCCTGCGTTGGCCCCGTTCTTGCGCCCCATGCAGGCTCGCCATATATCAACGGGCCCATGGTCTTCGAGGTGCGTCGTCGTTCCGCCGTTCTGTCGAGCGCGTTGGCGCCGGACTGGGTCGCGCGCATTCGGGCGGGGGACGAGGCTGCGTTCGAGGCCATGTTCCGGGCCTATTACGACCCGTTGTGCCGCTACGTCGCCGCTTACCTCGGGAGCCGAGATGCAGCCGAGGACGCGGTGCAGGGGGTGTTCGCGCGCATCTGGGAAGATCGCGCCCACTGGGCGGTGGGCGACGTGCAGCACTATCTCTACGCGGCCGTGCGCCGCCGCGCCATTAGTCAGATCCGGCGCACGGCGGTGCGGCGGCGCGCCGCGCCCTTGTTGATCCTGGAGGAGAGCGGTGGCGCCACTCGGGCGCCGGCGGACGCGGAGTTCGAGGCCGAAGAGCTGTGGCGCCGGCTGGAGCGCGCCCTCGCCGCGCTGCCCCCGCGTACCCGCGCGGCGTTCGTGCTGAGCCGGCGGGAAGGCTTGAGCTACCGGGAGGTGGCGCTGCGGATGACCATCTCACCCAAGACGGTCGGCGTGCATATCGGGCGGGCGCTGGCCGTCCTCAGGAAGGCGATGGCGTCGGCCGGTAAGTAATCCCCCCTGCTGCGGCGTCATAGCAACATGATGACGGTCGACTTCGTCGCGCTCGGCCGCTACCTGAATGGCCAGGCCTCCCAGGAGGAGCGCGCTGTCGTCGAGGCGTGGCTGGGCGCCGACGCCGAGCGCCGCGCCGCGGTCGCGGCGCTGCAGGCGGTGTGGGCGGCCGATGCCCGACAATACGAGCCATCCTACGACACCCACGCTGCCTGGCGCCGCTTGCGGCGCGGCCTTGCCCAGACGGCGCGACCCGCGAGGTCGGTGGCGTCGCGGTGGCGCCCTCCCGCGATCGCGGCCGGGCTCGTAGTCCTGCTCGGCGCCGGGGGCGTGTGGTGGCTCGGCGCGCACCTGGTCGCGCGGCCGCCCGCGCTGCGGGAGTACGCCACTCCCAAGGGGCGGCGGGCGGTGTTCCGGCTGCTCGACGGGACGGAGATCACCCTCAACGCCGACAGCCGGCTGGGCGTCCCAGTCCGGTTTGCACCGCGCGGGCGCGACGTCTACCTCGAGGGCGAGGCGTACTTCAGTGTCGTGCACGACACGGCCCGCCCCTTCGTCGTGCACACCCCGCACAGCGCGATTCGCGCCATCGGGACCCGGTTCGGCGTCCACGCGTACGGTGACGCGGCGGCCGAGCGGGTCGCGGTGGCGGAGGGTGCCGTGGCGCTCGCCCTACCGGCCCAGCCCGCAGCGGAGACGCCGCTGCGCGCCGGACAGGTGGCGACACTGTCGCGCGCGGGCGCGGTGCACGTGCTGCGCGGCGCCGCTGTCATGAACGAGCTCGCCTGGACCCGCGGACGCCTGGTGTTCACCAGTGTGCCGCTCTCTGAGGCGGCGCAACGGCTCGGTCGGTGGTACGACCTCGACGTGCTGGTGATCGACTCCACACTCGCGCGCCGGCCCATCACGGGGTCCTACTCGAACGAGCCGGTTTCCGAAGTGCTCACCCTGATCACGTCGGCAGTAGGGGCAAGATACGAGTGGCGCGGGCGGTCGGTGACCATCTCGACCGTCCGGGTCGCACGATGAAGCGCCAACGACGGAGGGAGGTCGGCATGAAGGTCGCAGCCATCGGGCTCGCCGCGGCGCTCGCCGCGGCGGGAGTCGGGACGCCGCGCGCGGCGGCCGCGCAGGATGCGCCCCGCGGAGTAGAGCTCGCCGCCGCCGGGCCGCGGTTCCTCGCGGTAGCGGCGGGCGCCGCCATGGACGCCGGGGCCCGGTGGTCGGACGCGAGCGACGCGGCCGTGTTTCGCCGCCCGATCACGGTCGACTGGCGGGGGGTGCCCCTGGGCGAAGCGCTGTCCGAGATCGCGCGCAAGGCGGGGTTGCGCCTCACCTACAGCGCCGCGGTGGTGCCGCTCCAAGCGCCGGTGACGTTGAGCGCGTCGCATCTCACGGTGGGCGCGGTGTTGAGCGCGGTGCTGTACGATGCCGGCGTCGACATCCTGCTCACCTCGAGCGGGCGGGCGGCCTTGGTCAAACGCGGCGCGCTGGGCGAGCTGCAGGTCGGGCGGGTGGTCGGGCGCGTTACTGACTCCGTGAGCAGGCAGGGGATCGCGGTGGCCACGGTCACGGTCGAGGGCACGGGGTTGAGCGCGAGGTCGGCCGACGACGGCACGTATCGCATCGCCAACGTGCCCCCCGGCCCCCACACCGTTCGGGCCGCGCGGATCGGGTACACGCCGATGTCGAAGCCCGTCACCGTGGTCGCCGACCAGGACAGCACGGTGGACTTCACCCTGACTGCCCAGGCGACCGAGCTCGAGCAGGTGGTGGCGATCGGCTACGGCACGGCGGCGCGACGCGAGCTCACGGGAGCGGTCTCGTCCGTCTCGGCCGATCAGATCGCGGCCGCGCCCGTGACGTCGCTCGAGCAATCCCTGCTCGGTCGCGCGTCCGGGGTGCAGGTCGTGACCTCGAGCGGCCAGCCGGGAGCCGGCGCCATGGTCCGCATCCGCGGCGGCAATTCCATTTCCGCGGGCAACGACCCGTTGTACGTGATCGACGGCGTGCCGATCACCACGAACCTGAACGATGCGACGACCGGCACCCTGTTCACCGAGGGGATGCGGGGCTTGAACCCCCTCGCGGCGCTGAACCCGGGGGACATCGAGTCGATCGAAATCCTGAAGGACGCCTCGGCCGGCGCGATCTACGGCGCGCGGGGGGCCAACGGGGTCGTGCTGATCACGACCAAGCACGGGCGCAGCGGCCAGAACACGGTCTCGTTTGGATCGTACTACGCCCGTCAGGAGGTGCGGCGCGAGCTGCCGCTGATGAATGCGACCCAGTTCGCGCAGATGGTGAACGCCGCGAACACCAACGCCGGCCAACCTGCGCTGTACACCCCCGCGGACATCGCCGGTTTCGGCCAGGGAACGGACTGGCAGCACGCGATATTTCGCACCGCCCCGCTGCGGGGCTACGACGTGTCCGTGTCGGGTGGCGACCAGAACACGAGCTACTTCGTGTCCGGCAGCCTGCTGCAGAACGACGGCGTGATCATCGGGAGCGACATGAACCGTGGGTCGTTCCGGCTCAACCTCGATCGCACCGTCAGCCCCAAGCTCCGGATCGGGAACCGGCTCACCTTCAGCCGCTCCCAGGGCCAGGTGTTGCCAAGCCCGGTCGTCCTCAACGCCCTGACGGCCCCGCCCACGCTGTCCGTGACGGGCCCCGGCGGCGAATACTTCACGGGGATCAACCTGCTCACCGGCCGGTCGTTCGAGAACCCCGTCGCGTCGGCCCTGCAGATCACGAACCAGGAACGGCAGAACCGGCTCATCGGCAACGTGTTCGGGGAGTACGACCTGCTGGAGGGTCTGACGCTGCGCAGCACGCTCGACCTGGACTTCCTCAACTCCGTGCAGGACTACTACGCGCCGTCCACGGTGCTCCCCGGGCTGACCACGAACGGCCAGGGGAGCCGGGGGCAGGCGCAGACGGTGAGCTGGACGTTCGAGAATACGATCCACTACACGCGGCGGTTCGGCACGCTCCATAATCTCGACCTGCTCGCGGGTACGACCCTCGAGCGCATCAACACCGAAGGGATTTCGGGGACCGCGCAGGACTTCCTGACCGACGGCCTGGGTGTGAACGGGCTGTACGCGGGGAAGACGTTCGTCGGCGTCTGGACTCCCGCGCCGCATTCCTCGCTCGCGTCGTCGTTCGCCCGCGCCAATTGGGGGGTGGCGGACAAGTACCTGTTCACCCTCACCGGGCGCGTCGACGGGTCGTCCCGGTTCGGCCGGGACCATCGCTACGGCTTGTTCCCTTCGGGGGCGTTCGCGTGGCGGGCCTCGGATGAGGGCTTCGTGAGACGGCTCGGCTGGTTCGACGACCTGAAGCTGCGCGTGAGTTACGGCCGGACCGGCAACCAGGACATCGGGAACTACAAGTCCCTCGCGACGCTGGGCAGCACCGTGTATGTGTTCGGCGGCTCCCGCGCGATCGGGTTCGTACCCGCGAGCCTGGCGAATTCCGATCTCAAGTGGGAGACCACCGACCAGGTCGACGTCGGGGTGGATGCCTCGGTGCTGCGCAATCGGGTCAGCGTCACCGCCGACTTCTACAACAAGAAGACGCACGACCTGCTGCTCGACGCGCGCGTGCCGTCGAGCTCCGGGTTCGGCAGCCAGCTGCAGAACATCGGTAGCGTGCGCAACCGCGGGTTCGAGCTGAGCATCAACACCGTCAACCTGACCGGCACGGTGGGCTGGGAGACGTCGCTCAACCTGGCCTGGAACCGGAACCGGGTGCTCAACCTCGGCGCCGACTCGATCATCATCGATCCCTACGGCGTCGGCGGGGGCGCGCACCAAAGCCCGACCGTCCTCAAGGTGGGGGAGCCGATCAATTCGTTTTATGGCTGGGTGTACGACAGCCTGGCGAGCGGGCAGCCGGTGTACAAGGATCTCGATGGCGACGGCGTGATCACCTCGGCCGACCGGACCATCATCGGCAACGCGCAGCCCTCATACACCGGGGGCCTCGCGAATCGGTTCGTGTTCCGCAACTTCGAGCTCTCCATCCTGCTGCAGTGGTCGGTCGGCAGCAAGATCTACAACATCAACCGGTCGCTCCTCACCGCCGCCGGCGGCACGGCGAACCAACTGGTGGACGTGGCCACGGGGGGTCGCGGCATCCCGACGCCGAAGATCGGCAATACGTTCGAAAGCCGCGAGTCCGATCTGTTCGTCGAGGACGGCTCGTATCTGCGCGGCAAGAACATCCGCCTGGCGTACACGCTTCCCGCCACCTGGCTGCAGGCCGTCCATCTCCAGGGGATGAGCCGGCTGCAGCTGTACGTCAGCGCGCAGAACGTCTTCACCGTCACCAACTACACCGGTTACGACCCGGAGATCAGCGAGTACGCCGCGACGAACCTCGCGCAGGGGTTCGACTACGGCACGTATCCACAGGTGCGACAGATCACCTTCGGATTCTCCGCCGGCTTTTAGGCGGAACGGAGATCATCTATGCAACGGACCAAACTGCTCTCGATGCTCGGCGGGCTGACGGCGCTCGCGCTGGCGGCATCGTGCGACAGCTTTCTCGATCCGAGCCCGTCCGACGTGCTCGCTCCGGAGACCTTCTACAAGACTTCGTCCGATGCGGTCGCGGCCGTGAACGGCGTGTACGAGCAGGTCAAGTGGTCGTACTGGCTCGGGTTCTGGTACGTGTCGGACGTCGCCACGGACGACGTCCTCGCGAGCGCCAAGTTCGGATCCGACGGTCACCGCATGAGTGACTACATCTTCGACGCGACCGAGTGGCCCCTGGGCGACATCTGGGGCAACGCCTACCGCACCATCAACCGGGCCAACGCGGTGCTGGACCGCGTGCCGGCGATCACGATGGACCCGGCGCTCCGCACTCGCCTCTTGGGCGAGGCGCACTTCCTGCGGGCGCTCGCCTACTTCAACCTGGTCCGGTGCTACGGCGACGTGCCGCTCTTGGATCACGAGGTGACCTCGGTGAAGGGGCTGGCCGTGTCACGCACACCGCTGGCACAGGTGTACGCCCTCATCGTGAGCGACCTCCAGGCGGCGGCCACCGCGCTGTCCCCGGCCTATTCCGGCTCCGACATCGGCCGCGCCACGAGCGGAGCGGCGCAGGCGCTGCTCGCCAAGGCATACCTCACGGAGCAGGATTGGGTCAAAGCAGCGCAGACCGCCGGAGCGATCATCACCAGCGGGCGCTACGTCCTGCTCACCAACTGGAAGGACAACTTTCGGATCGCGTTGAAGCTCACGAACTCGGAGAGCATCTTCGAGATCAACTACGATGGCATCCTCGATCCCGGTGCGGGAAGCATACACACCCTGTTCAGCCTCCCTCTGGGGTATCCCGGCGGGGCCGCCTATGGGCTGATGTACATTCCGCCCTCGCTGCAAAGCCTGTTCGCTCCGGGCGATACGCGAGGGGACCATGGGACGTTCATGGTGACGCCCTACACCGACCAGATGGGGCGCACGTTCGACTGGAAGGTCCCGCCCGGGCCCGCGTTCGACAAGTATCTCGACGAGACCGACGCCGAGAACATGGACACGCGGGAATGGGTGCGGCAGGCGAACGACTGGATCGTGTTACGCTACGCCGACGTGCTGCTGATGTACGCCGAAGCCGTGAACGAGGGCGGCGCGCCGAGCGCCGGGAGCGCCGAGGACGCCTTGAACGCCGTGCGGGCGCGCGCGGGCCTCGGGCCCGTGTCGGGCCTGTCACAGGCGGCGTTCCGGGATTCGCTGCGGGTGGAGCGGCGGCGCGAGTTCGTGTTCGAGGGGCAGCGCTGGTTCGACCTGTCGCGCTGGGGAATCCTCGACGCGGTGATCCGGGCCAAAACCACCGAGCTGCAGACCATCGCTCCCGGGGAGACGACCGTGCACGGGGTCCCGAGCAACCTGCTGCCGATCCCGCAGTCGGAGCGCGACATCAACCCCAACCTGACGCAGAACCCGGGCTGGTGATGTCGCGGGTCTGCCTCCTGGCGCTCGCCGTCGGCGTCGCCTGCGCGTCCAACGGGCGCGCCCCGGGGGAGCCGGGCCCCGAGCCTCCCCACGAACCGAGCGGGCCGGCCGCGCAAGTCTGGCTGACCACACCCGACGGATCCGAGCTCCTGTCCCGCGAGTCGGACGCGCACTTCGATTCCGGCCCGGCGCCGTCGATCACGACGATCGCGGTGGACGAGGCCACCACCTATCAGGAGATCGTGGGCTTCGGGGCCGCGATCACCGACGCGTCGGCGTGGCTGATCCAAAACAAGCTGACGCCGTCGCAGCGCGAAACTCTGCTACGGGAGCTGTTCGGGCGGAATCCGGGCATCGGGCTCAGCTTCACGCGCCTCACGATGGGCGCGTCCGACTTTTCGCTGCGCCAGTACAGCTATGACGACCTGCCGGCCGGTCAGACCGACCCGACGCTTGCCCAGTTCTCGATCGACGCCAATCGCGCCGACGTGCTGCCGGTGGTGCAGCGCGCCCTGGCCATCAACCCCCAGCTCAAGATCATGGCGTCACCGTGGAGCGCACCGGGATGGATGAAAACCAGCGGGAGCCTGATCCAGGGAACGCTGCTCCCGGAGGCGTATGGGCCGTTCGCCGACTACTTGCGGCGCTACGTCGCGGCGTTCGGCGCCGCTGGCGTGCCGATCTACGCGATCACGGTCCAAAACGAGCCGCACTACGAACCGTCCGACTATCCCGGCATGCGGCTCGAGCCGCCGGCCCGCGCCCGGTTCGTCGGCGGGTACTTAGGCCCGCTCTTCGCCCAGAGCGGGATCCAGACGCTGATTCTCGACTGGGACCACAACTGGGACCAGTACCAGTCGCCGCTCGAGGTGCTGGCCGACAGCGTGGCTCCCCGCTACATCGCGGGCGTGGCGTGGCACTGCTACGCGGGAGACGTGTCGGCGCAGACCCTGGTACACGACGCGCATGCGGACAAGGACGCGTATTTCACCGAATGCTCGGGCGGCGGGTGGGCCCCTAACTTCGCCGACAACCTGAAGTGGTTCGTGCGCACCCTCATCATTGGCAGCACCCGGGGCTGGGCAAAGGGTGTCCTGCTGTGGAACCTGGCACTGGACGAGCATGACGGTCCCCACACAGGCGGTTGCGGCAACTGCCGCGGCGTCGTCACCATCAACTCGGCCTCCGGCGGTGTCACCCGCAACGTCGAGTACTACGCGCTGGCACACGCCAGTCGGTTCGTGCGACCAGGCGCGCGGCGTGTCGAATCGACGACAGGCAGCGACGGGCTGGAGAGCGTCGCCTTTCGGAACGCGGATGACGGCTCGAAAGCGCTGATCGTCGTCAACACAGCCGTGCTCGATCGCAGTTTTGCCGTGCGCTGGGCGGGACGGTCGCTCCCCTATGTCCTCCCCCCAGGCAGCGTCGTCACCCTAGCGTGGAACTAGGCTTGCCAACCGTGGTTTGAAGGACTTACCGGGCCCAATGCCATAAGTGCAACACGCACTTTGGCTTACGTGCCCACGTGATGCGCGGCACAGCTTGCCGGGTCGGATAACGCGATCTTGACTCGCCCGCTGAGGCACGCAGCGCCCCTCCTCAGCCCAACTGAGCTCGGAGAGACACTGTGAAGCGAGTATTCATAGGACTTGTGGCCTTGGTCGTCACGCCGTTCGTGGCGGGCGTTTCCCAGGTTCGCAGCAACCCGGGGCTGGGTCACGACGCCGCGCATTGCGCGATGCGTACGTCCCTTCACCCGGGCACAGACGTAAACAAATGCGATCCAGTGGTTGACCCCGTGGGGAATCCGCCACCGGCCCCGAGCCCCACGTGCTCGGTCTCCGCGCCGTCGAACAGCGGGACGCTGACGATCGACGGAACGGTGTTGCTTTTTGTCGCCCCGTACACCCCTCTTTCGAACTGGTGCATCCAGCTCACCGGCACGGTCACGGCGACCGCGCTCACCGACGGGTCGGGGAACTACCAGTTCTCTGGTCTGCCGGATGGCACGTACACGGTGTGTGAAGTGATGCAGAGCGGCTGGCAGGAGATGTTCCCAAGCGGCGACCCCTGCCCAAGCGGCTTTGGGTGGACGTTCACGCTGGCTGGCTACAGCGGCTCGATGGTGAATTTCAAGAACGTGCAAACGCCCTAACGTACGGACGAGGTAGTTTGGCAAGGCCCCGGGGGCTCGATCCCCGGGGCCTTTGCTTTGCGGGGTTCGCGGATAAATTGGGGGTGTTGCCGCCGGACCCTTGCGGGCGTAATTCAGGGGTAGAATGCCAGCTTCCCAAGCTGGACGTCGCCGGTTCGAATCCGGTCGCCCGCTCTCGAACGGGACATGAAGGCCGCTATCACGGCCCTGTGCAGCGTTGTCGCCGCGCCGCTCCTGGCCCAGGGTGGCTGGGTGACGCCCCAACCCCCCTGCGAGATCAGTGCCGCCCACTTCAAGGTCAACGGCGGCGTGCTGCACTTGAAGGCCGCCGCCGAGAAGCCCGATCAGCGCACCGGCCAGCTCGCGGAGGCGCGCCGGGTCCTCGTAGAAGCCATCCTTCAAGACAAGCAGGACAAGAATCCCGGCGCCTGGTACTATCTCGGCCGCTACTACTTCGAGACCGGCGACGCCGCCGGCGCCGACAGCGCGCTGGCGCGCGCGCTGGCCCTGGCGCCGCAGTGCCAGCAGGACATCGACGGTTACCGCAGGCGGCTCTGGGCGAACACGCTCAACGCCGGGCTCGCCGCGTGGCAGGGCGGCAAGGAAGACTCCGCCGTAGCGCTGTTCGGTCTCGCGGCACGTCTTGCGCCCGCGAATCCGAAGGCATTCGTTGCGCTGGCGGGGTTGTACGCCGGCAAAGAGAACTACGACTCCGCGCTAGTCTACTACCGCCGCACGGTGGAGGCTGCAGGAAACGATACGGCGTTCGCCAAGGACAAGAGGGAAGCACTGGGCAATGTCGCCCGGATCCTGGTGGGCCGCGCCCAGACCGATGCCGCGGCACAGCACTACGCCCGGCTTCGGGCGAGCGTGGATTCGATCGACCGCGGCCTCGAGAGCGATTCCACGATTCTGGCTCGCCTGACGGCTTCGTCGCAGTCTCGCAAGGCCCGCGGCCGGAGGCTCGCCCCGGCGGATCAGCAGACCTTCACGCGCGACTCGAGCGGGCGCGCGCAGGCGGTGGCCCAGGCTCGGGTCGCACGCGTAGCCCTGCTGCAGCAGATGGCGGCCGATAGCGGCAAGCTGCAGGCGGCGTTCGCGCCGGCAATCTCGGCCCTCCAGGACTATCTCGCCGCGTACCCCGGCGAACTCGACGCGGCGACGTCGCTCGCTACGCTGTACGCCCAGAGCGGCCGTGCCGCCGCCGCAGCCGCGGTGTTCGACTCCGTCGCCGCCCGCGCCCAGAGCTTCGATCCCGAAGAGCTGTTCACGGCCGGCCAGCGACTCATGAGCCAGCGGTGGTACCGGGCCGGCGCTCGGGCCCTGGCGCTCGCGCTCACCAAGAATCCCTACCGCCGAGACGCGCTCTACTCGCTCGGGGTCGGCTACTATCAGCTGCGGGACTCGACCAACCTGCTCGCGGTCGCGCAGCGGCTGGTGCAGCTCGACCCGCTCAATCGCAGCTCCATCAAACTGCTGGCCGCGGCCTGGGACCTGCGCGGCAGACGGGATTCGACCCTCAGGTACCTGGCGCAGGCCGATTCGCTGCTCGCCGTCGAGGTAACGGTATCGAGCTTCGTGCCCGACTCGGGCGGTGCGGCGGTAACGCTGCTGGCGACCAACCTGAGG
>Ga0209690_1002507_pt1 | contig 10434 bp, 10 predicted proteins | sample GraSoiAngelo_150_FD_186164 | JGI IMG/M metagenome (GOLD analysis project Ga0209690, IMG submission 186164) | Grasslands soil microbial communities from the Angelo Coastal Reserve, California, USA - 14_1009_09_40cm (SPAdes) (version 2) | ecosystem: Environmental > Terrestrial > Soil > Grasslands ...
AATAATTCTGCGAAAGGCGCGCAAAGGCACGCATGTGATCTATGTCCCGGGAAATCACGACGAGCTGGTGACCGACTTCTGTGGCGCTTACGGCAATATCGAAATCAAGCGGAGAGCAATTCACGTGACCGCCCCTGGCGAACGCATCTTGATTATTCATGGCCACGAACTGGATACCGTGGTGCAGAACGTCAAATGGCTCGCGTTCGCGGGCGATCTTGGCTATCAATTTTTGCTCTCGCTCAATCCGCTCATCAATTTTGTCAGGCGCCGCTTCGGTCTCGGGTACTGGTCGCTTAGCGCGTATGCCAAGCAGCGTGTGAAAGACGCGGTGAGTTTTATCGGCAAATTCGAAGCTGCTGTGGCGCATTATGCGGAACGTTATGATGTGGACGCCGTCCTTTGCGGGCACATCCATAGCGCAGCCATCCGCGAATTCGGCAAGGTCACCTATTACAATTGCGGCGATTGGGTCGAGAGCTGCACGGCACTCGTTGAGGGAGCAGATGGCATTCTTTCGCTCGTCAACTACCACTCGTTCTCTGCGAGTCGGCCAGCCGAGAGCGAAATTAACGATCCGCCGCAGCGCGAGGAGACTCTGCTGGCTCGTTAAAGCGTCGAAGCGTTACATCGATGAAGCGGGCGGATTGTTATTAGCGCTTCAACTGTTTAACGAATCACGTGGGCTTGCGCCTGTGTCACCGGCTTGTCACGCGCTTTTAACAATTCGTTGCCTGACGCACTGCGCACGTGGATTAGGATCGAGCATGCACACCATTAAAATTAGACGGACAATCACGACAAGTAAGCGCGCGAAACATTCGGGGAGGCGCCGATTCCTGCAATTCGCTCAAGACTTTTTCGCTCGGGAGAACCATCTTGAATTCGCCTTCGAAGCACTGCTTTTCGGTCTTCTGCTGGCAATCGCAGCCTGGCCGATCGTCGCAGCCGTGGGCGCGATCAACGAATTTCTCCGAGCCGGAGCGGTCTGAAGAACATTTGATTGTGGGAAGTTTGATTCGTTCGCTCCCGCTCTCTTCACCCTGTGGGCTTCCCGTCTGTCTCGCTGCGCTCCCGCGCGCTCGGCTCTGTGAAACGCCCTGAAGAATTTGTCAGCCAATAAAACCAAAGGTAAGAGACAAGAATGAATACTGAAGAAGTGGCAAAAAAGGTCGTAGAACTAACTCGGAAGCAGGCATGGTACGAAGCGCTCGACACGCTTTACGACGATAACGTCGTCAGCGTGGAAGCATCCGGCATGGGAGGCGGTTCGCCGGAGACGCGCGGGAAACAAGGCGTGCGCGGCAAAATCGATTGGTGGGTCAATGGGATGGAGGTGCATAGCTTCGATGTGCACGGACCGTTCGTCGCGCACGATCGATTCGTCGTCCAATTCGATGCGGATGTCACGAACAAGCAATCGAAAGAGCGAACACAATTGTCGGAGGTTGGCGTTTACACCGTGAAGGACGGCAAGATCGTCCGCGAAGAATTTCTTCCGCACGTCGATTGAGATTCAGGAGCTGCGAACACCGCTCACTTTAGCAGGTGACGGGACGTCCGCCGTGAACAAGGTGAATTCGCTCCGTCGAACATAGCTCGCTTTTTCGGTTCGGGCCGCTCGCCGCACTCCAATCCTCGGAATCCTGCCACGTCAGTTTTTCAGCGCAACACCAGCAGCGCGTTGGGCGCTTGCTGCGCCGTAGCCTCGGCCGGAGGCGGGTTGATCGTTGAGCATTTCTCTGCGATAACCTTCCGCATCGAGATATGCGAAGCATGACTGGGTACGGTCGCGGCGAGACCGATGACGCCGGAACGAAATTTAGTGTCGAACTCAATTCGGTGAACCGAAAGCAGAGCGACGTTGTAATCAATTTGCCGCGCGATTTGACAGAGCTTGAACCGCGCATTCGCCAGACAATCAATGAAAATATTTCGCGCGGCCGGACCAATGCCACCGTCACTCTTCACACCGGCGCAAACGGCGCGCGCAACCTGGCACTAAACACGGAACTCGCACGTTCGTATCATGAAGCAATGCGCACGCTGCAGAAGGAACTGGACGCACCGGGCGAGATCACCATCAGCACCATTCTGCAGGCGCCCGGCGTGATGCGGTTCCCGGAAGAAGCCCTGAACGCCGAAGAAGCCTGGCCAGCCATTGAACGGGCGCTGCGCGCCGCGCTCGCCGATCTAATCAAAATGCGAGAGCGCGAGGGCAAACATCTGGCCAAGGATTTAATCCGTCGTCTGAAAGCGATCCGGAAAAAACTCAAAGAGGTTCGCGCGCTTCATCCTGACGTGGTGAAAAGATATCGCTCTGCGCTCCTCGAGCGAATCCAAAAAGCCGGGTTGCCGATCGCCAGCGAAGACGAACGCGTACTCAAGGAAATTTCGTTCTTTGCCGACCGCGCCGATGTATCGGAGGAGTTAACGCGGCTCGAGAGTCATCTCGCGCAGTTCGCGCATCATTTGCGCAGCAAAGAGCCGGTTGGGCGCACATTGGAATTCATAATCCAGGAAATTTTTCGCGAGCTCAACACCCTGGGCGCAAAAGCGAATGACGCCGCCATCTCACAACGCGTCATCGCCTGCAAAGCCGAACTGGAGAAGATCCGGGAACAAGTTCAAAACCTTGAGTAACCAGTTCAGCCGCCCCGGAATTCTCTTCGTCATCTCCGCACCATCGGGCGCAGGCAAGACCACGCTTGTCGAAGCAATCCGAAAAACCCCGAATCTTTTTTATTCAGTATCCTGCACCACCCGATCACCGCGCGCCGGTGAAATTGACGGCGAGGATTATCGATTTCTCTCCGATACGGTTTTTCGCGAGAGACTCCAAGCCGGCGATTTTTTGGAACACGCGCAGGTCCACAGCGATTATTACGGAACATTGCGCGAGCCGGTGTTGACGAATTTGCAAAACGGAGTCGACGTCTTAATCGACATTGATACTCAAGGCGCAGCCACGATCCGGAACTGTGACGATCCATTAATTGGGGGAGCACTGGCTGATGTTTTTATCATGCCGCCCGATCTCGACGAATTGCGGCGACGCCTGCGCAATCGCGGGACCGAGACCGAGGAGCAGATCAATCGCCGTCTCGACACTGCGGTACGAGAAATGGAATTGTGGTGCGATTATCGCTACACAATCATCAGCGGATCAGTCGAAGAAGATCTGGAAAGGTTCCGCCACATCATGGCGGCAGAGGCTTTTTTGAGCCGGCGCTTGCTCTGTACGGGACGCTGTTAGCGTCCCGATTCGCAGACGGAGCTATCGGCTTCCCCTACAACAGATTCGCGATTAACTTGTCGATCTTGCATGGAAAGGAACTTGAGAGCAAAACGCGAAAGAACGAGCGCGCGCAAGGTTGTGCGCATTTCTTCCGCGAAGAAAACGATCGTCCTTGGTGTCACCGGATCGATCGCCGCTTACAAGTCTGCTGAGCTGGCAAGCCTGCTCGTCAAACAAGGCCACGATGTTTTCGTCGTGATGACGCAGGATGCGACGGAATTCATTTCGCCGCTCACGTTACAAACGCTCTCGAAAAATCCGGTGACGACGAGCTTCTACGATGAGAAAGAAAACTGGCGACCCGGTCACATCGATCTCGCCGACCGCGCGAACCTTCTCCTCATTGCGCCCGCGACCGCGCACATCATCGCCGAGCTGGCGAACGGTCTGGCCAGTCACCCGCTTGCGGCCATCGCGCTCGCCACGCGTGCGCCGATTCTGCTCGCGCCGGCCATGAACGGAAAAATGTGGCAGCATCCCGCGACGGTGGAGAACGTGGAAAAATTGAAGGCGCACGGCGTTGAATTTATTGGACCGGAGGAAGGAATGCTGGCGTGCGGTTACGAAGGCCTGGGCAGGCTTTGGAAGGTAACCGACATCGCGTTCCGCGCGGAGTTTCTGCTTGCGCGGCAGGACAATTTGATCGCGTGAGAGTTCTCGTCACGGCCGGGCCCACCCGAGAGCCGATCGATCCGGTTCGTTACATTTCGAATCGTTCATCGGGAAAAATGGGTTATGCGATCGCAGAAGCCGCGCTTGATGCCGGGCACGACGTCATTTTGATTTCCGGCCCGGTGAACCTCGCGCCGCCGGACGATGCAACATTTGTTCGCGTGTCCACCAGTGATGAAATGTTCGATACCGTGCACCGGCATGCCGACAAATGCGATGTATGCGTGATGTGCGCCGCCGTGGCGGATTACAAGCCGGCAAAAGTTTCAACCGCAAAAATCAAGAAGCGCCGCGAAAAGGTTTCGCTCGAATTAATTCCTACGCGCGACGTTCTCGATTCATTAGGCCATCGGCGAGATCGTCAATTCCTTGTTGTCGGTTTCGCTGCGGAAACGAGTGACGTTCAAGAAAACGCCGAGCGGAAACTGCGCGAGAAGAATTGCGACATCGTAGTCGCGAACGACGTGAGCAGCGCGGATTCTGGAATGGATAGCGACCTGAATGAGGTGACGATTGTCTCGCGAAACGGTGAGCGACGGAAAATTTTGCGCACGCAAAAAAAAATCATCGCGCGCGAGCTCGTAAAAATTTTTGTAAAATCTGCAACAATAATGTTTGACAAAAAAAATGTGACGGTTACTGAAACGCAATTAAGTGAAGTCATTCCCAACTCTTCACCAGTTCCGCGCGTTGCGGATTGAAAGGGGGGAATTAGTCGATGGCTAAAAAGAAAGCAGCAAAGAAAAAAGCAGCGAAAAAGAAAAGGCACTAAGCCAATCGCTGAATTAACGGCTCCGGATTTCTTCGGAGTCACAAACCTAACTTCAACCCGGGAGGAGAATTTATTTTCCTCCCGGTTTTTTTTGTTGTGAGTAATACCTGGCTTCAGCCAGGTGCAGTCGTGGGCGTTCTCTCGATCAGCCGTTTTAACGGCTTTTGGTGTCTTCATTAAGCCATTGAAACGGCTCCCGCTTCTCATCGACGAAAGCAATGGGCTGAAGCCAATGTTAATGAAAACAACCAGATGACAGCATCGTCCTCGCGGCTGCAGCACTTTGATTTCCGCTGTGCACTTCCTGCGCTTTGTGCGACGTAATGTTTGATGAAGCACTATCTCGATACCGCCGAGCAGGCTGCGCGCGCGGCTGGAAAATTGCTTCGCGAGAATTTTCGGCAGCGGCAACGGGTGAATGCAGTCGCCGCACACGATGTGAAACTAGAGATCGACGTTCAGACGCAGGAGTTGATTACAGATTTGCTGCTAAAAGAATTTCCCGGGCATGCCCTGTATGGCGAAGAAGGAGTCGCTGGCGATCAAAACACCGAACATCAATGGGTGGTCGATCCGCTTGATGGCACCGTCAATTATTTCTACGGCATTCCGCATTTTTGCGTCTCAATTGCATTGCGACTGCGCAGCGAGATCTTGGTGGGCGTTATCTACGACCCAATGCGCGACGAGATGTGGGCTGGACAAAAAGGCGACACGCCGAAATTAAATGGCCAGCCGTTTCATGTAAGCGATCGAGCGGAGCTCGCGGAAGCTGTGATCTCGATTGGACTGGCCAAGACCGGAGAAACGATCAACGCGAATTTCCCGTTGCTGCAGGCAATGATTCATCGCGTGCGCAAATGCCGCGTGCTCGGCAGTGCTGCGCTCGACATGGCTTACGTCGCATGTGGACGCTTTGATGCGTACATTGAAACCGGAATCAGCTTATGGGATATCGCAGCGGGCTGGCTTCTGATTGAAAATGCCGGTGGAACTGTCGATCTTCGCCCGCTCGAACACATGAAGGAGAAATACAGCATCGTCGCATCCAACGGCATAATCGATCTCAAGCTGTAATGACGAAGCCCAAAGCCCCAAAAGAGAATGTAGCCCAATGTCTGCGGGCTGTAGCGTCCGCTGTCCTCAGCGGATTTTGGCATTCGTCATTTGGATTTCGTTCGTCATTCCTCATTCGGGATTCATCATTTGCGCCATGATTCGTTGCGGCATCGGCTACGACATTCATCGTTTCGTGGAGGGACGAAAACTGGTTTTGGGCGGCGTCGAGATTCCGTACTCGCGCGGGCTGGAAGGACATTCCGATGCTGATGTGCTAGCACATGCGATTGCCGACGCCTTGCTCGGAGCGATCAGCGCCGGCGACATTGGCCAGCATTTTCCGGATACCGACAAGTCGATTCGCGGTATCAGCAGCATCGAAATTTTGAAACGAGTGAACGAATTGCTCGCGCAAAAAAGTGCGCGAGTCGTGAATATCGATGCAACGCTTCTCGCCGAAGAACCAAAATTCGCGCCACACGTTGAAGCGATGCGAAAAGTAATTGCGGACGCACTCGGCACTTCGGATTCGAACATAAGTGTGAAAGCGACGACGAATGAAAGACTCGGCCCAATTGGACGCGGCGAAGGCATCGCTGCAATGGCCGTGGCAACCGTGGAAGTGGAATGACGTCCTGGTCTACAGCCGCGCGCACCTAATGGTCATGGTGAGCGAAGCGAACCATCTCTCAAGCGCACCGATGACTTTCCGCGAAGAGAAAGCGTGCCGTTCTTATGTGAGGTTCCTCGCTCCGCTCGGGATGACACCGGAGTAGCAAATGCCGCTGCGCTTCTTCAACACATACTCGCGCGGAGTCGAAGAATTCGAGCCGCGCGATCCGAGTGCACGCCACATCTGTATGTACACCTGCGGACCGACCGTTTACAGCCGCGCGCACATTGGAAATTTTCGCGCCTATATCTTCGAAGATTTGCTTCAGCGCCATCTCGAATTGCGCGGTTACAAGGTGCATCGCGTGATGAACATCACCGACGTGGACGACAAAACGATTCGGGGGACAGGCGAAGCCGGCATCCCGCTGCGAAAATTCACCGAACAATTCAAGCAAGCGTTCTTCGAAGACGCGGATACGTTGCGCATCAAACGCGCGAACGAATATCCGGCTGCGACTGACCAGCGATACATCGACAGGATGATCGAGATGATCAGCACGTTGATTTCGAAGGGGCTTGCGTATCAGGCCGAGGACAAATCGGTTTACTATCGCATCAACAAATTTCCGAATTACGGAAAACTCGCGCACTTCGATCTGAGTCAGTTGCAATCGACGGGGCGCGTGAAGCACGATGAATACGATAAGGAACACATCGGCGACTTCGCGTTGTGGAAAGCCTGGGATGAAGAAGATGGCGACGTGAAGTGGGATTCGCCGTGGGGTCCGGGCCGTCCCGGTTGGCACATCGAATGCAGCGCGATGTCGACCGCACTGTTAGGGGATCAGCTCGATATCCATTGCGGCGGCGTCGATAATATTTTTCCGCATCACGAAGCGGAAATCGCGCAGAGTGAAGGCGTCACCGAAAAAAAATTCGTCCGTTACTGGCTGCATTGCGCGCATCTGCTCGTGGATGGACAGAAAATGGCGAAGTCGCTGGGCAATTTCTACACTGTGCCGGATGTGCTGGCGAAAGGTTACACCGGGCGCGAGCTCCGTTACGCGTTGCTGCGTGTGCACTATCGAGTGCCGCTCAATTTTACCTGGGATGGAATGAATGAAGCTCGCGAGTCGCTCGGCCGCATTGATGAGTGGCTTGCGCGGTTGCGTGAAGTGGTAGGGTCAGCGCGCCGCGCTGACCGGACGCCGCGGCGCGGCGTCCCAACCTCAAAATTCGAAGAAGCGCTGGACGACGATCTAAACATTTCCGCGGCGCTTGGATTTTTGTTTGAATCGATTCGTGAAACCAATCGCGCGATGGATCAAAATGAAATGGACGCAGCGACCGCGAATGCGTGGCTGGATTGGTGGAAACGAATTAACACTGTTCTCGATCTCGAAGCTGAGTTCGAAATCATCGTTCCGCCAGAAGTCATGCAGCTCGCCAAGGAGCGTGAGAACGCAAGGCGCGAAAAAAAATGGAAACGCAGCGACGAACTACGCGAACAGATTTCCGTGCTTGGCTGGGAAGTACGCGACACCAAGGACGGAGCGAAGATAACGCGGCGCGGCGCAGCATAGTCCGGGGAGCACACGCGTCTCGCGTGCTACCGCCAGTCCGGCTCGGACTTTCGGCATCGCGCCGAAACGAACTTTTGTTTTGCCAGGTTCGGCGTTGAATTGTCCTGCTGGAAAAAGTTCGCGATCGCGAGGACGCGCTCGCCAGCACGCGAGACGCGCGCGTTCCCCGGAAAAATGCGCTCGCAACTCGGGAGCGATTCGTCATGTTGAGCACTGAAAATGTTTGCGTCCGCCGACTATCTCGACCTTGAACACACGGCCCATCCGAAGTTGTTCGAGAACCAGAATTACGTCTGGGACGCGCTCAAACAAGTTGCGAGTTATCTGCAATTTCGCTTAAAGCCCGCGATCCTCGGCGAGCTCATGGGCAAGCCTTTCATCAGCAACCATGTTTTCATCGGCAAAGGAACGATTGTCGAGCAGGGCGCCATGTTAAAAGGCCCGGCGTGGATTGGCGAAAATTGCCGCCTCCGCAGCGGTTGTTACGTGCGCGAGAACGTGATCGCCGGCAACGGCGTGGTCATGGGGAACTCATGCGAGTTCAAGAACTGCATTCTGTTCGACGAGGTACAGGTGCCGCACTTTAATTACGTCGGCGACTCCATTCTCGGTCATCACGCGCACCTTGGCGCGGGGGTCATTCTCTCAAACGTAAAACTCGATCACAGCGAAATCGTGGTGATCACCCCAGACGGCGAAATAGCCACGGGTCTCAGAAAATTCGGCGCGATCGTTGGCGACCGGACGGAAATCGGTTGCAACGCCGTCATTAATCCCGGCTCAGTCATCGGCAGCGACTGCATGATTTATCCCGGCGTAAACTTCCGCGGCGTCCTGCCGCATGGCAGCATGGTGAAGTTGCGACAAGAGCTGCAACTAATCGAAAAACGCTGACGAGCAAGAGCACGAGCAGGAAAAGCAGGACGGATGGGGGGGGATTCGAACCCCCGGTGCCTTTCGGCACACACGCTTTCCAGGCGTGCACAATCAACCACTCTGTCACCCATCCAGTTTAAGTCCTAATCGTGCTCGTAATCGTAATCGAGCATGAGCACGAGCACGATTAAGAACTACAGCTGCAAGCGGCGGAACAGTTCGTCTAGCGGCAATTGGATGCCGATGTAAAATTCGCCGAAATCTGCATACTCGGCGCTCACCGGATCGAACCGCATCTTGTAGACAATCGCTTTGATCTGAAACGTGTCGCGTGCAAACAGCGTCACGCCCCATTCGGCGTCGTCGAGACCTGTCGAACCGGTGATAAGCTGTTTCACTTTGCCGGCGAACTCGCGTCCAACGCTCGCATGGCCCCTCATTAATTTGCGGCGCTCATCGTACGGCAGTGCGTACCAGTTCCGCTGTTCGCCGCGGCGTTTGCTCATGTTATAGAAACAAACCACCGGCCAATCGGGAAGCGTCGGATAAACGCGCTCCTGCCGGTAGTGCTTCACGCGTTCACGAAACGTGGTCAGTGCTTCTCCGAGTTTCGCGGGATCGTTGCGGACACTCGCCTCGAGTGTTTGTGCGTATTCTTCCTCTGTCGTGATGTATTCGCTTTCCTCCGTGAGCGACAAATAACTGTAAACGGGGGTGAGCACATCTGCGCCTAATGAGAGCGAAAGTCGCTTCTCGATCCTGCTGGCGTTGTGCAGGTCGGGCATGATCAACATGAAGCCGATGTCGGCCTTGGGCGTGACCATTCCGAGCGTGAGCAACTGAGTTGACTCCATCGCGCGCACTTCCTGCACAAGCGACGACAGATTCGTCTTGGCTGCGTTTTGTTCTTCACAGCTGAGCAATTGCCATTGGCCATGCTCGATCCGGTAAAACAGATGCAGACAATGCCAGCCTTCCTCTGGAACGAGCGCGGTGTTTTTGTCAGTCATCGCGCTAGTTTCGGCTCAGCGGTAGCCGGGTCAAGGTCTACGAGAAGCGATATAAATCCGAGACTTCGCTTGCATCGAGCGACGCAAGTCTCTATACGCGGTGTTTAGCGTTAAGCACGCGCAGCCAGCATGCGCAATTACCTTCAGCCACAAACCACCGGCGATGTACTGCGCAACACTTTCGCGATATACGGCAAAGGCTTTCTAGCAATTTTTCTAATATATTTCCTTCCAATTGTCCCATTCGAGATTTGGAAGGCTGAAGCCAAGGCAGCCAATAATACAGGCCTGTTTGTTCTCGGTAATATAGTTGGAGTGGTCGCCAACTTGTTCATTGTTGGGGCAATCGCCATTGCCGTATCCGATATCTGTCTCGGTAATAAACCAAGCGCCGCGCGGTCCTACAAAAGGGTCTTCAGCACCATTCCTGGCAAACTGCTAGTTACCAATTTTTTAACTACAATGTGCTGGGCAATACCGGCTCTTCCGCTGATGATGCTTTACTCGAATTTCAGCAAGGCGAGCGGCGCGGGCAGAATTCTCGTGTCA
>Ga0209690_1002509_pt1 | contig 10429 bp, 5 predicted proteins | sample GraSoiAngelo_150_FD_186164 | JGI IMG/M metagenome (GOLD analysis project Ga0209690, IMG submission 186164) | Grasslands soil microbial communities from the Angelo Coastal Reserve, California, USA - 14_1009_09_40cm (SPAdes) (version 2) | ecosystem: Environmental > Terrestrial > Soil > Grasslands ...
AGGAAATGAAGACCCTGGCCGACAAGCTCGGTGTGGGATGGTCCAAGATCGAGCGGCGCGGGACCTTTCCCTACGAATACTACAAGAAGGTGGTCCACTACGGCATGACCAAGGACGAGGTCCACAACATCATGGCCTACTACGCCAGCGTCGAGGAGAAGCAGTACGGCCGCTATCTCTACGAAACCTATTACTATCGCTTCGGCACCTTGAGCCGCCACGGTGTCCGGGTCGAATACGACCAGTTGGGGCGGGTTCTCAAGGTGGACGACGCGCCGCCCGTCCCGCCGCGGGACCTCTCCCAATAGACGCTTGATGCGACGACGAACCTAAAGAAGGGACGGTTCACGGTGTGGCTTAAGCGCTGGTTGCTCGGCCATCCTCTCGCGACCAAACAGGCCGCCCACGAGCGGCTGTCGAATCCCGTCGCGCTCGCGATCTTCTCGTCGGATCCGCTGTCCTCAGTCGCCTACGCCACTGAGGAAATCCTCCTCGTCCTGGTCCTGGCCGGAACGGCCGCCCTGCACTACTCCATCGGGATCAGCATCGTCATCGTCGGGCTGGTGGCCATTCTCACAGCGTCGTACCGCCAGGTCATCTTCGCCTATCCATCCGGCGGCGGCGCGTACGTCGTAGCCAAGTCCACCCTGGGTGAACCCCCGGGGCTTGTCGCGGCGGCGGCCCTGCTGATCGACTATGTCCTCACCGTGGCCGTGAGCGTCGCGGCCGGGATCGCCGCGATCACCTCAGCGGTGCCGGAGTTGCACGAGCATCGCGTCGGTTTGGGCATCCTGGCGATCACCATCTTGACGTGGGGCAACCTTCGGGGCGTGCGGGAATCGGGCCGGATCTTCGCCTTGCCGACCTACCTGTTCGTCGGCGGCCTCGGTTTGGTCATCTTCGTTGGCTTGGGGCGGGCGGTCTTCGGCAGCCCGGCGGAACACCCGCTCCCGTCCGTTCCGGTCGTGGAAGGGCTTACCCTGTTTCTGCTGCTTCGGGCGTTCTCGTCAGGCTGTACCGCCTTGACCGGGATTGAGGCGATCTCGAACGGCGTGCCGGCCTTTCGGGCCCCGGCGTCCCAAAATGCCGCGACCACCATGATCTGGATGGCCACGATGTTGGGTGGCCTGTTCCTTGGGATCACCAGCCTCGCCTATATCTACGGGCTCGTGCCGCGCGAAGAAGAGACTCTGATCTCCCAGATCGCACGAATCTCGCTAGGCGGGGGCGCCCTGTACTACTTCATGCAGGCCTCGACGATGCTGATCTTGATCCTCGCGGCCAACACGAGCTACAACGGCTTTCCGCGCCTGGCCTCCCTGCTGGCGCAGGACAGCTTTCTGCCGCACCAGATGCGCAATGTCGGCGACCGGCTGGCGTTCTCGAACGGGATTTTCATCCTGGGGCTGAGCGCGGCGCTCCTGCTGATCCTCTTTCACGGCGAAACGCACGCTCTGATCCCACTGTATGCCATCGGGGTCTTCCTGTCCTTCACCCTCTCCCAGGTGGGCATGGTCCGGCATTGGCAAGACCGCAAGGGCCGCGGCTGGCGGAAGAAGTTCGTGATCAATCTGACCGGCGCAGTCGCAACAGGCGTGGCCACCGTGGTCCTGGCCATCACAAAGTTCACCCATGGCGCCTGGATGGTGATCTTTCTGATCCCGCTCCTCATCAGCATGTTCAAGAAGATCCAGTGGCACTACAAGATGGCCGACTGGCAGCTCTCGCTGACTATGTACGATCGGCCCAAGAGCCCGCCGCCGAACATCGTGGTGATGCCGATCGGGAGCGTCAACCGGGCGGTCGTCATCGCATTGGACTATGTCCGCCAGCGGGCGCAGGACTTCCGCGCGGTTCATGTGGACGTGGACCCCGAGGAGACGGCAAAGGTCAAGGCGGACTGGGAGAAGTGGGGCATGGGCATTCCACTTGTGATCCTGCCCTCACCGTATCGGTCGTTTCTCCAGCCATTGCTCGACTATATCGAGAAGGTCCGGCAGGAGAATCCCGGCGGGTGGGTCACGGTCGTGCTGGGGGAGGTCGTGCCCGCGCGCTGGTGGGAGAACCTGTTGCACAATCAACGCGCCTTGCTGATCAAGGCCGCGCTGCTCTTCAAATTCCGCGTGATCGTCACCGATGTCCCCTACCATCTGGGGCCCTACTAGTCCGTCCCTGTCGGGAGCAGTCCTCTCCCTTGGGGGCTCTTTCGGTCCCTCTTCAGACCGTGCTAGAGTACGGCTCATGCGCGTGTCTGCCTTGCGAAGCATCCTGACGGCAACGGTCCTTCTTGTGCTCGACCTGTGGTGCGTTCCGCCATTCGGTCAGGTCGCGGGGATGGCCCACGCCGCTGCGCCTTCCCAGAAGCGCACGCCGGCTGCGGCCAAGACCTCTCCGGTGATCGCGGTCGCCCAGCAGTACGCCGAAGCCATCGCCTCGGGCGATCGCGTGGCATTCGGGCGGCTCGACTTTGGTTGCCAGTTCGCGCTGGTCTCGACCGCTCCCGCGCCGCGCAAAGCCTTTCCCCCTGAGTCCGATCCGATCTACGGACAGTGCTGGACGCTACTGGTCCAGGCCCACGACACCGCCGTTGAGCAACGGGATGAGGGGGTGAACGCGATCTGGCCGGGCAACGAATTTCTGGTGTCCTACAAGAACGGGCTCACCAGCTACCCGCCGTCGTTTTACGTGATGGATCGGCTGGGCCTGTCGCCGCCGGGCGGGGGCCTGCGCGTCGAGCCGGTGGACAGCGCGTCCATTCCGGCCGCCTCGTTCCGGATGCGTCCGGGCGCGCCCCTGGTGTCCGTGCCGGCCGTGGTGGTCCGGCTCCGGATTACTTACAAGGACTCGATCACTTCGCCGGTCACGCACGCGCCTGAGGAGGACAACCCGACCGCCACGGTCAAGACCACTGCGCTGGCGCTGAGGGCGGTCACCGTCAAGTGGGTGGTGCTGTCGGGCCTGCGGAAGCTGGGGTTTCCGGGAGACGCGGCGGTGCTGAACCTGCCTGTGGCCGGCCGCGACGGCGACCCCGTTCCGTTCGTCAACGAGACCGGCGGCTACGTCCCCGGGTCCGGCGAGTGGTGGAAGCCGACCGACGCGCCCGAGGTGCTGAGCGCCGCGCTCCAGCGCATGGCGCAGTACGCCGAGCAGCGGGATCGAGTCGCGTTGTTGAATCGCGTGCTGATCGTGAACTCCGGCCACGTGGCCGCGCTGACGATGCTCACGGGCGAGCTCTATCGGACGCTGCTGAGCGCCGGAGCGGCCGCGCACCATGTGCTGATCGGCGATGCGGCGCTGGCCGGCCTCTTCAACGAGCTCTATTGGAACGCGTATGCCCAAGCCTCCCGCATCGACCTCTCGTACCCGAGGAATGTAATCGGGCCGGACGGCGTCGCCACGCCGACCCCGGCCGACTATTTGTACCGGATGCTCCCCGCGATGGAGAAGCTCGCGCGCTTGCAGGCGGACGATCTAGAGAACCGGATTCGCCTGGGGAACGCCTATCGGTGGAGCAACGACGCGCAGGCGGCCATCGCCACCCACGAGGCGGTCGTGAACGACATCACGCCGGATCGCGCGGCGCTCAAGGCGCGAGCCCTGCTGGAGCTGGCCTGGTCGCGCATCGCCAAGGTTGTCTTGAACCGCATGACGGATGATCCGGGCCTCGTGCGGGCTTACAACGAGGCGGAGGAGGCGTTCACGCTGACGGACCGGCCGCTTGACAAGTTCACGGCCGCTTACACGATGGCCTGCGGCTTGGCCTACATGCCGAACCGCGATCTCCACGCGATGCTGGAGAAGCTGACCGAAGCGCGCAAGTGGTATCTGCAACTGGCCGGCGCCTCATACGAATCGTGGCGCTACCTGCTGATGAACGACGCCCTCAAAGCCGTCGTCGAAGTCGACCCCGAGTTCAAGCCCCTCCTCACCGCCTCGTAGTTGTCTTTCCTCGGCTCTTAGGGTGTGACGGCGGCGGCGTAGGCCGTGAGATCGCCGACGGCTTCGGCGATGTCGAACCCGGTGCCCTCCACGGCCGTTCTCAGTTCCAGGTCGCGCAATCGGACTTCGCGGCTGGTCCGGTAGGCGTCAACGAGTTCGAGGATTCCCCGGGCGCCTTCGCGATATGCGGTCTGGGCGATCCGCAGCAACCGTTCCGCCCGCTGCTTGACGGCAGTCTGGTACCGGTCGCGCTCGGCCACGCGTTGTTGGTAGACGGCGATGGCCCGTATGACTTCGGTGGGGATGCGGGTCTCCAGCGCTTGGACATCGAATCGAGCGGCGTCCGCGGTCGAGCGCGCGGCCTGAATCGTGCCCTGTCCTCGACGAATGATGGGGATGGGGATGGACACGCCTGCGAGGACATCAGTGCTGTGTGGGCCATTGGTGTTGAGGAGGCCTAAGCTGAGGGTGAGGTCTGGGACCACTTCGCGCTTGGCGAGGATGGCCGACGCCTCGGCTCCACCGGAGACAGCTCGGGCAGCCTTCAGATCGCCGCGAGCGCTCAGGGCGAACGCGATCAGGGCGCCGACTTCCGCGTACGGCGGACTCAAGTCCACAGGGGCCACGGCAAAGGGGCCGATGGGAGCGGCAGGCCCGATGGCCTTCCGCAATTCCTCCCGCGCCGCTTTTTCGTCCGCCAACGCGTCACTCAGCTCGGTGCGCACCCGCTCCGCCTCGAGCTCGCCGCGCGTGAGGTCGTACTGGGCCGTCGCCCCCGCGGCGACGCGCTTTTTGAGCACGTCCACGACCTCTTCGAGCGAAGCGAGGTCCTGGCGGGTGAAGAAGACGCGCTGTTGGGCGGCGAGGAGACGAGAGTAGGCCCGGAGCACGGCGAGCCGCAGCCCGATATCCCGGAACTGGAAGGCGCCTTCCGTGGCGTCGCGGTTCGCTTCGGCCACCTGACGGCGCAGTCCGAGCTTCCCAGTGATCGGCACCGTCTGCGACAGTGTATTGGCGTAGTTGTGCGCCCCGCCGGTCGGCGTGCCGGTACTGTTATGCCCTTGCGAGTGGGAGATCGTCGGGTTCTCCAGCAAGCCGGCGGCGCGGACCTGCTGGCGGGCCGATTCCACGAGCGCTTGCGCCGACTTCCGCTCGAGATTGCCCGCCTCGTAGGCCTTGAACGCCGCGCCCAGGGTCGTCACCGGCTCGGCCGAAGGGGCCGGCATCATCGTGGTCGGGCGGTCCTGCGCCGTCGCGCTGGCCGGGACGGCGAGCAGGCCCAGCAGTAGGAGCATCATCGGAGTGACGGACGCCGGATGCGGCACCACGCCCGGGCGCTCGACCTTCGCGAAGATACGGAAGCTGAACAGCACCGGGATCAGGAACAACGTCAGGGCGGTGGAGGTCACAATCCCTCCGATGATTACCAGCGCGAAGGGCCGCTGGGTCTCGGAACCAATCCCGTGGGACAGGGCCGCCGGGAGTAGCCCGAGCCCGGCGAGCAGGGCCGTCATCAGGAGCGCGCGTAGCCGCATGTTCACGCCCTTGCGGATCAGGTCATTGAGCGTCATCGGTTCCTCCTCCTGCTGCAGTTGCCGGAAGGTGGCGACGAGAAGCACGCCATTCAGTACGGTTTGCCCCATCAGGGCGATCAGGCCGACGGCCGCGGAGACCGAGAAGACCGTCCCGGTGAGCCACAGGGTCACGATGCCGCCGACGAAGGCGCAGGGCGCCACCAGGATGATCAGCAACGAGTCCCGAAACGATCCGAACGCGAAATAGAGCAAGGCCATCACGGCCAGGATCGCCACCGGGACCACCACCTGCAGACGGGCCATCGCCCGTTGCTGGTTCTCGAATTCGCCGCCCCAGGTGAGGTAGTACCCTTCCGGGACCTTGATCGAGGCGGCGACCTTGGCCATCGCTTCCGCCACGAAGCTCCCCATGTCGCGGTCGCCGATGTTGCACTTGACGGCGACGAACTTGCTGTTGTTCTGGCGCCAGATCTGCGCACGGCCGTCGGCCACGCGGATTTTGGCGAACGTGTCCAGCCGGATCCGGCTTCCGTCCGGCGTGCCGACGGTGATCTCCCCGATCCGCGACGCGGTGGCGCGGCTGGGCTCGGCCAGGAGCACGCGCACGCCGAACCGCTTTTCCCCCTCCCAGTAGTCGGTGGCGACGCGGCCGCCGACCGCAGTTTCGATCACCCGTTCGATGTCGGTCACGGTCAACCCGTGCCGGGCGATTTGCGGCCGGTCGAGTTCGATGAGCAGGTTGGGAATCTTGCCGGTCCGGTAGATCGCCGGATCTCGCACCTCGCGGACGGTCTTGAGTGCGGCCAGGATCTCGGCGGCTTTGGCCTGCAGGACTTCATTGTCCTCGCCGAACACTTTGATGACGACCTGACCGCGGATGCCGCTGATGGCCTCTTCGACGTTGTCCGCGATCGGCTGGGAGAAGTTGAACATCACGCCGGGGATCTTGGTGACCTCCCCGCGCATGGCCTCGACGAGCCGGACCTTGGTCCGTCCGGCCGTCCAGTCTTCCTCGGGATGCAGGTGGATGAACGTCTCGCTCTGGTTGGGCCCGATCGTGTCGGTGCCGTCCTCGGGGCGGCCCTGTTCGGACAGGACGTCCGCGACCTCCGGAAACTGCGCCAGGAGGCGACGAATCTCGGCCAGGAGGCGCTGGCCCTCCGGCAGGGCGATGGAGTTCGGCATCTCGACGTAGACGTGGAGGTCCCCTTCGTTCAGCACCGGCAGGAACTCCGTTCCGAGTCTGGTCAGCAGGAAACCTGACGCGAGCAGCAGGGCGACCAGGCCGATGAGCACGACCTTGCGCAAGCGGAGGGCATGGGCGACCAAGGGCTCGATCACGCGGCGGGCCGCAACCATGAACCACGATTCCAGCTCCCCGTGCGGCGCGCGCTTGATGAGCAGGGCGGCCATCGCCAGGACTGCCGTGAACGAGAACAGGAGCGCGCCGGTCAGCGCGAATGCATAGGTGTAGGCCATCGGTTTGAAGATCCGGCCCTCCACCCGCTGGAATGCATAGATCGGAATGAGCGCCGCCATGATGATGATCAGGGAGAAGAGCGTGGGCACCGCCACTTCTTTGGCGGCCTGGGCGATCACGATCGGGACCCGGTGCGGGTCGGGCCGGCGCTCCCCCAGCCGGCGGTAGATGTTTTCGATCAGGATCACGGCGCCGTCCACGATGATTCCGAAATCGATCGCGCCCATCGAGATCAGGTTGGCCGGGACCTTGATGAGATAGAGTCCCGCGAAGGCCGTCAGCAGGGAGGCGGGGATGATGATGGCGACCGCCACGGACCCGCGCCACGAACGCAGGAAGAGCCAGACGACCCCGGCGACCAGCAGGGCGCCTTCCATGAGATTCGTCCGGACCGTATGGAGGGTCCGTTGGACGAAGGTCGTGCGGTCGATGAATGGGACGATCTTGACGCCCGCCGGCAGGATGCCGTTGTTCAGGCGCTCCACCCGCTGGCGGACCTGTTCGAGCACGATCGACGGGTTTTCCCCACGGCGCATCAACACGAACCCTTCCACGGCTTCCAGGTTGACCCCCCGACCGACCGCGCCCTGCCGCGGCGTGTTGGCTTCGACGAGCGTGGCGACGTCCTTGATGCGGACCGGCGTGCCCTTCTCGGCCGTCAGCACGATCTCCTTGATGTCGTCGGGCGAGCGGAGCAGCCCGAGCCCGCGCACGATGTACTGCTCCTGCCCGTGGCGGATGTGCCCGGCGCCGATGTTGGCATTGGACCGCGAGAGGGCCTCGTACACGGTGGTGAGCGTGATGCCGTGCGCCTTGAGCCGGTCGGGGCCCACCAGGATGTGGATTTCTTTCCGGAACCCGCCCTGTGCGACGATATCGGCGACGCCGGGAACCTGCTTGAGGAACGGGACGATCGTCCAGTCCAGGAGCGTGCGGAGTTCCGTGGGTGATTTCCCTCCGCCATCGACCGTGAACTGATACACCTCGCCCAACGGCGTGATCTGCGGCCCCAGTACCGACACCACACCGTCCGGCAGATCCACCTGACGCAGGCGCTCCGTGACCACTTGCCGGGCAAAGTACATATCCACTTCGTCGTCGAAGGTGACGATGATGTAGGACAGCCCGAAGACGGAGACCGACCGCAGGTCGATGGCCTTGGGCAAGGCGCTCAGGCCGCGCTCCAGCGGGATCGTGACCTGGCGCTCCACCTCCTCGGAGGCCTGGCCGGGAAAGAGCGTGATGATATTGACTTGAAGGTTAGTGACGTCCGGATAGGCCTCGATCGGCAGGTTGAAATAGGTGTAGAGGCCTCCCGCAAAGAGCGCGAGCGTGAATAGCAGCGTTGCCGTCCGGCGGTGCACCGCCAGGTCAATGAGTCGGTCCAGCATCTGTGAGAAGTCTCAGAGGAGCTTGTGAAGCGCGGAATCGAGGAGAACGGCGCCTTCCACCACGATGCGCTCGCCGCCCTGCAAGCCTTTCACGACCGGGACCAGCGAGCCGATTTCGGGCCCGAGCGTCACTTCCCGTGGAGAATACGCGTGCGCCTTCTCCTCGTCTTCCACGTACACGTAGAACTTGTCGCCTTTGGTCACGACGGCTGAGGTCGGGATGAGGATCGCCGCGCTGGAGCGATGCAGCGTGACGTCCACGAACATCTCGGGCTTGAGCCGGAGCTCCGGGTTGGGGATCAGGCACCGGAGCTTGGCGGTCCGCGTGGCCTGGTCGAGCAGCTCGCTGACGTACTCGACGGTGCCGGGGAACTTGACACCGGGATACGCCTGGGCTTCGACCTCGACGGAGAGACCCGGCTGAACGCCGCCCATCTCCCGCTCCGGCAGATCGGCCAGGACCCAGACCTTGGAGAGGTCGGCGACGATGAATAGCATCCCGCTTCCGGGCTGGATTTCCGCGCCGAGGGATGCGGCTGGGGTTCTGGCGATCACGACGCCGTTGATGGGGGATCGCAACAGGAACTCGGGCGAGGATCTCTCCTGGTTTCCCCCCAAGGTCGCTAGATCGGCCAACGCCCGCTCATATTCGGCGCGTGCTTGAGCCAGGGCATCTTCCGCCTCGGTAACTTCCCGCTGGGATGCCGCGCCTTCAGCGAAGAGACGTTGCGCACGTGCAAAATTCTTCTCCGCCACGCGGAGCGTCGAGCGGGCCTTCTGCTCCGCCGATTCCACCAGCGTAAAATTCTGGCTATGGATCATCAGGAGCGTTTGGCCATACTGGACCCGATCGCCCGGCTTCGCCAGCACCCTGATTACCCGGCCTTCGACCGGTGAGCCGATCTGTGCCGTTCGGCTCTCATCGAATGTGACGCGACCGTTCAGTGCGATCGTTGAGCCTCCTGATGTGCGCCGGACTTCTTCCACTTTGATGTACTTGAGGTTCTCTTCCGTAGCCGTGAACTGTGTGGCCGGTTGCTTCGCCGCCTGTGCGACCTTGGGCTCATGAGTATCGCCGCACGCCGAGAGCGCCGTGCAGGCCGTTATCACGAGGACTCGAAAGAATAGTTGCGGGGAGAGCGCGAGGCGGAAAAGGGAAGGGGCCGGTGCCGTCAGTAACATAGGCTGAATTATATCAGTAATGGAGGTGCTTGAGGGTCGAGGCCATGAGCACGATGAAGATGCCGAACCAGAAGGACGCGCGAAGAAACGGGATGCCTTCCGGATCCTTCTCTTCGTCGCCGGTCTTGCCCTGCTCTTCGGGCTCGGGCGGAAAGATGATGTTGTAGAGGAAGAGGGTCATGATGCACATGACGAAGAAGAGCTTGACGCCGAGCGCGATGATGTACGGGTTGGTGAACCCTTCGCCGTTGGTCGCCTTCATTAGCTTGTTGACGTAGGCGATGTTGATCCCGCCGGTGACCAGGATGATCAGCATGAGGGCGCCGATGATCCGCTGGTACTTCCGGTAGATGGCGTTGGCGAGCGGCTTGACGAGCTCGCCCGGGACCGACTTCCTCAGCGACGGCACGACGGCCATCAGCAGCAGGCCCAGCCCGCCGATCCAGAGGATGGCGGACATCAAGTGCAGCCAGTGGTTCACGATGGGGATCCACTGGTTGATGAATGCGGTGATGAACCGGTCCATCAGAACCTGAAGACCGGCTTCTCGTTGCCGAAGCGCGCCTTGCGGAGCTCCTCCATGAACTCGGGGGTAATCACTGACAGCCCGCGCTCGCGGGCCTTGGCCTCTACGCTCTTCTTGACCATCGCCTGCATGAAGTAGGGGATGCGCTTGAACCGGGCCGTGGCCTCGTCGCTCCAGCGGACCCCGAACTTCTCGGGGGCAGTGTCCACGCCGATCTCGTTAACCTTGACCTTCGGTCCGCCCTTCGGCGTGTAGAGGCACCACTCGTCCGCGTCCAGCCAGTCCCCGTGGTCGGCGTAGGGGCGCGCCCGGCACCCGCCGCAGATGTCGGAGTACTCACAGTCTGCGCACTTGCCCTTGAGCTTGGGCTCGCGGA
>Ga0209690_1002510_pt1 | contig 10429 bp, 7 predicted proteins | sample GraSoiAngelo_150_FD_186164 | JGI IMG/M metagenome (GOLD analysis project Ga0209690, IMG submission 186164) | Grasslands soil microbial communities from the Angelo Coastal Reserve, California, USA - 14_1009_09_40cm (SPAdes) (version 2) | ecosystem: Environmental > Terrestrial > Soil > Grasslands ...
TCCGCGTGGTCTGTGGAGGCACCGCGCCGCCTCTCGAAATGATCCGCCGGCTCGATCGCTTCAATCTGCAAATCAAGCACCTCTGGGGCATGACCGAGACAACTCCCGTCGGTACTTCGGGCGGCCTTCGTCCCCATATGCGCGACTTGTCGGAAGAAAAGAAATATGAAGTCCGCGCCAAACAGGGTTGGCCTGCTCCGTTCGTCGAGATTCGCTTGATGCGTCCCGAAGGATCTGCAGGCAAATCAACAGAGGTTCCTTGGGATGGCGTATCTTCTGGAGAGATTGAAATCCGCGGCCCGTGGGTTGCCGCCAGTTATCACGAATCGCCCGACCAGGCCCATCGCTGGACCGCAGACGGCTGGTTCCGAACCGGCGACGTCGCCACCATGGACGACGAAGGCTACGTCAAGATCGTGGATCGGGCAAAAGACTTGGTGAAGTCCGGCGGCGAGTGGATCAGCTCTGTCGATCTCGAAAACACGTTAATGGGTCATCCTGCCGTCAAAGAAGCGTGCGTCGTCGGCATCCCTCACCCGAAGTGGCAGGAGCGTCCGCTTGCCGCGGTTGTCTTGAAAGATGGCGCGAGCGCGACGCCGCAAGAGTTGCGTGCCTTCCTCGCTGAATCCTTCGCCAAATGGCAGCTCCCCGACGCCTTCGTCTTTCTCGACGCCATTCCCCGCACGTCCGTCGGCAAATTCAAGAAAATCGCACTCCGTGAACAATTTGCCAACTGGAAGTGGGATTCGTGAGGGTCGCCCCGCCCGCATTCTTTCCATCTGTAGGAACAATAAGACTCTTGTTCAGCAAACTGCACACTTTCCCTGAATAGCCCTCAGCAATTCTCCCCACTCTGATTGCCACGTTCAACGGATTGCTAGAGCCTCTCGTGCTTGGTACTAGCTAACCTGGAGATTTAAGATTTCCGGACGCTAGCCGCGGGCCCCAGCAGGAAAGCCTTGGCTTTAACGCCTGAGTTGTCCACCCGCATACCCCGGGGAAAATTTTTCAACTGATCAGCACTGGAGAGCTCTCTACAAGATCTGTCGGATCGCCGCTCTCCGCTGATTCCGATTTGACCGAACCCGGAAAGGGGCTGTCCATGTTCAAGTTAAGAAAATCGTCTTTCTCTAGCTGTTCTCTCTGTTTGCTCTGCGCTGCCGCGGAAACTACTCTGCAAGCCCAGAGCGCTGGCTTCGTCTACGTCACAAATGGTGGCGGTAACTCCGGCCCAGGGGTTGGAAGCATTTCCGCCTACTCCATTGACAACCAAACCAGCGCCCTGTTACCCGTCCTGGGCTCGCCGTTTCCAGATCCGGGAGGCCCTTCCTCCATTGCAGTAAACCCTAAAGTTCGGTTCGCTTACGTCGCCAATCGCGGGGACGATACCATCAGCGCGTACTCGATCAGCGGCACAACCGGGGCCCTCACGCCCGTTCCCGGCTCACCCTTCCCGCAAGATCCCGCAGGGAGCAATGAAATGCCCGTGTCCGTTGCCGTCGATCCGGCGGGAAAGTTCGTCTTCGTCGCGAATTATAATTATCGAACCGTCCGCGCTTATCAAATTGACCAAAATACCGGCGCACTAACCCAGTCCCCCGGATCGCCCTTTCCCGCAGGAATAAATCCTCAATCGGTAACCGTGGACCTTTCTGGCAAGTTTGTTTACGTCGCCAACGGCTATCACAACGGCAATGGCACCGTTTCTGCCTACAGCATTGAACAGAGTACGGGATCGCTGACGCCTGTTCCGGGCTCGCCCTTCTCCGTTCCCATTGATACAACGAAGCCCCGCTTTCCCGCCCCGGGGTCCATGCCTGTCTCGGTAACCACGCATGCCACGGCCACGGGACAGGCCCTTTATGTGGCGGATTCTTTTCAAAATTACATTTGGGAGTACCTCATTGAGGGGATGACAGGAGCACTAGCGCTTTCTCCCGCCTCTCCTTTTTCCATGCCTGGTGGGCCCTATTGCGTCACGGCGAACTCAAATTCGTATTTCCTCTACGCATCGAATTCGTACCCGAGCTATCCAACTGGCAGCGTGGCCGGCTACACCATCGATACAGTCACCGGTTCGCTGACCGCGGTCCCGGGCTCTCCTTTCGTCGGAGGGCCCGTCCCCGTCGGCGTGACGGTCGATCTCGCAGGCCGGTTCGTCTTTACGGCAAATCAGGGTTCCTATCTGACTAACTACTCCGGTACGGTTTCTGCCTATGCAGTCGACGCGAATACCGGCGCGCTCACTCCTGTGCCTGGCTCGCCCTTCGCAGCGGGACTAGAGCCTACCTCCGTGGCCACTGCTCCTGGCCCGAGCTCCACGACCGGAGACCGGCAGAAACGAAGGCGCCCCGATCCTCCCGCCAAAAGGCGAACGAACGCGAACACCAACACCAACGCCGCAACCCCTTTTGTTTTCCGGGATTCTGGCGCTCGGCAATCCCCCAAGGCGGGAGCTCTCCGGAGTACGGGCACCCTCCCCTTCATTTAACAAGGTTCCTGTTAAGTAAGTTTCACTTTACGTTTATATGTTTCTGGTAATATACGAGTCGGGTACTTCCATGCCCCGTATGGAGTGCGGCTGCCTGACGGTCGCGTTTCCTTTGTTTTGGATGTTTCCGTGTCTTAATCGCTCCCAACAGCTATCTAGGTGCGATAACTTGCGTTGATCCGCACGTACTCCGCGGTGAAGTCGCAGGTCCAGTAGCGGGCTTTGGCTTTGCCCGCGTGCAGGTCCACAACCAGCGGAACGTGCTCGGCGAGAAGTTTGTTGCTGGCGGCGCGCTCGTTGAACTCGAGCGGCCGGCCGCGCCGCAGGACGGGGATGCCGGCCATCTTGATATCCACCAGCGCGGTGTCAAACTTCACTCCCGAACGGCCCGCGGCCGCGAAGATGCGCCCCCAGTTGGGGTCGCCGCCCGCGAAAGCTGTTTTCACCAGCGGAGAAGTCGCAATCGTCTCCGCAATGCGCTTCGCCGCGGCATCCGTTTTTGCGCCGCGCACTTCAATCTCGATGACGCGCTGCGCGCCTTCGCCGTCGGCCACGATTTGCAGCGCGAGCGAACGGCAAACGTCTTCGAGCGCCGCGGCGAATGCGCGGTGCGCGGACGTGCCCGCTTTAATCGAAGGCGCTCCCGCTTCGCCATTCGCCAGCACCAACAGCGTGTCGTTCGTCGAAGTGTCGCCATCCACGCTGATGGCGTTGAACGTACGTCCTGCGACCTCGCGCAGCGTTTTTTGCAGCAGCGAAGGAGCGATTGCGGCATCCGTCGTGACAAATGCCAGCATCGTCGCCATGTTCGGATGGATCATCCCCGCGCCTTTGGCGCAGCCCACAAAATGAATGCGCTTCCCGGCCATTTTGAAGGAGGCCGCCGCGGTTTTCGGGCGCGTATCCGTGGTACAGATTGCGAGCGAAGTCTCTGCGAAGGAACGCGCCGAAGGACGCCGGAATCGCGCCACCACCGGAAGCGCGCGCAGAATTTTTTCTAGCGGCAGCCGCACGCCGATGACGCCCGTCGAGCAGACGAACAGTTCCTGCAGTGGGCAGCCGAGCCGCTTCGCGGCTTCCTCGACCATGCGCAGAGCTGCGGTGTGGCCCGCTTCTCCGGTGGCGCAATTCGCGTTTCCGGCATTCACCACGACGGCGCGCATGCGGCCTTTCGAGATCCGCAAGTGTTCCTTGGAAATCAGAACGGGCGCGGCTACGACAAGATTTTGCGTGAAGACTGCGGCGGCTGAGGCTGGAACATCGCTCGAAAGAATCGCGAGGTCCAGCGCGCCGGTTTTCTTCAAGCCGCAAGCAGTGGCGGCGAAGCGGAAACCACGCGGCAAGGCTGCTTCGGAGAGAGCTTGCTGCATCAGCGGAGCGTCCTTACGTCCGGCGCGACGCACCCCGAAGGAACCTCCGACCCTGCGCAACGGCAGCGGGGAAGGATTGCTGATTCGTAGCCTGGCTTGCATTCATGGTTTGGCTCCTGTTTTGATGGCTTTTTTATTGAGACGTCTTTCCAAATTCGCGATGGCCTCCGCAACGCTCTCGGGCCCAGTTCCGCCGGGAACTTTCTTCGCGGCAAGCGCTGCGTCAACGCCCAGGCTCTTCGCAAAATCACTGTCAAATGCAGGCGAGATTTTCTTAAGCCCATCGAGAGGCATCGCTGTCCACGAGATATTTTGCTTCTCGGCTTCGCGGAGCACTTTGCCGATGATGTCATGCGCCTGACGGAAGGGAACGCCTTTGCGGACCAAATAGTCCGCCGCTTCCGTTGCTAGGAGCGCAGGATGGGATGCCGCAGCTTTCAACCGCTCGGTGTTGAATTTCGTTGCAGCGACAGCGCCGCCCGCAATCGCGAGCATGTCTGCCACTTGATCGTGCGCGGCAAAGAGCGCTTCTTTGTCTTCCTGTAGATCGCGCTGATAGCCCGTCGGCAAACCTTTCAATGTTGTGAGAAGGCCGAGCAGTGCACCGGTGATGCGGCCGGTCTTACCGCGAATGAGTTCCCATGCATCCGGGTTCTTCTTCTGCGGCATAAGGCTGCTGCCGGTGGAAAACTCGTCGGAAAGAATCACGTAAGAAAATTCTTGGGAAGCGAAAATCACGAAATCTTCAGCCAAACGCGAAAGATGCGTCGCGATCCCGGTCAGAGCGAAAATATAATCGAGCGCAAAGTCGCGGTCGCTGACGGCATCGAGGCTGTTCACCGTAATGCGCGAAAAACCCAGTTCGCGCGCGATGGCGTTGCGATCGATGGCAAACGAATTTCCCGCGAGCGCGCCGGAGCCCATCGGACACGCGTCAGCGCTTGCAGCAGCGTGTTGGAGTCGAGCGATGTCACGACTGAACGCTTCGGCGTGCGCGAGCAAAAAATGCGAAAGCAGAATCGGCTGCGCATGCTGCATGTGAGTCATGCCCGCCATCGGTACGCCGAGATTTGCTTTGGCTTGAAGCAAAAATGAATTCAGCAGGGCTTCGAGGCCGCGCTGAACTTGACTGGCAGCGTCCATGACGAATAACCGGAAATCAGTTGCGACCAGCTCATTGCGGCTGCGCGCAGTGTGCAGTTTCCAGCCGAGCGGGCCGAGTTCTTCAACGAGTGCCTTTTCGACGAAATGATGCACGTCCTCGGCGGTCGCGCCGAACGATTCGAGCCACGCGGAATCGGTCCTGGCACGCTCGGCAATCTTGTCCAGTGCCGCGAGCGTTTGCTTCACTTCTGCCGCCGTGAAAATACCGATGGGCTGCAAAGCTTTGGCCCAGGCACGATCGACTGCAATTTCATACGGCAGGAGTCGCCGGTCGAACGCAAAGGAGCGCTGGAACGCGTCGAACTGTTTGTTCGGTTCGCCCTCGAATCGTCCGCCCCACAGCCGGTCGTCTTTACGCTCAGTCATTTGGTTCTCGTGGCACAGGCATTCCTGCCTGTCCCGGTTTCGTCGCCGTTTGCAAACAGCGGACAGACAAGAATGTCTGTTCTACTTATTTCCTTCCGCCTTTGCCTTGGGCCGTACCGTTACCGGCAACGCAAACAAATTGATGAAACCTTCGGCGTCCTTGGGGTTGTACCGGCCCATGGTGAAGCTGGCCAGATCGGCGCGGTAAAGCGAGAAAGGTGACACGCGCTTGGTGACGTTTAGCGTTCCTTTCCAAAGTTTCAAGCCAACGGCGCCGGTGACGCGCTGTTGCGCGAAGCTGAAAAATCCGTCGAGCGCTTCGCGGAGGCGCGCGAACCACAAGCCGTAGTAAACGAGTTCCGCGTAGCGCAGCGAGAGCGCCTGCTGGAAATGCGCGGTCTCGCGATCGACGGTGAGGCGCTCGAGTTCCTGGTGCGCTTTGACAAGAAGCGTTCCGCCGGGAGTTTCGTAGGCGCCGCGCGATTTCATTCCGACGAGCCGGTTTTCGACGAGATCAGTGCGGCCGATGCCGTGTTTTGCGGCGATTTCATTGAGCGTGTTCAGCAGATCGACGGGGCCAAGTTTCGAACCGTTCACCGAAACGGGAGTGCCGGCTTCGAATCCGATTTCGACTTCTTCGGCCTTGTCCGGAGCTTTTTCCGGGGAGACGACCCACTGCCACATGGCCTCGTTCGGCGCGTTGGCGGGATCTTCGAGTTCGCCGCCTTCGTGGCTGAGGTGCCAAATGTTGCGGTCGCGGCTGTAAATGTTTTTCTTGCTCTGCTCGACGGGAACGTTGTGCTTCTGCGCGTAGGCGATGGCGTCTTCGCGAGAATCGATGTCCCACTCGCGCCAGGGCGCGATGATCTGCACGCTGGGAGCGATGGTCTTGTACGCCAGTTCGAAACGCACCTGGTCATTTCCCTTGCCGGTGCAGCCGTGCGAGAGGCCGTCGGCGCCAAGCTTCAGCGCGATTTCCGCCTGGCGCTTGGCGATTACGGGCCGCGCCATGGAGGTGCCGAGCAAGTAGGTGTGCTCGTAAATGGCGCCGGCACGAAGCGTCGGCCAAATGTAGTCGCGGACAAATTCTTCGCGCAGATCTTCGACGTGCGCGGAGGAGGCGCCGGTAGCGAGCGCTTTCTTGCGGGCGGCTTCGAGGTCTTCCTGCTGGCCAACGTCGCCGATCACGGCGATGACTTCGCAACCATAGTTTTCCTTGAGCCAGGGAATAATGATGGAAGTATCCAGGCCGCCGGAATAGGCGAGTACAACTTTTTTCGGTTTAGGCAATTGTGCTTTCACGATTCCTCACTTGCATTTTGATGTTGCTGAAAGGGGGCGCAGAAATCCTGCGCTTCTACAGAAAAAACTTTAGGCGATGCATTGGAAAACATCGCCGGACTAAAACAGAGTACGCAGGATTGCTTTTTGCACGTACATGCGGTTTTCGGATTGGTCGAGGACGACGGACTGCGGGCCGTCGAGGACTTCCGGAGTGACTTCGAGCCCGCGGTGCGCCGGAAGGCAATGCATGAACACGGCGTCCGGAGCGGCGAGCGACATCAGTTCGGGGTTGACCTGATACGGCTGAAAAACCTTGTTGCGGACTTCCCCCTCGGCCTCAAACCCCATGCTGGTCCAGGAATCGGTGTAGACGCCCATCGCGCCGCTGACGGCTTCGCGCGGGTCGGTCATCAATTCGATTTTGGCTTTTGTTTCGCGGGCGACGCGTTTGCCGTCGGCGACGACTTCGGGCAACGGCGCGTATTCCGCGGGCGTAGCGACGCGCAAGTGAACGCCGAGCCGCGCGGCGAGGTAGATCAGCGAGTGGCAAACGTTGTTGCCGTCGCCGACGTAGGCGAGCTTGAATCCGCGCAGCGCGCCGAATTTTTCTTCGAGCGTAAAGAAGTCCGCAAGCGCCTGGCACGGATGAAATTTGTCGGAGAGCGCGTTGATTACCGGAATATCCGCGTTGGCGGCCATTTCCTCGAGGACGCGCTGGTGGTACACGCGAGCGACGATGCCCTGCACCCAGCGCTCGAGGTTGCGCGCGACATCGGCGATGGATTCGCGAGCCCCGAGAGAGGCGGACGCCTGCGTGTGGTCGAGAAAAACCACGGAACCGCCCATGCTCTGGATGCCGACGTCGAAGGTAACGCGCGTGCGCAACGAAGGCTTTTCAAAAATCAAGGCGATGAATTTGCCCTGCAGCGTGGACGCATAACGGACGGGGCGGGCTTTAATATCCGCCGAAAGCTGGAGCAATTCGCGCGTGTGCGCGGGGCTCCATTCCGCTCCGGTGAGCAGATCATTCGATAAAGAAATAGGCGCAACGAGAGTCGATGTAGTCATTTTTTCACCTTGCCACAGCATGGACAATGCGCCCGGGGTTCGCGGACTTCGCGGAATCCGAGGCGGAAGCCTGCTGCGGAGTTGCTGCAAGAACAAGTTCAAAGAGCCGCAGAAATTCGCGCACCTGCGCGCGAGTGATGATGAAGGGCGGGAGCAGGCGCAACGTTAAATCGTGGGTGCAATTAATGAGCAAGCCGCGCTGCATGGCTTCGCTGACGAAGGGGCCGCCTTCGACGGAGAGTTCGACGCCGATTATCAGGCCTTCGCCGCGAATTTCGCGGATGAAGCCGAATTTTGCAGCAAGTTTCGAGAGGCCATCGCGCAGCTCCGCACCTCGCGCGCGGATATTCTCGAGGAGCTTTTCTTCCTCGACGATCTTGAGAAATTCCAGGGCCACGGCGCAAGCCAGCGGGCCGCCGCCGAAAGTGGTGCCGTGCATCCCGGGAGAGACGCGCGAGGCGACCTCCTGTGTGGTAAGGATGGCGCCGAGCGGAAGACCGGCGGCGAGAGGCTTGGCAATCAAAACAATGTCCGGTCTTGAGGGAAATTTCTGATAGGCGAAATAGCGGCCGGTGCGGCCGAGCCCGCATTGAATTTCATCGGCAATCAAGAGAGCGCCGTGCTGGGTAGCAAGCAAGCGAGCGCGATTCCAGAATTCTTCGCTGACGGGATAAATTCCGCCTTCACCCTGGACGGTTTCCAGAAGGATGGCGCAGACGGTGTCGTCGAATTTCGCTTCGAGATCAGCGACGTCGTTGAAGCGGACGAATTCCGCGCCGGGAACGACGGGCGCGAAAGGCAAGCGGTACTTTTCTGTGGAGGTGACGGTAATCGCGCCAAACGTGCGGCCATGAAAAGAATTCTCGAGAGCCAGGAAGCGGTGCTTCTTCGCGGTGGTCCCGGGAGCCTCATTCGACTGTCGCCCAAAGAGGCGGGCGAGCTTCATTGCGCCATCGATGGCTTCGGTGCCGCTGTTCGAAAAAAAGACGCGATCCATGCCGGACCATCCGGCAAGTTTGCGCGCGAGCGGGCCCTGATAGGCGTTGTGATAAAGATTTGAGAGATGAATGGCGCGGGCGGCTTCGCGACGGATGACTTTTACGATGCGCGGATGCGCATGGCCGAGAGCGTTCACAGCGATGCCGCCAAGAAAATCGAGATACTTTTTGCCGGTGGAATCGAAAACGCAAGCGCCGCGGCCGTGGGTCATCACCACGAGCTGGCGCTTGTAGGTGGGCAGAAGGAATTGTTCAGCGTCCAGCAGGCGCGAGTCCGGTTTGGCAGTTTTCGCAGGTCCCTGTTTGGGCTTGCTCACAGAATGGATCAGGGACTTCTTTTTGGATGATGCGCCCATCATGCCGCAGAAAGAGCCGCTTGCGCGGCGGACAAGGGTTCCCGGAGGACGCGTGTTCCGGGGATCGACGCGACTCCATCGTTGGGTGATGTTTCCGCCGCATGCGAAGCGAGCAGCAAAGCGTCCGACGAAGTGCCGCCGACAATGCGAACTTCGCGGACGCCGCCTTCGATAGCGCGCTTGGCGGCTTCCAGCTTAAGAACCATGCCGCCGGAAACGACGCGGCATTGGACCAGTCGTTCGATTTCCTCGCAGGTGACGGCGGAGAGAACTCTCTCACCATCGAGGACGCCCGCGACATCCGTGAGATAGATCAATTGGTCGGCACTCAGATATTCCGCGCAGGCAGCGGCCATGTGGTCGGCGTTGATGTTGTACAACTCATGGTCGGGGCCCAGGCCGAGGCACGGCGCAACGGGTTCGTGCCAAAGAGATTCGATGAATTGGGCGTTCAATCCGGTGAGGTAGCCAACGAATCCCAGGCCGCCTTCGACTTCGTTGTGCACCATGGGCTCGGCGACGAAACACCGGGCGTCGGCAGCGGAGATGCCAACGGCAGGCTGTCCTTCCGCGGAGATCGCTGCGGCCAGCCTCTTATTTAGCAAACCGGCGAAAACCATAACGGCCACGTCGCGCGCTTCACGATCGGTAACGCGCAAGCCGGAGACGAACTTGCTTTCGATGGCCATACGCTTGAGAGTAGCGGTAAAAAGACGGCCACCGCCATGGACGACGAGAATTTCGTGGCCCTGCTGCGCGAGGGCCGCGACCTGGCGCGCCAGAGAGCGCACCGTGGCGTCGTCCTCGAGCAATGCTCCTGCGAACTTGATTACGATTCTCATTGAAGTGCGGTTTGCTCCTCTATTCCCAACATGTGATTGAAGTTCTGCACGGCCTGCCCGGCTGCGCCTTTTCCCAGATTGTCGAGGCAAGAAACGATGACCAGGCGGCGTCCGGATTTGTCCAGAGCGAATCCGATATCGCAAAAATTCGTGTGCGCTACGTGTTGCAATTCCGGCAGCGTGCCTGCGGGCCAGATGCGGACCATCGCGCGGCCAGCATAAAAGCGCCGGTACAGCGATTCGACAGCCGCAGCGGTTTGCGGTTCGCCGAGGGTGACGTAGATGGTGGAAAGGATACCGCGGGAGAGCGGGAGCAGGTGCGTTGAGAAAACGACCTGCGATTCGCTCAGACCAGTGTGCTCGAGAATCTCCGGCGTGTGGCGGTGCGCGAAGAGGCCATAGGCTTTGAAATTTTCATCCACTTCGACGAAATGGAGATCGCGGCGGGGGTCTTTGCCTGCGCCACTGGCGCCCGACTTGCAATCGCAAA
>Ga0209690_1002511_pt1 | contig 10428 bp, 14 predicted proteins | sample GraSoiAngelo_150_FD_186164 | JGI IMG/M metagenome (GOLD analysis project Ga0209690, IMG submission 186164) | Grasslands soil microbial communities from the Angelo Coastal Reserve, California, USA - 14_1009_09_40cm (SPAdes) (version 2) | ecosystem: Environmental > Terrestrial > Soil > Grasslands ...
CAACCGGTATTTCGCTTGGCGAAATAGAACAGCGCCGCGCTCCCCAGCAAGCCGGGAGAAAACCTTATTTCACAAGCTTCGCGGATGCCCGGCGAACGAAGTCCACGACAATACTCTAGTATGCTGTTTCTGGGGCGAAAAACAGATTTGATCTGTAGATAGGATCAGGAGCATTCTTCTAAGGCAGTTACAATCGTATTGAACGCTTCTATAATGGAGAGTTATTGCCGAAGGGTTGGTGCCCTTCACTTTAAAGTTTCCTCCTTGATAATCTCTTCTCTAATTCCCGACCCACCTCTAATCGGAGAAATGTCTGTCTTTCTGACAAAACCGTTGGGCTTATCCATGCGGGAGATAACAAAGGCCTCTGTCGTGGTGAACCCCACAACATTTAGCCTCATTCCCTTGGCAATTGGGAAGCGTTTTCCTTCCTGGGTAATGAGGCTTGTGTCCACTATCGTCTCGTAGACCTCAACCTTATTAAGAAAGGTCACCTCATCAATACTCCCAGACCGCGCATCAAGCGGAAACAGCGAGATCAAAATAATAAGGCACGGTATCAAAGATTTTCTCTTGGTAGTGCGTCGGGCTTCCATTCTTTCACCCACTTTTCCAACCGCGGCGCCGCATCCTCAGACGTGAGTTCCACTCGCGCCACGTGTTGCAAATCGAGCCAGCTTTGATCGGCGGGTAGAATATTTTGAGGATCTTGACTAATTATTTCTTACGCATTACTTTTTTTACTATATCTTTCTTATCCTATGTAACTCTAGAAGGCCTACCGCTTCACGCTAACCGGGACCGGCTCCTTTTGAGCCTGAGGCTAGATGGCTCAGTGACTCTTTTCCGATGGCTTCGTCATCGCGGGAATGCCGCTCACAGTGTTCTGTACCGCGCGGATTAACCACTCTCCGTCTTGTTTGACAGTGACCATGGTGATGATTCCCTTGAAGCCCTTAGCCTCCTCGCCCGACGGCGTGCGGCCGAATTCTCAAAAAAGGCTGCCTTGACGGTGATTACTTATCCACTGTTTTCCCGACTGCAGCGCGTACTCTTCGGCGTCACGTTGAGTTGTGAAGCCATTTGAATCTTGTAGCTTTTCTTCCTGCCGCCCGCCTGCCCATGAAATATGAGTATGGGGCCGCCAAACTCCTTCCTCGTTCTTCGCCGTGCCTGTGACCTTATAGCCGTGATACAAGATTTGCTTCATGTAAAGAGCCACTTATGGTTAAAGCGAACGCTATTTTCTTGAACGCAAATGGAGGGCGAAAGCGTGAACGACGGAAGTCCGACAGAGAGCGCTTCACAAAAACTCAGGCAATCTTGCGACCGTAGCATCTTCGGCGATTATGATTGTTAACGGCTTTCGAATGAAACTTTCGCTGCGCCTCCTTCCAGGACAACAGCCCCTGACGTATGTAATTTGGGTCTAGCCGTAAGGCCTCACAGATATTCTCAAAAGAAAATAACCAATCGCTATTTTTCTCCAGAATCCACTCTTCCTCCTCTTGAAATAGCTTTTTTCCCTTCTCATCCTCTGCAAGGACATACTTCTGGAAATACTCGACAGCATCTGCCAGGACCGCCAGCATGAGCCCCTCCTCTCCCTCCTGGATGTTTTTCCGAAGCAGTCTCTCGAGAAGTCCACTGTCCGTAGGGTCTCTAAAAACCAATGAGTTGTTCATAAGAGAATTCATTAGTCGTTTGATCAGTATGTGCCAGTCTTTGGGTGTTGAGTATTACTGGATGTGTTTCCAGCAACAACTCATCAGTCGCGTTTATCGGAATTATGATGGTGCCATGGCTTCTGCCTAGTGGCTCGTTCTATAAAGCAACGCGAATGCCGAACCGAAACTGGGCTAAGAGTGCAGGAATTGGCCCGAAAGTCCAAGAAAGTCCTACGTACCTAGGTGCGTAAATGCCGTGAGGCTAGGTATGATGACGGTAATAGGGCGGTTTAGCCTAATAAGATTGCATTTAGTTAGAGAATAGAAGCCGAAGGCAACTCCCCAATTTGCGGATCCTCAGGCCCGAGCACTGCGTTGGGGTCCATCACGATGCCACTAAGCCCATCGCGAACGCGTTGGGATCGAGAAGGTTGTCGGATTCTTCCAAACTTTCTTCTCTGCGCCAGAAAACATCGAGCGGCTTTGTCGCGATTGATGCGCGCAGTTCGGCTTTCAGACGCAAGTCTGTGTCGTCCTAGCGACCCAGATTCACCGCCACTTCGCGCCCGTTTAGAAGCAGGCGCGGCACCACCTCTACAGGCTGCCGCAGAGTGTTAGTCGCGTAGCAGGAGCGCTCCATGAATGCCAGAAGCTTAACCACCCGCTCCTCTTTCTCTGGACTTTGCAGATCGAGCTGATAGGTGAATCGTTTGCAGGCCGAAGGAACGTCGGCGAGGCCGAATTTGCCCCTCTGATCGAATTCCCCTTTTACCGTTAACTCCGCCTTTTCGATCCGGACATTCAGGTACGACGCACACTGCGTCAGTTGGCTCAACAGTCAAAGTCCCACGGAGGCGACCAGATACTGCAACGGTGCCGGGCCCTTGCCCGAACCTCCCCTCTCGGCCGGCTCGTCGCAGGCGATCGTGTAACCGCCGGGTACCTGCGCTTCTTTGTAATGATCCTTGATCAAGCGGATCTTCGCCTGGTGGGTGGTGACCGCCTTTTCCGGATCTTTCAGGAAAGCTTGCCGACGCTGCTCAAAGATCTCCTTGTGATGCTGATAGTCGATCGTACAACAGCTTTCTTCCTCCTTGTCCATTTAGCTCACCTCGCTCAGTGTTTCTCAGTCAGAATACCAAATCAGAGCCACCGAAGCGTATGACAACCTCGGATAGATTGTATTCTCCTTGCTACCCCTGCGGCCATACGAGAATCCAGAGTTAAAAGTCCTATCCTGCTAATGATCGATCTCCAATGCGCCAGAGATAGATCGTGCTACGCGATCTAAAAAACTCCCGACCCTTTTAATCTATGCGGGTTTAATTCCCCGCAGCTTGCTACGTAAGAGCTAACCCCAGACCTCTAAGGCTGTCATTCCCCAATGCTTCTTCTATCAGGAATCCAGACGAAACTGTGACTGGACCCCCCGATAAAAACGTTCGGGGGTGACGCCGTGGCTCACCGCTGTTCTTGGTCTCGCGAGCACCCCATCACTGATCTAGGAGCCGCACGCGCTCGACGTGGTGCGAGATCGCATCGGTGATCTGCCTTGTGTCGGCGCTCAACTCAACTGGGCGGTTCTGTTGACTCGGGTGGATCCCTGCGAGCGTGCCCGAGTGATAGGCGATCTTCTGGTCGGTGAACTTGAGGCCGTTCGCCGTTGAGATGACCACGATCCGTTCGTGTGACCGAATCACCTTTCGCTTGACGAGCTTACGCAGCGCGGCCAGTCCCACGCCCGTGTGAGGGCAATTGAACATTCCAGTGCGGTCGGCACGGGCGGTTTCTTCGATGAGCTCTAGCTCCGAAGCCTGCTCCACCACGCCGTCGAAACGTTGCAAGGTCGCTATGGCCTTCCGAATGCTGACTGGATTGCCGATCTGAATCGCGCTCGCGAGCGTCTCGCGTGCCGTGACGGGCTCGAAGTGCTCGAAGTTTTTCAAGTATGCGCGGTAGAACGGGTTTGCGTTCTCGGCTTGCGCTACGCAAATGCGCGGCAGCTTCGAGATCAAGCCGAGCTCGCGCATCATCAGGAAGCCATTGCCGAGCGCGCTGACGTTGCCGAGGTTACCACCGGGCAGGACGACCCAGTCTGGCACCTCCCACTCGAATTGCTGCACGATCTCGATTGCGACGGTCTTTTGCCCTTCAATTCGCAGGCTGTTCATCGAATTCGCCAGGTAGATGTGCTTATGCTTCGTGATTTCTTGGACGGCGGCCATGCAGCCATCGAAGTCGGTGTCCAGGGAAAGAACCAAAGCCCCGTTCGCGAGCGGTTGGACGAGCTGTGCAGGTGACACCTTGTTGCGCGGTAAGAATACCACTGTTGGAATGCCCGCCGCCGCACCGTAGGCCGCGAGCGCCGCCGAAGTGTCGCCGGTCGAGGCGCAGGCGACGGCGTCGATGGGCTGGCCGTCGGCCATCATCTGCTTTACTACCGAGACCAGCACGGTCATGCCGAGGTCCTTGAAGGAGCCGGTGTGCGAGTTACCGCATTGCTTGACCCAGAGATCCTCGACGTCGAGCTGCTTACCGTATCGATTAGCCCAGAAGAGGTTGGTGTTGCCCTCGAAGGTCGAGACGATGTTCTCGTTGTCGATAAAGGGAACCACCCATTCTTTCTTTGCCCACACGCCTGAGCCGTAAGGGTAGACATTCTGGCGGCAGCGATCGTCGAAGAGCTTGATCCACGCCGCCGCGGCCCTTGTTTTGAGGGCATCGATGTCGTGGCGAACTTCGAGCAGGTCACCGCACGACGGGCAGCGGTAGATCACCTCGAGAAGGCTGAACTGTCCAGGACAGCCGTTGATGCACTGAAACCACGCGTTGTAGTTCATCGGCAAAAAAGCATCCTCGTGGGCGAAAAGATCAAAATGGTAAGAAATTCCTTTTGAGGCATGGCCAATACGAAGCTAAGAAATCCCCAAATAGTCACCGATCGGCCCAGTTGCGAGAGTCTCAAGCAGCAGTCACTGGGACCAACCGGCCAGCTATCCCTCAACTCGCACAAAAGATTATCTGATACCATTCAATGGTGTCAACACGACCTAGGGGGTGGTGATAAGACTCATCTTTGTCTCGGGATTCGATTGACCGATGCTTCCGTGCAATCAGGGCAAACGTGAAGAGCCTACACGACGGTTAACAGGGTCACCGGAGCAATTTATTGCTATTTCTCGGTTAAGCACGTCGGCGCCTAGGTCGGCGGCGGTTTCGCGGAATTGTTCGAGGGCGGCTTCGAGGTCTTCGACGATTTTCTGCGCGAGAACTTCGGAATCAGGAAAGTTGTCGGATTCTTCGAGGCTTTCGTCTCAGACTGGCGATTCTGCTTCCGGCGCGCGGTCGGGTGACGTCGCGCCGTCTCGTGTCTAATGTCTAAAACGGCGGCCGCGTCATACCGAGTAAAACCCATACACCTCGGGCCGCAATGACCGGAGACATCGCTACGTCTCTGGGAGCGTACAAAATCCTGGGCGTGGGATCCGCTAGATCTTCTTCTAATTCGTTTCCACAGGTTGCCGGGTCTTGAGCTTTTGAACCTATCGATGTTAGCCGCGTGCTCCCCATACGCAAGCACCAGTCATGCAGGTCATATGGCGAATGCATCGATGCACAAGCAGAGAGAACAAATAGCGCGCTGATTACAACGAGCTTCTTCATATTGTTTTATCCTTTTCGAATATTCGGGCCTAGTTTGGGTCCGGCAGAACCACTTCTCGTGCAACCCACAGTGGTTAGTATTTACCACAATTCGCCAGTCTTATCACCTTCATTAAACTCAAAACCCCATCACAGCGATTTCATGGAAGCTGACCGGAAAACGCGCCGGAACTCAGAGCTCCAACCTATTCAGTCTCAGCGCGTTGCTGATCACGGAAACCGAGCTGAAGGTCATGGCGACGCTGGCGATCACCGGACTTAACAGCACACCGAAGACAGGATAGAGCACGCCGGCTGCGACCGGGATTCCCAACACGTTGTAAACGAACGCAAAAAAAAGATTCTGGCGTATATTCCGCATGGTTCCGCGGCTAAGCCGGCGGGCTTTGACGATGCCGCGCAGGTCGCCTTTGACCAAGGTTACCCCGGCGCTCTCCATCGCGACATCGATGCCGGTCCCCATTGCTATTCCCACATGAGCTTGCGCCAATGCGGGCGCGTCGTTGACACCATCCCCTGCCATCGCTGCAATCCGCCCTTCCGCTTGCAGCCTCTTGATCACCGCTCCCTTCTGCTCGGGCAACACCTCGGCCTGAATTTCATCAATACCCAGCTTTTTCGCGACCGCCTCAGCCGTTGTGCGATTGTCCCCCGTCAGCATGACGATCCTTATTCCCTCCTCTTGGAGCATTCGGATCGCTTGGGGTGCAGATGGCTTGACTGGATCAGCGACGCCCAGTAACCCGGCGACGACTCCGTCAACGACTACATACATCACCGTTTGTCCGTCTTGTCGGAGCGCTTCCGCCTGGTCCCACAACTCGCCGGCTTCGATATTCAGCTCCTCCAATAGTTTGGCATTGCCGAGTGCAACGCGCTTGCCATCCACCACACCCACGACACCTTTCCCCGTGATCGAGCGAAACTCTCGAGCCGCGGCGAGCTCCACGCCCCTTTCTTCCGCACCCTTTAGAATCGCCGCGGCCAACGGATGTTCGCTGCCCCGCTCGAGACTGGCTGCAAGGCACAGGATCTCGCGCTCGTCTCGTCCAGGCACCGGAAGCACGGACACCACGCTAGGTTTGCCCTCGGTCAAGGTTCCCGTCTTGTCGACCACCAACGTGTCTATCTTTTCCAGAACCTCCAAAGCTTCGGCATTCTTGATCAGCACTCCGGCAGCGGCGCCGCGCCCTGTACCGACCATGATCGACATTGGCGTAGCCAGGCCTAGCGCGCATGGACAGGCGATGATCAATACGGCTACGGCATTGAGCAGTCCGTAAGCCATTGCAGGCTCCGGTCCGAACAAGGCCCAGACGATGAACGTGACCACCGCGATCAGCACTACTGCTGGAACAAAATAGCCGGCCACAATGTCTGCCAACTTCTGGATCGGCGCGCGGCTGCGCTGCGCTTCCGCAACCATGCGGACAATTTGCGCCAGCAGCGTGTCGCTGCCGACGCGCTCCGCCCGCATTACAAAGCTTCCGGTGCCGTTCACCGTCCCTCCCGTCACGCGGCTATTCTCCGTTTTTTCTACGGGAATCGGTTCGCCCGTGATCATCGACTCGTCCACCGAAGTCGCGCCTTCCAGAACTATTCCGTCCACGGGAACCTTTTCTCCCGGCCGAACCCGGAGGCGATCTCCGGGTTTAACCTGTTCGAGAGGTATGTCCGCTTCCGTGCCATCATCGCGCACCAGACGTGCCGTCTTGGGTGCGAGCCCCAACAAAGCTTTGATCGCTCGGCTGGTCTTGCTGCGAGCGCGCAGCTCCAACACCTGGCCCAGCAGCACCAAGGTGGTAATCACCGCAGCGGCGTCGAAGTAAACGCTCACCTCGCCGCCGTGACCATGAAACGATTGGGGGAAAGCTTTTGGGAAAAGCGTTGCGGCGAGACTATAGACGTAGGCAGTGCCAACACCGATGGCGATGAGAGTAAACATATTGAGACTGCGGTTGACGATGGAAGCCCAGCCGCGCTGGAAGAACGGCCATCCACACCAGAGCACCACCGGGGTGGCAAGAACGAGTTGGAGCCAGTTCAGCGCGTGAGGAGAAAAACTGCGCTGAATCGGCTGTCCCGGAATCAAATCGGACATGGCGAGAAAAACAATCGGCGCGCTCAACCCGACGCCGATCCAAAGGCGCCGCGTCATATCGACAAGCTCGGGATTGGCTTCTTCCTCCAAGGTTACGGTTCTGGGCTCGAGCGCCATGCCGCATATTGGGCACGATCCTGGCTCCTGGCGGACGATGTTGGGATGCATGGGACAGACGTACTCTGTTTTGACCGATGGCGCGGCTGGGGCTGCCGGCTCCAAAGCCATGCCGCACTTGGGGCAAGCGCCCGGCTTGGACTCGCGCACCTCGGGATCCATAGGACAGACATAGATTCCATTCTCTGGTTTCTGAGACCCGGGGGCCGCGTGTACGTGGCCGGCATGAGCATGCATCTGGGCTTTTAGAAAATTCTCAGGGGCTTCCTTGAACTTTGCCATGCAGTGATGGCTGCAAAAAAAATAGGTTTGGCCGTTGTACTCGTGCTTTCCCGCAGCCGTGTCCGGCTCGACATTCATGCCGCAGACAGGATCAATCATATTTTTAGCTACCCTAAAATCCCAGGTCGAGAAATTTTCAATCAATACTGAAGCTCGGTAGTCGCTAACCAACCGTCTGAAGCAAAATAGGCATTAGCGGTTCAATGACCATCGTGGTGACCCTGATTTCCAGCCGCTTGGTATCCTCTAAGCGCGTCATAAAGACTGAGCTGATTTGCTGTTAGCAATAATCTTTCGGCAAGGTGCGCCTGCAAATGTACCGCCCGAATTTTTCCGTGAAGGAGTGAAATTTCCATTACAAGCTGGCCTAGCTCAAGGTCCGAAATGTTCGCTTCCGCAAAGCGCGAATCCAATACCCGCTCCTTCTCGACAAGCTGTTTGCCAAGGTTGACTGCCTTCAAATTCATGTCCTCAAAGACTGCCTGCGTTTTTCGACGCTGTTCCTCTGAAAGCTGCAACTGATCCGCTAACTCCAGGACATGCTTGGGACCGGGATAATGATTTAGTTCTGCGGCTTTGGCGAATCCCATTCCGTCTCCTGAAAGGTAGCCAGTGATTTCGTCTTTTGAGACCGCTTTGATCTCACGCGTCTCCTGTCCAGAGTAAGGTGATAACGCTTCACCCGCCCACGCGGCTGGGGTATAGAGACAAATTGTCGCTACCAAAAACCATTTGCACCTCATAAAGTTTACCTCCTTAGAGTTGCCTCACTATAATAGACATGTCGTTGATAACAAAGCAGTCCCGTTCCTAAAATCACCAAAGCGCAAGCGGGCTTCTTCGGCTATCGCGTTGAGATTAATCACCGACTCAGCGAAATATTCCAGCGGATGCAACGGACCTCAGCTCCGGGCCGTAGTCCATTCCGACAAAGTTTTCGCCGCGCACTTCATGGCAGAAGTAGCGTTCATATTTTACCAAACCTCGCGACCTTTAACCGGATCCCCTTTCGGCATGCCAAATCGCCATCCCGCGGGATGATGCGTCTCTACTTCCCCTGGATGAACGCCTTTCGCCGGCGTCATCACGGCTGAAGTAACGACAATTGAAACAATTGCGAATATCGGCCGACGCCTCTTCCGAGTCATAAGCGTGTCGCCTCCCAACTTGGGAAACTGATTTTTGATTTGAACAAACTTCCGCCTTGTTCAGGCGGAGGAGCGGGAGAGGAAATGAAGGCTAGATTCTAAAAACGGACAGAAACAAATGGGGCGAGAGACCCATGAGAAAGGGATACGGGGGAAACCTTTCCACGTGATGCGTGGAATCGCTTTGAACACTCAAAGAAAATTTGCTCTTTGGACAGATCCGAGTGTGAAGCCAACTTATATATCCCAACTTCCTCGTCAACTCTTCTTTGAGCACTTGATGACAACAACCGGCTAGTCAACCTGAATAAGCGAACAAACCTTGTTTCCGTGATCCCTGCCAGCTTTACGCCGCACTAATGTACGCAACTCATTTCGAAGCGACTGTAGCTCCCGGATCTTATCATCGATGTCACACAAGTGGTCGCGGGCCAGCTCCTTCACTTGGTCGCAGGGCCGCTGATCCATATCTGTTTCCCTTCTATAAAACGACCCCTCGGATTTTTGCTTCAATCACACTAAAAACGCCAAAGAAAGTACGCCACGCCGTGACGATGTTTAAACCGGCTTCCCGCGCGATTTCAAGCGGCTCCCTATTCCAATGACAACCGAGCAGATTTGCAAAGCTATCTTCCCGGCGGTCTTGCCAACGGCCCAGCCATTCACGGTTACTCCGGCCGTGCTCAAGCAAAAGAACTCGACCGGTCGGCTTACAAACGCGCGCCATCTCTTGTAGCGCAAGCACCGGATTCGGGAAGGTGCACGTCGTAAGAGAAGAGAGTACCGTGTCAAAACTCTTACCACAAAAAGGAAGAGCCTGAGCGTCCGTCAGCAAGAAGTCAACGTTCATGGATAATTTCTCTGCTCGTTTTCGAGCGACGTTCAGCATCTCACCGCTGATATCCACGGCGACGATCCGACACTCTCGAGGATAATAGCGCAGGTTTTTACCTGTTCCGACCGCAACCTCCAGGACGTTCCCTGAGGCTCGCCGCAACAATTGATGTCGAAGTCTACTCACTCCCAACAGATCAGGAACGCCCTCGACCCAATCGTACCAGCGGGCAAATTGATCGTACTTGTCAGCTATCTCGCGTGATTCAAACTGTACCGACATGATCTACTCTTTCTTCCGTTGTTTCGGCCAGTAGTTGAATAACACCGGACTTCCCGTAGCGGAATGAATGCAGATCGGCAAGTCCAATCGGCTTGCCGCATCGTAGAGCGGAAAGAAGTGGGAATCGCTCAGCAGGCGATCGCGTTCCGATCCGCGGAGAAAAATATCAACCGCGCCGTTCTCCTTCGCGAGCTTGGCTTCACCATAAACTAACACTCTTACCAATCTCACGGAGAAGCAAACGGGTTGCGGATCCTAAGTTGACGGTCTATGACCTGCCCATCCTGGAGATCTTCGGAATACAGAATTTTGCATCCAGCGCTTAACGCGGAG
>Ga0209690_1002512_pt1 | contig 10427 bp, 9 predicted proteins | sample GraSoiAngelo_150_FD_186164 | JGI IMG/M metagenome (GOLD analysis project Ga0209690, IMG submission 186164) | Grasslands soil microbial communities from the Angelo Coastal Reserve, California, USA - 14_1009_09_40cm (SPAdes) (version 2) | ecosystem: Environmental > Terrestrial > Soil > Grasslands ...
CGTGATCGCACGGCTGGACTTGATCGCCGTGCATGCCGACGCCGCCGCGCGCCACGCGCTCATCCACCGGCTGGGCCACGCGCCCGGCGTGACCGAGATCGGTGGCAAAACCGGAGCGATCACGCTGCGCTTCGCGTCCGGAACCGTGGTCGACGTCCTGCTCACCACGCCGGAGCGGTTCGGGCTCGACTGGATACGGGCGACCGGATCCGCCGCCCATGTGGCCGCGCTCGAGGCCCGGGCGCGCACCGTGGGGGGCTCGCTCGAGGGGTCGTTCCCCGACGAAGCGCGGGTGTACCGCGCGCTCGGCCTCGCGTGGGTGCCGCCTGAGCTTCGTGAGGCGGATGGCGAGCTCGAGGCCGCGGCCGCCGGCCGGTTGCCGCACCTCGTCGAGCAGACCGACTTACGCGGATTCCTGCACTGCCATTCGCACTTTTCGGATGGGACCGTCACGATCGCCGAGTGGGCCTCGTCCTGCCGTGCCGCGGGATACGGGTGGGTGGGCATCACCGATCATTCCCAGTCGTCCGCCTATTCCGGCGGCCTCCGGGCCGAGGATGTCGGGCAACAGCACGCCGAGATCGACGCGGTGAACGCCGGGGCGACGGGGATTCTCGTGCTGAAGGGCGTGGAGGCCGACATCCTCGCCGACGGGAGCCTCGACTACGGCCCCGACGTGCTCGATCGGTTCGACTTCGTGATCGGCTCGATCCACTCGCGCTTCGGCATGTCGGAGGAAGAGATGACCCGGCGCGTCCTTACCGCCATGGAGGATCCCCGTCTCACCATCCTGGGCCACCCGACCGGGCGCCTGCTCCTGCAGCGCGAGCCCTATGCGATCGATCTCGAGCGTGTGCTCCAGACCGCGGCCGACCGAGGCATTGCGGTGGAAGTGAACGCCGATCCACACCGCCTGGATCTCGACTGGCGCATGGTGCGGCGGGCGCGTGATTTGGGTGTGACCATCTCGATCGGAGCGGACGCCCACTCGACGGCCGGGATCACGAACGTCGCGATCGGGCTCGGGATCGCCCGGAAGGGCTGGCTCGAGCCCTCCGGGGTGCTGAACACGCGGGACGCCGACGGATTCCTCGCGTTCGCCCGGCAACGCCGCACGGTGGCGGCCTGATTGGCGACGCGGACCAAGGCTCGGAGGCTGCGCGAGACACCCGCCGCGCTCCGCGCACGCGTTCGCAAGATCCTCGCGCGGCTGGAGCGGGAGTATCCTGACGCTACGTGCGCCCTGCACCACCGGAGCGCGCTCGACCTGCTCGTTGCGACCATCCTGTCCGCGCAGTCGACCGACGCGCGCGTGAACATGGTCACCCCGGCCCTGTTCGCGAAGTACAAGACCGCGGCGGACTTCGGGAGTGCCGATCCCCACGTGCTCGAGCAGGAGATCCACAGCACCGGGTTCTTCCGGAACAAGACAAAGTCGATTATCGGCATGGCGCAGGCCCTGGTCGAACGCCACGGCGGCGAGGTGCCCGCTACCATGGAACAGCTGGTCGAGCTTCCGGGCGTCGGTCGAAAGACCGCGAACGTGGTCCTCGGCACATGGTTCCGGAAGAACGAAGGAGTGGTGGTGGATACCCACGTCCAGCGGCTCGCAACGCTCCTCGGCCTCACAAAAGAGACAGATCCCGTGAAGATCGAGCGCGACCTGATGGCGGTCGTGCCGCGCGACAAGTGGACCTGGTTCTCTCACACCCTGATCCTCCACGGGCGCAGCGTGTGCATCGCGCGGCGGCCGAAATGCGAGATATGCGTGGTGAATCGACTGTGCCCGAGTTCGCGAGTGTGAAGAGAACGGGAGCAGGGAGCGGGGAGCGGTACCCTTCCTGCACCGTACGGAACCGCTCCCCGCTCCCCGCTCCCGGGAACACCCGATGACGGCACATCTGCCTCCGATCGACCGAGAGCAGTTAGTCGCGACCCGCCGCGATCTCCACGCCCATCCTGAGCTGGGCTTCGAGGAGCGCCGCACCAGCGCGCTCGTGGCGGAGCGGCTCGGCAAACTGGGCTACTCGGTGCAAACCGGCGTCGGGAAGACCGGCGTGGTGGGGCTGCGCGATGGTGCCTCCAAGGGCAAGTCGCGCTGCGTGCTGATCCGCGCCGACATGGACGCCCTGCCCGTCGAGGAAGCGAACGACGTCCCGTACCGCTCGCAGCACCCGGGCAAGATGCACGCGTGCGGACACGACGGGCATGTCGCCATCGGGCTCGAGGTGGCGCGTCGGTTGCACGCTGCCTTTCTCACGGGCGGCATAAAGTTCGCGTTCCAGCCCGCCGAGGAGATCTCGAACGGAGCCGAGGCGATGATCGCCGCCGGCGTGCTCGAAGGGCCCACCGTCGATGCCGCGTTCGGGATCCATTTGTGGAATGACCTGCCGGTCGGCACTATCGCGCTCATGGCCGGACCGGTGATGGCGTCCGTAGACGAGTTCGACATCGCCGTCGTCGGGAAGGGCGGCCACGCGGCCGCCCCACATCAGGCGATCGACCCCGTGCTGATCGCGGCGCACGTGGTGACCGGCCTGCAAGGCCTCATTTCCCGCCGCCGCAATCCGTTCGAGGAGGGTGTGGTCTCGGTGACCCAGGTGAACGCGGGGCACGCGTTCAACGTCATCCCCGGCCGCGCCGACTTGCGCGGCACCGTGCGGACATTCGGCGGCAAATTCTATGACGAGGCGCCGCGGCTCCTGGAAGAGACCGCCCAGGGAATCGCACGCGCGTTCGGGGCCACCGCGGAGGTGCGGTATCGCCGGATGTCCAAACCGCTCGTCAACGACGCGGGGATGACCGCTCTCATGCGAGACGCGGCACGCGACATCGTCGGCGCCGAGCGGCTGGTCGACGGCGTCCGCACCATGGGCGGGGAGGACATGTCCTTCTTCCTTGCCAGGGTACCGGGCGCGTTCGCCTTCGTCGGGTCGGCCCGGCCCGACGGGAAGGCGTCGCCCCACCACAGCCCGACGTTCGACATCGACGAGGAGAGCCTCGCGATCGGGGCGGACCTGCTCTCGCGGACGGTGGTGCGGTATCTGGAAACGGCCCCGGAAGGGCGCGAGTAAACTCGCGGCTCGGCGTCTGTCAGTACACTGACGCCGCTTTCAGCGGCAGTGCCGAGCCGCGGCTTCAGCCGCGACCATATGGGGTACATTTCCGTCAGTCATGCCGAACCTCCTCGCGTCCGAACCCTCCGCCTATCTCAAGTCCGCCGCTCACCAGCCGGTGCAGTGGCACCCCTGGGGCGACCCCGCGTTCGCGCGGGCCCGGGCGGAAGACAAGCCGATCCTGCTCGACATCGGCGCCGTGTGGTGCCACTGGTGCCACGTGATGGACGGCGAATCGTACGAGGATCCGGAGGTTGCCGAGCTCCTGAACCGGGACTTCGTGTGCATCAAGGTCGATCGCGACGAGCGGCCCGACGTGGATGCGCGCTATCAGCGCGCCGTGCAGGCGCTGACGGGTCAGGGCGGCTGGCCGCTCACGGCGTTCCTGACGCCCGAGGGCGAGGTCTTCTTCGGCGGCACGTACTTCCCACCGGAGGAGAATCACTACGGCCGGCCCGGGTTCGTTTCGGTGCTCAAGCAGGTCGCGGGGATCTATCGGCAGCAGCGAGAGAAGGTCAGGGAGAACGCCATCGCCATCCGCCGACACATGGCGGAGGCATTGGACGAGACGAAGGGCGGGGAGATCACACCGGACGTCCTCGAACGCGCGGCGGCCGAGATGGCGCGCCTGTTCGACATCCGCCACGGCGGCTTCGGGACCGCTCCCAAGTTCCCGCACCCCGCGGCCACTCGCTTCCTCCTCGCGCGGTGGTACGACGCGGGGGCGGGGGCGGGGGCGGGGGCCGACTGGATGCGCCAGGTGGTGGAGCAGACCCTGACCGGCATGGCCAAGGGCGGGATCCGCGACCACGTGGGTGGCGGGTTCCACCGGTACTCCGTGGACGAGCGCTGGATCGTCCCGCACTTCGAGAAGATGGCGTACGACAACTCGGAGCTGCTGCACGCGTACCTGGACGGCTACGCGGCCCTCGGGAATCCGCTCTGCAAGGACGTCGCCCAGGGCATCGTCGGCTGGGTGCAGGAGGTGTTGTCCGAGAGCGAACATGGCGCCTTTTACACGTCGCAGGATGCGGACGTGCAGTTCGGCGATGACGGAGACTACTGGACCTGGACGCCCAACGAGATGAAGGCGGTGCTGTCGGAGCGGGAGTTCGACGTCGTGCGGCGCGTGTTCGACGTCGAAGTGCCCGGCGAGATGCACCACGATCACGAAAAGAACGTGCTGTGGTGGAGGCGCGACCCGGCCGGCGACGACGAATGGCCGCTGCTCAAGGATGCCCTCGCGAAGCTCAAGGCCGCGCGCGATCGGCGAAAGGCTCCCTATGTGGACACGACGCCGTACGTCAACTGGAACGGGATGATGGCCTCCGCGTTTTGGCACGCGGGCGCCGTCCTCGACCGCCCGGAGTGCAACGCCCTCGCGCTCAAAGTGCTGTCCCGGATCTGGGCGGAGGCGTGGGACGACGCCGGGGGGATGAGCCACGTCATCGGGCGTGCGGAGCCGCGCGGGCTGCTCGAGGACAATGTCCAGGCGGCGGCGGCGTTCCTTGACGCCTATGAGGCCACGGGAGACGAGGTCTGGCGCACCAGGGCGACGGAGGTGATGCAGTACTGCGGCCGCGCCCACTGGGACGACGAGAAAGGCGGTTTCTTCGACGTGGTGCGCGGTCGCGGTGGTGCGGCCTATCTCGCCACGCCCGCGAAACCGATCCAGGACGCCCCCACGCCATCCGGGAACGGCGTCGCGGCACTGGTATTGGCCCGCCTCTGGGCGCTCACCGACGACGCAGACTGGCGCGGCCGGCTCGACCGCCAGCTCCGGACGTTCGGCGGGGTCGCGGGGCAGCTCGCCCTGTACGGTGCCACGCTGCTGCAAGCGGTGGATTGGGCGGTGAATCCCGTGACCAGGATCGAGGTGTCCGGTCCCAGCGGCAAGGGGGCGGCCTGCGACATGCATCTCGTCGCCCTGCAAGCGTACCGGCCGCGGAAGGTCGTGATCCGCAGGATCGCCGAGCGACCGGCCGCCACGGTCTGTCTCGGCACGACCTGCTCGCTCCCCGTCGCCACGCCCGAGGCGCTGGGCAAGCTGCTCTCGTGAAGCGCCGCGTCCTCGGACGCACGGGACTCGCCGTGAGCCCGATCGGCTTCGGCGCCTGGGCCATCGGCGGCAACCGGTTCGGCAACTCCTACGGCGCAACCGACGACGCCGAATCGCGGCGCGCCGTGCGTCGCGCGTATGACCTGGGATGCAACTTCTTCGACACGGCCGACGTGTACGGGCACGGCCATTCCGAAGAGATCCTGGGCGAGTCGCTCGAGGGCATCCGGCAGGACGTGATCGTCGCGACCAAGGTCGGGGGCAACTTCTACAATCGCGACGTGAATCCCCTGCTCCTTCCCCGCTTGACCGAAGCGCTCGGCCGGCCGCTCGCGCAGGTCGCATCCGACGCCCCGCTCCCGGTGACACACGATGCGAACTTCTCCCCCGCGTATGTCCGCTTCGCGGTGGAGCGATCGCTCGGCCGGTTGCGCACCGATTACATCGATGTGCTGCAGCTCCACAATCCCGCGCTCGGCCTGACCGCGAATCCCGAGACCTACGGTGTGCTGGAGGACCTGAAGGAGGAGGGAAAGATCCGGAGCTACGGCGTGTCGGTACATACGCCGGAGGAGGGCCTCGCCGCCGTCGAGGTCACGCGACCCGACACGATCCAGATCGCGTACAACGTCGTCCGCCGCGAAGCGGAAGATCGTTTCCTCCCGGCGGCGCGCGCCGCCAACATCGGGATCATCGCGCGCGAGCCGCTCGCCAACGGCTTGCTCGCCGGTAAGTACGGCCCCGACAGCGCGTGGGAGGAGGGCGACATCCGTGCCCGCATGCCGCGTCCCTACCTGACCCAGATCGCGGCGCTGGGGGAGCGCGTCAAGGAGCTCGCCGATCAAGCGGGCGTCACCGCCGCTCAGCTCGCCTTACGCTTCGTACTGGACAACGAGTCGGTCTCGGTGGTGATTGTGGGAATGAAGACCGTGGCGCAAGTGGAAGAAAACCTCTCACTGGAGCGATGATGCCCAACAAGCAGGCCGTATTCGAGACCGCCAAGGGCCGGATCGATGTTGAGCTCTTCGCCGACGAAGTGCCCAACACCGTAGCCAACTTCGAAAAGCTCGCCAATTCCGGCTTCTACGACGGCACCAAGTTTCACCGCGTGATCGCCAACTTTATGATCCAGGGAGGCGATCCCTACTCGAAGAGCGGCAAGGGTCCGGTCGGCACCGGCGGCCCGGGCTATACCATCAAGTGCGAGACCGAAAAGAACGTACACAAGCATGTGGCGGGCACGCTGTCCATGGCCCACGCGGGAAAGAACACCGGCGGCAGCCAGTTCTTCATTTGCCACTCACCGCAGCCGCATCTTGACCGCGTCCACACCGTTTTCGGACAGGTCACGAAGGGAATGGACGTGGTGAACAAGATTGCGCAGAACGACGAAGTAAAATCGATTCGGGTTCACTAGCCAGGAAAGGAAGCAGATATGAGCAGTACACCGTGCGGCCTCCTCGTCGCCACGCTCCTTGCGCCCGCCATGCTCTCCGGTCAGACCGGGCAATTCGTGGTCCGGTTGGGGCGCGACACCCTCGCCATCGAGCAGTACACGCGAACGGCCGACCGGCTCCAGGGAGAGCAGGTCATCAGGACCCCGCGTACGGTCCATCGCATCTACACGGTGACGTTCGCTACCGGGGGCGGGGTGCAACGGTTCGAGCTCGTCACGCACAACGTCTCGGGGGCACCCGGCCCCGCCGAAACCCGGGCCACCGCGACGTTCCTAGGCGACTCCGCGGTCGCCACCGTGCCCCGCGGCGACTCGACGCGGACCGTCCGCGCGAAGGTAGGCCCCGGGGCGCTTCCCTACCTCGGCCAGGCGTTCGGACTGGTGGAGGAAGTCACGCGCCGTGCCCGCGCCGCCGGCGGCGATCGCTACACCACCGCCATGTTGCCGTTGGGCGACACCGAGCCCATGCCGGTGACGATCACGCGTCGCGGTAGCGACTCCTTGACCATGATGCTGGACGGCATCGGCCCGCTGCGTGCTCGCGTCGACGAGCGAGGCACGCTGCTCGGAGCTTCCGGAATCGGAAGCACGGCACAGATCATCGTCGAGCGCGTACAGGGGATCGACTTCAGCACCATCGGCAAGTCCTTCGCGTCCCGCTCGCTCGGCACCCTGTCGCCCGCCGATTCGGTCCGGGCGAACGTGGCGGGAGCGGCGCTTTCAGTGCGCTACAGCCGGCCATCCGCGCGGGGACGTGTCATCTTCGGAAACGTCGTGCCGTGGGACCAGGTGTGGCGCACCGGTGCGAACGAGGCGACGGTGTTCGAGACCAGCTCCGACCTCGTCGTGGGCGGGACGACCCTCCCCGCCGGGAAGTACACCCTGTGGACCATTCCAGGGCGTGCCGCCTGGAAGCTCATCATCAACCGGAACACAGGTCAGTGGGGGACCGCGTACGACGCCAAGTACGATTTCGCCCGACTCGACATGAAGGTAGAGGCGCTGGCGCAGCCGGTCGAGCAGTTCACCATCGCGATCGACCCGCAGGGGTCGGGCGGCGTTCTGAAGCTCGAGTGGGAGCGGACCCGCGCGTCGATCCCGTTCTCCCGAAAGTAGCGTGCATCTCGACTTCGCCGTGATCGCCGACTACGCGCTCGTCGATCAGGCGGGCAAGCTGTCCGTGCTCGGCATCTTCCAGCACGTCTGGGTGCAGCAGTTCCCCGCGATGCACCCACGGCTCCACCTCGTGCTGCGCCTCAAGGGCAAGCGTACCGAGATCGGCGAGCACCAGGTGCAGATCCGGCTTCTGGACGAGCAAGACGTCGAAGTGCTGGGGGGGAACGGCGCGGTGAATTTCGCGGAGCCGCCCGCGGGCGTGATCGACATCGAGGCCGGTGCGATTCTGGTCTTTGACGTACCGCTCCCGCACGCCGGGGCGTACCGCTTCGAGATTACGGTGGACGGTGACACGAAAGCCGCGGTGCCGTTGACGGCGAGCCAGCTCCCGCAACAGCCGCAGGGCGGTCACTGACATGAGGTGGCGCGGCATCGTCCCGCTCGCGGCGCTGCTCGTCGCCGCCGGCTGCGGCGAGACCCCGACCGCCCCGACCCCTCCCGTCCGCGTCGATCTCTCGCAGGCGTGGGTGCGGGCGAGCCCGAGCGAGGTGGGCATGAGCGCGAGTGGCCTGCTCGCCGCCTCCGGCGACGCCGCCGCGATCCCCCGCTTCAGGAGCCTCCTCGTCGCACGCCATGGCCGGCTCGTCGCGGAGTATTACTTCGGCGGCGTCGACTCCACTACGCTCTTCGACGTCCGCTCGGTGACGAAGAGCGTTCTGTCCGCCTTGATCGGTACCGCGTTGCGTGACGGCGTGCTGCCCGGAACCGGGGCGACGATCGCCCCCTACCTCGCGTCATCGGATACACTCGATCCCGCCGACAGCGCCGTGACGCTCCATGACCTCCTGACGATGACGTCGGGCTACCAGTGGAGTGAGGAGACCGGCCCCGACTACAACCTGTGGATCGTCGCCGACGATCACGTGCAGTACCTGCTCGATCGCCCTCACGCCACGGGGCCCGGCGTCAATTTCACGTATAACTCCGCGGCGGTGCACACGCTCGGCGTGGTGCTCCAGGACGCCGCCGCCACGCCGCTGCCAGCGTACGCCTCGGACCACCTGTTCCACGCGCTCGGCGTGGACACCGTGGTGTGGGAGGAGCTCGACCGCGGCACCGTGAACGGCGGCTCGGGGATCGCCCTCCGCGCGCGGGACCTCCTGAAGCTCGGCCAGCTGTATCTGCAAGGCGGCTGGTCGGGAAACGCGAGCGTCGTGCCTCAGAGCTGGGTGGACTCGGTGACGCGGCCGCACTTCTCCTGGCGCATAACCGTCGGCGCGCAGCGCAACGTCACGTACGGCATGCTCTGGTGGGTGTCGGATGGCAGCCCGGCGGCGTTCTTCGCCTGGGGGTACGGCGGGCAGTTTGTGTACGTCGTGCCGACCCGTGATCTGGTCGCGGTAGCCACGACGGAGTGGCGCGCCCTGACGGAGACCACGCCCGAAGCGCTCGCCGCGTCCGTGCTGGGCGTGATCGTGGGGGACGTGGTCCCGGCAGCGCGGTAGGACCACCGCGGTCAGCCCCGCTGAATCTCGAGCGGCAACCCCGCGTCCATCAGTGACAGGCCGCCGTCTACGGCGATCGTCTGGCCCGTGATCCACCCGGCTTCCTTCGAGCACAGGAGCGACACGGCGTTCCCGATATCGGCCGGCGTGCCGAGTCGGCCCATCGGTGTCCATCCTCCCTGGTGCCACTTCCGGATCATGTCTTGCGCGGCGTCCGGCAGCGTATTCAACACGCTGTCCTCGATCCAGCCGGGGCTGAGGGCGTTCACCGTGATGCCCCGTTTCGCGAGCGCTGCGGCAAAGTAGCGACACAACGACTCCATCGCGCTCTTGGCCGCGCCCATGCCCACCCACGGCTGCCAGCTGCCGGTGCGCCCGCCGGGCGCATAGGTGATGGCGATGATCCGGCCGCCATCCCCCATCAGGGGGACTGCCGCACGGACGGACAGCAGGAACGCTTTCGCCTGGGAGTTCATGGCGCAGTCCCACTGTTCCACGGTGATGCTCATCGGTCCTTGGTAGAACTCGGGAACGTCGGGCCGTGCATTGCTCACGAAGATCTCGAGCGTACCGAACTCCCCCTTCACCCGCGCGAGCATGCGGGTGATGTCGTCGGGGCGGCACACATCAGCCTGGACGATGAATCCATCGGCCCCGCGCTGCTGGACCTTGGCGAGCGTGTCTTTAGCAGCCGATTCGTTCTTGCGATAGTTGATCGCCACCTCCACGCCCTGTTCCGCCAGCTTGAGCGCGATGCCGCGGCCGATGCCCCGCGAGCTTCCTGTCACCAGGGCATGCTTCCCGTCGTGCGCCATAGCGACCTCCCATCGTCAGAATGAGTAGAACTCGATCCCCGCGGCGCGCCAGTCGGCTCCGTAGAGCACGGTCGCGAGTGAGTTTGGTGCGGGGCCGAGTCCGTTGGCGTAGCAAATGCGCGTAATCTGGGTCCCGAGGCGGGACATACCGCGACCGTCGACGTCGTCGCAGCCCACGAACGTCCAGGCCGTGGCGCCTTTGAGCCGTCGCGCGACGCGCTCGCGCATGTCAGGGGAGATGAACCCCGCGAGGCCTGGCGCGAGGCGGGCCGACGCCGATCCGGCCGCGACGTCCCGCAGCAGCTGGTCGATTGCCTCCGGCGGCTTGGCGCTCGACGGCGCCGCTGGCCACAAGTGCGG
>Ga0209690_1002516_pt1 | contig 10424 bp, 10 predicted proteins | sample GraSoiAngelo_150_FD_186164 | JGI IMG/M metagenome (GOLD analysis project Ga0209690, IMG submission 186164) | Grasslands soil microbial communities from the Angelo Coastal Reserve, California, USA - 14_1009_09_40cm (SPAdes) (version 2) | ecosystem: Environmental > Terrestrial > Soil > Grasslands ...
GATACTCCATGTACCCGTGACTGAACTCCGGCGCGCGTTCGCCGAATTGCCCGGTGTGAGCGAGCCCATCGTAAAAGCATTGATCATGCGTCGCAAGCGACTGCGACGCGATCGGGAATTTGCCGGATTGCGCGTTCTCGCGGCAAGCGGCACACGCGAAGGGCATCAGCTTGATGATTTCCTCGACAAAAATCGTATCCCGCATCGGCTCGTCGAATTTGAGAGCGAGCAGGGACAGGCATTGAGCAAACGTCTGCACTTAAGCAGTCGCGATTTGCCCGCGCTGATTACGGCGGCCGGCGTTCCTTTGCGAAGACCTTCGTTGCGCGAAGTCGCGCAAGTGGCCGGTTTGCTTCGTCCGCTCGCGTTCGAGAACGAAAACGAAATTATGTCAGACCTGACGATCGTCGGTGCAGGTCCGGCCGGCCTTGCCGCGGCCGTTTACGCCGCCTCCGAGGGATTGCACACCGTCGTTCTGGAAAGTTACGCTCCAGGCGGCCAGGCTGGTTCCTCCTCTCTGATCGAAAACTTTTTTGGTTTCCCGACCGGGGTCAGTGGCGGCGATTTGACGTGGCTCGCGCAGCTTCAGGCGTATCGGTTCGGTGCGAAATTTTCCACACCAGCGCAAGCGCTCTCGCTTCAGTACGATGCCGCCGACGAATACCGTGCCTGTCTTCAAGTTGAAGGTTGCTCAGCCGTGCTTCGGGCAAAAAGCGTCCTGATCGCGACCGGCGCGGATTACCGCCGGCTGGATGCGGAGGGACGCGAACAATTTGAGAATATGGGCGTTTACTACGCTGCGACGGCAATGGAAGGTCAGATTTGCCGCGGCGAAACTGTCATCGTCGCCGGTAGCGGCAATTCAGCGGGCCAGGCCGCGATGTTTCTTTCCGATGGCGCCGCCAAAGTGTTGCTCGTCATCCGTGGAGACGATCTCTCTAAAATGTCGAGCTATCTTTCGCGACGAGTGGAAGCACAAAAGAACATCGAGATTCTTTATCACACCCAAATTCGAAAAATGTTTGGGAACAAAATGCTCGAAGAAGCCGAGCTGGAAAATACAAAGACGGGCGAGCGGCGCGTTGTGCGGACGCGCGCTGTTTTTTCGATGATCGGCGCTAACCCGTGCACCGAGTGGCTCCCACTCGAGATCGAGCGCGACGACAAAGGATTCATCAAGACAGGATCGGCCGTGGCGAGCGCGCCGGCTTGGAAAGAGAACAAACGCCAACCGGGCCCGCTCGAGACCAGCCTTCCCAACATTTTTGCTGCCGGCGATGTCCGTTCCGGTTCGGTCAAACGTTGTGCTGCTGCTGTCGGCGAAGGCGGCATGGCCGTCGCCGGCGTGCAAATCGCCCTCGCCGCGTTAGCCGATCGCAGTTAAACCACTCCGGATTCACAGAAACTTAATCAGCGCGTCAGTCGTTTCTTTCGGTCGCTCCTCGAGGATCCAGTGACCAGTGTTGGGCAGCACGACAACAGTGACGTTATCAGCGACCAGCTTCACCTGCGCCGCAAGCTCATTGCCTAACAACTTTTCGCCGCCAATCGACAGGACCGGCATCGTCAGTTTTGTTTGCGAGAGCTGCGCGAAATCTTTGGCCAGTTGCGCCCACGACGCGAAATACGCCCAGGCTGCGCGCATCCGGCGCGGCTTCGAGTACACCTCTGTGTAAGCTTTGCGATCTGCTTCCGGAATGGAGTGAGTCTTATCGGCTGCGAAGACGTTCCAGAAATATTCGAAGTAAGTCCGCTCCCGTCCTTGCACCAACTTTTCGGGATATTCGCCGTTGAATCGAAAATGCCAGACATTCGGAGCGTTGTAGATCGCTTCCCATCCGGGAACTCCGGGAAGAAACGCATCCATCACTGCGAGCTTCTCGGTCTCGTTAGGAAATTGCGCGGCATACGCATACGCCACCATCAATCCGATGTCATGCCCGACCACGCGCGCCTTTTCGATCCTCAACGAACGAACGAGCTCATGGATTTGCTTCGCAGCGCTCAGCATGTCGATCTTCTCTGGAATTGATGAATCACCGATGCCCGGCAGGTCCGGCGCTATCACGGTAAACTTTTCCGCCAGCAGCGGGATGATTGGTCGCCGCATCCGCGAAGTTTCCGCGAACCCGTGCAGCAGAATCACTGTTGGTCCGTAACCGGCGGTCAGATAATGCAGTTCGACATCGTCGATCTTCGCTGTGCGCGAATCGATCGTTGGCTCCGCGTAAACCGAGCCAATGGAAATAAAAACCGCGACGGTGACGATAAGGGCGCGCATACAATCTATCATGAGGTCCTGGTACAGACTGCCGAGTTTTTTCCGCTCCGGCTTTTCGGGCGGTCTTTCCTTGGCACGCCGTAGTCCGACGGAGGCGGCTCCTTCCGGATTTTCACTTCCTACTTCCTACTTTCTGCCTGCTACTTTCTAATTTCTTCCACAGGCCCATGAACAATAATCCGCCGCTTGCGTCCGAACGTCATTTGTTCGGTTTTTTTCTGATCCTGGCGGGCATCGCAACCGCGAGCTGGCTCATGGCGCGGCATCCGTTCTCACATCGCTTTCTCCTTTACCTGACTCTGATCGCGATGGAACTGCTGCGTGTGTGGTACGTGATCGCAGGTGCGCGCGCAAATGGCAACGGTGTGATGAATATCGTCGGTCGCGGCTGGAACACCTGGCGTGACTGCCCCCGGGATTGCCTTCTCGCCATCGGGACCATTGTGGTGGTGGCGGTAACCGCGCGCGCGCTCGTTTTTCTGCTCGGCAATTGGTTGCCAGACACTGCATTTATGTTGCCAACCAACTTCGGTGAATCAACGGGCTGGATCGTGCTCTCAATTACCGGCGGCATCTGTGAGGAAATCGCGTATCGCGGCTATCTGCAACGGCAGCTCTGGGCTTTCATTCGCTCGCTCCCCGTTGCCGTCTGCTTACAGGCCGTCGCTTTCGGCGCGGTTCATCTTTACCAGGGATGGAAACCGGTTGTCGTTATCGTAGGTATCGGATTGGTTTTGGGATCGGTCGCGGCGTGGCGCCGCAGCATTATTCCGGGAACGATTGCCCATTCCATTCTCGATATCCTTGGCGGCCTCCTCGGCAGCTAGCGTTTTCTTCTGCTCAACTTCTACTTTAGCCTTTTTACTTTGTAATTTCTTCGCGGTGTTTACACGTGAGCCCATTCGCTGCCGTTACTTCATGAAGCCCCGGACGATCTGCGCAATCTGGTCCGCTGCCGTGTCCAATGCGAAATGGCCCGCATCGAGGACGTGAACTTCGGCCTTCGGGACGTGGCGGCGATAGGCCTCCGGTTCCGAAAGCTCGAAAGACAAGTCGTATTTGCCCCAGAGGACGAGAAGCTGCGGTTGCTTCTCGCGCATCCAAGCCTGCCACTTGGGGTAAGCGTCGACGTTTGTGCGGTAGTCGTAGAAGAGGTCGCTTTGAATGTCGGCCTGGCCGGGCTGGTTGAGAAAGGCAAATTCATCGCCCCAGAGATCCGGGTCATACCGTTCCACGTTGGGATCGTTCCCGACATGGCGGGTCCGCGTCGTCGCCAGCGAGAGGAGATTTGTGCGTAGCGCGCTTTCGTTGGCAGCGCGATCGGCCCAAAAGGCCCGCCGCGTCTTCCAATTCGCCCCCAATCCTTCGTTGTGCGCGACAGCGTCCTGAACAACGAGCGCCTCGATCCGTTCCGGATGGCCTAACGCCATGCGAAAACCAACAGGGCCGCCGTAATCCTGCATGTAAAGAGTAAAACGCGAGAGCCAGAGTGCTTCGGTGAAGTGATTCATGATCTCGGCAAGGTGATCGAAGGTATACGCGAATTTTTTCGGGTCCGGCCAGTCGCTGTGTCCGAAGCCCGGGTAATCGGGGGCAACCAGATGATAGCGATCGGAAAGCCGGACAAAGAGCGGCTCGAACATTCGCGATGAGGAGGGAAGTCCGTGCAGCAGGAGAAGCGTTGACGCGTTTTTCGGGCCGGCCTCTCTATAAAAGATGGAGAGCCCGTCTATCTGTATCGTACGATAAAAAGTCGGGTGTTCCACCGGAGGTTCCTTTCCTTGGGCTTGGAAGAGCAATTGAAACGATGCGAGCATCACTCCGGTAACGAACGATACCTTAATCACAAGTATTTTTCCCTTGAAGCCCGCTCCGTTCCTCGCATCCCTGGCCTCTCAACTCTCAACCATCAACTTTCTTCTGGCCAGTCGCCCGCCACTGGCCTGCCAAGCCGTAGCCTTAGCGAAGGCTGGTCACATGTCACTCGTCTGTTCAAAAAAACCCCGTCGCTATTGCGGTCGTCACTGGCGATCAATATGATCGCGAAATGTTAAAGGCGATCCCATTTCTTGTCGTGCTGGCAGCGACTGTTTTCGCGCAAGATTCGGCCAAGGACGAAGCGCAAATCTGGAATCTCGAGAAAGCGTACTGGGAATACGTCAAAGCGAACGACCTGGAAAAGTATCGCGCGCTGTGGCACGAGGATTTCGTTGGCTGGCCGCTTGTTAGTACAGCGCCCGTGCGAAAAAGTCATATCACTGATTGGATCACGGCGAACACGTCCAAAGACGTGAAGTTGCAATCGTTCTCGATCGAGCAATTAGCGATTCGGGTAACCGGCGATATCGCGATCAATCATTATCGAATCAAAGCGAACTGGGCCAGTAGCGAGGGAGCCGAAGCCCGAACCGACGCATTGCGGATCACGCATACCTGGATCCGCACTCGCGGCACATGGCAAATCATTGGCGGTATGTCCGCACCGGTGAACGCGAACGGTCAGTAGTTAACTGCTCACCGATCACTCATCACCCGTCATTTCCGCCATTACGTCGACACTTCGAAAATGATTTGCGGCTCTCAACTCTCAACTCTCGACTGTTAACTTATGAAGTGGGTGGTTTTTCTTCGTGCGGTGAACGTCGGCAAAGCGAATCGATGCCAGCCGGCATCGATCGCTAAGGATTTGGCGAAGTTCGGCGTCATCAACATCGGCGCGGTCGGCACATTTGTTGTGCGCGAAGATGTGAGTGAATCAACACTTCGCCGCGCGCTCGCGCGAAAGCTGCCATTCAAATGCGAGATCATGATTTGTGCGGCGCGTGACATCATTAAACTTTCATCGAAGGATCCATTCTCCGAACAACCCTCGGGCCCGAACATAACCCGGTTTGTGAACGTGCTGGCCAAACGACTTCCCGCGCATCCTCCTGTTCCTCTCAGTCTGCCCTCGGACGACGACTGGCTTCTTAAGATTATTGCGATCCAGGACAGATTCGTCTTGGGCCTGTATCGCCGTCAGATGAAGGCAATCAGTTATCTCGGCAAGATCGAGAAGCTCCTTGGCGTGCCAGCCACTACGCGCAGTTGGAGCACGATCGAGAAAATCGTCAGTATTCTGGATGAGGAAAAACAAAAGGCACCGAAGGAAGCAGAGACTCCTTAACTTCGTTGACTTGGTTTTCAAAAGACAAGTTCATAATCGAATTCGTGTTCCATGTGTGCCTTTGTGCATGGATTTGTCCTCTTACTGGTTTCGTCTTTCGATAGGCTCAATCGTCACTTTTGCAGAGCCGAGTACATTCAAGGCTTCAACACCGGAATCTATTTTGCCGATGACGATGATGCCGGGATCGGGGATTTTCTCGCCGTCGTTGCGATAGTAAATCGCAACGTCAGGGCCGGGAGACCAGTAGGCGAGTTCTCCGATTTCGTATGTGTGCGTTCGCTTTCCTTCTTCCGAGATCGCTCGCGGGAGGTGACCGAATTTTTCGCGGCCGAACAGATCATTCGTTGTGAGTGTTAGCGGCAATAGAGAAACGAAATCGCGGGCAGTTTTATTGTCGGCGAGAGTGGCAGTAAGAACCTTATTGTCGATTCTTAGTCTTATCTTCATAGCGGGTGTCTGATTAGTCGTTGTGTTGTCTGCGCGGGAAGCGGTCGGACCAAGGATCGCCGCCAATGCGATGGCAATAAGAATGCGGCTCATATTGGTCCGATGTTAGTTCGTGCGGCAGTTAAACCGTTTGGCCGCCGTCCACGACTATGGCGTGGCCGACGACGAAGGAGGCTGCATCCGAACACAGCCACAGGACGGCATTGGCGATTTCTTCGGGCTGGCCCATCCTTCCGATTGGCTCCTCCGAGATCACCTTTGCGCGCCCTTTGGGCGTGCCCCCGGTGAAGCGACCCATCATCGGGGTGTCGATGTAGCCGGGACAGACGGCGTTGACGCGGATGTTCTGCGCGGCGTAGTCGAGGGCCGCCGCGCGGGTGAGGCCGATCACGCCGTGTTTCGCGGCGGTGTACGCCGGGCTGCCCTTGATGCCGATGATCCCTGCCCCCGAGGAGGTGTTCACGATCGCGCCACCTCCCTGCTTGAGCATCAGCGGGATCTCGTGCTTCATGCACAGGAAGACGCCCCGGAGGTCGATGTCGATGATCCGGTTCCATTCCTCCTCGTCGTAGTCCGCGGTCGGAGCCGGCTTCCTCGGCTCGATGCCCGCGTTATTGAAGGCGAAGTCCAGCCGCCCGAAGGCTGCGACGGTCCTCTCGAGGGCCGCCTTGACGCCCTCGGCCCGCGTCACATCGCATCTGATCGCGAGCGCGCGCCCGCCTTGTTGCCCGATCAGGCGCGCGGTTTCTTGATTGCCCTGCTCGCCAATGTCGGCAACGACCACATTTGCACCCGCGCGAGCAAAGGCCAATGCCGTCGCCCGCCCAATGCCGCTACCTGCTCCAGTGACAAATGCCACTTTTCCTCTGTAGGTTCCATTCATTTGAGTCGTCATAAAATTTTCTCCTCAGACAAAGAAGAGCTTTGATCGCGCAGCGTTCATTCATTGCACGATAGCCTTCAGCTACCATCAGCCCAGATCGACCTAAGAATGTGCATTGCACAATTAGCCTTTCATATCCATGTCCATAACGAAACGATACCTGGCTTGTTTCGCAATGACCTTCGACCAAGCGTCGTTGATTCCATCCATCGGTATCTTTGTGATCTGCGGTTTGATCTTTTGGATAGCGCAAAAATCCAGCATCTCCTGAGTCTCTCGAATGCCACCAGTATTTGATCCAGCAAGGGAAGTTCTTGATAACACCGTGGTCAGTTGGCCGTACTCGTTTGGGGTCGTGAGTTTTCCGACTCCTACACGGCAGAGAGTCGCATCTCGCTTAAGAGTCGGAATAAACTTGTCCAGGTCGTGCTGGTAAGGAATAGTATCCAAGATGAAATCAAAGGCTCTCTTGTACTTTGAGAAATCAACTCCAGGTTGATTGATAAGAACATCCTTCGCACCAAAGCGGTGCGCGTCCTTTGTCTTATCCGGAGAAGTCGTGATGACCGTTACTTGGGCACCCATTGCAGTCGCAAGCTGTACTGCCAGGTGACCCAAACCACCCAAACCAAGTACTGCTACCTTTTTTCCAGGAGCGACACTCCAATGGCGAAGCGGCGAGTAGCACGTAATACCAGCACACAACATTGGTCCCGCTTCGGAAAGGTCGATTGAATCCGGAATTCTGAGGACGAAATCTTCGTCAACGACGATGAATTTCGAATAGCCGCCTTGAGTAATGGTTCCGTCACGGTCTTTCGAGGCATAAGTCTGCGTGTTGCCGTTCTCGCAGTAGTTTTCGGCTCCCCGAAGGCACTCAGGGCAATGCCGACATGAGTTGACCATCGTCCCCACGCCAACACGTGATCCAACATCGAACTTACTTACACTCGAACCAATGGCCACAACTTCTCCGGCAATTTCATGCCCCACGATTTGCGGATACTGAATCTTGCCCCAGTCACCATGGATCGTGTGGATGTCAGAATGACAAACCCCACAATAATGGATCTTGATTGCCACGTCTTTCGGACCCAGTGCTCGACGCTGGAACTTTATGAGTTCAAGCGGACTAGTCTCCGAATATCCCGCCATCCCCTGTGTGGGATACGGTCCGTTCCCGGATCCGAGCGGAGTGGAACTGGGGCTTGCTGCTGCGGCCGGCGCTCCTGTTTCTCTGCTCTGCGCGCGGACGGTCACGCCTGACAGCAAAGGCGCGGCAAGCATTGTTGCACCCGCGGCCAGAAACTGTCGCCGACCCCACGTGCGCGGGCTGTCCTCATCTGCTGAGTTCGGATTTTGATTCTTCATTTTGATTCTTCATTTGGTTGTTGGTTATAACTTCCTAAGCTCGGAGCTTGATCATCACCTTGATTGCTTCGCGATCGTTCATCGCCCGGTAGCCGTCAGGCACGCCATCTAGACCTACAGTTCGGTCGAGAACGCGGCCCGGCTCGATGCTGCCCTCGAGCACGTCAGGCAGCAGCTCTTCGATATAGGCGCGCACAGGCGCGGGGCCGCCGCTGACGGTGATGTTACGATAGAACGCCGGCTCCGAGGCTGGCATTGCTTCGTAATGGGGGACACCGACACGGCCCACAGCGCCACCTGCACGAGCGATCCCGATCGCGGTATGCATCGCTTGATGGGTGCCGACGCATTCGAGCACCGAGTGCACGCCGAAGCCGCCGGTGAGCTGGCGCACGCGCTCGATCGCTTCCTCACCGCGCTCACTCACGACGTCCGTTGCGCCGAACGCTTTCGCGAGCGCGATCCGATCGGGATAACGGCCAAGGATGATGATCTGCTCGGCGCCGAGGCGCTTCGCGGCGATGACGCCGCACAAACCGACCGCGCCGTCGCCGATGACAGCCACTTTCTTGCCGCGATCGACTTTTGCGGCGACAGCAGCATGATGACCGGTGCCCATCACATCTGAAAGCGTGAGCAGCGACCGCATCAGCGCGTCGTCCTCGCGCACCGGCAAAACGAAGAGCGTCCCGTCTGCCAGCGGGACGCGCACGGCTTCGGACTGTGCTCCGCCTGCCTCGCCGCCAATGCCAAAGAACCCGCCGTGGACGCACGAGGTCTGTAGCCCTTCGTGGCAAAACGCGCAGGTGCCATCGGAGTAGGCGAACGGCATCACGACAAAGTCGCCCTTCTTCACCTTGCGCACGTCCGCGCCGACGTCCTCGACGACGCCGACCGCCTCGTGGCCCATGCGGCGTCCCGTATCGGTGGGCTCCAGCTCCTTATACGGCCAGAGGTCGCTGCCGCAGATGCAGGCGCGTGTGATGCGCACAAGCGCGTCGGTGGGATTGACAACGGTAGCATCGGGCACGTTCTGGACACGAACGTCGCCGGCGCGATACATAACAGTTGCACGCACGATGATCTACCTCGGGTTCGGAGCGGGTTGAGCGGAGCCCGCGATGATAAGTGTTGTTTCGATGTCCGTGCTCATATGAGCTTCGCCTAATTGGTCGCGATTAGATCATCGCTCGCGCTTAGGGAAATGCTCTCGCGATCCTGCCCAGCCTGTCGTGTTCTTGCTGGAAAATTACGCGGCGAATTAAAGCGCGCTGCGAAACTCGGTAGGTGTAACGCCCACAACGCGCCGAAAAATCTGAGCGAAATGGCTGGGACTGGTGTACCCAACGTCGAGGGCGATCTCGATGAGGCTGCGCGAGGTTTCGCGAATGAGCTGCTGTGCGCGCGTGATCCTTTGCCGCGTCACGAACTGGAGCGGCGACATCCCCGTGCTCTGCTTAAACACGCGAGAAAAATGGAACGGGCTGAGTTCGACGACCTCGGCCAATTTATCGACTGAAATCTCCTCGGCGAGTTGGTCGCGCACATAGTCCTCCACTTTGCGTAGCTGCCAAATCGGCAGGCCGCTGTAGAAATCGGGCTTCTCCGCGGCCACGTCGATGTATTTCTCAACCAGATATGAAGCGAGAAGGTGCGCGAGGTCCGCGATGCGTCTGCTCTTACCTGGCGTGCGTGCGGAGAGCATCTCAGAACACGCGAAGCATAGATGCGTGAGTGCTTCGTCACGTCCGAAGTAGTCGATCACTTCCACCTCCTCCGTCTTGCCCGGATAGGCGGCTTCCAATGCCGCAAGAAGTTGATCCACCGCAATGTGAACTTGGATAATTTCCAGCTCCTCCCCAACAGGCGAACTGAAAGCACACTCGTAAGCCGTTCTTGAGCGGGTGACAAAAATGTGGCCCGGCCCGATCTGCCGAGTCAGCCAAGCACCGCCGATCTCGCGCTCCCGGAACTCGGCCGAGCCGGCAAGGCCGCAGGAGATCAATGGCTCGGGGGTCGCTGGCACGAGGAAGCGATCGACCACGCGTGGAAGCCGATAGCGCCGCACAAATAGCCCCTTCCATTGCAAGGAGGCGCTGTCCGCCACAGGACCGCCAGCCGCATAGCGAGGGAACGCTGCGGCGGTCGTTCGCTCCGGCGTCTTCATATCTGCATCAAATCAAGCGAACACCTTATATATAAGCGGGCCGATCAAATTCTCGCATCCCCGATTCGCGATCCTATAGGCTCCGAAATATGAGGCCTCGGGCGTC
>Ga0209690_1002520_pt1 | contig 10409 bp, 9 predicted proteins | sample GraSoiAngelo_150_FD_186164 | JGI IMG/M metagenome (GOLD analysis project Ga0209690, IMG submission 186164) | Grasslands soil microbial communities from the Angelo Coastal Reserve, California, USA - 14_1009_09_40cm (SPAdes) (version 2) | ecosystem: Environmental > Terrestrial > Soil > Grasslands ...
AGTAGCCCCAGCCCGCCACGAAGCCGTGCAACGGCCCGAACGCCCGGCGCACCCAGCGGTAGATGCCACCGGCACCGGGATCGATGTCGGCGAGCTCCCGCACCGCCACCGCCGACGGCAGGAAAAACACGATCATCGCGACCAGCCACAGCACCAGGCTCGCGAGTCCGAACTGGCTCGCCGCCGTGGTCAGCCAGCGCAGCCCGACGATCGCCGTGATGTTGAACAGCACGACGTCGGAGAGCCGCATGACGCGGGGTAGTCGGCTAGGGGGCTCTGGCATGCACCGTGGCGGTGAGCCACCCGATGCCGCTGCCCAGCACCGCGCCGCCCGCCACGTCGGTGGGGAAATGCTTGCCGCCCGTCACGCGCAGCACGGCGACGCCCACCGCCCCTGCGTACAGCAGGATCGCATTCCGGGCGCGGTGCGGCAGCTGCTCCCGCCGGGCGATGACGAGATAAGTCGTCGCCGCCGCGAACGCGAGCGAGGCGTGCCCCGAGGGGAACGACTGGCGGTTCTCCGGCCGCGACGCCGCCGCCGCGGCATCCGCCGTGTAGAGCACCGGGCGACTGCGATGCACCAGGACCTTGAGCCACGCGGTGGTCGCCTGCGTCCAGGCGAGCGAGTTGAGCAGCACCACCGCGTTGCCACGCCGCTGCGCGGGATCGAGTCCATGCAGTGAGACGAACGCCGCCGCGCCGACGACCCCTCCGAGCACCACACTGCTCGCGGTCGCCGCGCTGGCGGAAGCGTTGTGCAGCGCGGAGCGATCGATGCCCGGCACCGAGGCCGGATCGCACGGGCAGGGCGGTGGGCCGTGCGGGAGATTGAGGGCAACGGGGATGAGTGCGAGCGCGCCCGCCGCGCCGACCGACCCGGCGTCCCACCACGTCACACGATACGGTGCCTGACCCGCTGTCGGCCGGGCGACGGCGAACAGCCAGACGAAAACGATCGCCGACCGGAACATGCGGACTCTCGCTCGAAACGGGAGGCTTGGAAGTTACGTAGTCCAGGCGACCGGTGCTAACTTACGTCCGCGCGGGACCTTGCGGTTTTGTGGCACCGCCACTACTCTCAAGGCTGCTGTTTTCCACCCTATCCAGTCTGGGGGCCCCGTGAGTACCGAGACCCTGCAGCACGTCGCGCTCTTCGACAAGTGCAAGAACTTCACGCGGGCCGACGAGGTTCGAGCGGCCGGCTTGTACGCGTGGTTCAAGCCGATTTCGCAGTCGGAAGACACGGTCGTGGTGATCGAAGGCAAGCCGCGCATCATGATGGGCTCCAATAACTATCTCGGGCTGACGCATCACCCCGAGGTGCTCGCCGCGGCGAAACAGGCGCTCGACGAATTCGGGTCCGGTTGCACCGGCAGCCGGTTTCTCAACGGGACGCTGGAGCTGCACTGCCGGCTCGAGGCTGAGCTGGCGGAGTTCTTCGGCAAAGAAGCATGCCTCGTCTTCTCGACCGGCTATCAGGCGAACCTCGGCCTGATCTCCGGCCTCGTGGGTCGGGGCGACGTCGTGTTCCTCGACAAGCTCGACCACGCGTCCATCGTGGACGGCGCCAAGCTGTCCCACGGCGAAACCGTGCGGTTCAACCATGGAGACATGGCGGGGCTCGAGCGCAAGCTGCAGAAGGTGCCGGTCGGGACGGGCGTCATGATCATCGTCGACGGGGTGTTCTCGATGGAGGGGGACATCGCCGACGTGCCGAACCTGCTGAAGGTCGCCCAGAAGTACGGCGCGGCGCTCGCGATCGACGACGCGCACGCCGTGGGGGTGCTCGGCCCCAACGGGGACGGGACCGCGGCGCATTTCGGCGTGGCCGAAGACGTGGACCTCATCGTGGGCACGTTCTCGAAGTCGCTCGCCTCGATCGGCGGCTTCGTGGCGGCTTCCGAAGACATCATCGATTATCTGCGGCACCACTCGCGGCCCCTGATGTTCACGGCGGCGCTCCCGCCGGCGAACACCGCCGGGGTGCTCGCCGCGCTGCACGTGCTGCGGCGCGAGCCCGAGCGCCGGGAGCACTTGTGGGCCAACACGCATCACCTGCAAGAGGGGCTGCGGTCGCTCGGCTTCGAGATCGGGCCCACCGAGACCCCGATCGTCCCGTTCCTCATCGGGGACTTCGAGAAAACGCTGACGTTCTGGCGCAAGCTGTTCGACGCCGGCGTTTTCACGAATCCCGTGGTGCCGCCTGCCGTGCCGCCGTCGCAGAGCCGGCTGCGGACCAGCGTGATGGCGACCCACACCGCCGATCAGTTGGACTTCGCCCTGCAGACCTTCGGCCGGCTGGGAAAAGAGCTGGGGGTCATCTGAGCGCAGTGGAGATCGCGCCCGTCACCGGCGGGCGCGATCTCGAGCGCTTCATCGCCTTTCCGTACGAGCACTATCGGGGCGACCCGCTCTGGGTCCCGCAGCTGCGCATGGACGTGCGCACCCTGCTCTCCCCCGCGAAGAACCCGTTCTTCCAGCACGCCCACGCCCAGTGCTTCATCGCCCACGCCAACGGCCGGACGGTGGGGCGGATCGCCGCCATCCAGAACGACGCCCACACCCGGGAGCACGGGGACCGGGTCGGGTTTTATGGGTTCTTCGAGAGCGTCAACGACCAGGCGGTGGCGACCGCCCTGTTCGACGCGGCCGCGGCCTGGCTCCGGCCCCGAGGGCTCACGGTGCTCCGCGGCCCGATGAGCCCCTCCATCAACGACGAGTGCGGCCTGCTGGTGCAGGGGTTCGACACCCCGCCCACCCTGATGATGTCGCACAACCCCGCGTACTACGTCGACCTGCACAAGCGCTACGGCTTCGCCAAAGCCAAAGACCTGCTGGTATACGAAAGCACCACCACCCGACTCCCCGAGCGGATCGTGCGGGCCGCCAACGTGATCGCGCAGCGCAAGGGCATTACCCTGAGGGCCCTCGACATGAAGCGCTTCATGACCGAGGTCGAGCTCGTCAAAGCGCTCTATAACGACGCGTGGGAGAAGAACTGGGGATTCGTGCCGCTGACCGAGGCGGAGATCGACCATCTTGCCAAGCAGCTCAAGCCGATCGTCGTGCCCGACCTGGTGTGTTTCGCCGAGCGCGCGGGCAAGGTCATCGGGTTCGCCGTGGCGCTCCCCGACTTGAACGTGGCGCTCAAACATAACCCGTCGGGCCGCGCGTTTCCCGGCATCCTCAAGGTCCTGTGGTACGCGCGCAAGGTCAACCGCCTCCGCATCCTGCTGCTCGGCGTGCTGCGAGACTACCGCTCGAGCGGCGTCGACGCCCTGCTGTACCACTGGATCTGGACCAAGGGGATCGCCCACGGATTCACCTGGGGCGAGGGGGGCTGGATCCTCGAGGACAACGCGGCGATGAACAACGCCGCCGTGCAACTCGGCTTTCGGCCCTACCGCACCTACCGGATCTACGACAAGCCCCTGTGAAGGCGTTCGTCACCGGCGGGACGGGGTTCGTCGGCGCGCATCTCGTGCCGACGCTGCTCGAGCGTGGCGCGGAGGTTCGCTGCCTGGTGCGCGACCCCGCCAAGGCTCTGGCGCTCGGCTGGCGGGATGTCCGCCTCGTCCGGGGCGATCTGGACGACGCCCGTGCGCTGGCGGAGGGCTGCGCGGGAGCGGACGTGGTGTTTCACGTCGCCGGGCGCATCAGCGCCCGCGATCTGCGGGAATTCATGCGGACGAACCGCGACGGCACCGCCAACGTGCTCGAGGCCGCTGCACTCCAGCCTCCGCAGCGCTTCGTGCTCGTCTCCTCGCTCGCCGCCGGCGGACCCACCACCCCCGGACATCCGATCGACGAGGCCCGCCGCCCCGCGCCGGTCACGCCCTACGGCCAGAGCAAGCTCGCGGCGGAGATCCTGGTCCGGGCGGCTCCGTTCCCGTGGACCATCGTCCGCCCGCCCGCCGTGTACGGCGAATGGGATCGCGAGATCCTCAAAGTGTTCAAGCTGGCGCGCCGGGGGCTCGCGCCCGTGTTCGGTGACGGTTCCCAGGAGCTGTCGGTCATCTACGCAGGGGACCTGGCGACCGCCCTGGTGACCGCCGCAACCTCCCCCGGAGCAGCGCGTAAGGTATACTACGCGGCGCACCCCGCGGTCACGACGAGCGGCGAGCTGGTCCGGGCCGTGGGACGCGCGGTGGGACGCGCGCCGCGCATCGTAGCGCTGCCCGCGCCCGTGGCCCGCGTGATCCTCTGGGCCATCGGATCGCTGGCTCACGTCGCGGGCCGGGCGACCGTTCTGTCGGCCGACAAGGCGGACGAGTTTCTCGCTCCGGCATGGACCTGCCGCCCGGATGCGCTGATGCGGGACACGGGATGGCACGCCGCCACGGATCTGAACGCCGGGTTGCAGCGCACGGCGGACTGGTACCGCAGGGAGGGGTGGCTGTGAGCGATACGTCGCACGACGGCACGACGGCACGGCGCACGGCACTGCTGACAACGTTCCGTCGGGCCGTCGTGCAACGCTTCACCGCCGTCGATCTCGTCACGCTGCTGTACGTGGCCGTCGCGACCGTAGCGGTCCTGGCATTCACCGCCGACGACCGCAAGGGATGGGACTGGCTGCTGGTGGCGCATGCGCTGCTGGTCACGCTCGTCCTGCTCGCCTCGCGCGCGCGCGAGGCGGGGCGCGTCGGCCGGTTCCTGGGCGACTGGTACCCCATGCTGCTGCTCGGCGGGCTGTACGCCGAAGTGGGCGTGCTCAACGTCGACGTCGGCTACCAGCACGACGTCGCGATTCAGCGCCTCGAGTTGTGGGTGTTCGGCTCACAGCTGTCGTACCGCTGGATCCGCGAATGGCCCAATCCGGTGTTCTCGTGGATCATGCACATTTGCTACATCGCCTATTACGCGATCTTGTGCGCTTCGCCTCTCGGTTTGTGGCTCAGCGGGCGGCGCGACGCGGCGCGGCGCACGATCTTCGCCGTGATGGTCACGTTCTATCTCTGCTACGTCGTGTTCCTCTTCTTTCCGGTCGCCGGGCCGCGCTATGCCTTCGACCTCGCGCACAACGCCGCCACCGAGATCTGGCCGGCGCGCGCCACCCAGTGGCTGCTCGACCGCGGGGACTCGTGGGGCGCCGCGTTCCCGTCGTCGCACGTGGCCGCCGCCGTCGTCGCGGCGATCTGCGCGCTGCGCTACTGGCGGCCCCTCGGGCTCGCGCTCGTGCCGCTGACGCTCGGGCTGGTCCTGTCGGTGGTGTACGGACAGTTCCACTACGCGGTGGATGCGGTGTCGGGCCTGTTCGTGGCCGGCGCCGTGCTCGCGTCCCAGTACGTGTACGGCGCGGAGCCGGAGAAGGTCGGCGCCCGACTGCCGGCGGGGAGTCTGGAGCAGGCCTGACGCCCCGACGGGTCAGCCGTTGAGCCCGGCCGCTCGCGAGGCTACGGTGTCCAAGTCTCCGCCCAGCGCATCCATGCGGCGTTGGAACTGAAGGTCGATCAACAGCAATCCGACGACGTACGCGGCCAGATTCACCACGAACACGATCTGGAAGAGCACCGGGTACGGCACCCAGATTCCGAAGTAGAGCGCGAATCGCTTGACCCCCGGGTCGAGCCCCGAGCGATCCGCGATGCTCGTCATCAGCAGAATCGCGGCCAGCGCGAGCATGACGAGCTTGAGGGGAACCATCCCGGCGGCGGCGAACCCGGCGAAGATGACCGCTTCGGACGCCCGGTCGAGCCGCGTGTCGAGCCGCCGTCCCGCGTCGGAGGCGAGCCCGAACTCACGCGCGATCCCGCCGTCGATCCCGTCCAGCACCTGCCCCAACGCCATCAGGCCGAGGCCCCACTCCAGGCGGCCGGCGGCGACGCTCGCCCCCGCGCCGACGCTCGCCCCGAACGCGGCCCACGTCACCTGCGCCGGCGACAGCCCGAGCGTCAGATGAGCGAACCGCAGCAGCGGGCGGATCGCCCGGTCTAATGCCTTGCCCAGTACAGGAGCAAATTCGTACATAGCAAGACGGCGAACAGGACCCCTTCCTTGATCTTGTCGGGAATCCCCGTGAGCCACCCGCGGGTCACCCACGGAGAGTAGGGGTAGAGCGGCATCTTCTCGAATCGGACGCTATAGTCCATGGCCACGTGGATCGCGAAGAACAGCAGTGGGATGACGGTTCCCAGGAACCAGCACAGCGGCGTGATCCAGAGCATCGCTACGGGCTCCTGCAACGAGGAGCGCCAGTAGTAGCCCCGCTTGTCCACGAGCCCCACGGCCCGCAGGTAGAACGGCGCCTTCACCGCGTGGTCCACGTCCACGCCGATCCCGAAAGCGTACGCGAGCGCGGCGTCCCGCCCGTGTAACTCCATCGCCTGCACGCCGAGCGTGGTGGCGAGGATGTGCGTGAAGACGGTCACGGCGCGGTGGCGCCCTCCCGGGCCGGCTGTCGTCCCGCCAGCCACACGAGCCCCAGGCCGACGCCGATCCACGCCATGTCGCGCAGCCGGCTCACGATGGCGGTGTAGACGCCCAGCGCGGGATCGAGGCCCAGGAGCTTGAAGAAGAGGTACAGCGAGCCTTCCTTCGTCCCGACTTCGAAGGGCATGAAGAAGATCGTGTTCTGAATCAGCGAGGTGAGCCCGCCGATGGCGTACGCCTGAAGGTAGGTGATGTGCAGGCCCACGCCGAGACCGATCAGCACGTACTCGAGCATGAAGATCGAGCGACTGAGGTACTCGAGCAGGAGCGCCTGAAAGAAGCGACCCGGTCGCTTGTGATAGAACTCCGTGATCTGCGCGTCCATCTGGGCGAGCGTGGCCCGCTGCGACTCGAGGCGCCGCGCCAGATGGCGGAGCAAGGGGAGGCGGTGGATCAAGTCGAGCGCGCTCTCCAGCACGCCGCGGCGGTGTCCCGTCAGCAGCAGCCAGCATAGCAGCGCCAGCACCACAAAGGCGACGACCAACCCGGCGAGCAGCGCCGGGTGCGGCGGCAGCAGGACGACCCCGAGCACGATCGCCGTCAGAAAGCTCAGCAGCATGCCGAGCGTGTGCAGCATCTGGTAGATCACGACCGAACCCGCCGCGCGTCGCACCCCGAGCCAGCGCGCCGCCGCCGCAATCTTGAACGGCTCACCCCCGACGTTGACCATCGGCGTGACGAAATTGAGCGAGAACCCGGCGACGGTGATCGCGTAGGCGCGCCAGAAGGGCGGGCGCACCGGCTCGTCGGCCATGATCAGTCGCCACGCCGCCGTATTGCAGGCGTACACTACGCCGTACAGGATGAGGATCGGGACGAAAATCCATCCCGTATGCGCCGCGTCGGCGAGTAGCCTGCCCACGCCGATACGCGCCACCAGATAGGCGAAGATCGCGGAGCCGCAGACGAACAGCAGCGCCTGAAGCTTGCGGCTCACGCGTGGTCCGGGATGGCGACCCTGCAGCCCGTCTTGGCGGCCTCGTAGGCATGCTCGACCACGGTCGCGACGCGCCGGATGTCGTCCAAATACGGCGCGGCGGCGCGGATGGGATCGCCCCGGTCGAGGGAGGCGATGAACGACTCGAACAGACAGGCGAACCAGCGGTAATATGCCGCCTTGTCGAGCTCGGCCGAGAAATCGTGTCGCTCGATGGCACCCTCGCGCTCGAGCCGCAGCTCGCCGCCGACCCACTCGATGGCGCCCTGCTCGCCCACGAACCGGATGCGGTTCTCACGCCGCTGCGCGGCCCACGTGAAGAACATCGTCACCAACCGCTCGGGGTACTCGAAGTGCAGCCACGCCGTGTCCTCGACCTCGTAGGCGCGGTGCCGCAGCCGTCCGGTCCAGGCGCTCACCGCGGCCGGCGGCCCCGCGACGTCGAGCAGCTGGTAGATGAGGTGGGTTCCGTGGTCGAGCAACACGCCGCCCCGCCCCGCCGCGCTGGTCCCGCGCCACGGCGTCCCGCCAGCCTCACGCCCGGGATCGGCCGTCGGCCGATGGACCGCGAGCTCCGCGAGGTGCCAGCGCCCGATCGCCCCCTCGCGTAGCCAGTCCTTCACCTTGACCCACGCGGGGTTGAAGCGGTACTGGTGACACGGCATCACGATCCGGTTGTGGGTGCGCGCCGCGGCGGCGATGCGGTCCGCTTCGACCCGGGTGAGTGCGACCGGCTTCTCACACACGACGTGGTAGCCCCGCTCGAGGCCCCACAGGGTGAGGTCCAAGTGCGAGGCCGTCGGTGTGCAGATGTCGATGAAGTCGAGGGGACCGACTCGGGCGAGCTGCTCGTGGTCCGTAAGCAACGGGATGCCGTCGATCGGCGGCACCCCCGCGGCGCTATCCACGACGGCGACGATGTCGACGCGCGCACGCACGCCGGCCACCGTCCGCAGCGCGGGGAGATGCGACTGCCGCGCCGTGCCGCCCGCCCCGATGACGGCACCACGGTACCGCTGCACGTCAGGTGAAGCGGGCGTAGGCATTACGCTCGTGCTCGAGCGCGTCGGTGAGCGCCGTGGCGTTCCACTCGTGCATCAGCAGCAACACCACGAGGAGCAGGCTCATCGGCACCGCCTCGGCCCACAGGAACGCCGAGATATGGCCCGCGATCGCCGCGGCGCCGAGCAGCAGGAAACGGATGTTCTGGCCGAGCCAACTGCACAGCGGCAGCAGGACCTCTTGCCGCTCGCGATACTCCTCCCGGAACGCCGGCGGCACGCTGCCTCCTCCCGCTGCGCCGGCCCGCAGCAGCCGGATCAGCTTGACCGAGCGCGGGAACAGCTGCGCCTGCCTCACGACGTAATCCCGGTACACCCGCGCGCCGAAGCGCTCCAGCACCGTGCCGGTGGATTTGGCCTCCAGATCTTCCGGGAGATCGAGCTCGCCCGCCTTCCCGGTGCCTACAGAGAGGAACGCATTGCGGATGAAATCCACCGCGGCGCTCTGGTACGTGTGGGCGAGGCCGGCCAGCGCGACCAGCAATACCCCCAACCACCACACGCCGCCGTGGAGCAGCCGGTACATCAAGTGGACGTACAGATTGACGAATCGCAGGTTGTCGTTGATGCCGTCGAGCGCCCGCCCGAACCGCGTCGAGGTGCCTCGCAACCGCGCGAGCTGGCCGTCCGCCGAGTCGAACACGTCCGACACGATGAACAACAGGAACCCGATGACGTCGATCCAGCGGTCCTGGTACACGAACAGATGCCCCGCGACCAGGCCGATGAGCAGCGACCACAGCGTGACCTGGTCGGGCGAGATTCCGGTCGGGTACAGCGCCCGCGCGATCCGGATCCCGATGGGCCGGAAGAAATGCAGGTCGAGCCATTCCTCGACCGCGCGACCCTTATCCGACAAATCGTTCCGCGGCTTCACCGAGTACGTCCTTCATGGTGGCGAGGGCGCCCATCGCCTGGTCCTCCTCGATGACCAGGGGTGGGTTGATTCGCACCTCGGGATTGTAGATCATCGCGAGCACACCGCGCGACAGCAAGGTGTCGAAGATCCATCGCGTCGTTTTCTTGTCGAGCAGCTTCCGGGTCCCCGGCACGACGAGGTCCAGGCCGATCAGCAAGCCGCGGCCGCGCACGTCCGAGACGATCGGCAGCTCCGCCTCCCACCGCCGCAGCTCGGCCAGCATCTTCGCGCCCAGTCGCCGGGAGTGCTCCACCAGGCCCTCCTCGATGATCGTCTCGACAGTGATCCGGGCGGCGGCCGCGGCGAGCGGATTGCCGCCATAGCTCGACGAGCTCCCGCTCGGATTGGCGAACGGCTTGGCGAATGCGACCGCCTCGCGCGCGATGATGCCGCTCATGGGGAAGCCGCCGCCGAATCCCTTGCCGATCGTGATCACGTCGGGAATCACGTCCTCGTGCTCGATGGCGAACATCTTCCCGGTGCGTCCGAACCCGGTGATCATCTCGTCACAGATCAGCAGCGCGCCGAGCTCGTCCGCGAGGCGACGCAGCACCTGGAGGTAACCGGGCGGTGGCACGACGTTGCCCGCCGTCCCCTGAATCGGCTCGACGATGATCGCCGCCACGTCCTTGGTGGTCTCGAGCTCCACCTTCCGCTTGAGGAACTCCACGCAGTGCCATTCGCACGACGGAAACGTCTTGTCGAAGGCGCAGCGCGCGCACGCCGCGTAGGGCGAGAGGTAGGCGCCCGGCATGAGCGGCCCGAGCGCGTGCTTGAAGCTCGAACCGAGCACCGGGAGCACCCCGCCGGTCTTGCCGTGGAAGCCGCCCCAGAACCCCAAGACCTCGGTGTGCCCGGTGCGCGACTTCGCCAGGCGGAGCGCCGCCTCCACCGCTTCCGCACCGCTCGAATAGAACTGTGTCCGGTTCAAGTCGCCGGGCGCGAGCTCCGCCAGCAACTTGACGAGCGCGGCGCGGTGCTCGGTCGTGAAGCTGCCCACGTGAATCCGCGCGATCTGGCGCTGCAACGCCGCCACGTAGCGGGGATGGGCGTACCCGAG
>Ga0209690_1002521_pt1 | contig 10408 bp, 7 predicted proteins | sample GraSoiAngelo_150_FD_186164 | JGI IMG/M metagenome (GOLD analysis project Ga0209690, IMG submission 186164) | Grasslands soil microbial communities from the Angelo Coastal Reserve, California, USA - 14_1009_09_40cm (SPAdes) (version 2) | ecosystem: Environmental > Terrestrial > Soil > Grasslands ...
GCTTCGCTCCTCGGCGCGACGACGTTCACGACCACGAACTTCGGATCGTTCACCGAGATCAAGTTCAGGTTCCACTTCGAGCCGGCGATCGCGGTCAAGGCGACCATCTTCGCCGTCCTCATGGGCCTGCTCGGCGGCCTTCTGCCGGCTGTGCGCGCGGCGCGGCTGCCGATCGCGGAGGCGACGAAGGGATGAAGACGCGCGCGGACGCCCTGGCGCTGCTGCACGAGTTCACCCAGTCCGATGCGCTGCGCAAGCACGCTCTCGGCGTGGAAGAAGCGATGCGGGCATACGCGCGCTGGTTCGGCGTCACCGATCCGGCGGAGATCGAGAAGTGGGGGATCGTCGGGCTCCTCCACGATTTCGACTACGAACGGAACCCGACGGAAGAGACGCACCTGCACGTCGGCACCAAGGTGCTGCGCGAGCGCGGCTGGCCGGAAGAGATGATCGAGGCGGTCGCCTCGCACGCGGACTACATGAAGATCTCGCGGTTCCCTCAGCACAGCTTGCGACCAATGCCGCTACACAGATGATGAACCGTCGCATTTCGAACCCCCATGAAGCTTGCGCACACGCATCCGGGGGTACGAGAGAAGTGCGCCTGCCTGGGCGTCCGGCGTGGAGTAGCATGGGCGCGTGCGCTTGCGCCGCGGTGAAGGCCTCCTGTTCCTGCTGCTGCTCGCCGCGTACGGATGGCTGTTCGTCTTCTTCGAGCGCATCAACAATCCCAATGAGCTCGTGCGCGTCTACGCGGCGCGCGCGCTGGCGGAGGAGCACACCTGGTCCATCGGCCGGCGGGAGATCCGCCTCGGACGGTTCGTCGATGCGGGCCGCATCCACTCCGAGTGGGGATACGTCAACGACAAGGCGCTCGCCTGCGACGTGCCCGGCGAGCGGCCGCCGCGCTGCACCGGGCGCCTGTTCGCGGCCAAAGCGCCGGCCGCGTCGCTGCTCGGCGCGCCGGTCCTGATGGTGCTGCGCGCGTTCGGCCCCCTGAAGAAGACGCCCGCGGTGTTCGCGCTGCGGTGGCTGTGCGTCATCCTGCCGTCGGCCGTCTTCTGGATCCTCCTGCGCCGGTGGATGCTGGATTCGGGCGTTCAGGAGAACGCCGCTCTCGTGAGCACGCTCGCTGGCGCGCTCGGCTCCCTCTCCCTGACGTACGGCCAGATGTTCGCCGGACATCAGATGGCGGCGCTCGCGCTGGGCGCGGCATTCCTCTGCGCGTCCTGGGGCAGCTTCCGCCCGTTCTGGGTCGGGTTCTTCTGCGCCCTCGCCGTTGCGCTCGAATATCCCTCCGCTCCGGCCGCCGCGATCCTGGTGGCGGCCGCTCTCCTGCGACACCGCCGCGGCGGGCTGCGCCTCTCCCTCGGAGCGCTCCCCTGGATGCTCGTCCTGGCGCAGTTCCACTGGAGCGCATTCGGCGCCCCCTGGTCCACGCCCTATGGACACCTGGAGAACCCGGCCTTCGTCCGCGACATCGCGCCCGGGCTCATGGGGATCTCCGCGCCGTCGTGGGAGCGGATCTACGGGTCTCTGTTCTCGCCCTGGCTAGGTCTCTTCTTCTGGGCGCCGTGGACTGCGCTTGCGCTGCTCGCTCCGCGCTGGCTGCGCCGCTTCGACCTGGTTCCGGTCGCGGTCGTCGCGTACTACCTCGTCTTCCAGATCACGCACGCGCTCTGGCGCAGCGGCTGGACGGTCGGGCCGCGCTACATCACGCCGGTCGCGCCATTTGCGGCGATGTCGGTCGCGCTCGTGGTCCGCGAGGCGCCCAGGCTGCTGCCCATGCTGCGCGGCCTCGGCGCGGCCGCCGTCGCGACCACCGGCCTCGCCTCCGCCGTCTCACAGGGATTCCCCTTGGAGGTGATCAATCCCCTGCGCGAGGTGGTAGGACCGCTGCTCGCGCACGGATATGTGCCGCGCAATCTGCTGCAATGGCTGGGCGTCCCCGGATTGTGGAGCGCGTTGCCGTACTTCGTGGCGCTCGCAGCCGCGATCGCGCTCATCCTCCAGCGCAGCGCCGTAGCGATCGCGGTCGCCGCCGCCGTGATCGGCATCCAGTGGGCGGCGCCACCGGGCGACGGACTCGGCGCAGTGCACTTCCTCGCCGCGCAGTGGGAGCCCGATCCGCCGCCTGGCGCCCGTCCCTTCACGGAGCGTTGAGCCACTCGGCGTAGGCGTCGAACGATGCCTCGCGGCCGAGGAAGTCCCTCACCAGCCGCGCCGCCGGGAGCCCCCCGCCGGGCTCGAGGATGGCGCGCCGGTACCGCGCGGCAGGCTCCCGGTTCAAGAGGCCCTCGCGGCGGAACACGCCGAACAGGTCCTTCGCGATCACGAGCGACCACATGTACGTGTAGTAGATGGCCGAGTATCCCTCGAGGTGGCCGAAGCTCTCGTGGAAATAAGTGCCCGGAACGTGCCGGAAGGGCGTGTACCTTTCCTGTTGGACCGCCGAGAGCGCCGTGGTGTCGAGGCCCGTCGGATCGCGGTCGTGCAGGCGCAGCGAGGTGGCTGCGTAGAACATCTGCTGGCGGACGCGCAGCCCTTTCCCGAATTCGTCGGCGGCGCGCATCCGCGCGATCAGGGCGGCCGGGATCGCCTCCCCGGTCTCGACGTGCCGCGCGAAACGCTGCAGCACCGAAGCGTCCCAGCACCACTCCTCGAGCATCTGCGAGGGCGCTTCGACGAAGTCCCATTCCGTCCGCACCCCCGAGACACCGGCCCAGCGCGTGTGCCCCCCGAACAGGTGGTGCAGCAGATGTCCGAACTCGTGAAAGAATGTGACCACCTCGCCGTGCTCGAGCAGCGCCGGCTCCGCCGAGGGGCGCGGGAAGTTGCAGACCAGGGCGCCTTCGGGAATCGCGGCGTCGCGGACTCCGGAAGCGATCGTGAACTGCGCGGCGTGCTTGTACTTGCCCTCGCGGGGGAACAGGTCGAGGAAGAAGCGCCCGATCGCGCGCCCCTGCTCCAGCACTTCCCATGCCGTCACGTCCGCGTGCCAGACCGGCGCCTCCGGAAGGCGGCGGTACTCGACGCCGAACATGCGCGCCGTGGTATCGAAGATGCCTTCCATCACCCGGCCCAGCTCGAAGTAGGGGCGCACCGACTGCGAGTCGAAACCAAGCTGCTCGGCGCGCACACGCTCCTTCAGCGCCTCCGAATCCCAGGGGTCGACCCGCTCTGCCGCGGGATCGTCGCGCCGCTTGCGCGCCAGCAGCGCCTCGTAATCCTTGCGCGCGCGCGCCTCGGCCGCGGAGGCGATCCGCTCGATGAACGCCTCGGCGGCCTGTGCGCTGCCGATCATCTTGTCCTCGGTCACGTATGCCGCCCAGCTCTCGTACCCGAGCAGCCGCGCCAGCTCGTAGCGCCGCGTCAGCATGCGATCGAGCACGCCGAGGTTTCCTGGATGCGCGCGCTGCCGGTACACCTTCCAGAGCTGCTCGCGCGCCGGGCTGCTGCGCGAATAGGTCATGAACGGCACGTAGTCGGGATGATCGGTGGTGATCCTGCCCGACGCATGCGCCCGCGCGTAGTCCGGAGGCAGCCCCTCCAGATCAGTCACCTGGATGCTGCGGACGTCGTCGCGGATGTTGCGCTGGAACTCCTGGCCGATGCGGACCAGCTCCTCGTTCAGCGCGCGGGCGCGGGCGCGCGTCTGCGCATCCTTGTCCACGCCGGCGCGCCGGAACTCGCGCAGCACCCGGAAGAGGTACCAGCGCGTGTCCTCGTCCTCGCCGGAGACGTCGATCTTCGAGAGGGGCGCGTAGACCTCGGGATCGAGCGCCAGCTCGGTGGAGAGCGCCTCCGCTTCCTGCTCGCAACGCTCGCCGGCGTCCCGCATCGCGGCGTCGGGATGCACCGAGCGCAGCAGGGACGCGCGCGCACTCGCGTCCGAGATCGCGGAAGTGGCCTCGTCCCAGGTACGCAAGCTCTCCAGGGAAGGCGGCCGCGACTTCAGGCGGCCGACGGCGGCCCGGGCACGTTGCAGGTCTTCGCTGGACGCGCGCACGAACGCGTCGCGTGGCCCGGAGAGCAGGGAAGCGGCGGTCATGCCGCTCTTTATGCAGCGAGCCGCGGCCGGCGCAACCCTCCGGATGCATCCAGGGGCCCGGCAGCGTGTAGCATGTCCGCCGTGGCGCCCATCCTCGTCCGTTCATCCCGCACATGGCCGAGCTGACCCGCGTCGAGTCGGCCGCGCGCATCAACTTGCGCTGGATCGTCCGGCTGCGCTGGGGCGCCGTCGCGGGCCAGGTGATCGCGATCCTGCTCGCCCGGCATCTCGTGCGCGCGCCGCTTCCCGTGCCGTCGTTGCTGGCCGTCTGCGCAGCGCTCGCCCTGGCCAACGCGGGAGTGCACATCTGGCTCCAGCGCGGGGGGCGTCCGACCGACCGCGCCTGCGCGCTCAACCTCCTCGCCGACATCGCCGCGCTCACCGCGCTGCTGGCACTTTCGGGAGGGCGGGAGAATCCCTTCTCCCTGCTGTACCTCGTGCACATCACCATCGGGGCAGTGATCCTCCCCGCGCGCTGGAGCATCGCGCTCGCTCTCGCCAGCATCGTCGCCTTCAGCGCCCTGCAGATGCTCGCCGCGCACGACCTCTCGTTGGAGGCGGAGGAGCCCCTGCTCGCCCTGCGCGGCCGCTGGATCGCCTTCGTGGTCGCCGCCGCGTTCATCTCCACCTTTTCGCTGCGGATGAGCGAGTCGCTGCGCAAGCGCGGAGAGGAGCTCGACCGCGCACGCTCCGACGCCGAGGCCGCCGAGCGCCTCGCCGCACTGGGCACCCTCGCGGCCGGCACCGCGCACGAGCTGAACACCCCGCTCGGCACCATCCAGGTCCTCGCGGGAGAGCTCGCCGCGCAGCTCGACGGAGACCGCCGCGGCGAGGCGGAAGAGATCCGCCGGCAGATCCAGCGCTGCAAGGAGATCATCAGCAACATGCTCGCCCCGCGCGGCGGCGCCGACGTGGAGGAGCCGAAGGAATTCGAGGTCGCGCCCGTGCTGGAGGCGGCCGTGCGGCGCTGGCAGGAGGGCCGTCCGGGGCCGCAGCCGCTGGTCTCGGTGGATCCGGCCGCGGCGCGCGCCCGCACCCGCCTCCCGGTGCGCGCCTTCGAGCAGGCCATCGCGAACCTGCTCGACAACGCGGCCGAGGCGACCGAGGGCCGGCCGGCCCGCGACGTGCGCGTCTCGTTGCAGCGGGTGCGCGACGAGCTTCGGCTGACGGTCGTGGACAACGGGGTGGGCGTTCCCGAGCCGCTGCTGCGGCGCATCGGTGAGCCGTTCTTCACCACCAAGGAGCCCGGCCACGGCACCGGGCTCGGTCTCTACCTGGCGCGGCACGTGGTGGAGCGGGAGGGCGGAGAGATGCGCGTCGACTCCGCCGAAGGGCGCGGCACCAGCGTCACGCTGACCATGCCCGAAGCGTAGCCGCTGCCGCACGAAGTGCGGCTTTGCGGCTATGTTTCTGGACGGTACAGGTCTAGAAACGGCGCGTGCGCATCCTCATCGTCGACGACGACGAGCCGTTCCGCCTCGCGCTGCGCAATGCCTTCCTGCGGCGCGGCTACGACGTCTCTCTCGCGGCTTCCCCCGCGGAGGCGGAGGGCGCAATGCGCGATGCGGCCCCACACTATGCCGTGGTGGACCTGCGGATGCCCGGCGGGTCCGGCCTGGACGTGGTGCGCGCTCTGCGCGCGCTTGCGCAACCGGCGCAGGTGGTCGTGCTCACCGGTTACGGGACGATCGGGACCGCGGTCGAGGCCATCCGGCTCGGCGCCATCAATTATCTGAACAAGCCAGCCGACGCGGACGAGATCGAGGCGGCGCTGCAAGGGAAGCGGCCGCCGCCGATGAGCGACGTGCCATCGCTCGACCGGCAGGAGTGGGAGTACCTGAACCGCATCCTCGCCGACTGCAACGGCAACATCTCCGAGGCTGCGCGGCGTTTGAAGATGCATCGGCGCACGCTGCAGCGGAAGCTGCAGAAGCATCCGCCCAAGGCGTAGAGAGCCGAAGGCGGCTCGGCGGCTATGCTTTGGACTGTACACGTCATGAGCGGGTGTGGGCTGGTGTCGTGCGGAAGCGAGGACACGCTTCCTGGCAGGACCCCGCCCGGCGTGTTATCCCCCGCCCTCTCATGATTCAGGTCCAGGACGTCACCAAAGCATTCGCGGGGAAGAAGCTGTTCGAGAGCGTCAGCACGACGTTCCCGCCCGGGCGCCGCTACGGCCTCACCGGTCCGAACGGCGCCGGCAAGTCCACCTTCATGCAGATCCTGGCGGGCGAACTGGAGCCGGACACGGGCGTGATCTCGCGCCCCAAGCGCTTCTCCGTCCTCAAGCAGGACCAGTACGCGTTCGAGGACCGCAAGGTGCTCGATGTGGTGCTGATGGGCAACGCGGCGCTCTGGGAGGCGATGCAGGAGAAGGAGCGCCTGCTCGCCAAGCCGGACTTGACCGACGAGGACGGCGCGCGCCTCGGGGAGCTGGAAGGGGTGATCGCGGAGGAAGACGGATATTCGGCTGAAGCCCAGGCGGCGACGCTCCTGGAGGGACTCGGGATCTACGAATCCGACCACCCCCGGCTGATGAAGGAGATGGCGGGCGGGAACAAGGTGCGGGTGCTGCTCGCGCAGGCCCTGTTCGGGAAACCGACTGCGCTGCTCCTCGACGAGCCGACGAACTCGCTGGACCTCGACTCCATCCACTGGCTGGAGGACTTCCTCCTCCAGTACGAAGGGACGCTGGTGGTGATCTCGCACGACCGGCACTTCCTGAACGCGATCTGCACGCACATCGCCGACATCGACTACGAGACCATCATCACCTACGGCGGCAACTACGACGAGATGGTGCGCGCCAAGGGGCAGGTGCGCAGCCGCATCGAGGCGGAGAACGCGGACAAGATGAAGAAGCGCGCCCAGCTGCAGGAGTTCGTCGCGCGCTTCTCTGCCGGCACCCGCGCTTCCCAGGTGCAGAGCCGCATCAAGCAGCTGGAGAAGCTGTCGGTGACGGATCTGAAGAAGTCGAACATCGCCCGCCCGTTCATCAAGTTCGAGCAGAAGCGGCCGAGCGGGAAGCAGACGCTGACCATCGAGGGCCTGACCAAGGGATTCGACCGGGCGCTGTTCGAGGGTTTCTCCGCGCTCGTCACCAAGGGCGAGAAGGTGGCGGTGGTGGGCCGCAACGGCGTGGGCAAGACGACGCTGCTGCGGACGCTGATCGGGGAGCTGGAGCCGGACGCCGGCAAGATCACCTGGGGCCATGAGGCGCAGGTCGGGTACATGCCGCAGGACGTGAAGCCGATCATCCCCACCAACACCACTTGCTTCGACTACCTGCACGACATCGATCCCAGCGCCGGAAACGAGGAGATCCGCGGGCTGCTCGGCCGCATGCTCTTCCGGGGCGACGAAGGGATGAAGCCGACCGGCGCGCTGAGCGGAGGCGAGGCGGTGCGCCTGCTGTTCTGCAAGCTGATGCTGACGAAACCGAACGTGCTCGTGCTGGACGAGCCGACAAACCATCTGGATTTGGAGTCCATCTCGGCGCTCGGCGAGGGGCTCGTGAACTATCCCGGCACGGTGGTCTTCGTCGCGCACGACCGCGATCTGATCGATACGGCGGCGACCCGCATCCTCGCCTTCCACCACGGCGGGCTCGAGGATTTCGCCGGCGACTACGAGACGTTCCTGGAAAAGCACGGCGGTTTCATCGACGCGCGTTGAAAATGTACAATCGCATCCCTTATGGCGGCTCCGGAGCGGATCGCAATCGTCGGCCTGGGTCTGATCGGCGGCTCGCTCGCCCTTGCCCTGCGGCGCGCCCGGCCGCAGACCTGGATCATCGGCGTCGACGTCGATGCGCGGACCCTGGAGCAGGCCGCTGACGAGCGGGCGATCGACGCTGCCGCCACCCCGGACCTGGTCCGGCTCGACGGCTGCGACACCGTGGTCCTCTGCACCCCTGCGCAGCCGCTGCTGGAAATGCTGCCGTCGGTCGCGGCGCGCATGCAGCCCGGAGCTCTGCTGACCGACGTGTGCGGGGCGAAGGAGCTCGTCTGCTCCGCCGGCGCGGCCCAGGATCGGGTGATTTTCATCGGCGGGCACCCGATGGCCGGGACGGAGTTCCGGGGATACGTCGCCGCCAATCCCGCGCTCTTCTCCGGCTGCACCGTGGCGCTCTGCCCCCCGGTCGGCGCGGCAGATGCCGGAGCGCGCCGGGACGCGATCCGGCGCGTCCGGGAACTGTGGACGTCCGCCGGCGCGGAGACGCTCCTGGACGTCGAGCCGGACGCGCATGATCGCGCGGTCATGGTGGCGTCCCACCTGCCCTACCTCGCCGCGGCCGCCGTGGCCGAGACGCTGATCGAGTCGGGCAGCGAAGCGATGCTGGCGCGCGAACTCGCCGCGGGCGGGTTCCGGGACACGACGCGCCTCGCCGGCGACGGAACCGTGGGGGGCGCGGCGGCACTGAACCGATTCGTTCCCGGCGCCGCGCGAGCGCTCGCGGAGCGCCTGCGCGCGCTGGCGGACGCGCTGGAGCGCACCCCGGACGAGGCGTTGCGCCGGCTGTCCTCCGTCGCGGACGAGCGCCGCCGCATGCGCTTGCCGACGCCCGCGCCGCCGCCCGCGAAGCCTTTCCCGCGCTGAATCGCCGCATTGCGACTGCCGCTTTCGTCGTCTACTCGCGGCCGCCGAAGGCGGCTCAGTCGCGGCCGCCGAAGGCGGCTTAGCGACTGCTTCTTTTAGACGGTACCGATTATGAAATGTGTTCTAAACGTGCGCGGCATGCGCTTCGCGCTCCTCCTCTGCCCGCTGTGCCTGGCCGGCGGTGCGCGCGGCCAACCCGTGCCGGATCCGCGGGGGGAACCTGTCCCCGAGGTCCTCACGCCGCCCAAGCTGATCGAGGAAGTGCCTCCGGAGTACCCGGCAGGGGCCAGCGGGAGCGCCCGCGTCGTTCTGCAGCTCGACGTCGACGAGCGAGGCGCCCCGGGCAATCTCCGGTGCTCAGTGAGCCGCAGCCGGGGTTCGACGAATCGGCGCTCGCGGCCGCCCGGAAGCTCCGTTTCGATCCGGCCCGGCGCGGCGGTCAGCCGATCGCCGTCCGCATCCAGTACGCATTCAATTTCGCGCCTCCTGCCGCGGCGCAACCACCGCGCCCGGAAGAGCTGCCGGTGAACCTCGCCGGCCGCATCCGCGAGCGCGGCACGCGCCGCAAGCTGTCGGGCATCGAGATCTCCGCCGCAGGAAGGAGCGCTTCCACCGACCGGGAGGGCCGCTTCGAGCTTCGCGGCGTTCCCGAAGGCGAGCCGGTGGAGATCGTCGTCGCCGCGCCGGGGTACGAACGCTTCACCGCGCGCGAAACGATTCCCCCCGGGCAGAAGCTGGAGGTCGAGTACCGGCTGCAGGCGCTGTACTCGAGCCCGTTCGAGGCGACCATCGAGGGAGAACGGGAGCGCACCGAGATCTCCCGGACCACCGTGAGCAAGGAGGAGACCGAGCGGGTTCCGGGAGCGCAAGGAGACTCGCTGAAGGTCGTCGAGGATCTGCCGGGCGTCGCGCGCACGAGCCCCATCGGGGGCGGCGCGCTGGTGATCCGCGGCAGCAAGCCGGGCGATTCCGTCGTCTATCTCGACGGCGAGCCGATCCCGCTCCTCTACCACTTCGCCGCGCTCTCCAGCACGTTCAATCCGGACCTGCTCGAGGCGATCGACTTCGTCCCGGGGAACTTCAGCTCGCGCTACGGCGATCTGACGGGCGGGCTGGTCGAGGTGCGCACGCGCAAGCTCCGGGAGGAGCCGCACGGGTACGCCAACCTGAACCTGCTCGAGGCGAGCGCGCTCATCGAGGGCGCGATCCCTGAGGTGCCCGGGTTGAGCGTCGCTCTCGCCGGACGTCGCAGTTACATTGATTATATTCTGCGCGCGGCGCTTTCCGCCAACACCGATTTCTCGCTCACCGTCGCGCCGCGGTATTACGACGCGCAGCTCCGCGTCGACTGGCGCCCTCCGGACAACCCGCACAGTTTCTCTCTCCTCGCCCTGACCTCCGACGATGCGCTCGGGTTCGTGCTGAACCGGCCCACCGAGCAGGACCCGAATCTCTCCGGATCGATCGATGCGGAGACCGGCTTCCAGCAGATCCGGCTGAAACGGGATCGAGCAAGCTCTGGACGAGGGCGTGCCACTGCTGATCGGCTTCACGGCGCGGGCGGACTCGCAGCGGCTGGACGGCTTCCTGACGCTCACGCTCCGCTCCAATGCGAAGGGACCCGCCGGCGCCAATCCGGATCCGATCGATCTGATGATCGGCGACGGAGGCACGATCTCGCCGAGGGAAGTGGTCCGCCTGGAGCCCGTTCCTGTGGGACCGGACGATCCGCCGAAGGTGTTCAGCTTCTTCGCCACCGCG
>Ga0209690_1002523_pt1 | contig 10406 bp, 9 predicted proteins | sample GraSoiAngelo_150_FD_186164 | JGI IMG/M metagenome (GOLD analysis project Ga0209690, IMG submission 186164) | Grasslands soil microbial communities from the Angelo Coastal Reserve, California, USA - 14_1009_09_40cm (SPAdes) (version 2) | ecosystem: Environmental > Terrestrial > Soil > Grasslands ...
CGCGTAGCTGAAGTTGGCCTGGACAATGTAAGCTTCACCCAGTCGGATGTGAGTGAAATCCCGGACGGAGAGCCCTTTGATGCGGCCGTGGGCCGTTTTATTCTGATGTTCCTTCCTGATCCGGTTGCAACTTTGCGCTCGCTTTCACGATTGGTTCGCCCGGGAGGAGTGTTGGCCTTTCACGAGCCTTCCTGGGCTCCTGTTCTTGCGTGTTTGGCGACGTTACCTCTTTGGTCTGCGACGGCTTCTATCATTCACGAGACATTCCTGCGCAGCGGCGCCAACCCCGAGATGGGACCGGATCTTTACCAGAAATTCCTGGAGGCCGGGTTGCCCGCGCCTGCCATGCGCATGGAAATGCCGCTGGGGAAGGAACCCGATTTCGCGCAATGGTTCTACGATATTGTCTGCACTTTGCGACCACAGATGCAGCAGTTGCATCTGCCCATCGAGTCGCTGGGTAGTCTCGACACTCTCGTGGACAGGCTGCAAGCTGAGGTCGCGGGATCGAAGACCGTTGCGTCATGGTTTGCATCGGTTGCGGCTTGGGCCCGCAAAGCTTAGCCCGATTGGACGCGCGCTCTTTTCGGGAGCAGCAGCACGAGAGTCGCAAATACGAACAACACAATGCCTGCGAGCGTTGGAATACCCCTGCGAAAGTGTTTTCACAACTTGGGGCATCCAAAAGAAAAGCGCGTACGCCACCGCGCCGTGCAACACGACCGTGCCTGCCAGGTGCCACACCCGCTTGTGACCCAAGGCTCCTACTGCTGAGAGTTGGTGCGTTCCGCGCTTGTTGTCTTCTTCATCCTTCAACTGCGTTATGATCCAATCCTTTTCGCTCTCAGTAAGAAACTTGGCTTCTGCGGGACGATTCGGCAGCAGTAAATAAGCGAGAACACCACAGATGACGGCGGGAAGGCCCTCCAGAATCAAGAGGCATCGCCAACTGCTCATTCCCAGCCAGTGCACCTGGTCAAGAATGAAGCCGGAGAGCGGGGCTCCAATGGCGTTTGAAATGGGTATCCCCGTCATGAACAGTGGAATCGCTTGTGCCTGCTCTCGCTGACGAAATCAATAGGTCAGGTACAAGAGAATCCCCGGGGAATAGCCGGCTTCGGCCATTCCAAGCAGAAAACGCGCGACGTAGAGCTGGTGAACGGTGTGCACGAAACCGCTCAGCGCAGCCACAATTCCCCAGACAATCAGGATGCGAGCAATCCAGATGCGGGCGCCAACCTTGTGCAGGATCAAATTGCTCGGAATCTCGAAAAGGGAGTAGCTGATGAAGAAAACGCCGACAAGGAATCCAAACTGCTGGCTGGTGATGCCCAGCTCCTCGTTCATGGTCAATGCGGCAAACCCAATGTTGATGCGATCAAGAAACGAAACAATGTAGAGAAGCAAGATGAACGGGAGAATTCTGATTCGCACTTTCCGAATCGTTCTTGCTTCGATGGATACCGCAACGGTGTCTGTTTGGTTGCCCATGGTCAGCCCGTACGGACACGCGCCGTTTTCGGAAGTAGGATCAAGAACATCGCCGACGCCAGCATGCAGATTCCAACAAAGACAAAACCCCAATGAAGGCTGCCCGTCTTGTCTTTGATCAGGCCGACGGCGTAAGGCCCTGCAAAACCGGCAAGATTTCCCATGGAGTTGATGAAGGCAATTCCCGAGGCAGCTGCATATCCCGTCAGGAACTCGCTGGGCAAAGACCAAAAAGGGCCAAACATGCTGTAGATGCCCGCAGCCACAAGAGACAACAGAAAAATGGATACAACAGGCGAGGTCGTCGTGCCTAACAAGAGCCAGCCTATTCCTCCGGCCAACGCTGCGATCGCTGCATGATAACGCCGCTCCAGACGCTGATCGGAACTACGGGAAACCAGAACCATCGCTGTCAAACCAGCAAGTTGAGGAAGCACCGCCAGGAAGCCAACCCCCGTGTTGGAGTAATGGCTGGACAGCGATTTGATCACCAGGGGCATCCAGAAGCTCAGGGAATACAAACCGATGAGGAACGTGAACTGGATCGAGGCCAGATGCCAAACTCTCAAGTGGGTGAATATCTGTGCCACCGAAACCTGGTGTTCTCCTAACTTTTTCTCATGCTCACGCGCAAGTTCCGCGATAATCCAGTCTTTTCCGTCCCGCGCGAGAAACTTGGCCTCTGCCGGGCGGCTGGGGAGCAAGAAGTAGGTGAGCACACCGCAGACCACCGCCGGGAGTCCTTCCAGAATGAGCAACCACCGCCAACTGCTCACACCCAGCCAGTGCACATGATCCAGAATGACCCCAGAAACCGGAGCCCCAAGGATGCTGGCCACGGGCAAGCCCGTCAGGAAGAGGGCAATCGCCTGTGCCTGTTCCTTCTGGCGAAACCAATAGGTCAGATATAGGACGATTCCAGGGTAATACCCCGCTTCTGCCAGCCCCAGTAGGAAACGCACGACGTACAGCTGATGCACGTTGTGGGCAAAGCCGGTCAGCATGGCCACGATTCCCCAGGTAATCAGAATGCATGCAATCCAGATGCGGGCGCCAACTTTGTGCAGCAGCAGGTTGCTAGGAACTCCAAAGAGTAAGTAGCCAAAAAAGAAGATCCCGGCGACCAGACCGAACTGCTGGCTGGTAATCGCCAGTTCCTTGTTCATCGTCAACGCCGCAAACCCAATGTTGATCCGATCGAGAAAGCAGATGATGTACAGCAAGAAAAGAAAGGGGAGAATCCGGAGCCGCACTTTCCGAATCGTTCCGGCCTCGACGGCCTCCCTACGGGTGTCTATTTCGCTGCTCATGATCAGCCTGGCCTGAGCCGAGCAGGTGGATTCTAACGCGTGTTCCGCTGTCTAGTCGAGGGCGAGGAAATGGATGCGGCAAGAAGTCTGGCCAACGCCGCGATTCGACCTGGTCGCGTCGATCTAGGTCGCCGGACTCTTTCAGGGCGCCTTGGATGTTGCACGCGCTTTTCAAGTCACGCGTATAAAGGTAGAGGGCTGCCGTGACGAGCGCTTCGTCAATGCGCGCAGAGTGAATCCAACGAAGTTTTTGACCGAGCTGAAGCGGCGCAATGTTTATCGCGCAGCGGTCGCCTACGGAGTCGTCGCGTGGTTTCTCACGCAGCTTACGACACAGGTCTTCCCATTTTTTGAAATTCCAAATTCGGCAGTGCGTTTTGTTGTCATTGCGCTGGCGGTCGGATTTCCAATTGCGATGCTACTCTCCTGGCTTTACGAATTTACCCCCGAAGGAATCGTGCGGACGGAAGATCTCCATCCGGCACAGGCGAGGTCGATTCAGCGTGCCACCGGACGGATCCTCGACTTCATCATCATCGGGGTGCTGCTGCTGGTTATTGCAATGCTGATCGTTGGGCGACGTCCGTTTTACAAACAGACTGGCGAGTCGATCTCTCAGAAAAGCATCGCCGTGCTTCCATTCGAAAACTTGAGCGAAGACAAAGCGAACGCCTACTTTGCCGATGGCGTCCAGGACGAGATTCTGACGCGCTTATCGAAGATCGCCGATCTGAAGGTCATTTCTCGGACATCCACGCAGCATTATAACAGCGCGCCGGAAAACCTGCGCGAGATCGCTAGGCAACTTGGTGTCGCCCACATTCTGGAAGGAAGGGTGCAAAAGAGCGGCGACGCCGTGCGTGTGAACGTGCAGCTGATCAAGGCGGCCAATGATTCCCATCTTTGGGCCGATACCTTTGATCGCAAACTGACCGACATCTTTTCGGTCGAGAGTGAGGTGGCCAAAGCCATCGCCGACCAACTGCGAGCGAAACTGACCGGCCAGGAAGAGCAAGTCATCGCCGCCAAACCTACAGACAATCCGGAGGCTTACGATGCCTACCTGCGTGGCCTGGCTTATGCACTGAAAGCCGCGTACACACCCACCAACGCCCTTGGCGCACAGAAATATCTCAGAGAAGCGGTGCGCTTGGACCCGAAGTTCGCGCTGAGTTGGGCGCTACTGTCATCCGTCGATGCGTCCGGCTACCTCTCAACGTCTGTTCAACCAACGGTCGCCCTCCGCGAAGAGGCACGGCAGGCAGCTGAAACAGCGCTCACTCTTCAACCCAATCTCGGCGAGGCGCTAATGGCCAAGGGATATTACCACTTAGGCTGCCTGAAGGAATACGACACCGCAGTGCGTTATTTTGAGCAAGCACGTCAGTTCCTGCCGAATAGCAGCCAGATTCCTGAATCGCTGGCCTATGTCGCGTGGAGGCGAGGCCAGTGGGACCGGAGCGAATCGTACTTCAATCAAGCCGAGCGGCTCGACCCGCGCAACGGTAACCTGCTCACCCAGCATGCGGTTTCATATATCGCCCTTCGTCGTTTCCCCGAAGCGTTGCGAAAGCTTGCTCAGATTCTAAATATTACGCCAGACGAGGTGGCTATCATCGCGTTAAAGGCATCTATTGCACAAGCCGAGGGCGACCTTCCGCGTGCTTCGGCGCTCCTCGCTCCGCTGCATCCGAACGGCGACAACCCCTACGCCTTGGGAACACACGTTTACCAAGCGATCCTGGAGCGCCGCCCTGCACAAATCATCCCTCGGCTAAAGGAAATACTGGCCAAGCCTGATCCAGCCTTGGGTGTCAGCAATGGGGAACTGCGCTTTTACTTAGGCTGGGCGCAAGAAGTTGCCGGCGACCATGGCGCCGCCCAGGAAAGTTGGCGACAGGCGCGCAGCGAACTGGAATCTTTCCTCAAAGAACAGCCGGAAAATGATCTCCTCATTGGAGATCTCGCACTGACCAATATGGGCCTCGGTGACAAGGCCGCCGCGCTGGCTCTGACTGAGCAGGCAATGGCCGCCGTCCCGATCGAGAAGGACGCTGTGTTTGGTCCTATTCCAATCGAGATCCTCGCTCGGGTGGCGGCGCAGATGGGGGAACCCGATCGCGCCATCGCCGCCTTACAGAAACTGCTCTCGATTCCGTACGCAGGCGGTTTTCCTGCGGGTCCGCTCACTCCTGCGCTGCTCCGGCTCGATCCCATGTTCGATCCGCTTCGAAGCGATCCGCGTTTCCAAAAACTCGTCGCCTCGCCCACGCCGAAGAAAGCTTCGCCCTGACATTCATGAACCGCAGAATTTTTTTGCGGAATTGAGACGGCGCAACAGGATCAACAATCCAATCTATCCTGCTAATCCTGTCAGAACTTTTTTTTCTTGGCTTCCTGTTTTCCTGATTATTTCTATTGCTGATCGATAAACAAGCAGCGAGGCGGCGATATCTTCTACCGCCATGCCAAGCGATTTGAAGATGGTAATTTCGTTTGTGCGCGACGGAACTTTGCCTGCCAAGACTTCTCCTAGCTCGGCATAAATCTTCGCGCCGGAAAGAATCACATCGCCGGATTCTTTCATCGCGGCTTCGCGGGAATCGACGAACAGGACGTTGCTGATCGCTTCATCGTCGAGTTCGCGCCAATCGGGTCGACACGCACCGACTGCGTTCACGTGACAACCGGGTTTAAGCCACGATCCCTTTAACACTGGCGTTTTCGAGTTTGTCGCTGTCACGACAACATCCGCGTCGCGCACTGCTTCTTCAGCAGACATCGATTTTGCGCCATGTTCCTTCGCGAAATGCTCCGCGTGCGCCATTGTCCCACTCCACACGCGGATTTCCTCAAATTTCTTCACGAGTTGCAATGCTTCCGCGTGGCTGTGTGCTTGCACGCCACTTCCGAGAATTGCGAGAACCTTTGCGTCAGGTGACGCGAGAAGCTTTGTTGCCGCAGCGGAGACTGCCGCTGTCCTCATTTCGGTGATCAATCTTCCATCCATCACTGCCAGCGGCGTGCCGGTCTCGGGATCGACAAGAAAAATCGTAGCCATGTGTGTTGGGATTCCGCGTTCCGCGTTCGATGGGTAGAACGTCACTGCTTTCAGGCCGAGCCCATCTGGCGTTAGCGCCGGCATGAAACCCAGGAATCCGCCGGGTGGATCGATGTTGATGACCGAACGGACGGGTTGCGTCACTTTGCCCGCAGAAAAATCGATCAACGCTTTCTCCATCGCGGGAATGAGATCCGCCATACGCAGATGCCCGCGAACTTGTTCTTCGTCGAGAAAAAGAGGCTTATTAGTCTTCATTGGTTTAACCACCGATTGCACGCATCAAACGGATGCCAAACAACGCGGGCCAGTCCAGACACAGATTTCTAACCACTAATGCACACAAATAAACACGAATTTGCGTGCTCCTTGTTAGTGTCCATTCGTGTCCATTCGTGGTTAAATCTCAGTTGCAATGAGCGCGTCTGAGAAATTACAAACTCGTTGCGCGATCGTGGGTGGCGGACCGGCGGGGATGATGGCCGGTTATTTACTTGCGCGGGCTGGCGTGCCCGTCGCCGTCGTCGAAAAGCACGCCGATTTCAACCGTGATTTCCGGGGCGACACGATTCACCCATCCACACTCGAGCTGATGCACGAGCTCGGGTTGCTAGATGAGTTTTTAAAGCAACCACATCAGGAAGCGCGAGAATTGCGTGCTGTGGTTAACGGTCAGACCGTGCCAGTCGCCGATTTCACCAAGCTTCCGACGCGTTGCAAATTCATCGCGTTCATGCCGCAGTGGGATTTCCTGAATTTTCTCTCCAGTCATGCCAAACGCTTTCCAACGTTCCAATTGCACATGGAAACAGAAGTCGTCGATTTGTTGACGGAGGATTCGCGCGTGGTCGGCGTGCGCGCAAAAACTCCGCGCGGCGAACTGGAAGTGCGGGCAGACCTCGTCATTGGTGCGGACGGACGGCATTCGACCATTCAAACGCGCGCTGATTTTCAGCAACGCGAGTTCGGCGTGCCGATCGATGTGCTCTGGATGCGCATCTCAAAAAAAGAGGATGATCCGGAAAAATCGTTTGGCTTTTTTCAACACGGTAAGCTACTCGTGTTAATCGACCGCGGCGATTATTGGCAGGGCGGCTTTGTCATTCCCAAAGGTCAGTTCGACGAGATCAAAGAGCGCGGACTGGCGCAATTCCAAAGCGACATTATCAGCTTCGCCGGTTTTTTACGCGACCGCGTGGCCGAGTTGGACGACTGGTCGAAGATCAAATTACTAACCGTACAAGTGAATCGCCTGCGCGATTGGTGCTGCGAAGGATTGCTTTGCATCGGCGATTCTGCGCATGCCATGTCACCGGCGGGCGGCGTTGGAATCAACCTCGCCATTCAGGATGCAGTCGCGACGGCGAACTTGCTCGCGAAAAAGCTCCAGCGCGGTCCGGTTCAGGTTGGCGATTTGCGAAAAGTGCAGGCGCGCCGCGAATGGCCGACCCGCCTGATCCAGGGAATGCAGGTCTTCATTCATCGTCGAGTTGTCACGGGCCAAACCTCCGGTGAGAAGGGAACTTCACTCCCGTTCGTGCTTCGTTTGCTGAAATGGTTTCCAATTCTGCGACAAATTCCCGCCCGTTTTATCGGCATGGGGCCGCGCCCGGAGCATTTTCACAGCCCGACGGTAAGTTAAGAGCAGAACGCTTTGAATTTTCGAATCCATTCGAGGTGCATGGCGCATCAGACACGAAAAGCCAGCTACGCAATTATCTTTCCTCGTGTCCTCGGCCCAAATTCCATTTCCTTCTGGCAATCCTTTCGTTTCGCGTGCGCTGAGCGCGATTGAGCTATTGCTCGGCGCTTTCATCGTAATCGGCCACAATGTCTTTCACATCGTGCCGAACGAAGTAATCGTTCTGTCCGTGCTGGGCTTGGTGTCGATCCGGGTGCGCGATGGCCGCTGGTCTGCGATGGGATTGAAACAGCCTTCATCATGGCCTCGTATTTTCGTAATTGCGTTGGCAGCGGCAACATTGCGAATCACGTTGGGGCAATTCGTAGTTGAACCCATTACCGGTCACTTTTGGCCAGCGCCGACTGCCCCCGGCTTGGCAAATGAGATCACTGGAAATGTGAAAGTTGCATTATTCGCTTTGTTACTCGTGTGGACGTTTGTCGCGTTCGGTGAAGAAATCGCATATAGAGGATATCTCCTTACGCGTGCAGCCGATATTGGAAGGAGATCGACGATAGCTTACTGGCTTGGGATTGTGCTCGTGTCGATTTTGTTTGGCTACGGCCATTATTATAAGGGTCCGTCGGGAATCATTGATTCTGGACTCGCGGGATTAATTTTGGGAACGGCCTACATGGTCGCGGGCCGGAATCTCTGGGCCTGTATTTTTGCCCACGGATTTATTGACACTTTCGGAGTCATCGACGCTTTTTTCGGATGGTCAAAGTAGCTATGTCACTCGATCTCGAAGCTATCAGCGGCGCGCATGAGCGAATTCGTCCGTACATCCATCGCACGCCGGTGTTGACCAGTTCGCGCCTGGATGCGGCGAGAGGGGCGTCGCTGTTTTTTAAGTGCGAAAATTTTCAGAAGATTGGTGCGTTCAAAGCGCGTGGGGCGACCAACGCCGTCTTTGCGCTCGACGACCGCACCGCGCGGCGCGGCGTCGCGACGCATTCGTCGGGTAATCATGGAGCTGCGCTGGCGCGCGCGGCAAAACTCCGCGGGTTACCGGCGCATATCGTCATGCCGTCAAACTCAGCGAAGGTGAAAGTGCGCGCGGTCGAGACCTACGGCGCGCACATCGTCTTTTGCGAACCTACGGAAGCGGCGCGCGAATCCGCATGCGCAAACGTGATCGCAAAAACCGGCGCGACGCTGATTCACTCGTTCGAAAACGAAGATGTGATGGCGGGGCAGGGCACAGCTGCGGTCGAATTGCTCGAGGAGATTCCCGATCTCGATGTTGTGATGTGCCCCATCGGCGGCGGCGGTTTGCTCTGCGGCACGGCGACTGCGGCAAAATCGATGCGACCAAAAATCAAGTTGATCGCGGTCGAACCGGCGAATGCCGACGATGCGGCGCAATCGTTTCGTGCCGGACGATTGATCCGCACCGAAAAGAAATTCACGATCGCGGACGGGCTGCGGACAAATGTCGGCGCGCCAAATTTTCAGATCATCCAGCGTTACGTGGACGACATCGTAACGGTGAGCGAAGAAGCGATCGTCTCGGCTATGCGCACGATTTGGGAGACGATGAAAATCATCGTCGAACCATCAGCCGCTGTTCCTTATGCTGCGGTTGCGAAAGGCAAGATCGACATCGGCGGAAAACGCGCCGGAATCATTCTCACCGGCGGCAACGTCGATCTCGACGCGCTGCCGTGGATGTAGCGGCAGCCGTGCCGGCTGCGGGAAATCGATCATCTTGTGCAGGCGACACGCCTGCTTCTACAGGAGAAGTCACCGCCGGAGCATCCTAAATTTTCCACGGGAATATGGGAACCATTGGGCGGATCGAAATCGAACCTTCTAATATGAAAACCTTAAGCTTAATCATCGCAGCATTCTTCCTCGTCTTCGGCGGGGTTGTTTCGAACGGAGCAGTCGTGACCAGAATTTCCGATGAGACTGGCGTTCCCGTGGATACGCTACAAGCGCAGAGGGCATCGACGGGGCTTGGCTGGGGTGAATTGGAGAACGCACACTTGCTGGCTAATGCATCTGGCAAGAACTTCAACGACATCGTAGCAATGCATAATGGTGGCGAAGGCTGGGGAAAGATTGCACACGACAACGGCCTAAACCTTGGCAGGATCGTTAGCGACGCGCATCGGTCAAGTCAGTCAGCGTCGCATGCTCAGAATACTGCGACCGTCCATGGCAAAAGCAGCAGCATCCATGGCAAGAGCGCCAGTGTTCACGGCAAAAGCAGCAGCCTGCACAACAAGAGCGGCACTAGCATTGGCAAGGGCCACACGAGCACGATGAAAGGGATTGGTCGTGGGACGATTGCTAAATCCGGCAGAGGATCCGTTCATGGCATGGGCGGTGGTATGAGTCACGGCCATGGCGGCCATTAAAACAGCTAAGGGAAAAGAGCGCCTCTGAAGACGTGATTACTTAAGCGTAATCTCGCGCATGGTTCTGGTGCCGAGGATTTCGCGGATGTCGAGGCGCTTCATCGCAGTGGCGCGGCGTTGATCTTCGGAGCCGATGACCTTCACGACGATAGGATCCATCTTGTCGCGCAAATTATCGAACGCAGCCCAGTTTGGACATTCAACCAGTATGAGAATGAAGCCAAAATAAATTTCGCTACCATTCGGAATCTGATTTATTAGGTGCTCCTGTGAAAATAAAATTCTGTCTTGCGTTTGTGGTGACGGCGCTTGGGCTCACGCTAACTGGGCAGACGGAAAATCCTCCCGGCGATGTGACTTCAAATAAGCCAGAGTTCAAAAACCTTGCAGACCTGAAATGGGAGAAGATTCTTCCCGATCTGGGAGCAGATTCTCCGGAAATATGCTTTCTACATGTTGATCCAATGACGCATGCGACCAGCTTGCTGATTCGA
>Ga0209690_1002526_pt1 | contig 10402 bp, 12 predicted proteins | sample GraSoiAngelo_150_FD_186164 | JGI IMG/M metagenome (GOLD analysis project Ga0209690, IMG submission 186164) | Grasslands soil microbial communities from the Angelo Coastal Reserve, California, USA - 14_1009_09_40cm (SPAdes) (version 2) | ecosystem: Environmental > Terrestrial > Soil > Grasslands ...
AAAGAATTACCCCTGTGCTCATGTTTGTAGGCAACGTGTGCGGCAAGACGGAAGAAGCAATTAACTTTTACGCATCGGTGTTCAAAAACTCGCCCACTGGCGTCGGTTTTGGGGTGGCGCAGCGCTTCCAGCGCTGCGATAAGTGCTCTCATATGAACGAGGCTTTAGCCGCTGCGGTACTTGAAAGTGCGTTTTCCGCAGCCTGTTCCGCCGTGCCGTAAGTGCGCCATCGACAAAATGTTCCACGTGGAACACTTCTCCATTTTGTCAGCGACCTTTACCTACATCTGTCGCGGGCGAGGGCTGCCCGCGCCACCCGCCATACCCCCACCTGATATCATGCGCACCGGTGAATGTGAATGGCCGAAGTGCCCAATAAAGTGCCGAAGAAAGTATTGCCAGGCAAGATTGCGCTGGTGGCCGGAGCGACCCGCGGGGCCGGCCGAGGGATTGCCATCGCACTGGGCGAGGCGGGTGCGACCGTTTACTGTACCGGCCGTAGTTCAAGAGAACGCACACGCGGACGGCCCGCTACGCCCGGCCGCCCTGAAACGATCGAGGAAACCGCGGAACTGGTCACGGCCGCCGGCGGGCGTGGCATTGCCGTAAGAGTAGATCACACCGAGCCTGCGGAGGTGAAGAAGCTGGTCGCCGGTATCAAACGGCGGCACAAGGGGCTGGACATTCTGGTCAATGACGTGTGGGGCGGCGATGCGCTCACCGAATTCGGCAAGACATTCTGGACGCTCAACCTCGATAATGGCCTGCGCATGCTGAAGCAGGCAATCCATTCGCACATCATCACTTCCCACTACGCCGTTCCGCTGCTGCTGGGTCGAAGCAGAGGAATTATTTTCGAAATTACAGATGGGGATGCTTTTTACTACCGCGGTAACCTTTTCTATGACCTGGTGAAGATTTCCGTCATACGGCTGGCCTTCGCCATGGCCCGCGAGCTGCGCAAACGAGACATTGTTTCGGTGGCGTTGACTCCGGGCTTTTTGCGTTCTGAAGCGGTACTGGAGCATTTTGGAGTCAGCGAGGTCAATTGGAAGGAAGCCGGGAAGAAGGTCCCCCCAGGACGAGAAGGAAGGGTCGTGCACGATGCTGGCGCGGATTTCATGGTGTCCGAATCGCCGAGGTACGTAGGCCGGGCGGTGGTAACGCTTGCGGCAGATCCGAAGGTGAAAAAGAAGAGCGGACGTGTCTTCAGTTCCTGGGCACTGGCCCGGGAGTACGGATTTACCGATCTCGACGGCACCCGGCCAGACTGGGGCAGCTATGCCAGGAAGAAGTATGGAAAGTACAAAATCTGCGATGAGCGATTTTATTCCTACTGGGTTCCCGGCCTTGTCGAGCTGATTTTCCCGGATTGGTTTTGATCGTGAGCGGGTCGAGGACAGTCTTGGACAGTTGCGTCCAATACTGACTTCCGATAAGTAATTGAAAATATGGCGGGGACGACGGGACTCGAACCCGCGGCCTCTGCCGTGACAGCGCTGCGTGAATTGGTTTTACAACAACTTACAAGAACGCGGGGACTGCCAAACGCAGCGCAAGTCATACAAGACCACTCAAATTGTGGGTTGGGTAGTGGGTTGGAAATTTGCCGCTATCCAAGCCCCTGCCCCAAAACGGCAGCGATCTTCTTAGTGGCCGAACGGAAAGTCCTGGACCCTTAGCGGCGGCGCTTCTTACGCCACGCCCTGATATTGTTGGTCGCTGACCTTCTCCATCCAGTCGGCGGTCTTGCCGTCAAGCTGCTCCTGAATGGCGATGTGCGTCATGGCCGTTGTTGGGGAGGCGCCGTGCCAATGCTTCTCAGCAGGCGGTATCCAGACCACGTCCCCCGGCCGAATTTCCTCGACCGGCCCGCCCCAACGCTGTGCCCAGCCGCAACCGGCCGTTACGATCAGGGTCTGACCGAGCGGATGCGTATGCCATGCAGTCCGCGCGCCCGGCTCGAAAGTTACGCTGGCACCTTGAACAAGTGCCGGATCGGGTGCCTGAAATAGTGGATCGATCCGTACAGTGCCAGTGAACCACTCTGACGGTCCCTTGACGGAAGGTTGGGAGCCACTCCTTTTTATATCCATTTCTCAATTCCTTCACTTGCCTTGCTATTTGGTCTCGTCTCGACGTCGCGCGGTGTTTGTATCCGCCTTGGTAACGAGTACATGATAGGCGACGCTGTCCCAGGCGTTGTGGATGCCGGTGAAAAGCAACAGCAGCGCCGCGCCTCCAACGCCAAACAGGGCCTCGCGCGTGTGGGAAGGCGCTGCGAATGACGACAGCGCGAGTATTGCGTACGCGGCCAAAGGCAGCACAACATGAAACAACCAGTCCTCGAATTCCGGTTCGTATGCGGCTTGCTTCCGCATACGCCGGCCTTCGCCGCACCTGCTGGTGGCCTCTCGGCAATAAGCGTTATGACGACGAACTGCAATCCGATCAGGGCGCCCGCAGCCGACCCGACGATTACGTAGAAGCTGTCCCATTTGGCGAGCTCTGACATGATGACGCTCATTCCCCAAACCGCTCGAAGCGGTACGCCAGTTCCGGGCCACCTTCGCGGCCGTAGGCGAGTTCGCCGACGAGCAGCGCGAACGGCTCCGTGTATCGAGCGATCCGGAGTCCGCCAGCATCCACCGGATCAAAGCCCGCGTCATGGATCAGCTTGGCAGCGACATTTTTGGCACTCTGGTCGTCGCCGCAGTACACCAGGCTCGGCCGAGTTTCTTTGCCTTTGGATTCGAATACTCCGAACAGCACTTCACTGGGAACGGTGTTGAAAGTCAGAACTACATGAGCGCGTGGAACTTTCTTTGCGAGTTCTTCGGCTCCCGACGTAGTGGTGCCCATGATGGAGGCAGCAGGTTACGATCACCTTGCCTGACATATCGCCTGCCTGCTTCAGCACAGCGTCGATTCGCGACCAATGCACGGCCAGCAGAATGGCGTCTGCATCTTTGGCAGCCTCGCCTGGCGTACCGGCGCGTGCGTTGCCCTGAGCGTCACGCGCCAGCCTCTTGAGTTTGTCGCTGCTCCGCGCGTAACTGAACACGACTTCATGTCCAGCTCGCGCGAAGATCGTTCCGAGCTTGCCGCCCATCAAACCCGAACCCAGGATTCCGACGCGCATACCGCTTTATTCGCCTGTTCGTTATCTGTTGTTGCTCAGCGGCCCACCAACTTCTGCAGTTCTTCGGGGTAACGAGCACCTTGCACCGAGATCTTCGAGGCTGCGGTTTCCAGCTGCCGGAGATCTTCGCGCGTAAGTTCGACGGCAGCGGCTCCGATGTTCTCTTCCAGTCGATGCAGCTTCGTTGTACCCGGGATCGGAACGATCCACGGCTTTTGCGCAAGCAGCCAGGCCAGCGCGATCTGAGCAGGCGTCGCCTTTTTCTGTTGCGCGAACTTGCCAATCAAATCAACCAACGCCTGATTCGTTTTGCGGTTCTCCGCGGTAAAGCGAGGAACAATGTTGCGGAAGTCAGTCTTGTCGAACTGCGTGTCTTCGCTGATCTTGCCGGTGAGGAAGCCCTTGCCCAATGGGCTGAATGGAACGAACCCGATGCCGAGTTCCTCGAGTGTAGGTATGACGTCGGCCTCAGGTTCTCTCCACCAAAGTGAGTATTCGCTCTGCAGTGCCGCGACGGACTGAACTTTGTGTGCGCGACGGATTGTTTCCGCTCCTGCTTCAGAAAGGCCGAAGTGCTTGACCTTGCCTTGCTGAATCAGGTCCTTTACGGCACCAGCAGTGTCTTCGATTGGCACATTTGGATCGACGCGGTGCTGATAGAACAAGTCGATTACATCGGTTTTGAGGCGCTTGAGCGAGGCCTCGGCGACCTCCTTGATGTGTTCCGGACGACTGTCCAGGCCGCTCCAACGCGGTCCACCATTGGGATCAGGTTTGAACCCGAATTTGGTGGCGATCGCCACCTGGTCACGAAGTGGAGCCAGCGCTTCGCCCACGAGTTCTTCGTTGGTGAACGGACCGTAAACTTCGGCGGTGTCGAAGAACGTTACGCCACGTTCGACAGCAGACCGAATCAGAGACATCATCTCCTTTTTGTCCGCAGCCGGACCATAACCGAAGCTCATTCCCATGCAGCCGAGGCCGATGGCCGATACTTCCAAATTGCTTTTTCCAAGTTTGCGTTTTTGCATTGTTTCTCCTTCCGAACCGTTTCTCTCATCCCAAGATTAGGATCAAACGCCGTGGAAGCGGTAGCCTGATCCTTCCGATTTATTGCCTATTCCTCTCGTTATGTGAAAAATTATTGGTGTATCCGGAGCCGAGCGGCTATCTTAGGGCAAGGGACAAGAAAACCAATACAATGAAAAACCCCAGCAAAAAACGCCTCTCCGCTATCAAACCAAGTGCGCGAATTGCGCACCGAGCTGGCTCGCAGGATTGCCTCGTTCATGGGCTCCGAAGAGAATCGGGCAGGTAGCGTCCTCGCTATGCGTCCATTGATAGTCCATTCTTCTTCGAAATCGAGGCTAGGCGCAGCCAGACGAGTACTCCACATCGAATATGCGGCATCCAGGGTCATGAGAGATGGGCTCGAACTCGCAGTCCCTTAGACCCGTTGCGAACTGCGCTCCGCTGCCCAGACGAGGGGGTCTGGGCCTACGTGATCTGTGATGAACCTTACGTTTCCGATCGGTTGTAATACAGCCCCTCCACCGCCTTCTGCACTTTGGCCGACACCGTGTTTATGTCGTGCAGCGTGTATCCGGCGGTCGAGATTGGCTCGCCCACCCGCATCTCCAGCGGACGGCTCTTGATGTGATAGGTGTTCATTGATAGCAGCTCATACGTCCCGACCAGCGCCACGGGAACAATATCCACTTGCGCTTTGATGGCGAGGAAGAGTGCGCCTGGCAGGAATGGCTTGACCTGGCCGTCCGGTGTGCGCCCGCCTTCGGGAAATATCACGAGCGGCATGCCGCTCTTCAAAGTCTTTAGCGCCGATCGAATGCTGCCGATCGAGCGGGCTGGATTCTGCTGGTCTATGCACACCTGCCCCGATCGCTTCAGGTGCCAGCCGACAATCGGATAGGAAAGCAGCTCTTTTTTGAACACGATGCGGAACTGGAACGGCAGGTAGACGTACAAGATAGGGATGTCCAGGGCCGAGGCGTGGTTCACCGCATAGACATACGGCATGGAAGTATCGATCTTCTCCAATCCGGTCACTCTCACGGGCGAGAAAATCGTCTTCATGATTAGCCACGACCACAGTCGCGCAAACCCGTGCTGGATTCTGCCACTTCTATCAAATAACCAGGAAGGAAAAGACACGATCCCCAGGACAATCGTGTACAGCCAGATTAGCGGATCGAAAATAAAGTAGGAACGGAGCCTGCTGGGCCAGCCGTAGTTGCGGGCGGGCGCAGGCCCAGCCTGCTGAACCCGTTCTGTTGCGGGTTGTGCCCTCCCCGGATTGGCTTCAAGTTCGGTGGACGATGTCTTCAAAACAGCACTTTCTCTTTAGGTGCGCACGCCCAGCAGGCGCATGGCCTCCCCAACAATGTAAATCGAACCTGTTATAACAACCAAACCGAGTGGCCCTGCCAAAGCACGCCCACGGCGCAGCGCCGATGCCACATCGGGTGTTCCTTCGATTTCGATGGAGATGCGGCTGGCAGCTCGGCGGATCTCGTCTGGCGTCGCCGAACGCGGATTTCTTGCGCGCGTGGCAATCACCCGCTCGGCCAACGGGAACAGGATCTCCGCCATCTCGGCAATGGCCTTGTCGCGCATGGCGCCGAAGATGAAGGTAAGTGGCCGGTCTTCCTCGGTCGACGAAAGCTCGCTTGATGAAAAATAGATCGCCGAAAGCGTGGACCGCAATGCCCACGCGCCTGCCGGATTATGGGCCGCGTCAAACACATATTCTGGTTTGCCATCCTTGGGGGGGATCACCTGGAAGCGTCCTGGCCAGTGCGTCTGGCGGATGCCGCGCTCGATGGAGTCGGGTGTGATCCCAGCGAAGCCCTGCTTTTTGAGCTCTTCCGCACTGGCGATCGCCAGCGCGACATTCCTCAATTGGTGTCGCCCGACCAGCGACGTTTCGACTTCGATCTGCTTTCCCATGACGAGTAGCGGATATCGGGAAGCATAACCCCGTGCCATCTCGGATCCAGGACTATGTGGGGGCGGGTCTTCGACCCGCACTGCCCGGGTCAAAGACCCGGACTTACGCGGTTCGTTGAGACCCCCTGGTACCGCGCACTGGGCACTTGCAGGCGATACCGGCGGCACATATGGAACCGCGCTCACTGCTTGCGCTCCCAGTTCCAGAATCGCGTTGCCAATCACGTCATTCGCCTCGGGCTGTTGCGGAAGCGTTACCACCACACCGCCGGGCCGAATAATGCCCACCTTCTCGCGCGCAATCTCGCCGATTGTATTACCCAGATATTTTTGGTGATCGAGTGAAATGTCGGTGATGACGCTGACCCTCGACTCGATCACGTTGGTCGCGTCCAGTCGGCCGCCCATGCCGACTTCAAGCACAGCGAGATCAACCCGCTCGCGTGCGAAATGCTCGAAGGCGATCGCGGTCAGCATCTCGAAAAAGCTTGGATGCCAGGGCAATTCACCTTGGCTCACCAGCCGCTCTGCCGTGCGATCCACCAGATCATGCAGTGCGGTGAAATCCTCGTCGCTGATGGATTCACCATTCACGCGAATTCGCTCATTCATGCATATCAGGTGCGGAGAGGTATACAAACCCGTCTTCAATGCCGAAGCGCGCAGAATCGAGCCCAGCGCCGCCGCGGTTGACCCTTTGCCATTGGTTCCTGCAATCAGTACGCCCGGAGAACGTTGTTCGGGGTTCCCCAGCGCTGCGAGAAGCACGCGCATGTGGGCGAGGTCGAACTTGTGAGAAGGCGTCTGGGCCAGCTCGTGTCCGAGGGCATACATGCTCGTGATGGCGGCTTCGTAGGACATGGGTTGAGGTCGTTGGTCGTTGCTCCTCACTCGTAGTCGTTGTCGTTAGTCGTTCGTCGTTGGTCCCCACTCAGGCTACCAGTTTCCACTCTGTAGTTCGAATGTCTGGCAGCGGATGGATCCGACTGGCATATGAACGCAGACTGCGCAAAAGGGGACCTACTGGATGTGGGCCAATACGAAACCATTAGATAATCGGACACGCAGGGGCTAGCGACTAACGACCGACGGCTAACTGCTGATTCTTCGGCATCATGAATTCCAGAGCGCGTGCGATGTAGGGCTTGAGCTGCTTGCGAGGTACAACGGCGTCCAGCATGCCGTGATCCAGCAAAAACTCGGCGCGCTGAAATCCTTGCGGCAGCTTCTGGCGGATGGTTTGCTCGATTACGCGCGGCCCAGCAAACCCAATCAAGGCTCCCGGCTCGGCGACATTGAGGTCACCCAGCATGGCAAATGACGCGGTTACGCCGCCCGTAGTGGGGTCCGTGAGTACGGAAATATATGGCACGCGCGCCTCATCTAGCCGCGCCAGCGCGGCTGAGATTTTGGCCAACTGCATCAGGCTCACTACGCCTTCCATCATCCGCGCGCCCCCAGAAGCAGAAACGATGATGATGGGAACGCGTGTTTCCGTAGCACGCTCGATTGCTCGGGTAATAGCCTCGCCGACCACCGCGCCCATGCTTCCGCCGATAAACGAGTATTCCATCGCGCTCAGGATGACGAGGCGCCCGTTCAGCTTGCCTTGCGCATTCACCACGGCGTCCTGGAGCCCGGTGTCCTCCTGCGCCTGTTTCAGGCGCGACTTATAGGCTCTTAGGTCCACGAATTTCAGCGGGTCCGTCGAAGTCAGATTGGAGTCGAAAATCTCATACTCATTGTCATCGAGGAGTTGCGAGAGCCGCGTGCGCGCATCGATGCGGAAGTGCCGATCACACTTGGGACAGACGTTAAGATTATCCTCCAGATCTTTCTTCCAGATGATCTGGCGGCACTGGTCACACTTCACCCACAGTCCCTCGGTACGGACTCTTTTCTCGCCCGAGGTATCCAGTTCGCCAGACTGTCTTTTGAACCAGGCCATGGGTTGATTTGCGATTGCCGATTTTCGATTTTAGTAAAACAGGTACGCCGTCCAGGACACTTTAAAATTCGGCAGTCGTCAGTCGTAAATCGTCAATATTCTATTCCCCTCTGTGCCATCACGCCCTTTTCATAGGCATGTTTCACCTGTCGCATATCTGTCACGGTGTCGCCAATTTCAACAATTGTCGGATGTGCATTCCGCCCCGTCAAGATAACGTGCACCATTTCAGGCTTATTCTTCAGGCTTTCGACCACCTTCGCTGCGTCCAGCATACCGTAGCTGATAGCATAGTTAATCTCGTCCAAGATCACGAGGTCCCATTCACCCGAGCGGATCGCTTTCTCGCCCTCGGCCCAGGCTTCCTCTACCATGCGCACATCTTCCGAGTCAGGTTTCTCGGCTCCGACCTTCACGAAGCCACGACCCATCTGCTTCATGATGAATTTATCGCCGAATGCTTTGACTGCATCGAGCTCGCCGTAGTGCCACGACCCCTTCAGGAATTGCAACATGAGCACGCGCATGCCCTGTCCAACCGCACGCAGCGCAGTACCCATGGCGGCAGTCGTTTTGCCCTTGCCCGGACCGGTGTTGACAATGATCAGACCACGACGAACGTCCTGCATAATGAAAGAATGTTCGATTGTACCTGTTCGAGGGGTTTTGCGGGCAAACACCCGCTTCCTCATCAATCAAAGCCCATTTCAGCTTGGATGTGCTCTTGGTTATGCGGCTAATGCCAATGTTTTTTTCAATTTTTGGGAACCAGGGCGTGTTGCGTAGCGTAGGCATCCATGAGCCGCTCTCTCATTTTTTAAAAAAGTGTAGAGGTCTCGGAATGAAACACAACAGGCTCTCATTGTTGATGTTGATCGCGGTCCTTTGCCTTGCGGCAAGGGCGCGGGCTGACGATACCAGGACACAAGCTAGCGTGCCGCTGCAGGCCAACTCCGGTGCCTCCCACGAGCAGGATAGCATCCGCCAGATTCTGGAACTGGAGCGCCAGGCGAAAGATGCCTCGGTCCACCGAGACGCTGCTTTCGCTGAGCGCATGCTCACGGACGATTACGTCGCCATTACCCCACTGGGCCACGTAATCACCAAGGCTGACACGATCGCCGCCCGCAGGAGTGGCCAACTGCGCTACGATTCGATCGATATCAGCGATATGGTGGTACGCGTTTACGGCAATACTGCCGTGGTGACGGCGCGCGCGGAAGTAAGAGGCAAGGATCTCGGCGAGGAGTTCAACGGCCCGTACCGCTACACCCGAGTGTGGATTCGCCGGAGTGGGCATTGGCAGACGGTAAGCTATCAAGCTACGATCACAAGATAAAGCCGTTAACACCTCTAGCCGTTTAACTTCTAGCAGTTCGTTATCGCCCTTTGCAAACCTTCTCGAGGCAGGGCCTTAAACAAGTTTGGATGGGGCTTGTTCTTTTCAGTCCTAAGGTCTATTCTTTCTTGCCACATATCACAATCTTTCCACTGAAAGCAGGAGGTTACATGGAGAAGAAAATACTCACTCTGTTGTTCACGTTGGTGTTTGCCTTCTCGCTGTCAATGCCGCTGTTCGCGCAGGAGGGTACCAAAAAGGAGGAAGCGAAGGAGACTCCCGCCCAGGAGAAGGCTGAGAAGGCTGAGAAGGGGCAGAAGGCCGCGAAGCAGGCCCGCTGGGAGGGCATTGTCACGAGAAGCAATAAGGATAAATCTACCCTGACCGTTCGTCAGAGGAGCACGGGCGCCGAGAAGACGGTCCAGTACGACAGCTCGACCAAATGGACCAGCCAGGAGCATCACAGCAAAAAGGTCAACGACATTGATGCCAGCCAGGTTAAGGACGGTGATCGTGTGATCTGCATAGGCACTTACGACAAGGATGGCGTACTGCATGCGACTCTGATCTCTAAGCGGCTCACCAACTAGACGAGCTTCGTCCTGTGTCGCAGGTTGGAAACAGTGGGAGCTTCACGAAACTGGTTCAACCTGGTTCGCAGCAATGGGTAAGAAGGCGCCTAGTGTAGAAAGCTGGCCTCGGTGTGTTTGCATGCCAGGGCTTGAGCTAAAAACTGTGCGCGCAGCACGCCCACCTACGGCATCTCCACTCTATGCCGCAGGTTCGGGGTGTCTTCCGAGTCGGGCACGGATTGCTCCGCTCCTAAAAGCCGCGCGGTAATTCGCAACGCTTCAACCTCTCTTTTCACCTTTAGCAGTTCCTGCTCTTTGATCCTGAGCACTTCAATGGGATTTTTCATGACACATCCTATGCTGTAATCATAAATTACGAGCCGGACTTTTCGGCTGATTGACTGTAAATTCCTGGGGCTCTCCCGAACACATCA
>Ga0209690_1002530_pt1 | contig 10400 bp, 7 predicted proteins | sample GraSoiAngelo_150_FD_186164 | JGI IMG/M metagenome (GOLD analysis project Ga0209690, IMG submission 186164) | Grasslands soil microbial communities from the Angelo Coastal Reserve, California, USA - 14_1009_09_40cm (SPAdes) (version 2) | ecosystem: Environmental > Terrestrial > Soil > Grasslands ...
GACCGATCTCGCGGTAGTGGGATACCTTCCTGCTGATCTGTCCTTCACGATTGAGGACCGGCATCTGGGGCTCGTCACGGCGCTTGAGCAGCCCACGGAGGCTCTCGCACACCGGCTGGCCCGTGCCATCGCCGACACGGTGGATATCGATCAGGTGGAGTCGTTGGCCCGTTCGGCGCCTCCGCTGGAAGCTGAGTGTGCGCGCACGGAGCCGCAGCCTTCCAGACCGGCCGTTCGGGTGGGCGTGGCCTATGATCCGGCCTTCTGCTTTTACTACCCCGAAAACCTAGAACTGCTGGAAGGGGAAGGGGCCGCGGTCATTCGTTTTTCCCCTCTGCACGATCAGGTGCTTCCTGACGTGGAGCTGCTCTACTTGGGCGGTGGGTACCCAGAGCTGCATGCGGAGGCGTTGGCCCGGAATCACCGGATGCGCGCTTCGATCCGCGAATTCGCCCGGCGGGGCGGCCCGATCTATGCGGAGTGCGGCGGCCTGATGTATCTCATGGAGGCGATTCGTGATTTCGATGGCAAGGCACACGACATGGTTGGCCTCTTTCCGGGGGAAGCGGTGATGCAGCGGTCTGGCCTGATCATGGGCTATCGGGAGCTGGAAGTCGCGACCCCCTGCGTGTTGGGACAGCCAGGACTCAGGGCGAGAGGCCATGAGTTTCATTACTCGTGTCTGAAGAACCACCCATCCATCGACTACGCCTGCACGGTGACGGATGCGCGGGGCCGCCAAAAGGGCCAGGACGGTCTGATGCGGGGCAACGTCCTGGCTCTTTATACCCATCTGCACTTCGCCAGCCAACCCCATCTCGCACGGTCGCTCCTCGCGTGTGCGCGGGAGCGCAAGGTTGGGAGGAAGGAGGACTGAGCATGCGCATCACCAGGGTCTACACGCGGACAGGGGATGCCGGAAAGACGCGGCTGGCCGGCGGTCAGCAGGTCTGGAAGGACAGCCTGCGGGTCGAAGCCTACGGCACGGTGGACGAGTTGAACGCGCTGGTTGGGGTGGTGCGGGCGTTCAACGCCGACCTGGTCGGGAAGCACGCGTCAGCAGCGCGTCTGGACGAGGAGCTCCGCTGGACCCAGAACAAACTGCTGGACGCGGGCGGCATCCTGGCGACGACACCCGGGCAGGTGTTCAAGAACATGCCGCAGATTACTGCGAAAGACGTCACCCGCTTGGAACGTTTGATTGACGCGTGCCAGAAGGATCTGGCTCCGCTGAAGGAATTCATCCTCCCGGGGGGAGGAAAGGTGCCCGCCCTGCTCCACCAGGCGCGGACCGTGTGTCGCCGCGCGGAGCGTGACACCGTGCGGCTCTCGCGAGAGGAGCCTGTCGATGCGGCAATACTCAAGTTTCTGAACCGGCTCAGCGACGCGCTGTTCGTGCTGGCACGGTGGATCGGGAAGACCCAGGGGGAACCGGAGGTATTGTGGGAACGAGACAGCACGACCGCATGAAGTCGGACTCACCTGGAGGCCGTGCACGAGCCCTCGCGGTTCTCGGAACGGGCTCGGACGTGGGTAAGAGCGTCATCGCGGCAGGCCTCTGTCGGCTCTTGGCCCGCAAGGGAATCCGCGTGGCGCCCTTCAAGGCACAGAACATGTCCTTGAACTCCTTTGTCACGGCGGATGGCGGGGAGATTGGACGGGCGCAGGCCCTGCAGGCCGAAGCCTGTGGCGTGCCGCCGCATGTCGATATGAACCCCATCCTGCTCAAGCCGGAGTCCGACCAGCGCGCGCAGGTCATCGTGCACGGGAAAGTCTGGGGGCGATACGAGGGACGCCAGTACTTGGAGCAAACCCGTGAGCTGGTCCGCCACGTGCGCGACAGTTACGAGCGGCTGGCCCACGCGTACGAGCTCTTGGTCATTGAGGGAGCCGGGAGCGCGGCCGAGCTCAACCTGCGCGACCGGGACTTGGCCAACTGGGCGATGGTTGAGTTCGCCGATGCCGCCGTGGTCTTGGTGGCGGACATTGACCGCGGCGGGGTGTTTGCGCAGGTGATCGGCACCATCGAGCTGCTCGCCCCGCAGGAGCGGCGGCGGGTGGCGGGAGTCGTGGTCAATAAGTTTCGTGGCGATGCGAGCCTGTTTGTCGATGGGGTGGCCTTGCTGGAAGCCCGCACCAACGTGCCCGTCTTGGGAGTGCTCCCGTTCCTGCGGGACTTGGAGTTGGACCAGGAGGACAGCGTGGAGAGGGATCGCTCACGCCAGCCTCCTTTTACAGCGCAGGCGGTGAATGTGGCGGTGACGCTGGTGCCCCATCTGAGCAACTTCACCGACTTCAACGCGCTGGCCGGGGAATGTGATGTGGTGCTCCGGTACGCGGCAACGCCGTCCGATCTGGTCGGGGCGGACGTCGTGGTCCTGCCGGGCACTAAGAACACGATCGACGATCTTGAACATCTGCGGAGCAGGGGCTTCGGCGAAGCCCTGGCGCACCACGTGGCCCGGGGCGGGGAACTCGTGGGGATCTGCGGCGGCTATCAGATGCTGGGGCGGGAGGTGTCCGATCCAGACGGTGTTGAAGCTGGAGGGCAGACACCCGGCATGGGGTTCCTGGATGTGGTGACCGAATTGCTGCCTGACAAGAGGACGACCCAGGTTGAGGCACGGCCTTTGCTTGGAAACGTGGCGCCCGACAGCACGGTATCCGGGTACGAAATCCACATGGGCCGCACCCGCCGCGGCTCTGTTGCTCCCAGCTTTCGGATTCTGCGTCGTTCTGGCAAGGATCTCTCACAGGGAGGACCGCACGCTGGGGATGAGGACGATGCGGCGGACGGCGCGTGTCGCGAAGACGGGTTGGTCTGGGGGACTTATATCCACGGTGTCTTCGACCAGCCAGGGTTCCGCCGTCAGTGGTTGAACCGGCTGCGTCAGAGAAAAGGGCTCCACCCATTAGATCGGTCGATCTCTGAAGCAGTCACGGCACGACTGCGGTTTTCGCTGGACCGCTGGGCCGACCATCTGCAGCAGCACGTGCAAGTTGATCGTCTCTTTAAGGATGTCGGTGTGAGATGAGCGGTGAATGACCACATGATGAGTGTCTCGTTATGACAATTGTGTTGAAGAATGCTTCGGCATCGTTACTGCATAGGTGTCGTGTGTCTGAGTGCGCTACTGAGTCAGCTTTTCGGATGCGTCTACAAATACCTTTGTCTAACTCATTGGTTCGGTAGCGGACTTTTCGATTAAAATTTATGCATGAGGGTTGTGCAGCCCGATGGGAGTGATGGCTCCCCGACGTGCACAAGGCTATCCCCAGGGTATCCCCAGAAATTGTGGACAGACGGCAGTGCAAGAATCCTCTGTCAAGGGACGATGCGCCGCGCCTAGCGATGGATTGGTGAACGGTGTTACGGGATGTTCAAGACAGATGCGGCATCAGAAGGCCGGAGGCTCGAAAGCGGGCCTATGTGAAGGTCCCATGATGTCCAGGTGTGGAATGATCGCACAGGGAGCCCAGACGCACATGCGTCACGAACCATGTCGGCATTCTGGCAGACTGAATGTGTGCACGGCGCCCTCGCCCATGTTTCAAACGCGGGCCGCCACGTAGCGACGATCCTCACTACAGGATATAGGGGGGCAACCGAACCGGACCACCGATTTCTTGGGAAGGCAGGGGGAACTGAGAGCATGCCCAAGATCCTGACCGCTCGTCGGCGTGAAGATGAACGGGAACGCGCCCGGTTGTACCTGAAGAGCCGATTGATGCTGCCGACCATCCCGTTAGGGATGGTCACGCTGTTGGCCGGCTACGGGGATATCGTGCTGATGTGGGTCCAAAATCAACTGACCCCTCAGGCATTGCTGGGGAGCACGATCCTGTTCCTGTGCGGCGCCGTCTGGGGATGGGGGCATGCCTGGTACGAGCGGTACCTGCTGGGAACCTGTCCGGAATATTTCGCGCGAAAGCAGAAACTGTTGGAAGCCGCCAAGGAGTACAAGCGGATGAAGCGGGACCTGCCGGCCGCTGGGCCACTTCATCCGGGCCGGCGGTTCGTGCTGGCGATGTACGTCGTGGGGATCGCGTCCCAGGCCGGGATCAGCCTGTATTATCTGGGGCACCTGGGGGTTTATGCGGCGATCTTTCTCCCTTGGGCCGGCTATTTTAACGCCAAGGTCATCTTCTGGAGGAGTTTGTTTACCTCGTAAGGTGAAGGGCCTGTCCCCTGTCGCCCTGAGCGCAGCGAAGGGTCTCCCTTCGCCTGAGATGCTTCGCGTTGCTCAGCATGACAGGATGACGCCTATTGCCGAACCCGCAGGAACAAGTACCCGGCAAAACACAGGAATAATATGTTGGCCGTCCACCCGGCCAGCAGCGGGGGCACCACGTTGCTCCGACCCAGGGCCAAGGAGACCGAGTGGGCCGACCAGTACAGGAACCCGACCAGCAGGCTATACCCGACTCCCCTGACCAAGCCCGTCCCGCGCGAGCCGGTTTCCATGAGGCTCATGGTGAGGCCGATCAGGGCCATGATCAGACATACAAAAGGAAAGGCCGTGCGCCCGAACAGATCGGTCGCGTACCGGGCCGGGTTGTACCCGTCTTGTCGGAGCCGCTCGACATAGGCGGCCAACTCCCGCAGGCTCAACGCGTCTGAGTCGATACGGATGGCGCGACGGAAATCTTCGGGCTTTTGGTTCAACTGAATGGGGAGACGGTCGAAAGGCTGAGACCGGACGGCCTGGTTGCCCTGGAACGTCCGGCTGAGGCCGGAGACCAAGACCCAGCCCTCGTGTTCGTACAGCAGTTCCCTCGCGAAGACGAGTTGCCGGAGCGCGAAGTCCTTTCCCAAGTGGTACAGGCTGACGCCGTAGATGCGTGGCGCGTTGTCGTCGGGCAGGTCGCCCCGCATGAGCGTTTGATCGCCCAGCCGTACCCAGATCTCATTGCCTTGGAAGACGGCGCGCGGATTGCGTTTTTCGATTTTGATCTCGCGCAGCGCTTCTGCCTGCTGATTGGCGCCCGGGATCACGGCGTCGCTGGCCCAGAGCATCAGGAGGCTCAGGGCCTGGGCGATGACGAGAAACGGGACGGAGACCCAGTACAGGCTGATGCCGCTGCTGCGCATCGCGGTGATCTCGTTGTTCCGAGACAGGATCGAGGCTGTCAGCAGGGTGGACATCAGGACGGCAAGCGGTGTGATCTGGAAGAGGATGCCGGGACACTTCAGCACAAAGTACCAAAGGATGTGGCGAAGTTCGGCTTGGTAGCCCACGAACTTCCGGACCTTCTCGACAAAGTCGACGACCAGGTACACGACCGCCAGGCCGCCCAGGCAGGTCGCAAACACTCGGAGGTGCTCGCGCAGGAGATACGACATGAGGAGCGTCATCGGTTCCCTCGTATGAATTACAGGCGCATGCGGCGGTGAAACAGCCAGACGATGCCCAGGGCAAAGGCGATATCAGGGAACCAGGCGGCGGCAAAGGGGCTGAGGATGCGGGCTGAGACCCAGAAGTCGCCCATGACGCTCAGGACATAGAAGAGGACGATGACCAGAATCCCCACGGCGAAGCCACCGGCCCGGCCGGACCGTTTCACGACCATCCCGAGCGGCATCCCAAGTAGGCCGAAGAGGATGGTGGAGACTGGAAAGGATAAATTCTTGTAGTGGTCTTCCAGGAGCCTGAGGTAACGAGGATCTTGCCCCTGGGACTCGGCGATCTTCTGGCGGATTTCGAACAGCGAGGGGCGTTCTTCGGGTTCCGGAGCGAGGCTTTCGGTGAGATCCAGCTTAAAATCGTAGGTGGTGAAGCGGATCGTCTGATACTGGCCGGGGGCCTTTGGATTCACATAGATGGTGCCGTCCTGCAGCGTCAGACCGAGGCGGTTGTGGAGGGGATCGTTGATGACAGTCCAGTCGCGGGCCACGATGAGCCGAGGCTCCCCGCTGGTCCGGGTATCTGAAATAAAGATTCCGGAGGGCCCGTCCGGCAAGCTGCGCTCGCCGATGTACATGACCACCTTGTTCGTCGGGGTGTTGAAGACCCCTTCATCGAGTGCCAGCGACAGTTGGTCGCGCAGCATGACCAGTGCCATCTTCTTAAGGGACTGGCCCGTCCAGGGCTGGGCGAATTGGGCCAGCGTGAGGGTCATCAGGAAAACCGCAAGCGAAAACAGCAGGACGGAGGGGAAGAGGCGCCACGGGCTGACTCCCGTCGCGTGCAATGCGGTGAGTTCGCGGTCCGAGGACAGCCGGCTGAACGCACTGATGGACGCGATCAGACAGCCCATCGGCAGGGTCAGGACGAAGAAGGACGGCAGCAGCAGGAGGAAGGTCTTCAGCAGAGGCAGGAGCCCCACGCCTTTGTTGATCAGAAGCTCGACGAGCCGGAGGATCTCCCGGGTCATCAGGATAAACGTCAGGGCGCCGAGGCTCTGCGCAAACGGCATGCCGAGTTCTTGCAGGATGTACCGGTCGATCGTCTGCACGCGAAAACAGCGCTCCCGGCGACAGTTATACTGGAAGGCTCGGGGCAAAGCAAATTGCGGCGAAGACCCACTTGACACTCCTGAGGGCCTGTGATAGATGCACACCCGCAATTGTCCCGCTGATTTCTAGGGAGCTTTCTAAGGTCGGGAGGCCTGGCACGGTGGGTCTTGGGACCGTGGGGCTGGTGTGACGAAAGGAGGGCGGTGTGAAGAGCAAAGGCACTGTCAAGTGGTTTAATGATCGCAAGGGGTTTGGGTTTATTCGCATGGAAAGCGGACAGGACGTCTTTGTCCATTATTCAGCCTTACAGGGGGAAGGGTTCAAGAGCCTCAAGGAAGGCGAAAACGTCGAATTTGAGGTCGTGGAGGGTGCCAAAGGGCCTCAAGCCTCGAACGTGGTGAAGGTCGTTTAAGCCCCCGCAGGGCGTGGCAAAGCCACGCCTTGCCACCATATCTGCTCTGCAAGGGCCCATCCCATCCCGGGGGTGGGCTCTTGTCGTTTCAGGCCGGGTGCAATTCTTGACTTCATGGGCAGAGCCGCGCTAGGTTACGCTAGGCTGCTAGCTGTGAGGGAATGAGCGTGGCTCCTGACAAAAAGGATGCGACGGCGGAGCGCGCTCGTCAGCTCGCGGACGCCGGCCAGTATGCCCAGGCCATCAAGGTCTGGCGCCAACTTCTCGACGGTTCCCCCAATGATGCGAATGTGTACAACACCATCGGAGACCTCGCGTTCAAGATCAAGAACAACCCGGGAGCGATCGACGCCTACCACAAGGCTGCCCGGTTGTTCGTTCAGGAAGGCTTTCACCTGAAAGCCATTGCCGTCTACAAGAAAATCCGCAAACTCGACCCCGAACGTGCTGAGGTTTACACGCTGCTTGGCGACTTGAATGTCGTCCGTGGCCTGATGCACAACGCCGTTGCTGACTACTTGTCCAGCGCCAAGCTTTTCCTGAAAGCCGGAAAAACCATGAACGCGCTGACGCTGTTGCGCAAGATTGCCAAGATCGACCCCCAGAACACGGATGTGCGCATGCGCATGGCGGAACTCTGCCTGAAGGAGAAGCTCAAGGACGTGGCCATCACGGAGTTCCTGTACGTCGGCAAGGCCTATCAGCGTCAAGGCCGTGCGGCTGAGGCCCGCACGGCCTTTGAAAAGATCCTCAAGATCGCGCCAGACCATGCGGAGGCTCGCCGTCGGTTGGACTCTCCCTATCAGCCTGAATTAGATGAGCCCGAGCCCTCCGCAACGGAGGCCGCTGGGATGACCGTCGCCGACGTCGTGCAGGGCGAGATGGTGGAAGGAGGCATCGAATTGAGCCTTCCGGAATCGACGCTGTCGACCCCCTTACAGCCCGCGCCTGAGGCCGAGGGAGCACCAGCCACCCTGCCGGAGGCCCGCTCCTTGCTTGCGAGAGGCAATCTCGCCAAAGCCGAGCGGATGGTCCGGGCCCTCCTGCTTGAAGATGCGGATCAACTCGAGTACCAGGCGATCCTGGGGCTCGTCTATTTGAAGAAAGGCCAAATAGCCGCTGCCTACGACACCTTGTACCGTATCGCCCAGGCGTGGCACGCCCAAGGGCGGCGTGACGAGGCGTCGGAGCTGATCGACGCTTATCTCATGGCGGAACCAGACGACAGCGATTTTCTCCAACTCAAGGTGCGCGTGACCCAGGAACCAGCCGCGGCCACGGCTGAAACCCCGGACTTACCGGTGATACCGGCGGGGGTGGAGAAGCCGGCCTTCCTCGAAGTGGAGCCCGCGGCGGCTCTGGCTGAGACGGTCGTGCCCCCGGCGACGGCGGGGATACCCGCCGGGGGCCTCGAGCCGGACGTCGAAGCCCTCTTTCAGGAGTCCCGTAAAGGGGGCAAGGCGCCAGTGGGCGGCGACAAGTATGAGACGCATTACGATCTCGGTGTCGCCTACAAGGAAATGGGCCTCTTGACCGAAGCCATCGAAGAATTCCAACTGGCCGCTCGCGGGCCGACGCGATTCGTCGATGCGTGCACCATGATTGCGGCGTGCTACAAAGCCCAGCGTCTCAACACGACGGCGGTCGGGTTGCTGGAGCGCGTCTTGGCTGATCCCCGGTGCGCGGGGCCTGGGGGACCTTACGTCAAGTACGATCTCGCCGTCCTGTACGAGGAGGGAGGCTTGACCGACAAGGCCGCCCACCTCTTTGCGGATATCCCCTCCGTTTTTGACGCGCAGGACCGTCTCGTTCGGCTCCAACGCGGGCTTCTGCCTGCGGGGTATTCTCCTGCCCAGACCACGCGTCCAGCCTCGCTTCTGTAAGCCTCCACGGCCGCGCTGGCTTCCTTGACTTCATCGAGAAACGGATGCTAGAGTCTGTGCCATGACAAGGCATGACGGCGACGAGCATCCACGTCTCCGGTTTGCGCTGACCGCCGATGGTTCCGCGCAACCGGGCGGCGGCACGACGGCGGAGCAATCTGACGTGCCACGGGCGCCGCGCAACGTCACGGTCAAGATCGGGGATGGCAAGCTGACGCTCGATTGGGAGCCCGTTCCCGACGCCCTCTTCTACAACATCTACTATAAGACCACCCGAGGCGTCACCAAGGAAGGCAAGGAATTCGACCGGTTCCAATACGATGCCGTCGGCGCGGAACGGTTCAAGACCAAGATCGGGGTGACCAAGGAGAACGGAACCCTGATCGACACGGCCGCGCCGCCGTATATCCATACCGACCTGGCCAACGGCATGTGCTACCACTATGTCGTCACGGCGGTCACGAAGAACGGAGAGAGCCCTGAATCCGAAGAAGTCATGGGGATCCCGGCTTCGTACGTGTGCGTCATGCACTTCGGGACCGAAGGCTATGATGACGGGGAGTTCAAGTCGCCCACCGGGATTGCGCTGGACCGGGAGGGCCATATTTACGTGGCCGACACCGACACGCATACGATCCAAAAGTTCGACAAGGATGGGACGTTCCTTATGCGCCTGGGGGACGAGGCGGGCGACGCCGAAGGCCAGTTCTATTATCCCCGCGGCCTGGCCTGCACCTCCCAGGGCGACCTGATCGTTATTGACGCCAATAACCACCGCGTCCAGAAGTTCGACAAGGACGGGAACTTCCTGACCATCTGGGGCAAGTTCGGCTTCGCCTGGAAGGGCGCCTCGCAGGGAGTCTTCGACAATCCGTGGGGCGTGGGCGTCGACAAGGACGACAACGTCTACATCGCCGACACCCTCAATAACCGGATCCAGAAGTACACGGTCGACGGGGAGCCGATCCTCATGTGGGGCAAGGAAGGCGCCTTTGAAGGGGCGTTCTTCTACTGCCGGGATGTCGCCGTCGATTTCGCCGGGAACGTCTACATCACGGACGAGATCAATAACCGCGTCCAGAAGTTCGACAGCCGGGGAAATTTCCTTGCCAAGTGGGGCAAGGAAGGTAATGGCCCGGGGCAGTTCAACGGCCCATGGGGGATCGCGGTCGACGCGCTGGGCAACGTCTATGTGACAGACACCGGCAACCACCGGATCCAGAAGTTCACGAGCCATGGCGCCTTCATCTGCCAATGGGGCAACCGCGGCAACACCGTGGGCCAGGTGAACTTCCCTTACGGGATCGCGGTCGACCGGGAAGGCTTCGTCTATGTCGTGGATAGCGGCAATGCCCGCGTCCTGAAGTTCGCGCCGGTGGAAGGCACCCAGGCCCCCGCGCAGCTACCGGCGGAGAAGGGTACGACGGAATTGGCGGCGCCCGCCGAGCTGATCGCCAAGGAAGCTGATACCGAAGTGACCCTCAGCTGGATGGACGTGCCGGGCGCGGCCTCCTACAACCTCTTCTACCACACCGAACCGAGTGTGACGCCACAGACAGGGACCTGCGTCGAAGGCGTGGCTTCGCCGTACACCCACGGCGGGCTGGCCAACGGCACCACCTACTATTTCATGCTGACGGCGGTCAGC
>Ga0209690_1002532_pt1 | contig 10397 bp, 8 predicted proteins | sample GraSoiAngelo_150_FD_186164 | JGI IMG/M metagenome (GOLD analysis project Ga0209690, IMG submission 186164) | Grasslands soil microbial communities from the Angelo Coastal Reserve, California, USA - 14_1009_09_40cm (SPAdes) (version 2) | ecosystem: Environmental > Terrestrial > Soil > Grasslands ...
GATGGAAGAGAATGAACCGGCGAACCCAATCGACGTAAACTTCTTCCGTTCGAATGGAATAGCGTTTCGCGCGCAGTTGCCAGCGAACGCGATCAAGCAACTTCGGCGAGGAAGCAACAACCGCATTCGAGGGGGCCACGTCGTAAGCATGTCAAAACAATCGCAATTGCAAAGACGAAAAGCCTTGGGGCCAGAGGGCACAAGTCAGAGGAGCTTGCACCATCGAGCAAGGGACTGCTCGATCCACCTGTTGCTGGTTAGGCTGAAACTGGCCGCGGCTCGGCGGACTTACGCGAACCGAGCGCCGCTTTCACAAAATTGTTCCCGAGCTCCCACATCGGTCCCGGAAATTTGCGGCATTCCGTAAGCACGTCGTCGAACGCATTCACAAACATGTCGACTTCCTTTTCGCCGATGATAAGTGGCGGTAGAATCTTCATTACGTCCATCGCGTGGCCCGCAACCTGGGTGAGAATCCGATGTTTGCTCAGCATCTGGGTCACCACCATTTGCGCGAAAAGCACCTTGTCGATCTTGTGCAGAAGTTTCCACGCCATCTTGAGTTTGAACTCGCTCGGTTCGTGAAATTCGATCCCGATCATCAAGCCTTTGCCGCGAACTTCTTTGATGAACGAATGTTTTGCGCGCAGCGCATCGACTTTTTCCATCAGCAACGCGCCCATCTTGGCTGAGTTGTCGATTAGCTTCTGGTTGTCGATCACTTCCAGCGATGCCAGTCCGCACGCCATCGCGAGATTGTTGCGGCCGAATGTCGTTGAGTGAACAACGCAACGGTCCATTCGCGAAAACGTTTTCTGATAAATATCGCGCCGGGTCACGATCGCGCCGCACGGGACATATCCTCCGCTCAACGTTTTCGCGAGCGTGATGATGTCCGGTTCCAAATCCCAATGTTGGAAACCAAACATTTTTCCAGTGCGACCGAGTCCGGTCTGGACTTCATCGGATATGAGGAGCGTGCCGTATTTGCGGCAAAGCTCTTGCGCCCGAACAAAGAAATCCGTTTTGGATGTTTGGCAGCCCTTGCCTTGGACCGTTTCAATCACAAATGCAGCGACCTCGCGCGAACGCAGTTGTCGATCTAACTCGTCGATATCATCGAGCGGCACGCGGGCATCGAATCCCTCCATCAATGGGCCGAAGCCTTCGGTAAAACTTTCGCAGCCCATCAGCGAGAGCGAGCCGAGACTGAGGCCATGAAACGCGCTCGCCAGTGAGACGACTCGTTTTCGTCCGGTCGCGGCGCGCGCAAATTTTAGTGCGCCTTCCATCGCTTCGGTGCCGGAGTTGCAAAAGAAAACCGCGTCGAGATGCGGCGGGGTCCGTTTCGTGATCGCTTCCGCGAGCAAGCCGCTCAGGAGCGAACAGTCCATTTGCACCATGTTCGGAAGATCGAGATCGAGCACGTCGCGGATCGCTTTCTTCACCACGGGATGGTTCCGGCCGATGTTGAAAACGCTGTAGCCGCTCAAGAAATCGAGATACGCAACATCATCCATGTCGTAGAGATAGGCGCCCTCGGCCCGGGCATACACCTTGTCGAAACCGATGACACGCTGGGCTGCAACCAGGGTCCGGTTCAGATGCCGCTCGTGCAGGTCGTAGTTCTCGCCCAGGCGCGACGCGATGATCTCTTTCAAATCAAAAGCCACGCGCCAACGTTCTGCGATTTGCGCTCGAAACGCAAATTGGTGGATCGGCCGCTCCGTCGGGCGATGCCAGAGCTACTCGGCTTCGCCGACATCATTTTAACATCGAGCTCGGAGAGCTCGATCCACCTTCATCGAGCAAGGGACTGCTCGATCCACCCGTAACCGAATCGATAATCCACGGCCAGTCTTCAGATTTTGCGCATAGACCAGCGGCAACGGGATTGGCGCGAATATAATCCATTTTGATGGACAACTGCTCGCCACGCTCGTCATCGCGCAAACGATGATCGAAATAGCCTTCCTGCCAAATAATTCGATGCTTCCGGGCATGAAAGCGTTTCCAATCGCCAATCACATCGCTCATCGGCTTATCCGGTGTGAACGACATGAGCGCGTGGATATGGTCAGGCATCAAAAGAAGCAGCGTGATATACCAGCGTTGTTGTTCTTGGTACAGCCGAGCGGACGAGAGTAGCGAGTCGGCCAAGTCAGGGGTTGTCAACGGTGGTTGCGGACTCTCACGATCAATAGCGACGCGGATGTGAAACAACGCGCCGTCTTGGACCCAATATGGAACTTCATGGTGCAGCTTGGATGGAAAGCCGCGATATAGCACGTGCTCAATTGTGCATCGGCGTATCCAAAGCTACAAGGTGGATCGGCCGAGGTGGAACGCGATCTCCGAGCGCGTTGATAAAGATTACGCGGCTACGCCGCCTAAATTGACATCGAGCTCGGAGAGCTCGATCCACCTTGCTCTAGCTGCCACTCGATCCACCAAACAAAAAAGCCGCAGATTCTTTTGAATCTGCGGCTTTCGGTTTGCGAACTATGTTCGCTTAATCTTCGACTTCGACGTGTTCCACCACGCGGGTATCACCCGTGCCGGTGTAGTAAACACGGACGCGGTCTTTCGGGGTCAGCACCCTTTTTACGACGTGACCCGCCCTATCGACGATTCGCACAGGTGCATGGAGCGCAAACGAGAGAGGTCCCTCACTCTCGCTCTTGACGACGATCGTCTTGTCCGGCTCATACGTTGTGACTATGCCCGACGTGTAAGTCGTGCTTGTCGTGGTCGTTGTTGCCGGGGCAGTAGTTGTTTGTTCCGTTGTGGTTGTGCTGGTCTGCGCAAACGCAAACGGCGCAACAATTGCACAGGCTAATCCGATAATAATCTTCTTCATGGTTTACCTTTCAGTTTGTTATCGCTCTTTCGACTAAGCTCGCGTGGGAAATATTCGAATCGAGAAGTGCCGCCGCAGCGATTAAGCTTGTTGGCGGCGGCATCAACTCAGTCCATTAACGGAGACGGCGTGCGACGCCGTGTGTGACCGGATGGATCACGTGATAGTTAATGTTGTACGCCACGTTGTGTGCGAAGTGTGCTGCCCGGTAAGGAAGCCGTTCGCCTGGAAACGCCGCGGCTGGCTGCGCGCTCAGAAACGTCGCCAACGCGACGACCGCCAAAAATGCAATGAATCGTTTCATCTTCTCTCCCTTCTCTATATAGGTTAGACAGGCATCGCGCCGCCCGTATTCGAGTTCATTCGCAGAAAATCTCCATTCTCCGACTCCTCACCCTTGCCCTCTCCTCGAACGAAGCGGAGAGGGAAATCGAGCTGAACTTCGTGCGCGATCGGGCGCACCGTCCCAAGGTGAGGGATTGTCCGTTAGTTGGGTCCGAAGACGAGTTGAGTCGCGCTCCGCTTCAGTTAACGTGCGTGGTCGATGACCCGCGCCAAACCGACCACCGATCCGATCGTTACTCCGGAGCTGGTGGCGAAACACGGTCTCACCCCGGAAGAATTCGAGCGGATCAAGAAAATTCTCGGCCGCGAACCGAATTTTACCGAGCTCGGAATCTTTTCGGTGATGTGGAGTGAGCATTGCTCCTACAAGAATTCACGGCGCGAGCTGAAGAAATTTCCGACAACCGGGCCCAATGTTCTGGTTAAAGCCGGCGAAGAAAACGCCGGCGTAGTCGATATCGGCGATGGCTGGGCGATCGCGTTCAAGATGGAAAGCCACAATCACCCGAGCGCGATCGAGCCATTCCAGGGCGCCGCCACCGGCGTGGGCGGGATCATTCGCGATATTTTCACCATGGGCGCCCGTCCGGAATTCTGCCTGAACTCGCTCCGCTTCGGACCAATCACCGGCCACAGCCCAAATGTCGCAACCAATCGCCGCTTGTTCACCGGGGTTGTTTCCGGAATCGCGCATTATGGAAATTGCATCGGCATTCCAACCATCGGCGGTGAAATTTATTTCGACGAAAGTTTTGAAGGTAATCCGTTGGTAAACGTTTTTTGCCTGGGAGTGCTCCGGCACGATCAACTCGCGCGCGGCGCTGCCCGCGGCGTTGGTAACCCGGTATTTTATGTCGGCGCCGAAACCGGGCGTGACGGTTTGGCGGGCGCGGCCTTCGCGTCCCGCGAATTAACCGAGCAATCGAAAGAAGATCGACCCGCCGTTCAAGTGGGCGATCCATTCAAAGAGAAACTTTTGCTGGAAGCGTGCCTCGAACTGCTGGCGCGCGACGCGGTGGCGGGAATTCAGGACATGGGCGCGGCCGGGTTGACCTGTTCGACCTGCGAAACGGCGAGCCGCGGCGGCACCGGAATCGAGATTGATCTCGCCAAAGTTCCCAAACGCGAGCCGGGCATGACCCCGTATGAGATTCTACTCAGCGAATCGCAGGAGCGAATGTTGATTATTGCCAAGCACGGCAAAGAAAACCTGGTCCGCGAAATTTTCGAGAAATGGGACGTGCCCTGGGCTGAAATCGGCCGGGTGACCGGCGACGGTATGATGCGCGTGCGCAACAACGGCAGCGTCGCCGCGGAAATTCCGGCAAAACCTCTCGCCGAGGAAGCACCTCTTTATTCGAGGGAAGCCCGGAAACCAACCGCGGATCACGCGGATAAAACGGATTGGTTGCAAGAATTATCAGCGAAATCCGCGAAATCCGTGGTCAAATCTCTTCGCGAACTGCTGCGCGATCCAACGATCGCGTCCAAGAACTGGGTTTATCGGCAGTACGATCACACCGTGCGCACCGGCACGCTGGTGAAGCCGGGCTCGGACGCCGCTGTCTATTTCGTTCGTTATGCGAACAAGATTTTGGCGGCCACCAGTGATTGTAATTCGCTCTACTGCGCGCTCGATCCGCGCGAGGGCGCGAAGATTGCCGTCGCCGAAGCCGCTCGCAATCTGACCTGCTCGGGCGCGAAACCGCTCGCGGTGACCGACAATTTGAATTTTGGCAATCCCTACAAGCCTGAGAATTTCTGGCAACTGCGCGAAGCGGTCGAAGGAGCGGCCGAAGCTTGCCGCGCCTTCGGCACGCCGGTGACCGGCGGAAATGTCTCTCTATATAATGAGAACCCGGCCGGGGTGGTCGATCCGACCCCCACCATCGGAATGGTCGGTCTGATCGAAAAGGAAGAACACATTACGACTCAGTGGTTCAAAGATGCCGGCGACGAAATCATTCTCGTCGGCGAAATCGGTGACGAACTTGGCGGTTCGCGATTTCTCAAAGTTTGCCACGGAAAAAAGATCGGGCCGCCGCCGCAGGTCGACCTTGCCCACGAAATCGAGATTCAAAACGCAGTCCGCGATTTAATCCACGCCGGTTTGGTGCAAAGCGCGCACGATTGCAGCGAAGGCGGACTCGCGGTTGCGCTGGCGGAATCCTGTTTCAATCCGAAACAGCGCTTCGGCGCAAAGATTGATCTTGGTGGTCTAGAGGCGCCCGTGTCGGGCGCGGGAAACCTGGATAACGCGGCCGGCACGGCCGCTACACTCTTTAACGAATCACAGTCGCGGATCGTGATTTCAGTCGCGCCGGAAAATGTGGACAAGACGATGTCGATCTTAGGTGAGCGTGGTGTTCCATTTCAGCAACTTGGCAAAGTCGGCGGCGACCAACTTCGTATTCGTGTGGCCGGCGAGGATTTTCGCTGGCCAATTGCCGACCTTTACGACGATTGGTGGAATTCGATCCGTCGCGCAGTCGAAAGTGATACTTGCGCGGAAGGAATTCCGAGCTTGTGATGGATCGAAACGTTCTTTTTCAGGGAGAGATCCCGGAAAATTATGACGGTTATCTCGGCCCAGTGATCTTCGAACCGTTTGCCGAGGATATTGGTTGGACGCCTGCCCGCAGACAAACTCGAATCGGTCCTCGAGATCGCCTGCGGCACGGGAATCGTTACCCGTCGATTGCGCGATGCGCTTGCGCCGCTGACCGAAGTCGTCGCGACTGATTTGAATTCCGACATGTTCGAGTTCGCGAAAGCGAAATTCAAAAACAACGAAAACGTGCGCTGGCAACAGGCTGACGCTTCCGCGCTTTCATTTTCCGAGAACTCGTTCGACGCAGTCCTTTGTCAGTTTGGTTTGATGTTCGTTCCAGACAAAGCGGCTGCGATGCGCGAGTCATATCGCGTTCTTCGGAGCGGCGGCGTCTTCCTGTTCAACGTCTGGGATTCATTCGCCACCAATCCATTCGCCGAAATCACGCACAGGACGATCGCCTTGTTCTTCGACCGCGATCCGCCAAAATTTTACGAGATCCCGTTTAGTCTTCACGATTCCAATCCCGTTCACGAACTCTTGCGGAACGCCGGCTTCGAAAAAATCGAATCGTTTCCGGAGATGAAAGCTTGCCGAAGCCGTTCGGCGAAGGAATTCGCCACTGGCTTGGTGCGCGGTAATCCAGTCGGCGCGGAACTGGTGGAGCGCGGCGTAGATCCAAATGCGGTCATCAGCGCGGTGGCAACACAACTCGCCAAACGCTTCGGCGCCGCACCGTTTGAAAGCACCATGCGAGCAATCGTCTGGCGGGCGGTTAAACCGTAATCTCACGTTTGAATGCGCCTCAATTTGATGGATTATTTGGTGTGATCACTCCAGACAACGCCGACAACCCCAACGCCAGGGAGATTTATCCGCAGCACGAGTGCGGGCTTTTCGGCGTGTTCGGGCATCCCAACGCCGCGGTCCTGACCTATTACGGTCTTTTCGCGCTCCAACATCGTGGGCAGGAAAGCGCCGGAATTGTGACCAGCAACGGCCCCGGCACCTCGTTTGTAAGTCACAAAGACATGGGGCTTGTTTCGCAGGTTTTTGGTCAGGCCGAACTGGAGCGACTCAAAGGCAGCCGCGCCATCGGACACACCCGCTATTCGACCACCGGCACCAGTACGATCAAGAACGCGCAACCGTTCGTGGTCGATTGCGTCCGCGGCCAAATGGCGATCGCGCACAACGGCAATTTGATTAACGCGGACATTTTGCGGGACGAGCTCGAGCGCAAAGGTTCGATTTTCCAAACCACCGCCGACAGCGAGATCATTTTGCATCTGCTCGCGCAGCCAACCGATAACGGCGGTAACACGCTGGCAGCGCTGCGGAGAATTGAGGGCGCGTTTTCACTCTTGATCATGAGCGAACGCGAGCTGATCGCGGTGCGCGACCCGTTCGGTTGGCGGCCGCTCTCTCTCGGCAAACTCGACAATGCTTACATCCTCGCTTCGGAAACGTGCGCGTTTGATTTAATTCACGCCGAATTCGTCCGCGAAGTTGCGCCCGGTGAGGTTTTGATTATCGACGAGAACGGGATGCGGTCGGAGTTTCCGTTTCAGCCGCAACAACCGGCGTTCTGCATGTTCGAGTACGTTTACTTCGCGCGACCGGACAGCATGATAGGCGGCGTCAATGTTGGCAAAGTGCGCACCGAAATGGGTCGCGAGCTTGCTCGTCAATTTCCAGTCGAGGCCGACATCGTTGTTCCGGTGCCGGACTCGGGCAATTACGCCGCGCTCGGTTTCGCCGAAGAAATGAAAATTCCTTTCGAGCACGCCTTTGTCCGCAATCACTACATCGGCCGGACGTTTTTACAGCCGAGCCAGCTCATTCGCGATTTCGATGTCCGGGTGAAATTGAATTTGATTAAGGAGATGGTGGCGGGGAAACGCGTGGTGGTGGTCGATGATTCGATTGTCCGGGGCACGACCTCGCGCGCGAGAGTGGTAAACCTCCGAGAAGCTGGCGCGAAGGAAGTGCACATGCGGGTGAGCTGCCCGCCACACCGCTTCGCCTGTCACTACGGCATTGATTTTCCTGATCCGCAAAAATTGATCGCAAACCAGATGTCGATGGAAGAAATCCGGAAATATCTCGGCGTCGATAGTCTTGGTTATCTCGACGTCGAAGGAATGGTCCGCGCGACTGGAAGACCGGTGAACGAATTTTGTCTGGCCTGTTTCACCGGCAACTATCCCCTCCCGGTCGATCCCGCGCTCGACAAGTTCATCATGGAAAAGCGCGAGGCGAGGGCGAAAGCACTGATCGAGCAGGAACGGCATCCGACGCTGTTCGCGGACCTGAAATAGCGCGACCGACGAATTTTTATTCTGTCATTCCGAGCGAAGTCGAGGAATCTCTAGATATTTCTGTAAGTCGTCGACCAAAGAAACAGTAAGAGATGTCTCGACTCCGCTCGACATGACACGAAAACGAAAGGCCTACGCATCCGCGGGCGTCGATGTCGATCTTGGCAACAAACTCAAGCGCCGCATTCAATCACTCGTCCGGCAAACGCACGGGCCGAAGGTATTGGGAAAAATCGGCGGCTTTGGCGGTTTGTTTCGCGCCGACTTCGGCGCAATGCGCGATCCCGTTCTGGTCGCGAGCATCGATAGCGTTGGCACCAAGTTGAAAATCGCGTTCGCGATGAACAAGCATGACACGGTCGGCGCCGACATGGTGAATCATTGCGTCAACGACATCGCCGTTCTTGGCGCGCGCCCGCTTTTCTTTCTCGATTACATTGGCTGCGAAAAACTAGAGCCGCGAGTGTTCGATCAACTCCTTCGTGGATTTTCGCGCGGCTGTAGGTCCGCCGGTTGTGCGTTGATTGGCGGCGAGACCGCGCAGCTGCCGGGAATGTACCGCAAAGGCGAATACGATCTCGCCGGCTGCATCGTTGGGGTGGTCGATCGCAAAAGCATGATCGACGGCCGCAAAATCAAGCCCGGCGACGTAATTCTCGGACTCGCCTCGAACGGTTTGCACACCAACGGTTATTCGCTCGCGCGGAGAATTCTATTCGAAAAAATGAAACTGAGGCCGGGATCGCGTTTGCCAGGTCCGCCATTGGAACGGACTCGTCCCGTGGCGAGATCGACCACGACGGTCGGCGAAGAATTGCTTCGCGTGCACAAGAATTATCAGCCGCTGGTCGCGAAAGTGCCGGCAGGAATGATTAAAGGTCTCGCGCACATCACCGGCGGCGGGCTGGTCGATAATTTGCCGCGCGTCCTGCCAAAGAATTGCGACGCAATGATCGAAACGAAATCGTGGCCAGTGCCGCGGATTTTCAAACTTCTGCAGGAAAAAGGCCACGTGCCCGCGAGCGAAATGTATCAGGTCTTCAACATGGGTATCGGAATGGTTGCGATCGTGTCCGAGCGCCATTCGAAACGCGCGATGTCGATCTTGTCCGCCGGTCGGACGGACTCGTCCCGTGGCGAGCGAGCGAAACGAATTGGCCGGATCGAGCGCGGCACGGGAAAAACACGTCTTGTTTTTTAACCGCGGATCACGCTGATATCGCGGATTGCGCAGATTCTTTCTGCATTTATCCGTTGCATCCGCGTAATCCGCGGTTGATCGGATTGCAATGGAGAAGCGCCGCCTTGGAAAAACCGACATGGACGTTTCCGTCCTCGGCTTTGGAGGATCCGAGATCGGCTACGAGCACGCGTCATCTGAAACCGTGGCCGAATTGTTGAACAGCGCCCTCGATGCCGGTCTCAACGTGATCGACACCGCCGAATGTTATTACGACAGCGAGGAGTTGGTCGGACAGACGGTGAGTGATCGCCGGAAAGAATTTTATCTTTTCACGAAGTGCGGTCATCCCTTCGGAATGGAGAGCGGCGCGAATTGGTCGAAAGATTCGATCCTGAAAAGTATCGAGCGCAGTCTGGATCGACTAAAAACCGATCGCCTCGATCTCGTGCAATTGCATAGCTGCTCGGAATCAACCTTGGGCAAGGGCGAAGTGATTGACGCGCTCCAAACGGCGCGCGAGCGGGGCTATACCCGATACATCGGTTACAGCGGGGACAGTCGCGCGGCCCACTTCGCCGTGGAATGCGGCGCGTTCGACACCCTGCAAACTTCCATCAGCATTGCCGACCAGGAAGCAATCGATTTGACCCTTCCGTTGGCGCGGAAAAAACAAATGGGCGTGATCGCGAAGCGGCCAATTGCCAACGCGGCCTGGAAAACGGGGCATCGTCCAATTGATTCTTATCATCACGAATACTGGGAACGATTGCGGAAACTGAATTACGATTTTCTCGACCACGATTTGGAGAAAAGCATTTCGATCGCCTTGCGCTTCACCCTCAGCGTTCCTGGAGTGCACACCGCGATTGTCGGTACAAAAAAACCCGAACGCTGGGAGCAAAACGCCAAATTGCTGGAGGAGGGTCCGCTCGACGAGCCAACGTTTCGCAATATTCGTGAGCGCTGGGAAGAATACTCGCCCCGCATCTGGATCGGGCAGATCTAATTTGAACCCGCGAATCATGCGAAACACACGAATGAAGATGATTTTTAATCAGGAACCCAGGAACCCAGGAAACAGAAATTCCGATTCCTCTCAACTGCTCAACATCTCAAGGACTCAACTTCTTATTCGCG
>Ga0209690_1002534_pt1 | contig 10394 bp, 10 predicted proteins | sample GraSoiAngelo_150_FD_186164 | JGI IMG/M metagenome (GOLD analysis project Ga0209690, IMG submission 186164) | Grasslands soil microbial communities from the Angelo Coastal Reserve, California, USA - 14_1009_09_40cm (SPAdes) (version 2) | ecosystem: Environmental > Terrestrial > Soil > Grasslands ...
CGTCGTGACCTCGAACGCCGCGCCCGATCTCGCTCGAGGCGTTGCTGGTGACCTCGCGCGGGTTCTGTGGAACAGCCGAGACCAGTTCGGTGTCGCGCAAGTGCCGCCGGATGAGGCCGTTGCGCAGGCTTTGCGGGTGACAGACGGGCCGGTCATCCTGGTCGATTCCGCGGATAACGTGGGCGGAGGCGCTCCTGGCGACGGGACGGTGCTGTTGGAGGCGCTGCTGCGCGCGCGGGCGAAGGGCGCGGTGATCCCCATTGTCGATCCTGCCGTGGTGACTGCGGCTCGCCGCGCCGGCGAGGGAGCTGTGATTGCAGCGGACGTCGGGGGCAAGACCGACGAGCGGCACGGACGTCCCGTGCCGGTGGGAGGGAGAGTAGTCCGCCTTCAGCGCGGGGATTTCGCATACCGCGGTTCGTACATGACCGGCCGCCGGGTGCAGGCGGGGTGGGTGGCTCTACTGGACGTCGACGGGGTGCTGGTCGTGGTCCGAGAGCAAAAAGTGATGCCCTTCGATCAGGAGGAACTGAGTGTCCTGGGCCTCGAGCCGGCCCGCTGCCGGATCATCGTGGTGAAGTCGGCGATCGCCTGGCGGGCAGCCTACGGGAGCATTGCCCGCGCAGTGATCGAAGTGGACACGCCAGGGGTATGCACTGCGAACCTGAAGACGCTGCCGTATCGCCGGGTGCGGCGACCGGTGGCTCCTCTGGACGAAGGTATAACCTGGTGACCAGGGTGTTGGCCATCCGCGACCTCCCGCAAAATCGGAGTATGGCATCAGGTAAAGACCTGAGCACGATCTAGGGAATATTCCGCATGTGTTTGGAGGGAATACCTGGGGTAAATACCCTAGGGGAATTAGGGTAAACCCCCCACAACGAAGCATGGGGAGCGGACAAATGAAAAAGGCTGTTTCGCTGATGATTTGTGGGATCTTGCTGACCATCTCATTCTCCCTGGTGCACGCGTCGCCGGCATTCGCCGACCTTAAGGCCGCTGTCAACGCCATCTGCGATGCGTACACCAACGGGATCGTTGCGACGTTCGGACCCGCCGTTTCCGGTTTCGGTGGTACCGGTTCCGGTGTCGGGATGGACTGTGGGGACTTTATGGTCTTCATGGATCAGAACAAGTGGCATGTCATACACGACATGCGAACCGGTGGAGCGTGGTTTGATATTTTCGGGACTGGCGGCCCTTGCCCGTCCGGCCATGCTTGCTTCGAGCTAATCTTCCTGAAAGATTGACCATCTGCGCCCGACGATTTGAACAATCCGAGATGTGGAGGTTGCTGATGCCTGACGGAGCATTGCGCCGTTGGACTCTTGTGGCACTCGGTGTGCTGTTTGTGGGGCTGCTAGCATGGCCCGCACGCATTGAGGCTCAAATCCCCGGCGGCATTCCTGGGACTGTCGGCGGAACCACGACGGTGCTGGGCGGCACGGGAACGCTCGCGGCAGGCTCGCGTGACTCCCTGTACAGTGAAGCTGACTCGATCAGCACCTCACTGGTCTCGGCAGACGTTCCAAGCGCACGGGTGATCGGCTATGTGGACGAGATTGCCTCCGATTCCTATCTCGCCTCGCTGAACCTCACCCTCGCGGGGATTACGATTACTGCCGGTTCTGCAGAGGCAGCAGCCCGGGCGGCCCTGGACGGCAGCTCACGCACAGCTAGCTCGTACATTTCGAATCTCTCGATCAGTGGACTGCAAGTCACCGTCGACGGAACGGTGAATCAAACGGTCTCCATTCCCGGCGGCCAGGTGGTGATCAACGAACAGCAGATTCTCTCGGACGGCACCCTGGTGGTGAACGCGCTGCATGCGACCGTCTCTGGCGTTGCGGATGTCGTCGTCGCGTCTGCGGCAGCAGGCGCCAGCGGCGGGAATGCCTATGCGGTGCAGATTAAGACACCTTGAGAACGAGCCCTGCCAAGTGTGAATAAGTGAACAAATGAGGGTTAAGTAAGCGAATACTTTTTGTAAATAAGTAGCCGTACAGGCTCTTGTTCGCCCATTAGGCCGGATCGCAGACCGCGCCGGTTACACTGCGTACGGCAGAAGGGGGACTGGGCGATGCTCACGGGAATTCCGCGCAATCCCGCCACCGGGAGATTTCCGCACTTCCTTCCTCCTTCACCCTCAGTCGATAATCTATTGAGCAAATCGCTGGCAGACTACGATCACCGTCGAACAATAAGGCGGGGCACCAGCTCATGAGCCGGATAAGCCTATTCGAGTCGGACCAGATGTTTCACATGAGGGGGTGAAGAAAATGCGGCTAACGACCGCCGCACTCTTGACCGCGATGTCGGGAGTTCTTGTTATCTCCCAGGGACCGGTCCTGGCGCAGGCTACTGACAGCATCACGGTGCACTGCGTACTCGTTTCGCCAATAGATCCGAGATTTTCATCCTGCCAGGACCAACACGGGACCATCCAAAGCGCCGTGAATCACGCCGACCCCGGCGAGACAGTACTGGTTGGCGCCGGCGTGTTTCCTGAGCAGGTGATCATCACCGAGCCCCTCACGTTAGAGGGCGCAGGCGCAACTACCGTTATCCAGCCCGCGGTTGTTACTAGTTACACGAGCAGTCTCTTCTCGGGTGCACCGATCGCCGCGATCCTTCTCGTGGACAGCACAACCGGAGTCTCTGTTACGGATCTGACCGTCGATGGCAGCGTCGCCGGGCTTACCTTCACTGGCTGTTCACCCGGCTATGTGGGTATCTTCTACCGTGCCGGTTCGGGTGTCATCGAGAACACTTACATTACCGGTGTTCATTTTAACCCGCTACTGCTGGGTTGCCAGACAGGCCTCGGTATCTTTGTGCAAAGCGGCAACGGTGGGCCAGGACTGAATTCTCAGGTGGCGATTATCAACAACACCGTTGACATGTACCAGAAGAATGGCATCACTGCGAACGAACCCGGCACGTTCGTAGCGGTGACAGGGAACATCGTCACGGGAATGGGCGTGACAACTGTTATCGCGCAGAACGGTGTTCAGATCGGTTTCGGCGCACGCGGATTGGTCTCGGGGAACGCGATCTCAGCGAACTACTACACGCCTCCCGACTACGTCGCGTGCGGCTTACTCTTCTTCGAAGCAGGCGGCGGTCTCGGCCGGACCAAGAGCAACAATTACCTGGCGAATGAGCAGGACACGTGCACGGCAGGAGTGGGTCCTTCGTCCAATTCACCGTTCAACTAGCTGGCCTCCGTCGGGGTTTACTCAACCTCGACGATTGCCTCGATCTCCACGGTGATCCCGCCCGGCAGGGAGCCCATCCCCACTGCCGAGCGGGCATGTTGCCCGCGCTCTCCGAAAACTTGCACGAACAGGTCGGAGCAACCGTTGATCACTTTTGGTTGGTCAGTGAACTCCGGGATGGCGTTCACCATGCCGAAGACCTTCACCACACGCCGGACGCGGTCAAGCGAGCCGACCGCATTTTTCATCGCCGCCAGCAGCATCAGCCCGACGGAGCGCGCGTGCTGATACGCCACCTCGGTCGAGACATCGCGGCCGACCTTGCCCGTGGGCTTCGAGCCGTCTGGGTTTTGCGGGCCCTTCCCGGCAAGAAAGAGCAGGTTCCCCGTCCGCACCGCGTCCACGTACGTTCCCACCGGCGGGGATAGGCGCGGCAGCGTCAACCCCAATTCGGCGAGCCTGGTTTCTGGCGAGGCAGCGGGCATCTCAGCGCCAGCGCGGCGAGCCTGAGAGGAATTCCTTGAGATCCTCTTTTGAGACCCAGGCGACGTCGCCGCGGTAGGTGTGTTTGAGCGCGCCGACCGCCACAGCATACTCAAGCGCGCGGTCCAGACCGCCGGTCAGATACCCATGAATGAACCCGGCGGCAAACGCATCGCCGGCCCCGACCCGATCCACCGATTCCACCTCATAGCCTTCTTTTGAGACCACCTGACCATTCTGCGCCGCTGCGCAGCGACCGGCGTCGGTCACCACGACGGTCCCAGCGCTGAACCGCAGCGCCAGCTGCTCTGCCAGCTGCTCAGCGCTCTCCCCGTGGGAGAGCAACAGCCGGGCATCGTCCGCGGTGGAGATCAGAATATCCACGCCCGCCAGCAGCGACCCCAGCGCGGTTTTTGCCTCATCCGCACTCCACAACTTCGCGCGGTAGTTTACGTCGAAACACACCAGCGCCCTGGCGCCTCTGGCCTCGGCGATCGCTTGGACCGTCGCCGCCCGGCAGCCCGCGCTCAGGGCCGGAGTGATCCCGGTGAGGTGCACGAGCCGAGCGGATCGCACGAACCCCCAGTCGACCTCCTTGGGGTCAAGCAGCGCCATGGCCGACTGGGCGCGATCATAGATGATGCGGTGCTGGCGGGGCGGAATCCCTTGTTCCAGAAAGTAAATGCCGATACGGCCATCGGGCGCCCAGAGCACGCGCGAGACGTCCACGCCGTGCCCGCGTAGCTCGTTGACAATCCGGCGTCCCAGCGGCGTGTCAACCAGCCGGGAAATCCAGCCCGCCGTTGTTCCCAACCGGCACAACGCAATCGCGACATTGGATTCCGCGCCGGCCACGTGCACGTCCAGCTGCGGGGCCTGCTCCAGTGGAACTCCGGGGAGAGCGGAGAGCCGCAGCATCGTCTCTCCGATGGTCACGACGTCAGGCATGCCGGCTCCGCCCTTCCGCGACCGCCCGCACGAATACCCGGGCCTGTGTCTGCAGCCAGGCGCGATCGCTGGCCCGCGCGCCGAGCAGGTTGCTCCCAATCCCGACCGCAGCGGCCCCGGCCGCGATGAACCCAGCCGCATTGGCATCGGTGATCCCGCCGGTGGGGACGAGCGGGATGTCTTTCAGGGGACTGAGGATGAGCCGGATGTAGTCCGGTCCGAGTGGACCGGCGGGGAAGACTTTCACCATCGCCGATCCCTGCGCGTGCGCCTGGACGATTTCGGTGGGCGTCATCGCGCCGGCAATCATCGGTAGGCCGCGCTCCGCGGCGGCCTCGAGCACCTCCCGCTGAAAGCCAGGGCTGACAAGAAACTGCGCCCCCGCGTCTGCGGCACGCCCGGCCATCGCACCGCTCCGGACGGTGCCCGCGCCCACGGCCAACCGTCCGTCCTGCCGGCGCAACGCCGTAATGGTGTCATAGGGTGAATCGAGCGTGACCTCCAGGACGGAGATCCCCTCGGCAGCCAGGACCGCCGCGCTGCGCAGGACCATGGCCGGCTCCACTCCCCGCGAGATCGGCAGGATGCCGCATCCGCGAATCACTTCAATGACGCTCGCCGTCAGCATCGCGGAGGTCTGCGCTCAACGCCCAGGGGTCGACGGCCGGGCCACCACCGGGCGGGTGGGGGCCGGACCTTCTTTATGCCGGATGCTCAGGGACGCGCCCAATCCTTCCGAAATCTTCCGGGCGGCCTGCTGGACAAGGCTCGCGTGCTCGGCCACGCGGTGCTGATCCATCGCGGCGGCCACTGAGGTGATGCTCACGGCGGCCACTGCTTTTCCGGTGTGGTCATAGATCGCCGCCGCGGCGCACTGGATGAGCTCTTCATGCTCGCCGGTATCCAGCGCATAGCCCTGCTGGCGGATCAACGCACAGTGGTCTCGCAACTCCTTGGGTGAGGTGATGGTCTTGGAGGTGAACCGGCGCAGCCCGCGCCGTTCGATGACGTCCGCCAGCGATGCATCCGGCAGGTGCGCCAGGAGCACCTTGCCGAGCCCCGTACAGTGGGCCGGTGCACGCCTGCCCACCTGCGAGTACATCCGCACCCGCCGCGTACTCTCGATTTTGTCGATGTAGACGACCTCACCCTCGTCCAGAATCCCCAGGTGAACCGTCTCACCGCAGGCGCGGTGGATCTCCTCGAGGTGCGGTCGCGCCACGCGGCGCACCTCCAGCGTATTCACGACCATGCTGCCCAGCTCGAACAGCGGCAGGCCCAGCCGGTACCGCTTGGTGCCGGGGTCCTGCACGACGAAGCCCGTGCGCTCCAGGGTCCCCAACAGCCGGTGCACGGTGCTCTTGTGCAGGCCCACGGCCCGCCCCAGTTCGGAGACGCTCAACTCAGGCGCCCCGGAGGAGAAGGTGCGCAGGATCGCGACCGCCCGTTCCACGGCGCGGATCCCCGATGCTTTGGCGGCCTGTCGCACGCGCATAGGCTAGGATTTTATCTTCGGCCGTCGCGTTTCAATTCCTATGATGCCCGTTCCACGCTGTGGGACATTCCCGGGAGGGGTCGGGTTTCCGGCCGCCCAAGACTACTGAGTCCGAAATCTTCGTCCTGCGTGGTGAACCCTCGTTCTTGCTGGCAACGTGGGCTTGGAGCGAGAGATGAACGCGCTGCAGATGTACATTGGCGGGCGCTGGGTCGCCAGCGTGTCTGGGGCGACCTACCAGGCGCGGAGCCCCGCCACCGGGGAGGCCATCGCGACTCTCCCCGAGGGAACGAGGGAGGATGCCCAGCGCGCCATTGCGGCCGCAGACGAGGGGAAAGCCCGGCTGGCGCGGATGTCGGTCTGGGACCGGGCGCGGGTGTGTGCCCGCGTCGCCGACGTGCTGGAGCGCCGCCGGGACGAACTGGCCCGAACCCTCACGCTCGATCAGGGAAAACCCCTGCACACCGAGGCGAAGGCGGAAGTCAGCGCGACGATCACGGGGTGGCGCAACGCGGCCGATCACATCAAGTGGCTGGAGACGTCGGTGATTCCCGTGGAGGATCCACACAAGCGGGTCCTCACGATCCGGCAACCTCGCGGCGTGTACGCGGTCATCACGCCGTGGAATTTCCCCCTGAACATTCCGACTGAGTACCTGGCCCCGGGCCTGGCCAGCGGCAATGCGATGGTCTGGGTGCCGGCCCCAACGACCTCCGTGGTCGCGGTGAAACTCATGGAGTGCCTGGAGGAGGCCGAAGTGCCGGCGGGGGCTATCAATCTGGTGACCGGTCCCGGGCCGGTCGTTGGTGACGAGATCGTGGCGCATGCCGGCACCGACGCCGTGGCATTTACCGGCAGCAGTGCGACCGGCGAACACATCGCCCGGCGCGCCGCGGGCAAGCCGCTCCTGCTGGAACTCGGCGGTAACGGTCCGACCGTGATCCTCGATGACGCCGACCTGGAACTGGCCTCCGGCGCGACCGCGTTCGGCGCGTTCTTTAACGCCGGACAGGTATGCTCGGCAGCCGAGCGTATTCTCGTGCACAAGAAGGTGTACGATGAGGTCACGAGCCGGCTGGTGGACCGCGCCAGCCAGATCCGGCTGGGCGACCCGTTTGATGAACGTACGCAGATGGGACCGCTGAACAATCAACCGGTGGCCGAGAAAACCGACCGGCACCTGGCGGATGCCGTGGCCCGCGGCGCAAAGGTGCTGGTCGGCGGAGGTCGGGCTCCAGGCCGGCCTACCGATCTGTACTACGAGCCCACGGTGCTGGTCGGGGTGGCGCGGGACGCCCTGATCAACCGGGAGGAGACGTTCGGGCCGGTGGCCCCGCTCATCCCATTTCAATCCGATGAGGAGGCTCTGGCGTGGGCCAACGACAACACGCTGGGCTTGGTGTCGGCGGTGTTCACCCGCGATCTCAGCCGCGCGTTCTGGTTCGCCGAGCGCCTTCGCACCGGGATTGTGAACGTCAACGATTCCACCAACTATTGGGAGTTGCACATTCCGTTTGGCGGCGTCGCCGGCAAGCGCAGCGGGATCGGCCGGCTGGGCGGCAAACATACGCTCTATGAGATGACGGACCTGCGCACCATCTGCCTGGATGTGAGGCGAACGCAGACGCAATAGACGCAATGGACTCTATAGACTCAACAAGGAGGGAGAGCGATGGGTGACAAGGTGGACAACCGCCGGTCCGAGGCGGAATGGACCCGGCGGGAGTTTCTCAAGCTGGCCGGTGCTGGGGCTGCCTTTGCCGCGCTCGGCGGGGCGGGGGTAGTGTCCCTGCCGCGTGCCGTGCTGGCCGGGCCCAAAGTGATCAACCTGAACTTCACCGTGTGGAGTTATAGTATCGACACGATTCAGGACAACATCAACAAGTTCCAGACCACCTATAACAACGCGATCACCGTCAAGCTGAATGACGTCCCGTGGCCACAGTACCACGAGACGATGGTGAACCGGCTTAGCAGCAAGACCGCGCTGCATGTCTTGTACAATGGCGGCGACTGGCTTCCCGAATTCGCGCGGGCCGGGTGGGTGGTGCCGCTGGAGGACTACTTGCCCCGGGCGCGCACATACTATGCGCCCAAGATTGTCGGCTATGCGCTGCAGGACATGACCTATAACGGGAAGATGTACGGCCTCCCGTACTACGCCGACATCACCACGTTCCAGTACAACGCCAAGCTCCTCAAGGACAAAGGCGTCGCCCACCCCCCCACCACGTGGGAGGAACTGACCGATCAGGCAAAGTTCCTGCGCGGTAAGGGCATCGAGTCGCCGATGGCGTTCGAGTTTGCCGTCGGCCTGCCGACCACCTACGATAACTTCACCGCGATGATGTTTGGCCGCGGCGGCGAGTGGTTCGACAAGGATCTCAATCCCATCTTTGATCAACCCAATAGTGCGGCGCGCCAGCAGCTGACCTGGCTGGCGGACATGGTGAAGCAGAAGCTGGCCACAGTGCTCCCGCACGAGACCGATGTGGTCAAGGCGATGAACACCGGCAAGCACGTGTATACGGTGCTGTGGAACTACAATCTGGCGGATGCCAACAACGCGGCGGTGCACCCGCTGGCCGGCCAGTTCAAAGCGGCCTTGATGCCCGGATCCACCCACGAGACTCAGGGGCAGTGCAAGTTCTACAACCTGACTCGCTACGCCGTGGACCAGGGGCAAGAGACCGTCGACGGGGCGCTGAAATTTATTGAGTACTTCGGCGGAGAATACAAGGGGCAGTACGCGATTGCCAAGCGCTGGGCGGTGGAGAAGGGCCTGGGGTTTGGGCAGCTGCCCTTGTTTGAGGACGCCGACGTCAAGAAGTCCTTTGGTCAGTGGATCGACTTTGACATGTTCAAGCTCCAGGCCAGCAAGGCCAGGGCGCGCCGGCACGCCGTCTGGGAGGGGATCTTTGGTGAGTTTGCCCGGGTGCAGCTCGTCCGGGCGATCTCTGGGGAGGCCCCGGTTGACGAGACGATCGGTGCCATGGCCCAGAAGGTGAAGGAACTGCGCGCGCAGTTCAAGTAGCCTTGCCTGCGGTGGGTGTGCCCGGGGGGCGTCACCCCGACGCTCCCCGGCTCCTTCAGAATGCGGTGAGTCGACGCAGGACGGACACTGCGATGGCCTACGCGCTGGCCGGCGGGGCGATTGCCGTCGTGGCGCTCTTTACCCTCTATCCGGCCGGCTATGCGCTGGTGGGCAGCCTGTACACGCTGTCGCCGATTCTCCCAAAATCGTTCGCCGGACTCACTAACTACGCCCTCATCTTTGACAGCCCATACTTTGGGTTTGCGCTCCGCACTACCTCGGTGCTGGCGCTGGCCACTGTGCCGGCGGTATTGCTCCTCGGACTGCTGGTCGCGGTGATGCTGAACCGTCCGTTCCGTGGCGCGACCCTGGTGAAGGTGGTGATCCTGCTTCCGTGGACCATTCCGGCGGCGACCGGCGGCGTGATGTGGAAGGGTGTCTTTGCCGATTCCTGGGGCGCGCTGAACGCCGTGCTGTATGACCTGGGGGCCGTGCACAACTACGTCCCCTGGCTGACCACGCCGCGCCTGGCGTTCCTGGCGACGACGACCGCTCAGATCTGGGCGCAGTTCCCGCTGGCGGCCGTGCTGCTGCTGGCCGCGATGCAGGCGATCCCCGGTGAGCTGTACGAGGCCGCGGCGCTGGATGGGGCAGGGGGGCTGCGCTCTTTTGCGGCCATCACGCTGCCCCATCTCCAACCGATGCTGGTGGTGGTGACGCTGTTTGAGATCCTGGTGGCGCTGACGGCGTTCGACATGATCTTTGCTCTGACCGGTGGGGGCCCCGGGACGGCGACGACCGTGCTGAGCTACTTCATCTGGGCAGAGTCGTTCAAGATGTTGAGCTTTGGCAAGGGTCTGGCCCTGGCCACGATCATCGCGGGCCTGTCCGTCGTGTTGATCGCGGCGTTGATGAGGCTGATGCCCCGTGAGGCACTGGTCGGAGAGGGGCGATGAGACGTCGGGCCTGGGAGCGCGCCGGTTCCGGCGCAGTGGTGGCGGCGGTTGTGGTCTTCGCGCTGGCTCCGTTCGCGTGGGTGGTGATCTCCGGATTCCTGCCGGAGGTGGCCATCTTGACCGTGCCGCCGGACTGGTTCAAATTCGGCATGATTCTCGACAACTACCGATACATCGTCACGGGGGAGGTACCCCGCGCCTACCAGGTCGGCGGCGTGCTGCGGCGGATGATCTCCGAGGAGGTCCGCGCCGTTCCCAGG
>Ga0209690_1002537_pt1 | contig 10390 bp, 7 predicted proteins | sample GraSoiAngelo_150_FD_186164 | JGI IMG/M metagenome (GOLD analysis project Ga0209690, IMG submission 186164) | Grasslands soil microbial communities from the Angelo Coastal Reserve, California, USA - 14_1009_09_40cm (SPAdes) (version 2) | ecosystem: Environmental > Terrestrial > Soil > Grasslands ...
GCGAGACCTCCACCGCAACGACCCAGCGGGTATTGTGCGTGCCCGGGACGGCGACGGCGAGGACCAGGCGCGGGATGGGGCGGCCGCGGACGTCGGGAACCACGTAGACAGGGCCGATGGCGAGACCCGCCTGGAGTGCTCCCTGCAGAGGAACCTTTCCGGCGTAGGCGGAAAGCGCCGCATCGTCGATGGCCTCGTGCTCCGACGCCAGCACTCCCTGCAGGCGGGGAAAACGGATGATGTTTCCCACTGCATCCGCGCGCGCGTCGAAGAGGCCGACGATGTCCGCCCCCCGCGTTTCCTTGTAGATGAGCAGCAGCGCCTGCTCGCGGGCCTCCGGGTCGAGCTCGTGGAGACGCAGCGTCGAGGCCGCGAGCGTGAGTGAATCGAGCTTGTCGACCAACGAGCGGTGGACCTCCGCCGCCAGCGCGCGCGCGTCCTGCGCGTAGATCTCGTCGAGCTGGCTGCGGAGCGCCTCGCGGCCGCGCGGCAGCGTAAACGCGGTGGCGAGCAGGAGCGGAAAGCAAGTAGCCGCCGCGAGCAGAAGCGACAGCTTGACCGGAAGTCGCATCGGGCCCCTGGAAAGCGGTTGGCGGCCCCCCGGGGCCGGGACGGAGAGAATGGTAGCACGCCAGCTTTCCTGCGGGAATTCAGGGGTGTACGAGTCTGTGGGAGGCGAGCGCAAGTGCGTCGTCTAGCTTCTCCGGCGTGCCGCTGCCCTGCGCGAAGTCCGGTCCTCCGCCCCCCTTTCCTCCCAGCACCGCGAGCGCCTCCTTCAGCAGGGCCCCCATTGCAGCGCCGGACGCATTTTTCGGGCGCGCGAAGACCAGGTGGGCGCGCCCGTCCTCGACGGCGGCGAGCAGGGCGGTGCCTCCGTCCTGGGCGATTCGCTGCGCCACGGCGCGGGCGAACGCGGCGCCGCGCTCGAGCTTTGCAACCACGGGCGACCCCTGTGCCTTCAGCCGCACCGCCTCGAGCTGGGCGAGCTCATCGAGCAGCGCGTCCGAGGCCTTGCGTCGCGCCTGCGCCTCCGCCGCGACCCGTGCGGCGGCCTGCGCCACCTCGGCCGGAGCTCTCTTCAGCGCTTCCGCCGCCTCGGCCAATACCTCGCTCATCTCGTGCAGCAGCCGCACCACGCGGGCGCCGCAAGCGAACTCGACGCGCGACTTTCCCTCGCCCCACTTCTGCGCCTTGAGCACCGCGATGCACCCGACCTCTCCGGTGCGCGCCGGATGCGTGCCTCCGCAAGGCGAAGCGTCTACGCCCTCGACGACCACCACTCGATCGCCTTTCACCGGCTCCTTCCGCAGCGGTAGCCTGGCGCGCTCGTCGCCGGTGAAATCGCGCGCGATCACCGGCAGATCGCCCCAGACGCTCTCGTTCGCGAGCGCTTCGGCGCGAGCCGCATCCAGCTTTCCCAAGGGAGCATCGAGATCGATCGTGCAAGTGCGCTCTCCCAGGTGGAATGAGACGGTCGGTGCGCCCAGCTTGTCGAACGCCGCGGAGAGCAGATGCTGTCCGTGGTGCTGCTGCATGTGGTCGAATCGGCGCGGCCAATCGATCCGGGCGGCGACCTCACCGGGCTCGATCGTCCGGTCCAGCAGGTGCAGAACGGCGCCGCCGCGCTCCTGCGTATCGACCACCCTGGCTGCGCCCAGGGTGCCGCGATCGCCCGGCTGTCCACCTCCCTCGGGATAGAAGGCGGAGCGATCGAGGATCGCTGCCGGCTTTCCCTCGAGCTCGCGGACCTCCAGCACGCGCGCCTGAAACGACTTGAGATACGGGTCCTTCAGGTAGAGGCGTTCCGTCATCGGGCGGGAAGTTAGCGCATTCCCACCCGGCGCGGATCCTGCGCGAACAGCGGAAGCTGGCCGTTGCGCGAGGGCTGCGCCGGACCGGAGACGTCGCGCCCGCCATACCCGTGCGAGCGCGCCCGCTCCTCATGCAGGTACTCCTCCAGATCCGGGCCCGATGCGGCGTTCTCCAGCCGTTGCGCCTGCTCGTCGAGGCGGCGGATGGCGCCGAGCTTCTCGCTCTGGCCCAGGCGCGCTGCGCCGACGGCCTGCTTCAGGACGGAGATGGTCCGGTCGTAGACCTCGAGCGGCACGGGAAACGGGTGTCCGTCCTTGCCGCCGTGGGCGAGCGAGAAGCGCGCGGGATCGGTGAATCGGCAGGGGGCGCCGTGGAGCACCTCGGCGACGGCGGCGATTGCCTCGACCGTGCGGGCGCCGACGCCGGGCTGCAGGAGAAGCTCGGGGAAATCGCGCGGCCCTGCCTCGCGGGCCGCCGCGAGCGTGCCATGCAGGCGCCGGATGAAGACGTCGCTCCTGCGCACCTCGTGGTGCGCGGGCAGCTGAAGACGGGGCAGCTCGCGCAGGACCCGCTCAGGCTCGCGCGAGAGCTCCAGGCTGGCTTCTCGGCAAGCTCGGGCGCGCCGATCCGTGAGGTTCAGGATCGCGCCGCCAGGCCGGCCTTCGATGGCCGCGTGCGGCTCCTCCACGAAGCTGCGCACGCCCTCCGAGAGCCAATGGTAGCGGCGGGCCTGGCGGCGATCGGTATTCATGCCCTGCTGGACCACCGTCCAGGCGCCGTCGTTCGCGACCACGAAGCCGTGCAGATACAACTCGAAACCATCCTGCACCAGCGCGCTGTCCACCTTGGCGACGAGGCGGCTGGTCCGCGCCAGCGCGGCGCCGTCCACGCCCGTGCGATCGCCGAACTGCATCAGCTCGGCAGGCGTACCGCGCGAGTGGCGCCCGCGGCCGCCGCAGACCGTGATCCCCAGATCGCGCTCGCGCCCGGCGAGCCCGCGCTTGAGCGCGCCGAGCACGCTCGTGGTGATTCCGCTCGAATGCCAGTCCATCCCCATCACGCATCCGAGAGCCTGGAACCAGAACGGATGCGCCAGGCGGCGAAGGACGCCGTGCGGGCCCTCCGCGAGGACGAGTGCCTCGATCATCACGGCGCCGAGCCGCGCCATCCGCGACGCGAGCCAATCCGGCACGCGGCCGCCGTGCAGGGGAAGGAGTGCGCTGCCGGTACGACCCATACGGACGTTCAGTATAGCCTGACATTCAGCCCAAAAAAACGTAGCCGCAAAGACGCACTTCGTGCGGCAGCGGCTAGCGGCGGAGCCGGCGCGCGCGCCCGAGCCGCACCAATGGACGCGCCTCGGGCTCGCCGATGGGGTCCGGGCAGACGCTGCGCAGCCTGCAGGCCGCGCACTCCGCGCCGGTCCAGATCGCTTCGAAAAGGGCCTTCACCCGGTCGACGATCTCGAAATCCTCGGTGCAGAGACCGAGCTCGAAGTTGCGCTTTCCTTCGCCCTTCGCGCCCAGCCCGGCGCCGGTGAAGTTGGCGCTCCCGACGTAGACCCAGGCGCCGTCGATCAGCACGGCCTTGAAATGGACGCGCGGGCACATCTTCAGCGACAGCCCTCCCGCCGTCAGGCGCCGCCGCTTCTCGAACGAAGCGCGGAACGGCCGCGAGGGCAGCTCCGCGTGGAGGATGCGCAGCTCCACGCCCCGCCCGGCCAACTCCGAGAAGAGGGCGAGCACGGAAGCGAATCTGCCTTCGCGCTCGACCTGCACGTCCTTCAGGTTCGAAGTGGCGATCAGCACGGATTCGCGCGCATGCGCGAGCTTTTCGCGGATCACTTCGCGGTACAGATCGCTTCCCTGCAGCAGCGACGCGGCGATGGCGCGCACGATGCAGCAATGCCACGCCGCGGGTCGCGGGCAACTTTACTGATTGCAGGTGTTCGGAGGGGTGCGGATTCCGTACTTCGGCGCCCCGGCGTTGCCGGTGTTGCGGGCATCGCGGCGCCATGAGGGCCAGGGCGTATCGGCGAGACCCTGATCGTCGGTGACGAACGCCCAGATGGTGGGCAGGGAAGCGCCGCCGCCGACGAACATCCGGCCGTTGCAGTCGATCATCGCGCCGCGAAGGATCCTGTTCGACACGGCGAAGGTCCACGAGGTCTGGCCTGCCTGGAGGGCTGTCAGTCGAAAGTTGGTTGAGCTTCCTGATGGCAGGTACCAGTGGTCGTCGGAGCCGTGCAGCGCGATGAACCCGGGCGGTGCGGCAAGCCCCGAGACGAGCATCCCTGGGGTTCCGCCATCACCGGGCTCGTAGACCGTGACGCCAGCGTCGTCCGACGCGTACAATTTTCCGTCGATGCCCAGCGTGGGTTCTGCGGAGAGGCCGCCGTCGGTGAGGCTCTTCGACCAGGCGGTATCCAGTAGTGGCGTGAACGCGGATAAAGTAGAAACAGTCAGTGAGCTTCGCGACGCGGTGAACACGTTTGTGCCGTCAGTGATGGTCCCGTAGTACGGGTTTCCGATCGATCCCGATATGGCCACGGACGGGCCGATGCCGCCGTCCTCCGTCAAGGGGTGCCAATCGACGCTGGAAGAGGTGCCGAACCACACGCCGCCGTCGAACACCATCGGTGATGCATGCCGGTCTCGATCGTCCGCTGCTTGCGATTGCAGGGCTGGAATGTTTGCCGGCGCCGTGACGCTCCACAGACTGGACCCGCTGAGGCTCACGTTGTCGGCGACCACAACCTGGTCGACCGGCACTCCGCCGACCGTGGCAGCGGCGACCGCCGGCCCTACAGAGATGACGTGGGGTCCGGTCGCCGCGGTCCAGAGGACGCCGCCATCCGGAGCGAACGCGCTGATTACACCGGCCAGATTGCTCGTGTAGATGGGTGCATCCGCACCGCCGTTGCCGATCGCGGGCGGACCGAGGACCGTGCCTGCGTCGGTGCTCCAGCGGATCGTTCCCTGATCTGCGGCAACGCTGTACAGAGTCGTCACGCCTCCGTCCGTCGTGGCGATCAAGTCTAGGTCGGGATGAACGGCTAGCCCGGTGACGGCGGCCGCGCTCGTGTTCAGCACCCGGCTCCAGAGCAGGCGCGTGGCGCGGACCTGCGTGTCGGACGGCGTGATCGCCCTGCTCGCGGCGGTACCGCCGTACGCGACCGCTTTGTCGTGGGCCTCGAGAATGAAATGCAGCATCCCGCTCGGGATCTGCGCGCCGCCGTCCGGCAGGGAGGCCGTCGCGACGCCGGTATGGAACGCGCCGTTGTGCACGTCGTTGAGCTCTACGGTGACGTCGAACGCGCATGTCGAGCTGCGCGAGCTGCATCCGAGACTCTGCGCGGTGCCGGTGCTGGTCCCGCCGTCGAACTCGATCCCGTCCACCCGCAGGGTCGCTGATGAGATGCCGCTGATGTCGCTAAAGCGGCCCTTCACGTGCACGACGTCGTTGTAGATGAACGTGCTCCCGGTCCAGCCGGTGTTCGCCGCGAGCGCCGGATAGGTCACGCCGGCGTCCGCTGGTTCCGCGTCACCCTTGTAGATCTTGATGAGGGCGAGGGTGGGCGGAGCGCCGTCGATCGTGCGCGTCGCCGCGACGACGGACTGGTGCCCGAGCCCGTCGGTCGCGCGGACGTTGAACGTGTACGGACCTTCCGCTCCCGCAGGGGCGCCCGCCGGGTCGAGCTCGAAGGTGTAGACGCTCCCGTTCACCCCCGCCGGCGCGAGCGCGTTCGATCCCGAGAGGAGGTGCGGGGAGACCACCCCGGTGGCGTCGGCAATGGTGACCGAGATTGCGATCGGCGCTGCTCCGCCGTCGGGGAGGGACCGCGCATATGGAGTCGGATCGGCGGCCACCGCGATCGCCGGCGGCTGGTTGTCGAAGTAGACGTGCTGGACGGCGCTGGTGGCGGCGCGGCCCGTGGGGCTCGTCGCGGAGATGGTGAAATCCAGGGGCGTGGTTCCGTCGAAAGAACCCGAGGGCCGGGGCAGCTCGAAGGTGAATTGGTTTCCGGAGCCGGCAGTTCCCGGGTGGAGGCAAGCGCCGCTCTCGCCGGCGACCCGCAGGCAGACGGTCGTGGGATCGACGCCTGCGCGGCCGCTGATGCTCGCCGAGACCGACAAGGGCGACCCTCCGGTATCGAAGAATGCCCGGCCGTTCGGGTCGGTGTAGCCGGCTGCGGTCGAGACGGCGATGTTCGAGAAGGCCGGCGCATCGGTGGGAACGCAGACGTGCTGCGCGAGATCGCAAGCTGCGCCCGGGGAGCAGTCCGCGTCGCTCGAGCAATTGCCGAGGCCGGAGATGCGGCAAGCCGTCAGCGCCAGGAGGAGGAGAGCGGTGAGCGTCGCGCGCATGGGTCAGAAGGCGAAGGTGAGCGCGGCGCCCGCGGCGGCGAGGACCGCGGAGGCGATGAAGAGCGCATTGGCGGTGTGCCCGGCCGAGTTCCCCGACCGAAGCTTGTCCAGGCCCGCCGGTGTGTAGGCGTTGCCGTTCGCGCGATACGCGGATTCCGCATCGTTCAGGTAGGACCTGCTCTTCGCGCCGAAGTAGGCACCCACTCCGGCCGCGACCACGGCGGCTCCGACGGTGGCATAGCCCGCCGGGCGCGTCCACCCGCGCGAGGGCGATGGCGCCGGTGGCACCGCTTCGACGGCTGCCGACGGCGCGGCCGATGGCGGCGTGACCGGCGACACGAGGGGAGCGATGGGGACGACTGAAGCGGGCGGCGGTTTCGCGGAGGCAACCTCGGTCGCCGCGATCGTCACCACCGGCGTGCCCTCGACCAGCACGGGCAACGGGCGCACCGATTCGCGGCTACCCTCCTTCACGCGCAGGACGTGCACCCCGACCGGCACCCGCCGCTTCTCGCCCGCGGCCAACGGCGTGCCGTCCAGCTGCAGCGCGATCCCTTCCCCGCCTTGCACCATAGCCTCGCCGGTGCAGCCGGCCGGAACCAGCAGCCTGCAGACCAGCGCTTCGGCCCATGCGGTCGCTTCGGCCGCATCGCTCGAGACGTCGGGCCGGTTCGCCTCCTGCACGACCTTCCGCGCCTTCACGTCCACCAAGCGGACCTTGAGGGTGCGCGCCGTGTACGTAGCCACCACCACCTGATCGACGCTCCGCGCCACTCCCGCCGTCACCCAGCAGGCCTTGTCCGCGCATGGATGTGGCGCATCGAGAGCCAGGGCCTCTTTCACGCCCGGCGCGAGTTTCGCCGCGACGCGGATCCCATCTCCGACCCGCACGGCGGTCTCGTCCGCCAGCGCTCCCAGGACCAGCACGCCGAGCGTCTTGAGCGGTCGAGACGGAGTGAGCGGCGCGATCGGCGGCAGTGACGGGGGGACCAGCGGCTCGAGTTGCGGTTCCGTCTGTCCGAGCGCCGGAAGCGCGATCGCGATCGCGATCGCACACAAGGACCGAGGATTCATCCGAACAGCTCCTGCCAGGGTCCGTGTATGCTACACAATGCGCGATCCGGCGTCGCGGAGCCGATGTGGCTTTTTTCCGCAGATGAGGCTACATCGCGCCCGCCATGCGCGCCCTCCTTCCGGATTTCCTCTTTTCTGGCGGCCATGTCCAGGCTGCGACGGCGCTGGTCGTGCGCGACGGCGAAGTGCTGGGCGTGGGGAAGCCGCCGGAGGGGGCCGAAGTCATCCCCATGCGCGGGCGTGCGCTCTTGCCGGGCCTGGTGGCCGCCCACAGCCACGCGTTCCAGCGCGCCATCCGCGGGCGCACGGAGCATCGAAGCCACGCCCGCGACGACTTCTGGAGCTGGCGGGAGGCGATGTATGCGGCCGCAGAACGGCTCACGCCGGACGATCTCCACGCCATCTCGAAGTTCTGCTTCCTGGAGATGGCGCGGGCCGGGATCACCGCGGTAGGCGAGTTCCATTACCTGCACCGCGACGCATCGGGAAAGCCATACGCCAACCCGAACGAGCTGGACCTGGCCGTGGCACGCGCCGCGCAGGACGCCGGCTTGCGCGTGGTCCTCTTGCGGGTCGCGTACGCGCGGAGTGGATTCCGCCTGCCGCAGAACCCGCGCCAGAAGCGCTTCATCGAGGGGTCGGCCGATGAATACCTGCAGAACCTCGACGCCCTCTCGCGCCAGGTTCCGGTGGGCGCGGCGCCGCACAGCGTGCGGGCCTGTCCCGCGGAGTGGATCCGGGACATCGCCGCGGAGGCGTTCCGGCGTGGCTGGCCCCTGCACCTGCACGTCTCCGAGCAGCGCGCGGAAGTGGAGCAAAGCCTGGCGGAGCACGGCGCCACGCCCGCCCTCGTGCTCGAGCGCCTGGGCGCGCTCCGCGAGAGCACGACGGCCGTGCACGGCGTGCACCTGACGGCGCAGGACATCGCGGCGCTCGGGCGGGCGCGCGCCACCGTGTGCGCCTGCCCGACCACCGAGCGCAACCTCGGCGACGGGGTGGTGCGGGCGGACCTGCTGCTCGCGGCGGGCGCTCGACTCTGCGTCGGCAGCGATTCGGAGGCGCAGCTCTCGCCGCTCGAGGACGCGCGCCAGCTCGAGTACCACCTGCGGCTGTTGCAGGAGCAGCGCGCCGTCCTCGATGCGGAGCAGGGCGGCGTCGGCGGGCTGGGAGCGAAGCTCTACGCGATCGCGAGCGAGGGCGGGATGCGCTCTCTCGGTCTCGGCGGCGGCGCCTTGCGGCCCGGCGAGCCGGCGGATTTCATCGTCGTCGACCTGGACGATCCCTCGATCGCCGGTTGCAACGGCGACGACCTGATGGCCAATGCGGTTTTCTCCATGGAGCGGACCGCCATCCGAGAGACCTGGGTGAATGGCGAGCCGCTCCGGCTCGACTTCGAGGGCGCGCTGCCGGGTTTTCGCGCGGCGATGCGGAGGCTGTGGGGATGATCGATCCGGTCTCGCTGCTCCGGGAGCTGATCGCGGTCGACTCCACCTCGGCCCGAAGCAACTTCCCCTTGCTCGACGTCCTCGAGCGGCAGGCGCGGGCGCTCGGGCTCGCCACGCGCCGGCAGATCTGGACGGACGCTTCGGGCGTGCAGAAGGCGAACCTGATCGCCCAGCGCGGGGGCGAGAAGGGCGGGCTCGCGCTCGTGGGGCACACCGACTGCGTGCCGTTCGACGTCGCCTGGGCGGGAGCGCTCGAACCCGCGGTCGAGGGCGGAAAGGTCTCCGGCCGAGGGGCCGCGGACACCAAGGCGTTCCTTGCCGCCGCGATCACCGCCGCCTCGCGCACGCAGGGCGCTCCTCTCCAGCTCGTCTTCACCGCCGACGAGGAGGTCGGTTGCCTGGGCGCGCGCCGCCTGGTCGACGAAGGCGCGTTACGACCCCGCCACGCGGTCGTCGGCGAGCCGACGGGGATGATCCCGATCCTCGGCCACAAGGGCTACTGCCTCGCCGAGGTGACGGCGCACGGGGCCGAGGGCCACAGCGCCTATCCGGAGACCGGGGCTTCGGCGATTCTCGCCGCGGGACACGTCCTGCGCGAGGTGGAGCGCATCGGCGAAGAGCTGCGCGCGGAGGCCGATCCGCTGTTCTCGCCGCCGCACGCGACGCTGAACGTCGGACTGATCTCCGGGGGCAAGGCGAAGAACGTGATCCCGGGCCTGTGCACGCTGACCGTCGAGTGGCGCCCCCTCCCCTCGCAGGACCCGCGACAGGTCCTGCGGCTTCTCGAGGAGGCTTGCGCGCGCGTGCAGACCGACCGCGTCCGCATCGAAGTAGCGGTGCAGCGTCTCGACGCGGGGATCGCGGTGGCGCGCGATTCGGAGATCGTGACGTTCCTGCAGGCGCAGTCCGGCAACGCGCCCGGCACCATCCCGTTCGGGACTGAGCTGCCGTACCTGGCACAGCTCGGCGCGAGCGCCTGCGTGTTCGGGCCCGGCGACATCCGCGTCGCCCACCGGACGGGCGAATTCGTGCCCGTCGCCGAGCTGCTACGCGCGGCGGAGATCCTTGCCGCCGCCGTCGCTCGTTTTGCGAAGACGTAGTCAGACCGGGTTGCGCGAGCGGTCCGGATCGCCGCCGGTCAGCCGGGCGATCTCCGCCGCGAGACGCTGGGCGGGAACGATGGAAACGAGCGGGCGGACCGCCTCGCTGCACCGCGCGACCCGGATATCGACGACTTCGACACCGACCGTTACGCACAGCTCGCGCAAGCGCGCGGTTCGCCCGCCGTCATCGTCGTCGGGATTGAAGAGGACCGCGCCCATCCTCGGGTGCAGCGCCGCCTGAGGCCCGTGCAGCGCTTGCTCGACGCTGAGCCCTTCCGCCCACTGGAACGTGGCTTCCTTCAGCTTCAGCGCGGCCTCCGCCGCGGCGATCGCGTCGAACCCGAAGCCGGTGACGAGCAGCGGATCCTTGGCAGCGAGACGGCGCGCGGCATCGACCGGCGCAGCCTCCGCGAGCGCATCGCGGAGCAGGCGCGGCGCGCTGGAAAGATCGAGGCCGAGCATCTGACCGAGAGCGGCCAGCGCGGTGACGTACGAGACGGTGTGCGTCTGCGCTCGCTCCGGAGGGCAGGTGCGGACGACGTGATCGGCGTCGGCAGGGGCCGCATCGCTGCAGATCGCGAACGTCGTC
>Ga0209690_1002539_pt1 | contig 10381 bp, 7 predicted proteins | sample GraSoiAngelo_150_FD_186164 | JGI IMG/M metagenome (GOLD analysis project Ga0209690, IMG submission 186164) | Grasslands soil microbial communities from the Angelo Coastal Reserve, California, USA - 14_1009_09_40cm (SPAdes) (version 2) | ecosystem: Environmental > Terrestrial > Soil > Grasslands ...
CCGGCTCGCCCTGCTGGCCGGGCTCAGCCTCTACATCGTGATCCTGCTCTCGCCGGTTCTGAGCCGGTTCGGCGGGCCGGCCCGGGTGGACCTCAGCTATTCGCAGCTGCTGACTCAGATCGACAAGGGCAACGTGGCCGATATCACCGTCCAGGGCCAGAACGCCCAGGGTGACCTCAAGTCGACCTTTACCAACAACGGGGTCACGAACACCCAATTCAGCGCGACCGTTCCTGATAACGTCGGGCTGACCGATCCGACCTTCTTCCCCCTGTTGAAGAGCAACGATGTCGCGACCGTTGTCAAGCAAGACACCGGCGGCCTGGGCAGCCTGCTGTTCACGTTCCTGCCGTTCCTGGTGCTGATCGCGATCTGGATCTGGTTCATGCGGCGGAGCGGCCAGGCGGCGCAGGGCATTTTCAGTTTCGGCCGCAGCCGCGCCCGGATGCAGGAGCCCGGCACGCCCAAGACCACGTTTCATGACGTCGCCGGGGTGGAGCAGGCGCAATTCGAGCTGCAGGAGATGGTCGATTTCCTGCGCGACCCGCAGAAGTTTCAGAAGCTGGGTGGCCGGATGCCCAAGGGCGTGCTGTTGATTGGCCCACCGGGCACCGGCAAGACGCTGCTGGCCCGTGCCATCGCGGGCGAGGCCGGCGTGCCGTTCTTCAGTATTTCGGCCTCCGAGTTCGTCGAAATGTTCGTCGGCGTCGGCGCCTCGCGTGTCCGCAGTCTCTTCGAAGACGCCAAGAAGCACTCGCCATCGGTGATCTTCGTCGATGAACTCGATGCCGTCGGCCGCCAGCGCGGCGCCGGTCTCGGCGGCGGCAATGATGAACGCGAACAGACCCTCAACCAGCTCCTGGTCGAGATGGACGGCTTCGATCAGCGCGAGGCCGTGGTGGTGGTCGCCGCTTCGAACCGCGCCGACGTCCTCGATCCGGCCTTGCTCCGGCCCGGTCGGTTCGACCGGCGCGTCGTCGTCGACCGGCCCGATCGTCGCGGCCGTGCCGCCATCTTGAAAGTGCACACCCGCAGCGTGCCGCTGGCCCCCGACGTCGACCTCGAAATCATCGCCCGCTCGACGCCGGGCCTGGTCGGTGCGGACCTCGCCAACCTCGTCAACGAGGCCGCGCTCCACGCGTCGCGCACCAACCGGACGACCGTCGCGATGGAAGACTTCGAAGAGTCATTCGACCGCGTCGTCCTGGGTTCCGAGCGCAAGATCTACCTCAGCGAGGCGGAACGTCGCGTGATCGCGTACCACGAGTCGGGACACGCGCTGGTCGCCTGGTATCAGCCGCAGTCAGATCCGGTTCACAAGATCACGATCGTCCCGCGCGGCATGGCGCTGGGCGTAACCCAGTCGATCCCGACCGATGACCGGCATAACTTGTCCGAGGAATATCTCGAGGCGCGGATCGCGATGGCGCTCGGCGGACGCGCCGCCGAACAGCTTGGCCTGGGATCGATCACGACCGGCGCGCAGAACGACCTGGAAACGGCGACGGAACTGGCGCGGCACATGGTCGTGAGCTGGGGGATGAGCCAGAAGATGGGTCTCTTCTCATTCGATGATTCGCCGCAGGCCGTTTTCCTCGGTCGCGAGCTGGCCGGGAGCCCGCACATCAGCCAGCGGACGGCGGCCATCATCGACGAGGAAGTGACCCGGCTCCTGGGCGAGGGCTACGAAACGGCCGAGAGCATCCTGACCGCGAACCGCGCCAAGCTGGACACGCTGGCCAATGCGCTGCTCCAAGAAGAAGTCCTGGACGAAGACCAGATCGCGCGGTTGATTGGACCGCGGGCACTGGAAGGCGGCATCATCACGCCCAAGCCGTTCCGGCCGGCCGTGACCGATGCTGGAGCGCAGGTCTAAGGCATGGCCAAGCCAACCCCCCTCCCCGACCCTCCCCCGCAAGGGGGGAGGGAGGCACCGGCTGATGCTGCCCCTGAGGCGTCGCTGCGGCGCATACCGCTCGTGCCCCTGCGGGACGACGTCGTCTTTCCCAAGCTGATCGTGCCCCTGTCGGTCGGCCGCCGGACCTCGATCGCCGCGATCACGGCGGCAATGGATAAAGACAAACAGGTCTTGCTGGTCGCGCAGAAGGACCCGCAGGTGGACGACACCGTCGAACAGGATCTTTACGCCATCGGCACCATTGCGGAAATCAACGGCATGCGGCAGACGCCCGCCGGCGTGCAAATGCTCGTCGCCGGCGCGCAGCGGGCGCGCATCGTGCGCTTCGTGCAGTTCAAACCCTTCATCGAAGTGGAGATCGAAATCGTCGCCGACCAGGTCGGCGAGGGCCTCGAGATGGAGGCCCACATGCGGTCGGTCAAGAGCCTGTACGAGAAATACGTGGAGTCCGGCGCGGCGGTCGCACCCGAGGTCGCGGCCACGGTATCGAAGACGGACGACCCGGTGTATCTGGCCGACCTCGTCTCGGCGGCCCCGGACCAGACTCTCGAGCAGAAGCAGCACATGCTGGAGACGCCGAACGTGCTCGAGCGGCTACGGCTTCTCGCCTTGTTTCTCAGCAAGCAGGTCGAGATCCTCGAGCTCAAAGCCAAGATCCAGAACGAAGTGCAGAGCACGATCGGCAAGCTCCAGCGCGACCAGATTCTGCGGGAGCAATTAAAAGCCATTCGCAAAGAACTCGGCGAGGACGAGGAAGGCGCCGACCTGCATAGCCTGCGGGAAAAAATCGAGGCGGCCGGGATGCCGGACAGCGTGAAAGAGCGGGCCCTCAAAGAAATCGACCGGATGCAGAGCATTCCGGCGGCCTCGCCCGAGGTTGGCATCATCCGGACCTACGTGGATTGGCTGATCGCCCTGCCCTGGGGACCGCCGCCCGGCGAGACCTGGGACATCAAAGTGGCCGCGACGGTGCTCGATGAGGACCACTATGGGGTCGAGAAGATCAAGGAACGGATCCTGGAATACATGGCCGTCCGCCAGCGCTCGCAGAGCCTGCGGTCGCCGATTCTCTGTTTCGTCGGACCGCCGGGCGTCGGGAAGACCAGCCTCGGTAAGTCGATCGCTCGGGCACTGGGCCGCAAGTTCGTGCGGCTCTCGCTCGGCGGCATCCACGATGAAGCCGAGATCCGGGGACACCGGCGGACCTACATCGGAGCGATGCCGGGCCGAATTCTGCAGCAAATGAAAGTCGCCGGAGCGCGCAATCCGGTCTTCATGCTCGACGAGGTCGATAAAGTGGGCGCCGACTGGCGCGGCGATCCGTCGTCAGCCTTGCTCGAGGTGCTCGATCCGGAGCAGAACAAGGACTTCTCGGATCACTACCTGGAAGTCCCCTATGACCTGTCGCAGGTGTTGTTCATCACCACGGCCAACGTCGTCGACACGATCATTGCGCCGCTGCGCGACCGCATGGAGATCATCCGGCTCCCCGGGTACACCGAAGACGAGAAGCTGCATATCGCGCAGCAGTTCCTGGTGCCGCGGCAGCTACGCGAGCACGGGCTGACCGATGAGAACCTGGCGGTCCCCGAGGATACGCTGCGCTTGCTGATCCGCGAGTACACGCACGAGGCCGGCGTGCGCAACCTCGACCGCGAGATCGCGAACATCGCTCGCAAGATTCCGCGTCGCATCGCCGAAGGTCAAACCGAAAAAGTCATCGTCCAGCCGGGTGACGTGATGGGCTACCTGGGGCCGCCTCGGTTCGAATTCGGGGTCGCCGAGCTGGAAGACCAGGTCGGCGCGGTCACCGGCGTGGCCGTCAACGAGTACGGCGGCGACGTAATGACCGTCGAGGCGATCCTGATGCAGGGGCGTGGCGAATTCGCCCTGACGGGACAGATCGGCAAGGTGATGGAGGAGTCGGCGCGGGCGGCCGTCAGCTATGCGCGTTCCCATGCACTCGAGCTGGGACTGAAGCCGGGCTTCTTCGAGGATCATTTCTTCCACATCCATGTGCCGGCGGGCGCGATCCCGAAAGACGGTCCGTCGGCGGGCATCACGATGGCAACCGCCGTCGTTTCGGTTCTCACCGACCGACCGGTCCGCCGCGAGGTAGCCATGACCGGTGAGATCACCTTGCGCGGCAAGGTGTTGCCGATTGGCGGGCTGAAAGAAAAACTGCTGGCCGCGCATCGCGCGGGGATCAAGACCTTCATCCTGCCGGAGAAGAATCGCAAGGACCTGCACGAGGTGCCGGAAGAAGTCAAGAATTCGATGGAGCTCGTTCTGGTCAAGCATGTCGATGAGGTGCTGGACAAGGCGCTGCTGCCGGCAGCCACCCGGCCGTCGACGCCCGGCCTCGGGTTTAAGCGACCCCTGGGCGGCTCCCAGCCCGGCACGGTCAACTAGCTTGCTGGGCCGCGGGCCCTGGTTACTCCTTGCGTTGCTGCTGGCTGGATGCAGCCTGCAGCCCGACGTCTCACAGGCGGCGCCCAACGGCCGGGTCGGGACGGCGGCGCCGCGTCTTTCGGGCGAGACCCTCGACGGGTCGGCGCTGTCCGTCGACTTCAAGGCATCCAGTACGGTCCTGGTCTTCTGGGCCGCGTGGTGCGGACCCTGCCGCAAGGAACAGCCGGGGTTGAACGAGCTGGCGGCCAGCTATGCGCGCTACGGCATCAAGTTCTACGGTGTTGACATGCTCGATCACGACCGCGCGCTCGCGCGCGCGTTTTACGCCGAATTCGACGTGCCATACCCGAGTCTGTACGACGTGTCTGGCAGCCTCACCGCAGCCTATGAGGTCGACGCGCCGCCGTCCTTCGTGCTGGTGGACCGTCGCGGCATCGTGGTTGCCCGCTACCCCGGGGAAGCCTCACAGGCGCAGCTCGCGAAATTAATCGATCAGAAGCTGGTTACTTCGTCCGGCGCTGCCAGCGTGTCGCCTTCAACATCTTCTTGTGCTTGTGTTTGCGCATTTTCTTCCTGCGCTTCTTGATTACCGAGCCCAAGCCCGGTCCTTTGTCGCAAGCACGGCGCCGTTCATGTCGCGGAACATTCTAGACGAAGTTGATGTTTAGACTGGTGAGGGGTATCAACGCCCCAGGGAGATCTTTACCATGACAGAAGCCGTCATCGTTGAAGCGGTCCGCACGGCGATCGGCCGGCGCGGCGGCAAGCTGAGCCCGGTCCGGCCAGACGACCTGCTGGCGCTGACCCTGCGGGAGGTGGTCACCCGAGCCGGCGTCGACCCCGCCCAGGTCGACGACGTCATCGCCGGCTGCGTCACTCAGACCGGCGAGCAGGGCATGAATATCGCCCGCGCCGCGGCCTTGATCGCGGGTTTTCCTGTCGAAGTCCCGGGGACCACCGTGAACCGCTTCTGCGGCTCCGGCCAGCAGGCGGTGAACTTCGCCGCCCAGGGCGTTCTGTCGGGCGCACAGGAGATCGTCATCGGCGCCGGCGTCGAAAATATGTCGCGCGTGCCGATGGGCTCGGATGCGTTCGGTCCCGGCGAAGGCCCGGTCAGCCCCAAGCTGATGGATCTCTTCGAGATCATCCCCCAGGGCAATTCCGCCGAAATGATTGCCAGGAAGTGGGGCTTCAGTCGCGAGCAACTGGACGAATTTGCCTATCAGAGCCACGTCAAGGCCGGGCAGGCGATCCAGGAGGGCCGGTTCACGCGCGAGATCTTCCCGGTGGAGGTCAAGCAGAACGGCAGCAGCTATGAATTCGCCGTCGACGAGGGCGTGCGCATCCCGCCGTCACGCGAAAAAATGGCGCAGCTGAAACCGTCGTTCCAGGACGATGGCGTGGTCACCGCCGGCAACTCCAGCCAGATCAGCGATGGTGCGGCAGCCGTGTTGATCATGACGAAGGAAAAGGCACTGCAGCTGGGACTCAAGCCGCGGGCGCGGATCGTGGCCCAGGCGATCGTCGGCTCGGAGCCGACCATCATGTTGACCGGACCCATCCCGGCGACCCAGAAAGTCCTCAAAAAGGCGGGGTTGCAGCTGAACGATATCGACCTGTTCGAGGTCAATGAGGCCTTCGCCCCCGTGGTGCTGGCCTGGCAGCACGAGACCGGTGCCGACATGGAGAAGGTCAACTACTCAGGCGGCGCAATTGCGCTCGGGCATCCCCTGGGTGCCAGCGGCGCCCGCCTGATCACCACCCTGTTGCATGAGCTCGAGCGTCAGGGTGCTCGCTACGGCCTCAGCACGATGTGCATCGGCTACGGAATGGGCATCGCGACGATAATCGAGACGATCTAGCTCGTTCGGGTGCGCCGATCGGGGAAGTCGATCGGCTCGTGCCGGCGGCGGCGTTCGACGACGTCGCTGAGTACGAACAGGAAGATCACCTGCACGAGAAAATAGAGCGCGACGATCAAGTCGATCACCGTGGTGACGCTTCCGCCGGTCTCGCGCATGTTACCGACGGCCAGCCCGAAGAACAGGAAGGAGCACAAATACGTGATCAGCGCGATCGAGTAGATCGCGTTCTTCCAGAGCTGGCGGTTCGCCAGTACCCGGTCGAGCCCGCGGGGAGCTCCGTCGAAGCTCGATCGCTCTACCTGCATTTCCATTTGTGGCCTCTCAGTTCTGCCGACTGTCCGGGTGGACATTGCGCGGGTGCCGGTGTGACGCCGGGGTCGAGCGTACTCCCGTCCGGCGCCAGGGTGGCGGCGTCGGTGAGGTGGCTGAGCTCGTAACTCACGTCCTGGAAGGCTCCCTGGAGCTGGCTGCCCGCGAGGACGATGACCGCGAAGCCAATGGTGGCCAGTAAGACCATGAGGAATGCATATTCGATCAACGCCTGGCCAGACTGTCTCCGCCGTTTCTTCATGGCTTGAACGAAGGTAGCACCGGTTTGGGTTCGGCCTATCCGCCGTTCGGCCCTAATTGAGACGCGGCTGACTAACGACCGACGTTACGCCAGCCGATCGAAGCCGGCGCGTAGCTCTTGATAACTCTTCGTAAGGCTTTCGTTAAGGACTTTTGCTTGCGCGACGACCGGCATGAAATTTGTGTCGCCATCCCAGCGCGGCACCACGTGCTGGTGTACATGATCGGCGACGCCGGCGCCCGCGACCTTGCCGGCGTTGATGCCGAGGTTGAAGCCCTGCGGTGCCAGCACCTGGCGCAACACGCGCAGCGAGCGTTGCGTCAGCGCCGTCAGTTCATTGGCCGTCTCGGCCGGCAGGTCCTCGAGATCGGCCAGGTGGGCATTGGGGGCAATCATTAGATGCCCATTGTTGTAGGGATAGCGATTGAGGATCACCAGCGTGTGCTGGCCGCGGGCAAGCACCAGGTGAGTGGCGTCGTCCGATGGGTCGGCCGCGGCGGCCTCGCAGAAGAAGCAGCCCGATGGCCTGGGCGCCTTGATGAACGCCATCCGCCACGGCGCCCAGAGATGCTGCATCGGCTGAATCATAGGGTGAGGGGGCGCAGAGTTTGTCGCGACAGTTACACAAAACCGTGTATACTCGGAGCGTGGCGACGGGCCCCGCTGCTCTCGTTGAGACGAGTTCGCTAAACTTGACCCTCGACCCGCGCGTGTGGGGCCGTGGCGCAGCTGGGAGCGCGATTGCATGGCATGCAATAGGTCACGAGTTCGAATCTCGTCGGCTCCACCACTCCTTCACTGATATGGCCAGGACTGTCGCCCCCGTCTACGATCCGCAGGCGATCGAGCCAAAGTGGCGCGATGCCTGGAAGAAGGCGGGCCTCTTTCGCGTCACGGAGGATTCGGGCAAGCCAAAGTTCTACAACCTCGTCATGTTCCCCTATCCCTCGGGGCCGTTGCACATGGGCCACTTCCGGAACTACGTCATCGGCGACGCCATCGGCCGCTACAAAGTGATGCGTGGCTTCAACGTCCTGAACCCCTTCGGCTGGGACGCGTTCGGCTTGCCGGCGGAGAACGCCGCCATCGTCAGCGGCATTCCCCCGCGGGTGTCGATCGAAGGCAACATCACGATCTCGAAGCACGAGCTCGATATCATGGGCGTCCTCTATGCGTGGGACCGCGAGGTCACCACCTGCAACGCGGACTACTACAAGTGGACGCAGTGGCTCTTCTTGAAATTTCTCGAGGTGGGCCTGGCCTATAAGCAGAAGGCCGCCGTCAATTGGTGCCCGAAAGACAATACCGTCCTTGCCAATGAGCAGATCGTCAACGGGGTTTGCTGGCGCTGCGGAACCAAGCCGACCAAGAAAGAACTGGAGCAATGGTTCTTCAGGATCACGGCGTATGCACAGCGATTACTCGATGACCTGAGCAAGCTCGACCGCTGGCCCGAGCGCGTACGCGTCATGCAGGCCAATTGGATCGGTCGCAGCGAGGGCGCCGACCTGGAGTTCGCCGTCGATGGTGACGGAAGTCTCCGCGTCTTTACCACGCGCCCAGATACCGTCTTCGGCGCGACCTTCATGGTGATCGCCCCCGAGCACGAGCTCGTCCAGCAGATCCCCACGAAGGATCGGCGGCGCGAGGTCGACGCCTATGTCGAGCAGACCAGGGCCGAGACCGAGATCGAACGCCTCTCGACGGAGCACGAAAAGACCGGGGTCTTCACCGGCGCATATGCCATCAATCCGTTTACGAAAGAGCGCATCCCCATCTGGGTCGCCGACTACGTCCTCGCCACCTATGGCACCGGCGCCATCATGGCCGTCCCCGCCCACGATGCGCGCGACTTCGAGTTCGCCAAGAAATATCAGTTACCCGTTCGCCAGGTCATCAGTCCCACGCCGACGCCCTCCACAAAACCACTCGAGGCGGCGTTCGAGTCCTACGACGGTTTCCTTGTCAACTCCGGTCCTTACAGCGGGCTGAGCGTGAAAGATGGCATGGCGAAGATCACCGCCGAGGCGGAAGGTCGAGGCATCGGCAAGCGGACCGTCATCTACCGGCTGCGAGATTGGCTGATCTCCCGCCAGCGCTACTGGGGAGTGCCGATCCCCGTGGTCTACTGCCCGGACCACGGCATCGTGCCGGTCCCCATGGACCAGCTCCCGGTGCCGCTGCCAGATAACGCCCAGTTTCGATCCGACGGCCAGAACCCCCTCGCGCACACGCCCGAATTCGTCAACACCACGTGCCCGCGCTGCGGCAAGCCGTCCCGTCGCGAAACCGACACCATGGATACCTTCGTCGATTCGTCGTGGTACTTCCTGCGCTACGCCGACCCCCACAACCAGACGCTGCCCTTCGACAAGGCCAAGGTCGACTACTGGATGCCGGTCGACCAATACATCGGCGGCATCGAGCACGCGATCTTGCACCTGCTCTATTCGCGCTTCTTCATGAAGGCCCTTTACGACGCCAAGATGGTCTCCGTCGACGAACCATTCGCGGCGCTTTTCTCTCAGGGGATGATCCAGCGCAACGGTGCCGTGATGTCGAAGTCAAAGGGCAACGGCGTCACGCCGGACCAGCTGGTCGAGCGCTACGGCGCCGACACCGCCCGCGTCTATGAGCTCTTCATCGGGCCACCGGAGCTGGACGCCGAATGGAACGATCGCGGCGTCGACGGCGTCGCCCGATTCTTGAACCGGGTCTGGCGCCTGGTCGTGGGGGAAGAAGACGAGGCGATCGCCCACGCGAACCAGGTCAGCGCGCAAGACCTCACTCGCAAGCTGCACGAGACGATCAATCGCGTCACGCGGGATGTCGACGCCTTTCGCTTCAACACGGCGGTCTCGGCCTTGATGGAGCTCGCCAACCTGATGCAGGACTACTTGCAGGGCGGCGGGCGCCGGGACGAAACCTGGGAGGCCGCGGCTCTGGGCATGACGCGCATGCTCGGTCCGTTTGCGCCGCACCTTGCCGAGGAGTTGTGGCAACGGCAGGGCGGTGAGGGGCTCGTCGTTTTCCAGCCCTGGCCCGAGCTCGACGAGTCGCTGCTCCGCCGGCCACAGGTCATGATCGTGATCCAGGTCGATGGGCGCCTTCGCGATCGCGTCGAGATGCCGGCGGGCGCGGTCCAGGCCGACGCGCAGGAGCGGGCGCTCCAGAGCGCCAACGTTCAGCGCGCGCTGGATGGACGGCGCGTCGCGCGTGCCGTGTACGTTCCTGACCGACTGATCAACCTGGTCACGGAGTAAGGTCATCGCGCCCCGAGCCGAATCACACCTGGGCGCATGCCCGACAGATTAGGCCTGGGCAAGCAGACAAAGTTGTTTCGAGGGCGACTGCTCGGCTGGCTTTACCACCACGACTGGCAACTGGCCGGTCTGCTGGCCGTCGCCACCATCGCCGCGGCAGCGTTTGTGTTCTGGCCGCGGCAGGATCCGGCGGCGGCGACGCGGGCGCCGGCCGTCATCTCGGCGGATGACGTCGAGGCGGCCCAGGAACGCACCGTCATCGTCTACGTCAGCGGCGCCGTGCGCAGCCCCGGCCTCTTTACGCTCGCGGCTGGTCTCCGCGTCACCGACGCGATCGTCGCCGCCGGCGGGC
>Ga0209690_1002540_pt1 | contig 10378 bp, 7 predicted proteins | sample GraSoiAngelo_150_FD_186164 | JGI IMG/M metagenome (GOLD analysis project Ga0209690, IMG submission 186164) | Grasslands soil microbial communities from the Angelo Coastal Reserve, California, USA - 14_1009_09_40cm (SPAdes) (version 2) | ecosystem: Environmental > Terrestrial > Soil > Grasslands ...
CCGGCAGCGATTGCATGTTTGGATCTTTCGCGCCACCTTTTGAAATTGTCAAAGTTGACTGACCGCTCGCCTTGGCCATGAACGTCAGAGTCACAACTGCGCCCTGGCCGGAAATGCCCGCAGAACCCGGCGGGCGCGTCGCTGTGATTTGAAGCGCCCCGCTCTGGTCGTCGTCGCGATGGACCAGGGCCACGGACTGACCATCCTGCGAAAGCAGGCCGCCGTTTGAAACATTCACAACTTGCAAAACTTTGGGATCATAACTGACCTGTAGCGGGACGGAATATACGTTCTGCGCGCCCGTGAGCAGCACATTAACTGCGAAGGTTGAACCCGCAGGTTGCGTGACGTTTGCCGGATCAAACATGAAGCTGGCGGCTCCGCCAGCCGATCCTTGTGAAGGTGGAGGCGTCTGAGCGGGAGGAGGCGCTGATTGTGCCGGAGGCGGAGTTGGCGTGGGTTGCGTGGGCGCACCGCCATCCCCAGGCGCCGGTCGGCTCACTCGCCGCAGCTCGATAGCACTGGCTGTTCCCACTTGCAGCGCCCTCTGATTCAGCTCACTAAGATCTTGGGAGCGCACAATGTGCGGGATAAGGGCAAACACGATTTCATTTTCCCGGTGCTCGGTGTTCGTCTGGCCAAAGAGATAGCGCAGAATCGGAATCTGTGACAAACCTGGAATTCCGCTCAAGGATTTCGTCGTGCTGTCTTCCAGCATCCCGCCAAGCAGATTTACTTCACCTTCTTTGAGCCGAATCTCGTGCTCGATTTTTCTTTGGCCGATAATCGGCTGACTTATGCCGCCGATGTTCGACTGCCCGGTGACGTTGGAAATATCCATTGATATTTTCAGCGTCACTTCGCGTGCGGCATGTACCCTGGGTGTAATGTCAATATTCACGCCTACATCCAGGTACTGGAATTGCGTATTAACGAGGGGGTTGATGCCAACTCCACCGATGCCGGGCTGGAATGAACCAGTGGCCACCGGAACGCGATCGCCGATTTTCAGCGAGGCCTTTTGTCCATCCACAGCGCGAATTTGAGGGTTCTGAATGATCTTAGTGGTGCTGTCATTGAAGAGCGCCGTCGCAGTAGCCGGATTGATGGTGACTGTGAAATCGGTCGCGTTCAGATTGCCGAGACGATTGAGGTTGATTTGATTCGCCGAGCCGGACGTGCTGCCGGTGTTTCCGGTCGTTGTAGTTGTGCCACCTGTGGTGGTAGCGGGGGTGGTTGTATTGATGTTGTTTTGCAGCGCTACTGTGGCACTGGTGGGCGGGTTAATGCCCAATGTCCGCGCTTTGTCGCGGCTCACCTGCATGACAGCAACATCTACGATCACTTCGGAGCGGGCTTTATCCAGATCGCCAACGAGTTTCTCTGCCAGCGCAATCTGGTCAGGCGTGCCGCGCACCACCAGCGCTCCCTGGGATGGCAGCGGCTGAATACGGGATATTTCCAGGATCTGCCGAAGTGCGTTTACAACATCCTGTAATTCTGTCGGCTGGGAAAGATTCGCCAGATAGAAGGTTTTGATGACGCTCTGCTCCACGTCCTTGCGCTTCGCAGGTGTATCGCTAGCGACAAAAATCGTGTTCGGAGTCACGGGCCGCCAAAAGGTCTTGGATTCCAGTGCGATGATCTGAAGCGCCTGCTCGAGGGTGACTCCGTTCAGTTCGATTTTGACCCGGCGCGAAGTGTAATCCGGATCGAAAAGCACGTTAATTCCGGCCAGCTTGCCGACTGTTTCGTAAATAACTTTTGTATCTTCAGTGAGCTTGAGTGTGATTGGGATATTAGAGATCGCCGCCAACTCGACGGGGCCTTGCGCTTCCTGAACCCGCTGCTGAAGGCCACTAGGCGCGGGGGCGGCGGCCTTTGGACCAGGGGCTTTGGCAGCGTCGATCATTTGCTGCGTCCGCCGTATTTCCTGTTGAGCAATGGGGCTGGAAGGATCGACCTCAACCGCTTTTTGGAACTCAGCCAGGGCTTCGTCGAGCTTGCCCGAATCGCGCAGCAACTGGCCGCGCTTCACGTGGGAAGCTCCGGCGTAAAAACGCAGCCTCTCGTAAGCGGCGCGGTAGGCAAGATCTTTGGGTTTCAGATCGTAAGCCTGTTTGTAGTACTCGTAGGCTTGCTCGTAATTCTGCCGGGCCTCAGCGTCTTTGCCCTTCTTAAACAACGAGTTGGCGCTTGCGGCAGCAGACAGGCTTATGGCCACGACGAGCAGAATGATCGCCGCTGGGCGAATCAAGCGTAGCATCACTGGTTCCTCGCAGGCAGTCTTCTCCCAAAGGTCGGCCACGACCCTTGGCTGGGTTTTCGATTTGCTCCGATTGAAGACGTAAGCTGCGTGATTATAGCATCGCTCCATTCATGGGAAAGTGACTGTTCTGGTTGCAGTTAACTCGCAGGTTCTAATCCCCGCATGCTCTTGGACAAGGTCTCATTCCAGTCGTTCAGGGAAGGATTCTCCCTTACCGGTCGACCGCCCAAGGCTAGAGCAGAAACAACTCCTAAGCATGAAGAATGCTTTTGCCGACCCTGACATACGCTTGATTTCACTGCGGCCTGACACTCCCCGCGCTCCTATGAGATAACTGTGGCATGGCGCGCCAGCCGGCACATCAAACCAAACCGAATCCGGAGAAAAATCCTCGCCGGGATCCGACTGCCGCTGGTCAGCGTGATGCAGCTGTAAACAGGATCGCTTCCCACAACTACTTCTTGCTGGAAAAATTTGAGGCGGGGGTGGCCCTAACTGGAACGGAAGTCAAATCGGTACGAGCTGGCCGGGCCAACCTGAAAGATTCCTATGGCTTGATCAAAGATGGCGAACTCTGGCTGCTTAACTGCCACATCGGGCCGTACGAGCATGGCAACATCTTCAACCACGCTCCGCTGCGTACCCGCAAGCTGCTCATGCATAAAGAAGAAATTCGCAAGCTGATCGGTAAAACGCAGCAGAGGGGGCTGACGCTCATCCCCACGCGTATGTACTTCAAAAATGGCAGAGTAAAGGTTGAACTCGCGCTGGCCAAAGGCAAGCAGCTCTGGGACAAACGCGAGACCGAGCGGCGCCGAACCGCGGACCGCGAGGCAAGAGAGGCTGTCGCCCGGGGAAGAAGGAGATAGTTCGGAATCCCGTCCGAAGGTTGGTAAGGGAAAAATCTGAGCGGCACGGACCCTGATCCGTACCGCTCATTAGCGGCCTCTCACTGTGCAGTTGGCGTTGTTGTCGCTGACGCAACTGGAGTCTCCGTTCCAGGCAGCTCAACTTGCTTAATCTTCACCGTGGCTAGAATCTTCTCCAGCCGGCTGAAAACCTTCTCGCGATCAACCTGGGTTGTGCCGTCCGTTTCATCTCCCGAGGTGCCGAGACCCAGAGCGAATTCGTAGCAGGCTCCGTTCTGGAAAATGTGGTAATACTTGGCATCAGCCTGCTTCGGCGTTTCGACGTTGATGCTTTCGATTTCGTTAAACTCGAGCGCGCCAACTTTTGCCTGAGCCGCCGAGGCCGCATCCGTGCTCACTTGCGGAAACGCGAACTGGGCGCATTCGTCGGACGTCACAGCGTGGTTCACGCTCACGTTGACGAACGCCGAAGCGAAGTCCGTGTCAGGATACAAACTGGCGGGCAACTCCACCGCTGCCAGCATAACCCCACCTGGCTTTACGAAATCAGTCGGAACCGGACCCAGTCCCGGCCAGGACAACTGCGCCTCATCTCCAAGCTTCAAGCCATACTTCCTTGGATACGTGATCGAGACGCCATATTCGCTATTCACGTAAGTGGCGGTCGTTGGCCGATGCTTCTTCACCTTTTTCGGAGCTGTCGGGATCGGCGCGATTGCTGCCGTTGCTGGGGCCGGCGTTGCCATCGGCGCAGCCGGAGCAATCGACGCGATCGCAGCCGGTTCGCTGCTCTTCCGCGAACAACTCACGACAGCGACGAAAACCGTAACCATCACCAAGCCTGCGAACAGCGCTGGCAAACGTTCGGTGCTCCAAAACGGCGAGCGCTGATCTGAAGAATGCTGCTGAGACTTTCTTTCCTGATTGTTTAATCCACTTAGCTGTGTCATATCTCCCTCCCGGTACTGCTTTCGGGGGAGAAGTCGCACGGAGCAGGCCAAAGCGGAATTCGCTGAAGGGAAGGAACTTGTCAAAAACCGCGTCGAAAAGATTTGTGGGGGAGAAGACACAGTGTGGCGTGGCAGACGCCATGCGAGCCTGGCATGCAGAACGCCGAGGGCTGGGGCTCTCGTGTTCTGCACTGCGCTTGCGCATTTGCACATCTCCCAACGATACTGTTCTGCATAACATGAAAACGAATCTTTCTTTTTCCACTCCTGCGGAAGTTGAAACCGAGTGCCTCGTAGCGGTCGTTCTCGATCGTGGCGAGAAGGAAAGGACCGAAGCCTTCGTCGCTACGAACGACAAAGCCGTACAGGATGCAGCCGCCGACGTGATCGCGAGCGGGGAAGTCACAGGCAAGAATTTCGAAACTACGCTCTTGCACAAACCCGCCAAAATGAAAGCCAAACGGCTGCTGCTTGTTGGCGGCGGGAAAGCCAAGCAATTTTCTTCAGTGGAGCTGCGCAAGCTGGCTGGAGCCGCGGTGCGCACCCTGAAGGCGAAGAGCTTGCGCAGTTTTGCCTTCCTCGCGTCAGAAGGCATACTGGCGGATGAGGCGGTCAAAGCCATTGTGGAAGGTGCATTCGTCGGCAACTTCGATCCCGACACTTACAAGAGTGACCGCAAGGACCAAACAATTGACGCACTAACCGTCGTAGCTCGCGGCGACCAATCCACACTGCAAAAAGCGGTGGACGAGGCTCGCATCCTCGGAGAATCGCAGAACTTCACTCGACAGTTGGTCAATGAACCGGGTAATCGTATGACGCCGACCATCCTGGCCGATCATGCCCGCAAAATGTCGCAGGAAGTTGGGCTGAAGTGCGAGGTCTACGGCGCGGAGAAACTGAAAGAGCTCAAGATGGGCGCATTTTGGGGCGTGGCGCAGGGCTCCGATGAGCCGCCCGCGCTGATCGTCATGCGCTATGAACCGGTAGGCGCACCGGATAAGCCTGTGCTCGGGCTCGTAGGCAAAGGCGTTACGTTCGACACTGGCGGCATCTCTATCAAGCCCGCTGATGGCATGGAGAAAATGAAATACGACATGGCTGGAGGAGCCACCATGATTGGCGCAATGCGCGCCATTGCGCTACTCAAACCCAAGGTAAAGGTCATTGGTATCGTCTGTGCCACCGAAAATATGCCCTCCGGGAAAGCCCAGAAACCCGGGGACATTCAGACTGCAATGTCAGGAAAGACGATCGAAATCATAAACACCGACGCCGAAGGCCGCCTGGTGCTGGCCGATGGACTCTGCTACGCACGGCAGCTCGGCTGCACCCATTTGGTCGATGCCGCTACTTTAACGGGGGCCGTTGTAGTCGCATTAGGTTATGCCAACGCCGGCATATTCGCGAATGATGATGCCATGTACGAGCGCTTCACTAAGGCACTGGCCAAGGCCGGAGAGAAAATGTGGCGTCTCCCTCTTGATGACGAATACAAAGAACAAATCCGTTCAAACATCGCTGACATAATGAACACTGGCGGGCGCTATGGTGGCGCAATCACGGCCGCGATGTTCCTGAAAGAATTTGCTGAAGACACTCCCTGGCTGCACCTAGACATCGCCGGCACCGCCTGGATGGAAGACAACAAACCCTGGATCGCCAAAGGCCCGTCCGGCATTGCCGTACGCAGCCTAGTCGAATTCGCCAAGAGTCTCGGATCGTAGCTCGGAGCAGCCGATTCGACCTTGGATGCATCCCACGCCGGTTGGACGGAGGCTTTCATGAGGACCTTGTTTGTAGTCGGGCTGGTGGTACTCGTCCTAGGTATTCTGTCGTTCTTTGTTCCGATTCCACATTCGGAGAACCACGCGCTCAAAGCTGGTGACGTGAGCATCGGGGTGCGAACTGAACACAACGAGCGCGTCCCTCCCATTGCCAGCGTCGTAATGGTAGCCGCCGGTGCAGGAATGATGATTGCCGCCCGTGGCAGAACGTAGTGCTTCAGTTTTCTTCTCTGAGAGCGCACTTATGCGGCATCGTGAAAGATGATCCCCAGTGTGTAGCGCTCACCGCTGAGAACTTCGCTGACGCCGTGTCGGAAATTCGTGCGGTAGTAGCCGCGCGATCCTTTTGCTGGACGATATCGCGTGGTAATGACTACGGCTTCGCCCTGTTCCATTCGAATGGCGTGACCAATGGATTGCGCTCGCGGCCGCTGTTCGACTAAAAGCAAGTCGCCGCCCGTGAATTCGTCTTCCGGCCTGCTGAGTGCAAAGATCACCTGAAACGGAAACACGATCTCACCGTACACATCCTGATGCAGGCAGTTGTAATCGCCTTTCTCGTAGCGCAGCAGCAGCGGGGTGGGCCGCTTCTGTCCGCGGCGATGGCATTGCTTGAGAAACGAATCCAGATTGGCGGGGAAATCCGCTGGGATTCTCAACGCGGACATCCACTCGTTCGCTGTTGGAGCAAGAAAACGATAGAGCTCTTCACGAAGCTCGGCGACGAGCGCCGGCAGGGGATTGGCAAAATACTGGTACTCACCTCGGCCGAAGCGATAGCGTTCCATATCGATGCGGCTCCGAAACAACGATGCATTGGAATACAGCGATCGCAGTTCCTCGCACTGAGCACGGGTTAGGAGTTTTCCCATGCGTCCGAATCCACGCGTCCACAAGCCACTTCGGATTTCCGTCCAGGGAAGGTTAGGGATAGCAGATGAAACCATAACGCTGACAAGAATACGGTGTCTGCAAGTGAACGATCTATCCGGTTTTTGCGATTAATTCGACAATGTCCTAATTTCATAAACCACGAAGGACACGAAGTTACACAAAGGGCGGCTTCCTTCGTGTTTCTTCGTGCCCTTCGTGGTTAAATCCGGAACTACCATTAATTCTTCTCTCTTGACATTCCACAGCCGCAGGCGTAATCAGAGGGAGCACTTTGCTTCTGGTGCTATTTGCAAGCTCAATAGGGAAGCCGGTGAGAATCCGGCACGGCCGCGCCACTGTGATCGTGGAGAACTGGCCAGTACGCCACTGACGAAAGTTGGGAAGGCGGTCAGTTCGACGAAGCGAGAGTCAGGAGACCTGCCAGAAGCGGGATGAGATCGCCTTCGCGGGAAGGTGAATCGTGATAACCCGCTTTCAGCACGTTCCTTCCTTAAGTTTTGCTGAGCGCTCGTTGTCTCAGTTTTCCTCCCGATTGAAAGCTCCTCGTCCGCCAAATCATTCTCCGTCGCTGGACAGGAGGAGCAATGCGCAGGTTCTCAGGAATTTTGTTATGTGTCTTCTCTCTCACCGTTTGGGCTCAAGAGCGAAAGATTGCCGGAACCGTTCTCGATCCTGACCGCGCCGCGGTCCCTCGCACAACCGTGCGTTTGCTGAAGCCAGATGGCGCTGAAGTCGAACGCACCCTCACCGATTCGCTGGGGCATTTCGAGTTCAAACAACCATGTTTCGTGGAATGCCGCACCGAGGTGCGCGTTGCCGGGTTTCAGACACAAACTCAGCCTGCGGGTCAGAAAATAATCGTACTGGGTCTCGCTCCGGTGCAGGAAAAAGTTGTGGTAACTGCTACTCGCACGGAGACTCCGACTGAGCAAGTCGGCGCCAGCGTCACTGTGATCTCGGGTGAGCAGATCGAGCAGCAACAGCAGCTTCTCGCCGGCGATGTGCTGCGGCAGGTTCCCGGCCTCACCGTGATCCGCAGCGGAGGCCTGGGGACTACCACCTCCGTTTTTTCGCGAGGCGGTAATTTTGATTACAACAAAGTTCTGCTGGATGGGATCCCACTGAACGAGCCAGGTGGCAGGTTCGAATTCAGCAGCCTCGCAGCTGGCGATCTGGATCGCATCGAGATCGTGCGCGGACCACAGTCGGCGCTGTTCGGCTCGGATGCCATGGCGAGCGTCATTCAATTTTTCAGCCGTCATGGCGAGCAGGAATATAAGAGGCCTCATTTTGCGCTCAACTTCGATGCCGGCAATTACAAGACTTTCCACGGCGGGGCAGATCTAAATGGAGCGATCGGCGGTTTCGATTACGATCTCAGCTATGACCGCCTGAACACCGACAACGAGATACCTAACAACGATTTCCGCGACTCAACTGGCTCGGCAAACTTCGGCTTGAGCTTGGGACAACATACTCAGCTCCGCTGGATTTCGCGTGGCGACTCAACTTTTACGGGTACGCCGGGGCAAGTTGCATTTGGACAGCCCGACATTCCGTCCATTCTCGATTCGTATTTCCGGAAGGCTGACGGATACACGGGCTTCAGCGTAACCAACCAAACTACCAGCCGATGGGACCAGCGACTGGTTTACGGTTTCGCCCGCACGCGCCAACGATCGACGGAGTTCGGGCTCGATCCTCCGTTCACGCCCCATTTCGGCGCGAGCCAGGCACCCTTCGAGGTCTTCGATTTCCTTTCGAATTTTGTGAATGATACCCGGCGCCACCATCTCGATTACCAGAGCAATTTGCGATTGGGATCCGCCGGCCAGAGTTGGGGACAGCACATTTTCACGTTCGCATTCGAGTGGGATCGCGAAAACGGGTTTCTCAACGATTTCGCGTTTACGCAAGCTCCGACTCGTGCGCAGCGTGATAATTTTGGCGGCACCTTTCAGTATCAGATGGCTATTGGCCGGTTCTTCTTGACGAACGGTGTGCGTGTTGAACAAAACGGCAGTTTCGGGCGTGCCGTGGTTCCCCGGAGCTCTGCCGCTTATCTGCTTCGACGAGGCTCAGGTCGCCTTGGCGCAACCAAGTTGAAATTTAATTTTGGGCTGGGGATCAAAGAGCCAAATTTCACCGAATCCTTCAGTCCTGATCCACACTTTCTCGGGAACCCCGATCTTCGGCCGGAGCGGACGCGCAGCTTGGATTTCGGACTGGAACAGCGCCTGTTGAATGACCGGATGAAGGTAGAAGTCAACTGGTTCGACAACCGCTTTCGCGACCTGATCGAGTTTCAAGTCACCAATTTCCAAACATTTTCGGGAACATTCTTCAATCTGAACCGCACCAAAGCGCAAGGGGCTGAGCTGATTTTTGAAGCAGCTCCACTGAGTAGTTTGCGATTGACAGCGTCTTACACGTATCTGAACGCAGAAATCACCAACAGCAACGTGCCTTCCGATCTTGTATTTGGAGATAAGAAGCAACTACTCCGCCGGCCGCGTCATTCAGGCTCGCTAGGGCTCGTTTGGGATCGGCGGCGGCTGACTGTTAGTACAAACGCGATCTACGTCGGACGCCGGGCGGACAGCGACTTTCTCGGCTTGGTGCCGCCCCTGACCAGCGATGCCCCGTATACCAACTGGCAGCTAGCTTTTGCATATCGGATCACGAAACATTTTTCCTACACGGGGGAAGCGGCCAATTTGCTCGATCAACATTATATGGAGGCCTTGGGTTTCCCCGCGCTGCGGATTAGTTATCGAACCGGAGCCAGACTCAATTTCTAGATTGTTGAATGTAGCATCGGCGTCCTCGCCGGCTGTCGGGTGGGCGTCTCGCCCGCGTACGGGCAATTATGAAAGGAGAGCCTTATGGTTTATTTGATAATTGTGTTGGCGGTTTTGGCACGCTTCTTGCCCCACGCTTGGAACTTTTCTCCAGTTTATGGGGCGTTGCTGTTCGGCGGCGCCCGATTGAATAAAAGAGAGTCAATCTGGTTCCCGGCCCTGCTTCTCGGGATCAGCGACTTTATCCTCACTGATTTCGTTTACCACCTGCATCTAGGCGGGAAAGTGATCTTCCAGGTTGCGGCCTTTGCTTCCATTTCCTTTGCAGGATGGCTCTTGCGCGAGCGGATCGGCTTGCGCCGTTTTATCTCTGCAAATGTGCTGGGCGCGACGGCGTTTTATCTGATCAGCAACTTTGGCGTCTGGGCGGCCTGGCATTCGTATCCCCCGACATGGAAGGGCTTGGCGCAATGCTACGTCGCAGCCATTCCGTTTTTCGGGCGCACACTTGGCAGCTCAATTATTTTTTTCAGCAGTTCTCTTCGGAGCTTACGAATACTGGCGACGTGCGTACCTGGTTGAAGCACGCAGCAGATACGGGTGAGTTGAAGGTTCTCCTGGGTGACAATTATGAGAATCTGTTCGTTTCTGCCGTCCGCAACTGAAATTCTATTCGCGCTTGGTTTGGGCGACTCGGTTGTGGGAGTCACGTTTGAATGTGATTACCCGGCCGAGGCTCGTAGCAAAGCCATTGTTGTTTACACCAAGCTCCCGCCGGGTCTGCCGGAACGCGAAATTGATCGCCAGG
>Ga0209690_1002542_pt1 | contig 10376 bp, 7 predicted proteins | sample GraSoiAngelo_150_FD_186164 | JGI IMG/M metagenome (GOLD analysis project Ga0209690, IMG submission 186164) | Grasslands soil microbial communities from the Angelo Coastal Reserve, California, USA - 14_1009_09_40cm (SPAdes) (version 2) | ecosystem: Environmental > Terrestrial > Soil > Grasslands ...
GCAGACAAATGTCCGACTCAGAATGATGCGGTGCTTTATCGTGGGTTCCCTTTAAAGCTCCATCATGCCATTCCGCACTGGGTTGAACCGGGTGCACTGTTTCACATCCGCGTCGCGCTTGATCGCGACAAACAACAGCGGCAACTGACTGACCCAGCGCTCGCACAGAGACTGCTCGATTCGGCGCGTTCTTATGAATCCAGACAACGCTGGCACATCACACTGTTCCTCTTGATGCCTGATCATCTGCATGTGCTTGTTTCCTTCGCGTGCGACCAATCGATGAGCCGCGTCATTGGTGATTGGAAACACTTTCACGCGCGTAAACACGCGATCGCGTGGCAAGAAGGTTATTTCGACCATCGCTTACGCAAGGATGAACGCGGCGAACAACTCTCCGCGAAGATGAATTACATTCGCCAAAACCCGATCGTGGCCGGCTTGTGCGCGAAGGCTGGTGATTGGCCGTGGGTGATTGAGCGCACTGAATAGGTGGATCGAGCAGTCCCCTTGCTCGATGTTAAAAGAGGGTGCATGGAGCAGTCGTCGCCGCGGCGACCTCGATTTCAAAATAATGTCGGCGAAGCCGAAACTTGATTGCCATCGCGCGCGGAGCGCACGATCCACCGACGGCTACATCACGAACTACTTCCTGTAATTCCGCAGCGGTTTGCTAAACAGACTAACTTGGCCACGGAGTCCACTTTCATTTTCGCCATCAAGCGGGCGCGATGCGCTTTCACTGTCCTCTGAGTGATGCCAAGGTGACCGGCGATTTGTTTGTTCAATTCGCCGCTGACAATGTGTTCGAGCACCTGCCGTTCGCGTGGTGTGAGGGCAGCAAGACGCGAACAAATTTCGGAAACCTGAGTCTGCTCCTGACGCGTCACGCGATTTTTTTCAATTGCCGCGCGAACGGCGCGAAGCAGGGATTGATCATTCACGGGCTTGGTGAGGAAATCAATCGCGCCGCCTTTCAGCGCCTGCACACTTTTTGAAACGTCGCCATAGCCGGTGAGAAAAATAATCGGCAACGTGCAGCCTTTCTTCTGGAGCACCCGTTGGAGTTCGAGACCATTGCCCGGCATCATGATGTCAAGCACAAGGCAGCCTGACGCATCGGGATCATACTGACCAAGAAATTCTTTGGACGACGCGAAGGTGGCGACAGCGAATCGATTCGCGCGCAACATACGCGAGAGCGCTTTGCGCACGGGCGCCTCGTCATCGACAACAAATACGGTAGGGCCTGAGGGAACAGCCATGAGTGGTCAGGTATTATTCTTTTGCGCCTGACTGCGTGCTGGCAGGCTAAAGTGGAAAGTCGCGCCGCCCTCGGCATTGTTCGTCACCCAGATGTTGCCTCGGTGCGCCTTAACGATGTTGTGGCAGACAGAAAGCCCAAGCCCCATTCCGTTGGCTTTCGTTGTAAAGAAAGGCTCGAACACTCGCTCCATTCTTTCCGCCGAAATGCTGCCGCCCCGGTCTGTGACCGATACACGCACTGCGCCGTTCTCCATTCCAGACGTGATGAGCAACTGGCGCTCTGAGGAATCGCAGTCAGCCATCGCTTCGCAGCCATTTAGCATCAGGTTGAGCAGAACCTGCTGAAGCTCGACGCGGTCGCCCTGAACAGCGGGCAAATTCTCCGCGAGCTCAGTCTCCACTGTGATGTCGTGGATCACCAGATCATTGCGCGTTAGTTTCAGGACATCCTGGACGACTCTATTGATATCCAAATTGCCGAAGTGGTGTCCCACTTCACCCTTTCTGAAGAGCACCCGGAGACGCTGAATTACTTCGCCGGCGTGCTTATCTTCGTCCACGATCTCAGCGAGGATCTCGCGCAATTCGCTAACATCGACAGCGTCGCCAGCCAGAAGTTTCTGAGCAGCCTGAGCGTTACTTAGAATAGCAGTAAGCGGCTGGTTTAGCTCATGCGCGAGCGAGCCGGAAAGCTCGCCGAGCATTGTTACACGCGAAAGATGCACCAGCTCGTGCCGCTGACGCGCGGCTTCCAATTCTGCCTGCTTCCGCTCACTTATGTCAATGATAGAGGCCAGGACACATAATCCTTCGGAGGTGTGAACGGGGTTGAGGCCGATCTCGATGGGTACTTCGCTGCCGTCTTTGCATTGGCCAAAGAGCTCGCGCCCCGCACCCATCGGCCGAGCTTGGGCATCACCAAAGTAACCTTCCCGAAAGCTCACATAGTGAGATCGGAATCGTTCGGGAACAAGCATCTCCACGGGCTGGCCAATGAGTTCGTCGCGCTTATAGCCAAAGAGGGTCTCAGCCCGTTTGTTGACAAGGGTCATCCGCCCTTCTTTGTTAGCCATGATCATCGCGGCAGACGCCGCATCGACCACTAGCCGGAACCGCTCTTCGGCAAGCCTGCGCTCCGTGACATCGAACAAAACACCGTGCATCCAGATTGCGTTTCCATTGCTGTCGAACTCGGTGCGGCTCCGCCTGGCAACCCAGCGAATTCTACCATCCGGCAACACCACCCTGTATTCCGCTGGATTTTCCGCCCCCGTTCGTAAAGAATTCTCCACAGCCTTACGTACCACTTCGCGGTCTTCAGGATGGACAACTCTTCGAATGCGCTGCGTATTGAGCTTCTCCGACGGAGAGAAGCCATAAAGAGCTCGCGCTTGGTTAGAAAGCCAAACTTCATCATGCGCGATATCCCAAGCCCACAAGGCGAGTCCAACCGCACTGGCCGCGATCTCCAGATCTCGCTCTGTTTTAAGCAATGCCGCCTGACTTGCGTCCAATTTACGCGCCAGTTGCGCCGCTCGAACCGTGTCATCACATAACTGATAGCCTAGCGCGGCCACGATGCCTAAGTAGGCGAAGCTGGAGACAAACGGAACCTGGATGACCCCCCAGACCACCAACATCACCTGGGCCGCCACAATCACGCCGAAGAAGATTATGCTGCCGCCAACGAGCAATGCCCGCTGCCGGTCGCCACGCCGCCAGACAATAATCGTCGCGTCAATGAAAAAGGCGAGGAGCAGTAGCAGCGTTACCTGGTTGACTAAGCTCCAATGATTCGGAGTGCCCAACGGAACCGAAGCCATCTCTCCGCCCCAGGAAAGCTGACGAAGAGCGGTAATTTCCCGGTAGTGCACATTCGGCGTGGAGATAAAATTGAGGATCAGTGTCAGAGTCTTCAGGCCACAGGCACTCCAAGCCAGCCATGATCGTCCGGCGCGGAGATAGAGCCGCGTGAAGCCCACGAGCGAAACAACCAGCGCCCAAACGGGCACATATCGCCAGCGCAGGATTGCGCCATATTCCTGGGGCGTATCGGCATGGATTAGTTGCAACTCGAACACGGCAATGGCGGCCGCCGCCAGCGCGATACAGGAAAATATTAGATGCACCCAGCTGTCGCGCTGTTTGCACCACGCTACAAAAAAAATGCCCGCGAGCGTCAGACACGCCGCCGCATTCATTGACCAGACGATGGTGATCCAACTCATCGGATAAGGACGACTAACTTTTAGCTTTTGTTGGTTATTGGCCCGCCAACCTCCCCTACCTGAAAATGAATCGCGAGTGCGGCCCACTCATCGAATCTCGTGGACTCGTTGTCTCCATAAATTCCTGCTTTCTGTGCATGGCCGTAAAGGACAGCCCAAGACGTGCAGCGCCATGGACATTTGTCCTGCGGTACAGGAAGTTTAAGATCAGGAACCATGCCAAGTTTGAAAGTCCCGTGAGGACGCAAGAACAGTGGCTCCGTTTGTTCCTAAACGAGAGGCAATTATCTAGCACTTATTTGCCAAAAATAGATAATTTCCAATGCGGCCGGACCGAAACCTTTGATTCATTCTAACGCCGTACCGGCTCATTTTAGAGCAACCATGCTTTAATTTGTCGCCGTTTAATTTTGCTGCACCATCCCAGATAGCTTCCGCGTCCTTTTAAAAAGATCGCTGCCAAATCCCTTGGCTGAGTTGTCACCAGGAGAGGCTCATTAGGACCCTAAACGCGACTTTTTGTTTGACGCTTAGCGATTGCTAAGCGCGTTCGTGAATGTGCATGTATGCAAACGTTAGCGCGCGAGCCGATTATATTTTCTAAGCAATGCACGCAGGCGATCGGGCGGCAAGGCATCGACGTGATGATTATCGCGGCCGGTCATGGAGTGATTGTCGATCAATGCATTCACAACCGCTTCTTCCGTCGCTTGGACGACGCCCGTGAAAAGTGGATCCATCAGATCATTAGGAATTGTTTTCACGTCATGCGTGATTTGATCTGCGCTGGCGACATTCGGATTCGCAGTTGAAAACGCGATGAACAAATCACCGGAACCATTGCTGGAAATTGTGCCGGTGCGTGCGAGACCGAGCGACACGCGGCGTGCGAGCCGCTTCAATTGATTCGGCAACAGCGGCGCATCTGTCGCAACGACAGCAATGCACGAGCCGCTCTCTTGTTTATAAACTTCACCAGGAATTTCCCTGCCCACTGGTATACCCGCGATTGTGAGCTGCGGACGACGACCGAAGTTCGCCTGTAAAAATACACCGATTGTGAAACTTCGCGGTGGCGTGTCTTTCGAAACCTGGATGTCGATCTTGCGCGAGGCCGTCCCGTTTCCGCCTTTGAATTCGTAACAGATCATGCCGGTGCCGCCGCCGACGCTCCCCTCTTCAATTCCGCAGCCGTGCGCCGAGTCAAGCGCATGCCAGACGTCCTCCGGCTTAACGTGAAAACCATTGATGTCATTGAGCCACCCGTCCCACGTTTCGGCCACGACCGGCAAACTCCACCAATCTTCGGTCTTATCGGCTGCCCCATGCTTAACGCGCCAAGCTATGACTGCATCGCGTGCCACGCCGACGCTATGCGTGTTCGTAATAATCATTGGTCCCTCGAGAAAACCGCTCTCCTCCACCCACGCCGTTCCGGTCATCTCGCCATTTCCGTTGAGGCTGAAAAAGCCCGCGTAAACTGGATCATTGAGCGACGCGTGACCGCGCGGCAGGATCGCGGTAACGCCGGTGCGCACAGGGCCTTTGCCAACTTCGAGTTTTCCCTCGCCACTGATGAGTGTCGCATAGCCGACTTCAACGCCAGCCACATCAGTGATCGCGTTAAATTTTCCCGGCGTGCCCTCAAACGGAATGCCGAGATCACGCGCGCGAATTTGTTTGGTCTCCGTGGTCGGTCTGCCCGGCGGAGACCTTTGTGGCTCGCGGGCGGAAGAATCGAGCACGATTACGAGCACCCCGCCTACGCACAGGGCTACGGCGCGGAAAGCGAGCGGGAGCACGAGACGGCGGACGATTTTCAAAGCCACTCCGGATCAATCAACTATCAACTACCAACCATCAACTTTTCCATCTAGATTGAGCCTGTGAGTTACGAAGTTTTCGCAAGAAAATATCGGCCGCAGACTTTCGACGATCTCGTCGGGCAAACGCATGTCTCGCGTACGTTGAAAAACGCCGTCGCACAGAACCGGCTGGCGCATGCGTATCTGTTTGTCGGGCCACGCGGCATCGGCAAAACATCGACCGCGCGTATTTTGGCCAAATCCCTCAATTGCCTCAAAGGACCGACCGTCACGCCATGCGGACAATGCGACAATTGCCGCGAGATCGCCGGCGGCAACAGCCTCGACGTGATCGAGATCGATGGCGCCAGCAACAATAGCGTCGAGGACGTGCGCCAACTGCGCGAGAACGTTCGTTATGCGCCGGCGAAGGGTCGTTACAAAATTTATCTCGTCGACGAAGTGCACATGCTATCGCCGGCGGCGTTCAACGCCCTTTTGAAGACGCTCGAAGAACCGCCGCCGCATGTGAAATTTATTTTCGCCACGACCGAGCCGCAGAAGGTTTTGCCGACCATTCTGAGTCGCTGCCAGCGCTTCGATCTTCACCGCATTCCCGCTAATCTGATTGCGCAGCATCTGCAATTCATTGCCGACAAGGAAAAAATCACGCTGGAGCCTGCGGCTGGGCATGCGATCGCGCGCGGCGCGGAAGGCGGTCTGCGCGATGCGGAATCGATGCTCGATCAGCTCGTCGCATTTTGCGGAGAAAAAATCAGCGAGAATGATGTGCTCAACGTGTTCGGATTCACGAGCAAACAGACCGTTATCGATCTTACCGGGCGAATTTTAAGGGGCGAGACGCCCGATGCTATCGACCTCCTCCATCAGCAAAGCGAAGCCGGCAAAGACATGATGCGACTGATGTCGGACTTGATCGCTTACCTGCGCGATCTGCTCGTGTTCAAGGCGAAGCCGGACGCGCTGAGTGAAGATGTCGATCCCGAGGCGCAAAAATCACTCGCCGCACATGCGGAATTGATCACAAACGATCGGCTGCTCGAGTTGATCGATCAATTTGCTGCAGCCGAAGGCCGCATGAAATGGGCGCCGAACAAAAAACTGCATTTCGAAGTCGCAATCATCAAAGCGATCCAGAGTCTCAGGCAGGCAACGCTGGATGAGGTGATCGAAAAACTCGGAGAGCTTCGTGATGGCAAGGCTGTTTCAGAAAAAGAATCGCCATCTGTGGCGGCAGGCGTGCGTGCCGCGCGGAAGCCTAGCGAAGGAGGGTCGCCTTCGTCTCAAAACCTGGCAGCCGACACGGCTGCCACTACAGCAACGCGCGTTGCCGAAACTGCTATGTTGGACGCAGATGAATTGTGGCAGAAGGTCGTCGCGAAAATTCCAACAAAGGGATTTTTGCGGACATTAAGCGAAGCAATTCGTCCGATCGGAATTGATGGCCGCAATTTTTTGCTCGGGCATTCGCCGGATGACAAATCAAAGATTGAATCGCTGGCCAGCGCAAACAATCGCCGTCAACTGGAAACGCTCCTGAGGGAAGCCAGCGGACGCGATTGGTCGGTAAAATTCGTGGCGAAGGAAGGAATTCTACCCCAAAAAGCTTTCGGGGATCTTTCCGGCGAGGTGAAGTCGGCTGAATTGTTCAAAGACGATCCGCTGATCCAGGAAGCCATCGAGATTTTCAAGGCTCAAATCAAATCGTGACTTCCGCATCATGAACTTGAACAAATTGATGAAGCAGGCGCAGAAGATGCAGGAGCAAATGGCTAAAACTCAGGCCGAGCTCGAGAAGAAAACTGTCGAAGTGAGCGCAGGCGGCGGAAAAGTGAAAGTGACAGCAAACGGCGCAGGCGACGTCGTTGCGATCAAGATCGACAAGGAGGTTGTCGATCCAGATGATGTCGAATTTCTCGAGGAAATGGTCTTAAGTGCGGTCAAGCAGGCGGTGGAACAGGGCAAGGCGCTCGCTCAATCGGAGATGACTAAACTCACGAGCGGCTTCGGCGTTTGACACAGACGCTGCTACAATTCAACGAATCTCGCTCGCTCCGAAATAGGCCTGCAAATTTTCGGGGATGCGCACCGACCCATCCGGCTGCTGAAAATTTTCGATCAGTGCCACGAATAATCGGGGCAGCGCCACGCCTGAACCGTTCAACGTATGGCAAAACCGGTTTTCCCCGTCGCGATTCTTGAACCGAAGCTGCATCCGGCGCGCCTGGAAATCTTCGAAATTTGAGCAACTGGAAACTTCCAGGTAAGCGTCTTGTCCCGGCGACCACACTTCGAGGTCGTACGTCTTGGCCGAACCGAAACCCAAATCGCCGGTGCAAAGCTCGACCACCCGATAGTGCAAACCTAGCAATTGCAACACGCGTTCTGCGTCAATCGTGAGCGACTCCAGTTCCTGGTAAGATTTTTCTGGCGTTGTGATTTTGACCAGTTCCACTTTGTCGAATTGATGCACACGGATGATCCCCCGCGTCTCGCGTCCCGCGGCGCCAGCTTCGCGCCGGAAACACGGCGTGTGGGCAACGAATTTTTTAGGAAGATCGGCAACCCTCAAAATCTCATCGCGATGAAGATTCGTCAGTTGGACTTCCGCAGTTGGCGCAAGGAAAAGCTGGTTTTCTTCCAGGCCGTACATGTCGGCCTCGAACTTTGGGAGCTGCGATGTGCCGATCATGCAAACGCGCCGCACCAAAAACGGCGGACTAATCTCGATGTAACCATGCTCGCGCGTGTGGAGATCAATCATGAAATTGATCAACGCCCGTTCCAGTTTCGCGCCCGCATCGGTGAAACAGATAAAATCGGCTCCGCTCAATTTTGCTGCACGCTCCAGATTGAAGAGCTTTAGCTTTGCGCCGAGTGCAACATGATCGGCTGGCTCGGTTAATCGCGGTTTTTCGCCCCAACTGCGCACGACGCGATTGGCGCTCGGGTCCTTGCCAATCGGCACGCTTTCATGCGGCAAATTCGGAATTTCCAGCAGCAAATCTTTCTGCTGGCCATCCAATCCGTTTGCGCTCGCGTTAAGATCGATGATCTGTTCGCCGATTTTGTGAACACTCGATTCGAGGTCATCTGTTGCCTCTCCGCGCGATTTTTTTCCGCCGATCTCCTTGCTCAGACGATTGCGTTCGGACTGTAATCGTTGCAATTCGGTTTGGGTTTTGCGCCGCTCCGCATCGACTCGCAACACTTCGTCGATCTGTGCCTCGTCACCGCCGCCGCGCGTAGCGAGCCGCTCACGAACAAAATCCGGGTTCTCCCGAATCAGCCGAATGTCGAGCATGGGTGCGATTGTAGAGGCCGGTGTCGCGCGCGGCAAATGAACTGTAGGGCGTCTGTGTCAGACGCCATTAAGGGCCGGCGTTTCGCAGAAACGCCCTTCCAATCAGATCGGCGCGTGACAATAACTCACATGCGAGGATATTTTCCATCGTGGAGAAACTTGACTTGCTTGCTGTCGCTCTCGGGCTCGCCGCGCTCGCCGGCATCAATCTTTACCTCACGGTTTTCGTCAGTGGACTCGCCATCCATTTTCACTGGATCACTCTGGCGCCGCAGTATCAATCGCTCGAGGTCCTCGGCAACCCGTGGATCATCACAGTCGCCGGTATTCTCTATTTCCTCGAATTTTTCGCCGATAAAATTCCATGGATCGACTCCGCCTGGGATGTTGTTCACACTGTCATTCGTCCGATTGGCGGCGCTCTGCTTGCAATTCAGGTGCTCGGTCATCCAAGCCCTGCGTTCACTGTAGTCGTCGCCCTGCTTGCTGGCGGCACGACCCTTGTCGCCCACACAGCGAAAGCTGCTACGCGCCTGGCCAGCAATACTTCACCGGAACCATTTTCGAACATTAGCTTGAGTTTGGGAGAAGATGCCGCGGTGTTGGGGGGACTGGCTCTCATGCATTTTAATCCGCTGCTTGCTTTGCTGATCCTTTTAGTCGGCATCGCTGCGTTCTTCTATTTTGCCCCAAGAATTTTGCGCGCCATGAAAGCGAAGATTTGGCTGGCTTGGAAAAAATTGAATGGGCCGGCCGATCGTAACGTGCCAGTGAAGTTGCCGATTAGCCCGCCGCCGCGGCTGGCGTCCGTTTTCAGCCAGGAAAATATTCTGGACGAAACAATCGCCTGGGCTGCGCCGTGCGTTAGCGGACGCGGGCGGCGCATTCCAGCGAATCTTTTCGGCGCGCTCGTCGCCACGAACGAAGACCCACACAAAATGATTTTCGTGGCGCGCAAGAGTGGGCGTCCATTTGCGCGCACAATTAACTTGGAGGGCTCGGTCGTAACTCACGAGCCGAAGTTTCTCTGCGAGAACCTGGTCATTTTCCCTGCTGCCGGAAAAGGGCCGAAGTATTTGTTTATTTTCCCGCGACCGCATACGGCTTTGGTCGAGCAGATCGTGCAGTATTTGTGCGAGCGGCTGACCGAACCAGCGTTGCAAGAACAAGCAGCGGCGGTTTCTCTCGGCTCGCCGTAGCCTTGGCGAGGCGGCTAGCCGCCGAGGCGATTTTAGTAATCGCTCTCCCTCGAGCGGTGCAATACAACTGGAAGCATGCGGGCGCTGCTTGCAGATCGTTACGCACAATTACGCGATATCGGTCGTGTTCGCGAGCGGGCCCTGTTCGTCTCGCCGCGGATTCCATCGGAACTGGAACTGCAAGCGCGCTGGTTTACTGGGGATTTTGGGAAACACTTTGTCAGCACCGACGGCGACAAGATCGAGATTGTCCAGTTTGGTGTTTGGAATCGCGAAGCCGGACCCGATTTTTGTGATGCTGCGATTCGGATCAACGGGGGTGAACCAATTCGCGGTTGTATCGAGATCGATCTGCTCGATCGCAACTGGGAAGCGCACGGGCACGCGACGAATCCGGCATTTGAAGAGACTGTGCTCCACGTGTTCGCCGAGAAGAGCGACCGCGAGTTTTTTGCCCGCACAAAATCGAACCGCAACGTCCCGCAGGTTTGGATCGATCCCAAAATGTTACCGGACGCGTCTGGTGCAAACCTGCCACTCGCGCGACCGGGAC
>Ga0209690_1002543_pt1 | contig 10373 bp, 8 predicted proteins | sample GraSoiAngelo_150_FD_186164 | JGI IMG/M metagenome (GOLD analysis project Ga0209690, IMG submission 186164) | Grasslands soil microbial communities from the Angelo Coastal Reserve, California, USA - 14_1009_09_40cm (SPAdes) (version 2) | ecosystem: Environmental > Terrestrial > Soil > Grasslands ...
TTCTTGCCTGAGGCATCCTTGAAGATCCCGTCGCTGCCCTTGCTGAAGCCGGCGCCCTGGAGCAGCGACTGCGCCTTGGCCGGGTCGAACTTGTAGTTGTACTTCGCCGCCTGGCTCGAGTCGTACCACTCATTGAAGGTCGGGATCACGATCCCGGTCTGGCTCCCGGGCGGCTGGTAGCCGTACTCGCCGATCCTCGAGACCTTCGGACGATCGATGCCAAAGGCGATGGCCTGGCGAACTTCTTTCTTGTTGAAGGGCGCCATGGTCAGGTTCATGAAGAGGTTGACGTTCTGAATCGGCGGGAACCAGTAATGGTGGTTGGCCTTGTCCTTCGCCACGTAGTACTGGTCGATGTTGGGGATGAACTGGCCGCCCCATTGCGCCTGGCCACTGGCGAGGTACGCGTTCGCCGGGTCGTTGTCGAGGAAGGCCGGGTAGTTGACCTTGTCTAGGTAGGGCTTCCCCGACTGCCAGTAGCTGGCATTACGGACATACGGGATGTTCTGCGGAGTGCAATCGCCCATGGTGAATGGCCCGGTGCCGATCGGTTTCGGATTGTTTTCGCTGACCGGGTCCGTGATCTTCGACCAGACGTGCTCCGGGACGATCGGTTGCTGCCCGGCGATGTAATAGAAGTAGGGCACGGCCGGTGACTGGAAGGTCATCACGACCTTGTCGGATCCTTCCTGCTTGACGTCCGACAGGACTGACCAGACCGATTGCAGGTCGAGCGCAGTGTTCGTCTTGATCAGGTTGAAGGTATAGGCGACGTCCTTTGCCGTGAACGGCTGGCCGTCGCTCCACTTGACGCCCGACCGCGCGGTAAAGGTCAGCGTTTTGTTGTCCGAGCTCCATTTGAAGGAGCTGGCCAGCATCGGGGTCGGTTTGCCGTTGAGCAAATTGACGTAGACCAGCGGCTCGTAGATGGGGCCGAAGGCCAGGAAGTTGACGTTGCCATTGAACGGGTTGAACCCGCAGGACCACAGCGTCCCGCTCTCGTTGTCGATGGTGAGCGTCCCGCCCTTGGCCAGCGTGGATGTCGTTGCCGACGGATTGCCGCACGCGCCAACCAGCACCGCGAGTGCCGACAGCACGCCGATGATCGCGTATCGTCGTCTCATTCCTAACCCTCCTCGCTTGGCAATATCGTTGTCGTCACCCCGCCGCCTCGTGAACCTGGCGTCCTGGTATCCGCGCAAATACACGCTCCCGCGCCGCTTCCAGGGCGATCGCCACCGCTCCCTGGAGGACCGCGTCGTCGCCGAGCGCCGACACGGCGACGCGCGGCTTGAACGGCATCAGCTGGCGCAACTCACGCTCGATGGGTTCCAGCAGTAGGTCGCCGTTGCGGCCGATGCCCCCGCCGAGAATGACAATCTCGGGATCGAGCACCGGCGTGATAGTGGCGATCGCCAGCGCCAGCCGGGCAGCCTCGGTTTGCACCACCTTGATGGCCGTGCGGTTCCCGCGTCGCGCTGCGGTAAAGATCGTTTCCGCGGTGAGGGGGCTTCGCATCCCGAGCGCCTTCGCCTGCCGAACGATGCCCGCCGCCGCCGCGGTTTCCTCGAAGGCGCCGCGCCGCCGGTTTGCCGGGTCGCGGGGATCAGCTGGTCCGATGGGGAGATAAGCGATCTCGCCGGCCGCGCCGTGGGCGCCTCGTCGGAGCTGGCCATCGATTACCAACGCCAGGCCAATCCCGGTGCCAACCGACAGGAACGCGAAGTTTGCGAGGTTGCGGCCGAGACCGTGCGCGCGCTCGGCAAGCGCGGCCAGGTTGACATCGTTCTCGAACGTGACGTTCGTCCCCAACTGCTCGCGCACCGCCTCTACGAGACCGTGCCGTCCCCAGCCCGGAAGGTTGGGGGCCATAGCGACGTAGCCGTGGACCGGATCGAAGACGCCCGGGCTACCGAGCGCGGCATGGGTTACCTGCGACCAGTCCACGCCGATCAGTGACCGCGCGCTCGAGACTCGGGCCCGCTCGTCCCGGCGGGCGACCACGTGGCCGGCGATGTCGGCAATGGCGGCGCGCACCCAGTTGCGGCCGACGTCAATCCCCACCACCCAGCCGGCGGTCGGGTTCAGCTCATAGAGCAGGGCGCTGGGGCCGCGATCACCTCGCGAACGGCCAACTTCACGCACCAGCTGCGCCTCGAGCAACCCGGACAGGGCAAGCGAGACGGTGGGTTTGGAGAGCCCACTGACCCGCGCCACCTGGGCGCGAGACAGGGGACCGCGGCGATGGATCAGCTCGAGCACGGAGCGCTCATTGATGGCGCGCAGCAGGCTGGGGGTGCCGGCGGTGATGGTGACCTCACGAAGCCCATCGCCATCGTCGACCGTTCGCTCCAGCAAGCCTCTTGACAGCGCAGCCATAGTTAGGAAGAATTCCTTACGAAACCATAGACGGCAAAGGCGCCGTCGTCAAGAGGGGAAAATTGGCTCGATCAGCCGGCGGGAAAGAAGCGGGGCAGATGCGGACGGTTCGCGTCGAGGAGCGCGGCCAGGAGGCCCGCCGCGGTGCGGTAGCCGGGGACCAGCGGGTTGGCCAGCAGCGCCTTGAGGGCCACGTTGCGGTCACCGCCGATCGCGGCCTGGACCGCCAGTCGCTCGTAGGCCTTCACCTGCTGGACGAGCCCGGCCAGCTCGGGCGCCAGCCGGCGGAGCCGCGCCGGACGAGCGCCCTGTCGATCGATGCGCGCCGGGATCTCCACCACGGCATCGTCGGGCAGGTCGGGGATCGCACCCGCGTTACGGATGTCGACGGCCTGCAGATCGCCACTGCCGGCGTAGAGGGAGGCGATCAGCTGGGCGGCGGCCTCGCTGTAGTAGGCACCGCCGCGCTGCTGGAGCAGCTCCGGTTTCTCATCGAGGGCAGGGTCCTCGTACATCTGCAGCAGCGTCCGCTCGATCGCCATGACCTCCTCGGCGCGCGATCGCTTGCCCCCGGAAAGCTGCTCGGCCAGGACCTCCCCGGTGCAGTAGTAGTACCGGAGGTAATAGGACGGAATCGCACCAAGAAGTCGAATGAGGTCGACCGGAATTTTGATCTCGGCCGCGATCTCAGCGCCGGATCGCTCGATCAGGTCAGGGAGCCGATCCTTGGCGTCGACCACGGCGGCGCGCTCCCAGGTCAGGTGATTCAAGCCCACGTGCTCGAGCGCGACGTCGTTGGGTGCGACGCCCAGCAGGCGGGCGACCATCCGCTGAAAGCCAATCGCCGAGTTGCAGAGCCCAATGGCACGATGGCCCTCGTCGAGCAGGGCCTGCATCACGATGCCCACCGGGTTGGTGAAGTCGACGATCCAGGCGTCCTTCGCGGACCGGCGGCTCACCTCCTCGGCGATGTCGAGGACAACCGGGACGGTGCGCAGCGCCTTGGCGAAGCCGCCGGGGCCGGTGGTTTCCTGACCGATGGTCGAGAACTCGAGCGGCAGCGTCTCATCGAGCAAGCGGGCCTGCTGGCCGCCCACCCGCAACTGGATGACGATGAAGTCGGCGCCCTCCAGCGCCTGGCTCCGATCAGCGGTCAGCGTCAGAACGCCGGGCCAGCCGCGTTTTGTCAGCATGCGGCGGGCAAACCCACCGACAACCCGGAGTCGTTGGGGATTCACGTCCAGGAGGACCAGCTCGTCGATTGGCAGGCGGCCGGCATGAGCGGCAAAGCCCTCGATCAGTTCCGGCGTGTAGGTGCTGCCTCCGCCAATCACGGCAACCTTGACGCCCACGTCGAGCGATGTTACGCGAAAGAGCGAAAAATTGTTAGAGAAGTTTCCTGATCCCTTCCTGGCCGAGATCTCCGCGCAGCCGGCGGCCATCCGCCGGGCGGCCGCCGGACTGCACGACCAGCTCGCTACCCTGCGCCGCGTGCCAGCCGTTGGCAACGGCCGCAGCCTGGTCTTCACCGGTATGGGAGGCTCGTACGACGCCTGCTACGCGCCGGTCACCGCCCTGGCGTCGGCCGGCATTACGGGTGTGATGGTCGACAGCGCAGAGCTGCTCTACTTCCGGCGCCCAACCCTGGCCGGCGGCACGGTGCTGGTGGTGGTCAGCCAGTCGGGTGAGAGCGCCGAGGTGATCCGCCTGGTCGAGCATGGTGAGCCGGAGCGGCCCCTTGTCGTGTCGATCACCAACGGTCTCGATAACACGCTGGCTCGGCTGGCCAACGTCGCCCTCGACTCGCGAGCCGGCCAGGAACAAGGACCGTCGACCATGACGTTTGGCGCGGCGCTCGTGGTCCTGGCCACTCTGGCCCATGTGCTGGCGGGCCAATCGGCAGACGACGCGCTCCACCGCGTCGACCTCGATGCGGGGGCCGCCGCCGACGCCATTGAGGCCGTGCTCGACACCGTCGAGGATCGAGCCGGGCAGCTGCGGGCGTGGCTGGGCGATCGACCAATCCTGACCCTGCTCGCCCGCGGCGCCGGACGCGCCGCGTCCGAGATGGGGGCGCTGACCTTGAAGGAGGCCGCCCGCTTTCCCGCCGAGGCCATGGAGTCGGCACAGTTCCGCCACGGGCCGCTGGAGCTGGCCGGCAAGGACGCGGCCGTCGTCCTGATCGCCACCGAGCCGGCGACCCGGTCCGTCGACACGCGACTCGCGGCGGAGCTGGTCGCCGCCGGCGCCGCGGTCCTCCGGATCGTCTGCGACGGGGGACCGGTGGCCGGTGCCGAAACGATTTCCCTCGGCCCGGTCGATCGGACGCTCGCCTCGGCGCCGGCCCTGGTTCCGATCCAGCTACTGGCCTGGCGGCTGGCGGTCGACCGCGGATTTCATCCAGGGACGTACACACGCGCGTCGAAGATCACCAAGCATGAGTGAAACGGTGCGCGCCGCGGTCCTGGCGGTTGATGGTGGAGACTCCAAGACCGATGTCGTTCTGCTCGACCGGCGCGGCGGGATCCTGGGAGCGAGACGGCTCAAGAGCTCCGGACACGCCGGGCTCGGCCGGCTGGAGGCCCTGGAAACGATTGATGGGGCGATCCGATCAATCTGTAAGGTGATCGGCGCGGATCCGGATCGGCGGCCGATCGCGGACGTCGGCGTCTACTGCCTCGCCGGAGCGGACCTGCCGCTCGATGACCGCCGCATCACCCGGGACATCAGCCGCCGCCGTTGGACGGCAAGAAGTCTGGTGCGGAACGATACTTTCGCCGTGCTTCGTGCCGGCACCGACCGCGGCTGGGGTGTGGCGATCGTCTGCGGGGCCGGCATGAACTGCGCCGGTATCGGCCCTGATGGGCGCGTGGTCAGATTTCCCGCGCTCGGGGAAATTTCGGGTGACCTGGCGGCGGGAGGCGGCTGGATCGGCACGCGTGCGGTCGCCAATGCGATGCGCGGGCAGGATGGTCGGGGTCCCCGGACGGTGCTCGAGGACCTGGTGCCCGCGCATTTCAAGCTCAGCCGTCCGAGCGCCGTCGTGGAAGCCTTTTACGTCGGCCGGCTCGACCAGCGGCGGGTCGCCGAACTGCCTCCCCTGGTTTTTGCGGCGGCCCAGAAGGGCGATGCGGTCGCGCGGCAGATCATCGACGCGGTCGCCGATGAAATCGTCGCCTTTGCGGTGTCCAGCATCCGGCGCTTGCGGCTGACGGCGCGCGATGTCGAGGTGATCCTGGGCGGCGGCATTTTTCGTACGCATGACGCGGGCTTCCTGAAACGGATCGAGCAGGGAATTCGCGAGGCCGCGGCTCACGCGGTGCTTCGCCGGCTGGAATCCCCACCGGTGGTCGGCGCCGGGCTGATCGGCCTGGACGAGCTGGGGATCGCGCGCGTTCAGGCGGCGACCCTGCGGTCCGTTCTGACCGATGCGCGACTCACCAGCCCGAACAGCGGCCGATGATTTCGCGCTAGACCGGCGTCTATATGCTTGTCTACGATCACCAAGGAGAAGGACATGAGTGAACTTCAGCAGCAGGTGCAGGAAGCGATCGACACGCTGGTCGAATCAGGAGAGGAACGGGGTATCCAGGTCGCCGTCTACCACCACGGCGAACCGCTGGTCGAAGCCATTGCCGGCGTGGCCGACCCGGCGACCGGTCGGCTGGTCCGAAACGACACGCCCTTCTACAACTTCTCGATCGTCAAGGGAGCCGCCGCGACGATCGCTCATATCATTGTCGATCGAGGCCTGTTCGGCTACGACACCCCGGTCGCCAAAATCTGGCCTGAGTTCGGTGCGCGCGGCAAGCAGGCCGTGACGATTCGCCAGGTGCTCAATCATTCGGCTGGCGTGCCTCAGATTCCGCTGGACACGACGCCGGAGGATCTCTGCAACTGGGACAAGATGTGCGCGGCCATCGCGGACAACGAGCTGTGGTGGGAGCCTGGCACCAAGATCGGCTATCACGCCTACACCTTCGGCTACATCGTGGGCGAGATTGTTCGCCGTGCAACGGGTAAGCGCATCTCCCAGCTTCTGGCGGAAGAGGTTGCCGGCCCGTTGGGCGTGAGTGATGAGATCTACTTCGGTATGCCCGTATCCCAGCAGCCGAGGCTCGCGCGACTGGAGGATGCGCCCCCCGATCCGCAGATGGCAGCCCAGATGGCGGCAATGCCGAAGGACCTCCCGATGTTCAAGGCCGCGCCGATGAGCCTGATGCCGACCGCAGAGCTGGGCAATCGGAGCGACATTCTCGCCGCAGATATCCCCGCTGGGGGCAAGACGTCCGCCCGGGCCATCGCTCGGATGTATGCGGCGCTGCTCGACCCAGTGGATGGCGTGCGGCTCGTCTCGCCCGAGCGGCTTCGCCAGGCAACGGCCCTTTCGATGAGCGGCGTCGACCAGGTCTTTGGCATGCCGACCAGCTGGGCGCTGGGTTACTCCATCGGCCGCCTGGGCTCCACCGCGCAGGACTCACCGACCGCGTTCGGAGTTGGCGGGGCCGGTGGCAGTTTCGCCTACGGAGACACCGCCAGCGGGATTGCATTCGGATTGACCAAGAACCGGGTCAGCAACGACTTCGGCACGGCCACCCAGATCGTCCAGCTAGTCAATGAACAGCTAACTGTCGGTAGCGTCCGCTAAGACGCGTCTGGGTTAGTGTGGATGGTCGTCGCGGCTGACGCCGTTCGGTGAGTATCCCTTCTGGGCGTGGCGCACGGTCACGACCGTCTTGATGTTTCCGCGGACGTTGAAATCGCCGACCACCTCCATGAACCTGGGGTCGACCAGCCCAACCAGGTCATCCAGGATGCGGTTGACGGCAGTCTCGTGGAACATCTCCTGGTCGCGGAACTTGTTGATGTACAGCTTGAGCGACTTGAGCTCCACCAGCTTGCGGTCCGGGATATATCGAATGCGGATGGTGGCGAAGTCGGGAAAGTTGGACTGTGGACAGAGGCAGGTGAATTCGGGAATCGTGAAGTTGACCTCGTAGTCACGTTCCGGGTTGCTGTTCTCCACCGCCTGCAGCGTCGACTCGGCGATCATCTTGGCGCCGTATTTCATGGCCTTATGCTAGCGATCAGCCGTTTCATCATCCGGCGAGACGAAATGGATTGAAGTCCGTTCCGATGTCGAACGGATCCTGCTGCTCGCGCTGCTTGAGCAGGCTCACCATGGCATAGGTCAGGGGAGTGGCCACGACTTCATAGGCTGTCTTGAAGGCCCATTGGTAGAGGATGGTGCGCAACAGCACCTGGACGGGGAGCACGCCGGCAAACGCGCCGGTGATGAAAATAGCCGAGTCGACCCCCTGCCCGATCAAGGTGGAGCTGATGGTCCGCGTCCACAACCAGCGGCCCTGCGTGGCGATCTTCAGTCGTGCCATCACGAAAGAGTTGAGGAACTCACCGGCGACATAAGCGATAAACGAGGCCAGCAGCAGGCGCGGCGTGAAGCCGAGGATGCGCGCAAACGCGGACTGTGCGCCGGGGTCCCAGGCGCCCGGAGCGCCAGGCAGCGCACCGGCCGCCAGGATGAAGAGGACGAACAGGAGGTTGCAACCAAAGCCCAGCCAGATAACCCGACGCGTCACGGCGTAGCCGTAGACCTCGGTCAGGACATCGCCAAACAGGTAGGAGAGGGGGAATACGATGACCGCCGCCGGAAGCGTCATCGGGCCGAGCGCAATCAACTTGACGGCGATCAGATTTGAGGTGAGAAGGACGGTGACGAAGAGCGCGCTGAGGGCGAGTAGCCGCGGTGAAGTCCGCATCGTCGATCGCACGGCGCTAGTGTACGGTCGCCGCCGCGGCCGTCAGGGCGTCACGGTGAGCCCTGTGCGCGAGCTGACGATGGTGCCGTCTCCATTCGTAAGCTGAACGACGTAGTCCTGGACGACCTGACCGGCCGGCACCTTGACCGTCAGGGTCGACGGACTGACGAGGGTGGGCGCCAGACCCGTAAACGCGCCGCTCGGGCTCGCCAGGGGAACGAATCGGATGCGGAGCATCGGCCCAGCGGTAAAGCCGCTGCCCTGGATGCTCACGAGGGTGGCCTGCCCGGTCGAAACGCGCGAGGGGCTGACGGCCTGCACGGTCGGTCCGGAGCTGGGAGGGGGGCTGGTGGTGGCGTTCGTCCGCAGGACCAGGAACGACGGGAATGGCGCCAGCGCCACCTCCGTTCCCTGTTGACCATGCCATTGGGCGATGTCGGGCTGAGCCAGGTTGATGGGCAGGGTGGTTCCGTTTCCGGTCAAAATCCCGAGCACCTTGCCGCCGGGTCCGACGACCGGTCCGCCGAGATTACCCGGGAGATCTTCCGCCTGCAGCCGCAATTGCGTATCGGTCGCAGCGCTGACGACGGCGGGGGTCGCGGGTGGCAGATTTTCAATCCGCGGGTTGGCCAGCAGGACGACCGGATCGTTGCGAAGCAGGACCGCCGGATTCCCGAATGGCAGCGGCCGTCCCTCCGTAGTGACGCGCACCTGCGCGATCCCCAGGGTGGGGTCGATGCCCACCAGTCGAACTGTATGCATGCTGCCGCTGTTGTCGACCAGCCGAAGACTCTCGCCGCCGGCGACCAGGCTCGCCGCGGTGAGGAAATCCCCTTGCGGATCGATCAGAAATGCAGTGCCGAACGTGTGGCTGTTGACGATCGTCACCACGCCCTCGAGGGCGCGATCGAGCTCGTCAGGCAGGAGCACCGAGGCCGGTGGCGCGGTTGGTGTAGGTGTCGGCAGCGGCGTCGCGCTCGGACGAAACGCCAGCAGGCGCTGGGCCGCCGTGGGGATCAGGACGGCGGCCCCGGTAAGTACCAGGCTGATGACGAGGGCGGCGAGGAGCTGCTCGAGCCGGCTCTTGGGCAGGCGTCTCACAGTGTTGAAACGAGGATCGCCAGGCTTTCTTGGAGTCACGCCGGTTTCCGATACATTCATCACGATGCGGCTGCGGAATACAGAAACGAACGCGGTGCAGCCGCTGGATCCCGCCGGTCGGCCGATCGGTGTCTATGTCTGCGGGATTACGCCCTATGACACCACCCATCTCGGGCATGCCCTGACCTACGTGGTCTTTGACGTGCTGGTCCGCGCCCTGCGTGCCGCCGGCCAGGCCGTGCGGTACGTCCAGAACGTCACCGATGTGGACGACGACATCATCCGCCGTGCGCGCGAACTCGGGATCAGCTGGGACAAGCTGGCCGAGAAAGAGACGGCGCTGTACGAAGCGGACATGGCGGACCTCAATGTTCGAGCGCCCGATGTGTTCCCGAAGGTGAGTCAAACGATCCCGAAGATCATCGCGCTCGTGCGCACGCTCGAGGCGCAGGGCCATGCCTATCAGCGAGGTGGCAACGTGTACTTTCGGGTGGACAGCGTTACCGACTACGGACGCCTGAGCCGCCTGAGTCGCGACGAGATGATCAAGCTCTCCGCCGAACGCGGCGCCGACCCGAACGACCCCCGCAAGCAGGACCCGCTCGATTTCCTGGTCTGGCAGGAAAGCGCGCCCGACGAACCGCGCTGGCCCAGTCCCTGGGGAGAAGGACGCCCGGGCTGGCACATCGAGTGCTCGGCCATGGCGCTCGCCAACCTGGGCGACCAGGTTGATGTCCACGGCGGCGGTTCCGACCTGATCTTTCCGCATCACGAGAGTGAGATCGCGCAGTCAGAATCGGTCACCGGCATACGGCCCTTCGCCCGGATCTGGGCGCACGTTGGGATGCTTCGCTACCGCGGCCAGAAGATGAGCAAGTCCCTGCACAACCTCGTCCTGGTCCGTGACCTGCTGGGACGCTACGACCCCGACGGCATCCGGGTGCTGCTGCTCCGCCACCATTACCGGGAATCGTGGGAGTACACGCCGGAGCAGCTCGATGACGCCGCCGCGTGGACAGAACGACTGCGCGAATCTGCCAGCCGCTCTAAGACCGCAACCGCCGATCGCCCGGCGGCGGTCTTAGCCGCGCTCGATGATGACCTCGATACCCC